>ENA-OWZT01000002-OWZT01000002.1-human-gut-metagenome-genome-assembly--contig:-NODE-2-length-321295-cov-28.9446_pt1 | contig 321295 bp, 277 predicted proteins | sample MGYA00249265_ERZ652125 | MGnify/ENA primary metagenome ERZ652125 (study PRJEB26925, sample SAMN05827236) | human gut metagenome | biome: ENVO:2100002; feature: ENVO:00000062; material: ENVO:00002003... | reverse complement strand
ACTCGAAGCGCCTGCACCAGTCCCTGGGCTACAGGACACCCGAAGCGGTGGAAACTGAGTATCATCAACATCAAGCGGCACAAGCCGCCCCACTATAAGGACGGAACAAAAATCAGGCCACTTCACATTGCATGCCTTGAGGGTAATGGGGACTTCCGCTCACCCGAGTGCGTGGAGTTGCTGGACGAAGCGGACATCGTGGTCACTAACCCACCGTTTAGCCTCTTCCGTGAGTACATTGCTCAACTCATGGAGCATGATAAGAAGTTCGTCGTCATCGGCAATCAGAACGCTGTTACCTATAAGGAAGTGTTCCCACTCATCAAAGAGAACCGAATCTGGCTTGGCTGCTACTCGGGGAACATGGAGTTTCGGGTGCCGGGCGATTATGAGGCTCACAGCGAGAATGACAAGTGATTCTGGACGGACGAATCGGGGCAGAACTGGCGAAGCATCGGCACTGCCTCGTGGTTCACGAATCTGGACATCAGAAAACGTCACGACGAACTTATCCTCGTGAAACGCTATAAGCCCGAGGATTACCCCAAGTACGACAATTACGACGCAATCAACGTGATTTGCCTGATGGAGGAATCACGGCGGCTGCGGGAAGCCCGTTCGTATTCCAGCAAGTCTGTCAGGCGGATTTTGCGATGACGTGATGGGCGGGAAAAAGGAATGAGTCCTTTATCTAACATTCTGACCAGCGTCTGTCGCGATACTCCCAGTGTGCGCGGCTTGTTCCGTCGTGAGTTCCTGTTCCGTGGCGCTGATCGTCACGCTCTTCCCCTCGGAGAGCATATGGCCGTCTGTTGAACCGCATCGCGAAGTTGCTTCGGCAGCGCCAATGAGTAGCGTTCTTCCAGCTTGGCTTGATACATTGCGTACGTGACCATAAGGCCACAACGGCCAAATGAATCGGGAACATCATGAGTGATTACAACGAACACATACCGGACGGCGCCGGCGACAACGGCGACGCCGACGAGCTGGTGTACCAATCCGAGGGCTGCGGCAAGGCCGCGCATTGCCCACTGAAACGACTCGGCAAGGGCGACACCGCGGTCAACATCATCGGTGTGGCCGTCTCGGCCGTCATCGTCGCGGCGAGCATCTACGCGCAATACGCGCTGACCAAATGGGCCGTCAAATCCGCGCTCAAGGAAACACGACCGCACGATTGATCCGGTGATACCACTACACCGACTTGCCGTTGACATGCGCCCCGTCGTGTGGCCTCCCTTTCATACCGGGAGGCCACACGACGAAAGCTCAGCGAGCCTCCGCCAATATGATGCCGGCATCGGCCATCTGTTTGCGGGCCGCGACACCCAACTCCTCGCTGACCGGAACGGTCAGATCCTCGAACACGGTGACATCGAAGCCGAGACGTTTCGCGTCAAGCGCGGTGTCCTTGACGCAATGCGATTCGGCGATGCCCACCACATCCACCTGCGTGACGCCTGCGGCCTTCAGCGCATTGGCCAGCGTCTTGCCGGCGGACTGTTCGGCCGTGACCTCCTCGCGCGTCTGGATACGGTCGGTATTGTCTTCGATGCCTTCAAAACCGGAGTATGCCGCCGAATACTGGCCCTTCTTGAAATGATGAGCGATGCCCAGAGCCGCGATGGCCGGATGAAGCTCGGCGTTCGGCGTGCCCGCCGCGCCATGCTTGGGCCACGTATCCACGAAATCCGGATTGCCCGACCAGTGTGCGCCCGGCTCGATATGCCAATCCTGCGTGGTGGCGGTATACGCATACTCGCCGCGATGCGCGTTCACATAGTCGGCGATCCTCCCGGCGACCGCGTTGCCGCCTTCGACCCCCAGCTCGCCGCCTTCGCAGAATGTCGGCTGCACATCCACTACAATCAGCGCCTTGGCCATGTCATGCTCCCATCATCGTTCGATTCGACTGACGTTTCCCATCATAAGCGACCGATGCCAACCGCATAAGCCCCTATAAACGGCGCGCCCGACAGCCGGATCGGGACTCACCGGGGCAGCTCATTGTCATCGTATCGGGGCACGGCGTTTCTGGTTTCCGCCTCCGCCTTCGCCTTGCTCTTGGCGTACATCAGCTGACATGCCCAGACGACGGCGAGCACAACGGAAAATGCGAGTCCCGATACCACGTCACCGTATTTGACAGCGGTGAATATCGGCATGGCGACGGCCGCGACGATGCAGAAGGGCAACGCGATCCATGTCCTGCGCAGTTTGGCCCGGTAACTCGAATCCCAGTAGCCGAACGGACGGCTGCCCCTGTTTTCCATAAGCGTTCCTCCGGTCATCACGAATCTGCGATTGCGTCGATGCCTACGATGATACGGCACCCGGCGAATCGTTATCTTTCCACCGTCGCTGCCGAAGTCGGCTGATCATTCCATCGCTAAGCTGTAATGATGGGATTCAATCGGTAATAGGCCGATATGGAATCTTTGCTGATGATTGCATTGCACGGGGCAGTATTGGGCATACCATTTCGAGCGTTGAGCCACGGTGATTCACTGTGGGTACGCGCACTAAGCTGGTTCCCGGTTTGCCCTCCCAGAGCCGTACATACATCATTGATGATGCTCCGCTCTGCGTCATCCAACGCGATATATTGATTCTTCCCCTGTAGAACGATTGAATGATGCGCTTCGCCGATATGACGATGTGGAACGGCGCATCGAGGATATTTCAGCAAAGTCGGGTTATGGAAGCGATCTCATATATGACAATGCCGTGCCGGTGTATGCCCGGAATGCTGAACAGCTTGAGATGACTTATTATTCGTACTTGTCCTACATGGCGGATTGCGATGTTGGCGGCTTGGTGGCGTCTGGGCTAAGCTTTGAGACCATGTGCGGAATCGTCGGATATGCAGGTAATGTTTCGGCCACGTGCGGCAAGCCCCTTCAGGTGTGTCTTCAGGGATTGCAACGCCTGGAATACCGCGGGTACGACTCTGCGGGAGTGGCGCTCGTCGCTTCGGGCATGGGGCATGCAGTGGTGCGCAAGAAGGCCGGAAGGCTCGCCAATCTCGTCGAAAGCGTGGAACGTAACCCGATGCCGCCCGCGACGGCCGCCACCGGACACACCAGCTGGGCCACGAACGGGGCGCCCTCCGACGTGAACGCCCATCCCCACCCCCCGCGTACGCTGGTCGTGGCGATATCGCAGTCCGGAGAGACTATGGACACGCTGATGGCCCTGCGCCACGTGTGCGAGCAGGGATCCATGGTGCTGTCGATCTGCAACACGCAGGTGGCGTCGATACCGCGCGAATCCGATGCCGTCAGATCATCGACTCGCTCAAGGGCATGCCGGCCAAGATCCAATGGGTGCTCGACACGCAGGCAGGCACGGCCCGATAGCGCTGGTCGATGAGGGAGAGCTGGTGGTGTTCATCATGCCGCTCGAGCGCGGCCGTGACGTGCTGCACGCCAAGGTGCGGTTCGGCATCGAGGAGGTCAAGAGCAGAGTCGCGTTCATCATCGCCGTCGCCGAACAGGGCGACCGGGATGATGAACGTTATGCGGATGTCGTGTTCCGGCGTCCCGAATGCCCGACGTTGATGAGCCCGCTCGTCGACGTGGTCCCATTGCAGCTGTTCGCCATGGATATGGCCGAGATCAAGGGGTATGACGTGGACAAGCCGCGCAATCTCGCCAGATCCGTCACGGTTGAGTGACGCGATGGCGAAGGACGAGAGATGGCGAAGGACGAGAGATGACGAACAACAAAGACAAGTGGCTGCGCGCATTGCAGGCCAAAGGGATCCGCACGCCGCAGGATGAGGTCGGGCGGGCCGGCAGGCACCGTCATGACGCCCCGGAGGCAAACCCGCCGAAAGATCGGGCCGGTTTTCGCCCGGTGAGGGGAAGATCCGCCAAACCGTTCAAGGCGACCGGTCACAAGGGCGGAATCAGCCGGCAGGGTGCATGACGCGGAATGTTTCGGCGAGGTCGTGATTTGATCGCCAATGACCACCTCCAGTCGCTTCGCGACTGGAGGTGGCAGATGCTCTGCAGCTTAGATTTTTAGTCCTCGTTCTTGGCGGGGGCGGAGAGGAATCGTTCTTCGCCGGGCAGCACGGCGTTGAGGATCACGGCCACCACGAAAGCCACGGCGATGCAGTTCGAGGCAAAGATCTGGCGGAACAGGGCCGGGAACTGCGCGAAGATGTCGCTCACCTGCGTGAAGCCGATGCCGATGGTCAGGCTCAACGCGGCGATGGTGATGTTGCGCTGGGTGAAGCCGGCTTCGGCGATCATCTGGAATCCGGAAAGAATGATGTTGCCGAACATCATGATCGTGCAGCCGCCGAGCACCGCTTGCGGCAGCGAGTTGAACGCCTCCGCCACGGCAGGCACGAAGCTCGCCAGAATCAGGATCAGTCCGCCGGACAGGATCACCTTGCGGTTGACGACCTTCGTCATCGCCACCAGTCCGATGTTCTGGGCGAAACTGGTCAGCGGCAGGCATCCGAACAGTCCGGAGACCGAGGAGATCAGGCCGTCGCCGGCGATCGCTCCGGCCGTCTCACGCTCGGTCGGCGTACGGTTCAGACCCACCTTGGTCAGTGCGGCGGTGTCTCCCAGAACCTCGACGGACGAGACCACGTACAGCAGTCCGATGGAGATGATCGCGCCCCAATCGAACTCGGGCTTGAACGGCATGAACTGCGGCAGCGAAACGACGGAAAGCGCCTGGAACCCGGAAAAATCGACCTTGCCCATGCAAATCGCCACCGCATAGCCGACCACCAGGCCGAACAGCACGGACAGCTGTTTGGCGGTGCCCTTCATCAGCAATTGGAACGCCAGACAGGCGACCAGCGAAATGAGACCCAGCGTCAGGTTCTGCCAGGATCCGAAGTCCGCGGCGGACGCGTCACCGCCGCCGAAACTCGTGGCGCCCACGGTCAGCAGCGAGAAGCCGATGGACGTCACCACGATGGCGGAGACGATCGGAGGCACGAAACGGCGCCAGTACCGGGCGGTCAGGCCCAGCACCAGCTCAAGCAGACCACCGACGATCACCGCGCCGACCACGGCTCCGTAACCCTTGTCGGCGCAGATCGCGGCCGCGGCGGCCACATAGGTGAACGAGATGCCCGTCACCATCGGCAGCCGCGAGCCGATCAGCCACGCGCCATACAACTGCAGGCAGGTGCCGAGACCCGCCACCAGCAGACCCGACTGAATCACGGCCGCCGATTGCGCGGACGTCATCTTCGCCGCGTTGGCGACGATGAATATCGGGGCTAGATTGGCGACGAACATCGCCATCACATGCTGCAGGCCGAACGGAATGCCCTTCCAGAACGACACGGGCGCGTCCAGCGAGGACAGCGCCTCGAACGATACGGAATTCTTCGTTTTCTTCTGCGACATGGTTTCCTTTTCTCTCCTCTGCTCTACCGTTGCTCTCTGCTGTTCCGGACTCAGTCCCTGAACGTGATCTCGCCGGTCTCGGGATTCATGGACTCGACGATGGCCAGCGAATCCACGTCATAGCCCTGCGCGCGCGCAGTTCGTCACCGCCGCCCTGGAACCCCTTCTCGACCGCGATGCCGATTCCCTCGACACTCGCCCCCGCCGCATGGCACAGCTCGATGAGCCCATGCAACGCCTTGCCGTTCGCCAGGAAATCATCGATGAGCAGCACGTGGTCGTCGGCGTCCAAATATTTCTTGGACACGATGACGGGAAACTCCTTGCGCTTGGTGAACGAGTACACCGTGGTGGTGTACTGGTCGCCGTCGAGGTTGATGGACTGGGCCTTCTTGGCGAACACCACCGGAACATCGCCGAAGTGGCGTGCGGCGCAACAGGCGATGCCAATGCCCGACGCCTCGATGGTCAGGATCTTGGTGATGGTCTTGCCGGCGAAATGCCGGGCCCACTCCTGCCCCATATGGTCGAACAGACGCACGTCGCACTGATGGTTCAAGAACGCGTCCACCTTGAGCACGTCGCCGGTCTTGACCGTTCCATCACGCCGAATGCGCTCTTCCAGCTCCTTCATAAGTCCCCTTTGCCTGTACCGTCAATGAATAGGACAGAGGGACAGCATACGCCATGCAGATGACCGCGGCGACCTGTATGAATCCGCCACGAGTCCTTGACGAACACTTTGTGATTCCAAAATGTTTTTGGGAGGGGGATGCTCTAGCATAACCTCGACGGAACGGGAAGTCGTGTAAGGAGTATCAGCATGCGCAATGACCGCTATGGGAGCCTGGACGGTATCAAGGGATTCGCCCTGATCGGCATCATCTGGTATCACCTGTCGCAACGCTCGCTGCCCGGCGGTTTCATTGGCGTGGACGTCTTCTTCACCGTATCCGGCTTCCTGCTCGCCCTGAGCGTCCTTCGTGAGATCGACCGTACCGGCAGACTGCGTCTTGGCAATTTCTATCTGCGCAGGTTGTCTCGACTGTGGCCGGCGATGGCGTTCATGATCGCCGGCTCGGTGTCGCTCGGCCTGTTCGTCAACCATGACATTCTGGTGGGTGTGCCGGGCAAAAGCGTCTCCGCGCTGACATTCACGTCGAATTGGGGGGGAGATCTTCTCCGGAGACAGCTATTTCGCGGCGACGTCGCCGCAATTGCTGCGGCACTTATGGTTCGTGGCGCTGCTGGCCCAAGCGACGCTGGTGCTGCCGCTTTTGACGGCCATGCTGCACAGAATCGGCTCCACGTTCGTGCAGGCGTTGGTGCCGGTGCTGCTCGCCGCGCTGTCCGCGTGTGGCATGTGGGTGCTGTACAACCCGTCCGCCGACCCCACACGCGTGTATTTCGGCACGGACACGCACTGTTTTGGCATGCTGTTGGGTGTCGCGCTGGCGTTCGTCGTGCGGCACAGCGAGGAGTCTGACGCCGAGCCGCGCCGCCTGTTCACCATGGTTATGCCCTGGCTGGCCACTGGCGCACTGGTCGTGTTGATCATGATGATGCCGCGCGTCGGGCAGGATGCGTCAGCGTTCCGCGGCGGTCTGATTCTGGCCTCTGTGCTCACCGTAGTGCTGATCGGCGGCAGCATTTCCAAGGATTCATGGATGATCGGCCTGTTCGGCTGGCGTCCGCTCGCGCTGCTGGGCAAATACTCGTATGGCATGTACCTGTGGCATTGGCCGTTGTACCTGCTGCTGCAGCTCATGCTTCCCGGTTACCGTGGCAGCGGATTGTGGGTGGTCCAGGCGCTCACGTTGCTGCTGAGCCTCGTGATGACCGCGGTGTCATGGTGGATGGTGGAGAATCCGGTCGCGGAATGGATCAAGTCCAAGCGCGACAAGTCGGCTCCCCGCCGCACGGTGGCGCAACGTTCGGCTCCGCGACGGGTCGGCAGCGCGCGGGCACGTGGCGTGTATGGGACGCACCTCAACAACGTCGAGTTCACTCAGCCGTACTCTCAGGCTGCGCCCCTGCCCTCGTCGCAAGACGCGCCGGTCGTCGCATCCCGCAGCTCCCGTACCGCGAAGACGATGCGCATGGTCGTCACCGTGTCGGTTGTGGTACTGATCGTCATCGGGTTCTTCATGGGTGTGGCCCAGGCCCCGGCGAAGACGCAGACACAGATCATGCTGGAGAAGAACCAGAGCGCGCTCGCCAAGAAGGAACGTCAGCGCAAGATGGACGCCAAGGCCGCGGCCGAGGCGAAGAAACGCGCCGAGGAGGAGCGCAAGCGCCGCGAGGAGGCCAAGGCAGCCATCGAGAAGACCCTGAACGGCGAGGACGTCTCCGTGATCGGCGACTCCGTCACCGTGGGCGCGTCGGCGGCATTGCAGAAGTCACTGCCCGGCATCGCCGTGGACGCCCAGGTGTCGCGGTCCATCCTGACCGCGCCCGGTATCGTCGCGCAGATGAAGGCGGAAGGCCGTCTGCGCAAGTACGTGGTGATCTCGCTGAACACGAACAGCGCGACCACGGTCGGCGAATACGAGCGGATTGCGGCCGCGGCGGGTGATGGGCATGTGCTGGTCATCATCAATGCGTATGGCGACCGCGAGTGGATTCCCGTGGCCAATCAGGCGGCCTCCGACTATGTGCGCAAGCATCCCACCGATTCGATTCTGGTCGACTGGAACAGTGCTATCGCGGCACACACCGATTGGCTCGGACCGGACGGCATCCACCCGCAGGCCGGACAAGGCGAAGACCTGTATGCCTCCGGTCTGAGGAACGCGTTGGCGGAATGGGAGGTCGCCCATATCGAGTGACACTGACCGAACCATGTGGTAAACAGGAAAGCCGAATCATCGTCAACCGTCAGGGGGAACAGCGTGCAGCAGGATCCGGATCTCATCGCAAGAAGCGCCGAGGAACTCGTCGGCGACCTCAACCCGCAGCAAGCCGAGGCGGTGCAGTACCGGGGGCCCGCACTGCTGATCGGCGCCGGCGCAGGATCCGGCAAGACACGCGTGCTCACCCGGCGCATCGCGTGGATCCTCACGCAATTCGGAGCATGGCCGAGCCAGATCCTCGCCATCACCTTCACCAACAAGGCGGCCGCTGAAATGCGCGAACGCCTCGAAGGTCTGATCGGACCGGTCGCCCAGCGCATGTGGGTGTCGACGTTCCATTCCGCATGCGTGCGCATCCTCAGGCGTGACGGCCAGTCGATAGGGCTGGCGTCGGGCTTCTCCATCTATGACACCGCCGACTGCGAGCGCCTCGTCAAGCTGATCGGCGCCGATCTCAACATCGACCTCAAGCGCTACACGCCGCGCGCGATCCTCTCGCGCATCTCCGATTACAAGAACTCACTGATCGGCTGGCAGGAGCAGCTCAAGCGCTACGCGCCCGACTACCGGCCCGGCCAGCGCGGTTATCAGATCGGCAATTTCGGCGACATCGAGGTGCTGTATTCCGTCATCTACGCCGAATACCAGCATCGTCTGGCCATGGCGAACGCCGTCGACTTCGACGATCTGATCGGCCGGACGGTCGAACTGCTGCGCACCCAACCGCAGGTGGCCGACTATTACCGTCATAAGTTCCGTTATATCCTCGTCGACGAATACCAGGACACGAACCATGCCCAATACGAGCTGATCCGCGAGCTGGCGGGCGTGGACGCGGCCGGGCAGGTCGTGCCGGACGCCCCCTCGGCGGGGCGGGCCGGCCCGGCATGGATCACCGTCGTCGGTGACTCCGACCAGTCGATCTATGCGTTCCGCGGCGCGGACATCCGCAACATCCAGGATTTCGAGCAGGATTTCCCCAACGCGAAGACCATCATGCTCGAACAGAACTACCGTTCCACGCAGACCATCCTCGACGCGGCCAACGCGGTCATCGCCAACAACCAGGGTCGCAAGCCCAAGAAGCTGTGGACCGCATTGGGCAGCGGGGACCCGATCGTCGGCTATGCCGCGGACAACGCCGAGCAGGAGGCCGCGTGGATAGCGGGGGAGATCGCTCGCGTCCGCGCCGAGGAGGGCACGCCGTATTCGGACATGGCCATCATGTACCGTGCCAACGCGCAGTCGCGTGCGCTTGAAGGCGCGCTCGTGCATGCCGGACTGCCGTATCAGCTGGTTGGCGGCACACGGTTCTACGAGCGGCGGGAGGTCAAGGACGCCATCGCGTATCTGCAGGCCATCGTCAATCCGGCCGACAACGTCAACATGCGGCGCATCCTCAACGTGCCCAAGCGCGGTCTCGGACCTCGTGCCGAATCGATCATCGTCTCATATGCCGATGCTCATGCGACCACGTTCTGGGACGGCATTGACCATCTTGACCAGATCGACGGCGTGCCCACCCGCACCGGCAAGCAGCTCGCCGCATTCAGGGACCTGATGCGCTCCCTGAGCGCGTTCGCGGCCGAACATGACGGCAAGCCGTCCGAAGTGGTGGGGGAGGTGCTCTCGCAGTCCGGTCTGCTCGAAGAACTGCAGCGGTCCGAGGATCCACAGGATGCCTCCCGCGTGGAGAACCTGTCCCAGTTGCAGTCCGTCGCCGCCGAATTCGAGCAGAACACGCCGGACGCCACACTCGCGGGATTTCTGGAGACCACGGCGCTGGTGGCGGACTCCGACCAGCTGCCCTCCGAGGGCGAGGACTCCGGCAAGGTCACGCTGATGACTCTGCACACCGCCAAGGGCCTGGAATACCCCGTCGTGTTCCTCACCGGCATGGAGCAGGGCACGTTCCCGCACTCGCGGGCGATGGAGGACGCCGACGAGCTTTCCGAGGAGCGTCGTCTGGCATATGTGGGCATCACGCGTGCCAAGCGTCGTTTGTACGTCACCCGTGCCGCCGTGCGCGCGCAGTGGGGGCAGGCCAACGAGATGATGCCCAGCCAGTTCCTCGATGAGATCCCCGACCGGCTCATCGACTGGAAACGGCGCGAAACCGGCATGGAGGGCATGCGCTCCGGCTGGTCACGCCGCGGCTTCGACGACGAGTTCGGCGGATGGGACGATGACGACTTCGGCGGCACCACATACGGCGGGTCGTCCTCGTACGGTGGTTCCTCATCATACGGCTCTCGTGGACGTTCCTCGTACGGTGGTTCCTCGTCGTTCGGCTCCGGTTCGCGCGGCGGATCGGGCTCGTCATATGGCGGGGCCAGGGGATTCGGCTCATCTTCGCGCCACGGCGGTTCCGGCCGTCAGGGCTCCGGACAGCAGTACGGGTCGGGCAGCCGGTTCGGCTCATCCACGGGATTGTCGCGTGGCGGCAAGGTCACGACGCGCCGCACCGCTCCCAAGTCATCCCTCTCGTCGGCCAAACCGGCCTCGTCGCTCAGCAAGGACAACAACCTCAACATCGCCGACTTCCATGCCGGCGACAAGGTCACGCATGACCAGTACGGGCTGGGCACCGTCGTCGACACGCAGGACAAGGGCCGCAACTCCGTAATCACGGTTGATTTCGGCTCGTCGGGCGTCAAGCGGCTGATGCTGCGCGTGGCGCCGCTGGAGAAGCTCTGAGGTAACCACCCACCGGCGGCTTCGCACCATCCTCCCGCCAGCGGGAGGATGGTGGTGGGACCGTACCGGCGGATGACCGGCGCATATATGAAAAGCGTTGAAAAGTCAAGGCTTGTGTTTCCCGGAAACGGTTGACATAATCATCGATGTCCATCTTCAACCGAGAGGAGACAACAATGTTCCGTAGACTATTCGCATCGCTGCCGGCCATCGTGTTCGGCGTGCTTATCGCCGTCGCCCCGCAGGCATTCGCCCATGTGTGCGAGGTCAAGGATAATATGCCCATGGCGTGCCATTACACCGCGCAAGCGGAGCTTGGCATCGGCGTGGTCATCGCCCTGCTGGGTATCATCGCTTTGTTCTGCAGCCCGAAGATACGTACAGGTCTCAATATCGCCGTCGCTTTGAACGCACTGCTGTCGCTGGCCGTGCCGACGGTGCTGATCGGCGTGTGCAAGGGCGCCATGATGCATTGCCATATGGTCACCAGGCCGACGCTCATCGTGATCGGCATTCTGGCACTGCTGTTCGCCGTCGTCGCCGTCTACCTTGACTCCAGGCCCGTCAAGCGATGATCACAAGAATCACCCTCAAACGACTGCCGCTGGAGAACCTGAAGCGCAAGCCGTTTCGCACGGCTGCGCTCGTCATCGTCGTCATGATGCTGACGCTCGCGTTCTTCGGCGGCTCGCTGCTGTCCATGAACCTGCGCAATGGATTGCGCAGCATGCAGGAACGCATGGGAGCCGACCTCATGGTGGTGCCGCAGGATACCGGCGCCAAAGCCGAGGCCCTGCTCACCAACGGCGGATCCAACACGTTCTATTTCACCAACGACGTCGAGAACCTGGTCTCCAAGGCCGATGGCATCTCCCAAGTCACGGCCCAGACGTACATATCATCGCTCGCGGCCGCATGCTGCGACGAGAAGGTGCAGATCATAGGCTTCAACCCCGCGACCGACTTCGTCATCACCCCCTGGATCACATCGCAGTTCGACGGGACGCTGAAAGACGGAGAAGTCGTAGCCGGCTCGAACATCAGCGTATCCGGCAACAACACGATCAAGCTGTACGGGCATGAGTTCCCGGTCGCCGCCCAGCTCGGCTCGACCGGCACCAGCCTGGACAATTCGGTGTTCGTCAATATGTCCACCATCCCCTCGATCGTCTCGTACTCGTCGTCGGTGGGACACACGGCCATCCCCGCCGAATACGCCGACAAGGCGGTCTCCGCGATCCTCATCAAGGTCAAGGACGGGTATGACGCCAAGCAGGTCTCGCTCAACATCACCAAGGAATCCGGTCTCGAAGGGCTCGGATTCGTGTATCCGGGCGGCGTGACAGCCACTACCAAGACCAACCTCGACGCGCTGGTCGGGTACGTCACGCTGTTCGTCGCAGTGTTCTGGATCATGGGCCTCATCGTGCTGCTGGCAGTGTTCGCATCCGCGATGAACGAGCGGAAGAAGGAATTCGCGGCCTACCGCATCATGGGCGCCACGCGCGGCACACTGATTGCGCTCATCGTCAAGGAATCGGCGCTGATCGGACTGGTCGGTGGCGTCATCGGCATCGCGGGCGCGTCTCTGGCGGTGTTCCCGTTCAACACGCTGATCAGCAGGCAGCTGCAGCTGCCATACCTGCAGACCGACGCGCTCAAGGTCGTCGCGCTCGTCGCCATAAGCCTCGTGTTCGCCGTCGCGACCGGACTGCTGGCGTCAATCGTCACCGCGGTCAAGCTGTCCGCGCCCGAAACCTATCTCACGTTGCGCGAGGGGGAGTGATTCATCATGGCGATGCTTGAGATCAATGATCTGACCCGTGAATTCACCCGGCGCGGCGCGCGTTTCGCCGCCGTCGACCACGTGAGCTTCTCCATGGACCAGGGCGAACTGGTCGCCATCATCGGACGTTCCGGCAACGGCAAAAGCACGCTGCTCAATCTGATCGCTGGCCTGCTCAAGCCGACGTCCGGCACCGTCGAGATCGACGGCCGAAACGTCTCCAAGCTGTCGGACAAGGAGCTCTCGCAGCTGCGCAACGCGACGCTCGGGTTCGTCACGCAGGGGCAGACGCTGCTCGGCAACCTCACCGTGCTCGACAACGTCATTCTTCCGGCCGTGCTGTTTGACCCGGCGAAGAAAACGGTGGTGCCGGATGATGTTGCGGCGCCCGGCGAAGCCGATGCCGCCGGCGCGGCCGATTCCGCACGTGAGCAGGACGATGCCGACATGCCCGACGTCATCGACGATGATCTCACGGCGGAGCACGAGCCCGACGCCCTGGAGCTACGGGCGATGCTGCTGCTGGATCGACTCGGCGTGGCTGACCTGTCCGACAGCTATCCCAAGGAGCTGTCGGGTGGCGAGATGCGCCGCGTCTCCATCGCCCGGGCGCTCATGAACGGGCCGAAGCTGCTGATCCTCGACGAGCCGACCGGCGATCTCGACGCGACGAGCACCACGATGGTCATGCGTCTGCTGCGCAACGTCGCCGATGAGACGGCGGCGGTGCTTATCGTGACCCATGACGGCGACACGTTGCCATACGCCGACCGCGTGTACGCCATGGACGCGGGGCGGCTCACCCCGGCCGGCGGAGCCTGACACGCAGGGTCGTCCATAGGGTATGCGATTATAAACGATTGTGTCTGCCATAAGGCGGATGCTATCTGGAGTCTTAGCCCATCAGTGGGTCGGCGGCGGTTTTCCGCCGTTCGTGCACGTCACGACGAAGCACTGGGGAGGCCGACTCAGCGCGGGGACAGCCTCGCGTTCCGTTCAGATAACGACAGAATAAAGGAACAAGAATGACCAACGTTCAGCGTTCTCGCCGTCAGGTGCGCCTTTCCCGCGCCCTCGGCATCGCACTGACCCCCAAGGCTCAGCGCATCTTCGAAAAGCGCCCGTACGCTCCCGGTGAGCACGGCCGCACCCGTCGTCGCACCGAATCCGATTACGCGGTTCGTCTGCGCGAGAAGCAGCGCCTGCGCGCCCAGTACGGCGTCTCCGAGAAGCAGCTTCGCTCCGCTTACGAGAAGGCGACCCGCACCGCCGGCCAGACCGGTAACGCGATGCTCACCGATCTCGAAGTCCGTCTTGACAACCTCGTGCTGCGTGCCGGCATCGCCCGTACCACTGCTCAGGCCCGTCAGTTCGTGGTGCACCGTCACATCCTCGTCGACGGCAACATCGTGGATCGTCCGTCCTACCGTGTCAAGCCCGGCCAGACCATCCAGGTGAGGGCCAAGAGCCAGACCATGGTTCCGTTCCAGATCGCCGCCGAAGGCGTGCACCGCGATGTGCTGCCGCCCGTCCCCGGCTACCTCGACGTGAACCTGGCTTCCCTGAAGGCCACCCTGACCCGCAAGCCTGAAGTCGAGGAGATCCCGGTTCAGGTCAACATCCAGTACGTCGTCGAGTTCTACGCTCGCTGATCTGGATCCACCACCTGTAATTTACAGCGTAAGGACATACATACACACGAACGCCCCGTGGCATTGCGCCCGGGGCGTTCGTGTATTCCGGTCCTGTTCTCACGGGTTCGACCGGCCATCGGCCGCGTTCATCGTCACTGGCCGCACACCGCCTGCCGCAGCATCGTCGCATACGCATAAGCGCCGGTCATGTTGGGATGGATGCCGTCGTCGTACAGGTATTCGCCGTGGCCCTCGCTGTACTTGTACCAGTCGATGATGCCCACATTGCCGTTGTGGCTGGCTGCGGCACGCATCATCGAGTTGTTGTTCTTCTCCTGGTTCGGATAGGGCATACGGATCGTCACGAAATACACCGGCTTGCCGCCCGCAAGGTCGATCAGCTGCTGGACCACCTGTTCGTTGCGGATGATGCCGTTCGTTCCGAGCCCGTAAATGATGACGCTGCCGCTGTGCCCGGCAGTGGTCGCCTGTTGGAACACGCTGACGGCCTGAGGCATCTGACGGTTCGGCTTGCCATTGATGTATCCGTTCGGAAACGCCGCCTGGATCGCGTTCTTCGTGCCGGAGGTGACGGAATCGCCGATCATCATGATGTCGGCGTTGCAGCTTCCTGTATTGGGGTCATAGTGGTATTTCGAAGCATCCAGGTTGTCGGGCACCTTCTCCGCAATGGGCGCGACAGATGGAGACGTCGGCTTTGCGCTGTCTCCGTTCCGCTCGGAGCCGTCGTCATTCGTCTGATTCGCCGTGGCATTGTTGCTCGCCGTGCCGTCGTCCGAGGGCTTTTCGATGCTCTTCGGCTCGGGCAGGGCGAGAGGCTTCGCCGGCTCGGCGAGTTCGGGCCGGAGTTGGATCATGCGGTCGTGGGCGATCTGCTCCCAATTCACCGGCGCCCAGGTGAGCGCGGTCACGGTGACGATGCCGAGAGCCGCCATCACCCATGACCCCGGCCTCAGCCGTCCGCTCGGCTCCACCGATGCCCTCGCATGCCTGCTGCGCGGCGTCGGCTCGTACATGCGAGTGGCCTCGACCAGCTGGTAGAACGCCTCCGTCGCCGTCCATATCACGGCCGCCTCAATCAGCCATCCCCACCACGGCAGTGCTTCGGTGCGGGTGGCGGGATTCATGAACTGCAGCAGCGGGTAATGCATGAGATACAGCGAATACGAGCGCGACCCTAGGTAACGCAGCGGAGCGCAGCCGAGCACACGCGGCAGGCTCACTCCTCTGATGGCGCCGGCGAGGGCCAAGGCGCCCAATATGGCGGCGACAAGGTACCCGCCGTGATACATCGTGTCGTCATAGCCGTTCATGAACCAGAAACCGGCGCATAGGGCCAGCAACGACAGCCAGCCGAACACGTCCAGGATGATAGCGGACGCGCCGCGACCGTCGTCTCTCTGTTTGCGATCGTCAGCGGTCCGGTCGGCACGCTGCATCAGCATCGCCAGCATCGCCCCCATCGCCAGCTCCGCGAGCCTCGTATCCGTACCGTAATACACGCGCGACGTGTCGTCGGGATCGAACAGCAGCCACATCGCCGCGCTCGACGCAAGCACGATTATCACCATCACGACGGTCCGAGCCCATTTGGCGCGAACGAGACGGCCGATCGCCATGATCAGCAGCGGCCATACGAGATAGAACTGCATGACCAGCGCAAGGAACCACAGGTGCGTCAGAGGGGAGGGGAGTCCGGCCGCCGCGAAATAGGGAAGTTTGCGGAAGATGTTCACCCAGTTGCTGGCGAACAGCGCGCCTGGAAGCGCGTCGGTGCGCACCTTGTCGAGAAGGCTCGGGGCGAACAGCCATGCGAACGGAGCGGTCAGGGCGATTGTGGCCAGTGTTGCCGGCCACAGCCTCTTGATCCGGCGCCCCAGATACCTTCCATACTGGAACGTGCCATGGCTGTCCACTGCGCGAATCACCGAACGAGTCGCTAGGAAGCCGGTGATCACGAAGAACATGGTGACACCGATGAAACCACCCTCAAGCAGCGATGGGCGGGTGTGGAATGCGACCACGCCGAGTATCGCCACGGCACGCAGGCCGTCGATGCCGTCGAAACGGATTTGCCGCTGGCTGTCAGGCAGCCCCTTCTGTTCTTGCTCTCTCATGTGGCCTAGTCTACTTCACCGCGGGTTTCATGGCTATAGTTGTGACCTGAACTCGCGTTCGCGTTCATTGGTGTTCTTGCGCTTGTGTTTACCTGTGTTCATATGTGTTCATCCGGCGAAAGTCCCGTTTGCGCGTCGCCGGATGGGACTTTCGCGGGAAAGGCGTGGGGATGATTCCCCGCCGACCGTCATCCGGCTATCGCCTGTACCACACCATGCGATTTTTGACGGTTTTGGGGCTGGTGTGGCCAAGGGCGATTCCGGGCCCATTCACCGGTCATTGGAAAATGGCGGTTTCCGCGACCCGTGCTTTGCCACACCACGTGATGTGAAGGCTCACATCGCATGGTGTGGCTCTCTGCTGTGCCACACCATGCGATTTTGGGGTGTTTTTCGCCTGGTGTGGCACACGGGATGGGAGCGAATCAGCCGGACGGATGGGTAGGGACTGAGTGCGGGCTGTTCCATTGAGCTGAGAACCACCCCCAGTCATGCCGCGCATGCCAGCCCCTCCGCCAGCGGGGGCGTTAGCAGACTGGAGGGGTCTGTGGCGATGGGCGCGGCGGGTTTTGTGGCATGCGGGAAGCGTGGAATAATCGTCGGTATGATTCTCCATCTGCATCTTGTCCGCCACGGACAGACCACGTTCAACAGGTATAACCGACTTCAGGGATGGTGCAATGCGCCGCTGACCGAAGCGGGGTTGGCGGACGCCGACAAGGCGGCGGAAAAACTCAAGTACGTGCGGTTTGCTGCCGCGTACTGCTCCGATACGTCGCGTGCGCAGATCACCGCGAAGCGCATCCTCGACGTGAACGAGGAGGTCGGCAACGCCCGGCCGGTGCTCGTGTCGGACATGCATTTCCGCGAGCAGTGCTACGGCTATTTCGAAGGTCAGGACATGTCGCTCGCCTGGACGGCCGCGGGAGGGCCCCACGGCGCGAAGGACTACAACGACATCGTCGCCAAGTACGGCCTCGCCGCGACCCGCGACTTCCTCAAGGAGGCCGACCCGTTCCACGACGCGGAATCCGACGCCGAATACTGGGCCCGCGTGCACGGGGCGTTTTCCCTGATCGCGTCCAACCCGGATCTCAAGGACGGCGACGACGTGCTGCAGATATCCCATGGCAATACGCTGCTCAGCCTCATGCACCGCTTCGCGCCGGAAGGGTATGACCTGAGCGAGAGGCCGGCCAACGGGTCGGTTACGTGCCTTGATTTCGATACGACCAAGCCGTTCGAAGTGGCTCTCACCGTCGTGTCATACAATCAGTGAGACGCGCGACCGGGCCGGCCGACCCGCATGCCGCCGGCAGCGTCGGTCTCGGGTGACGGCTAGTGTGTTGCGGGTATTGTGTGCACGGGCGTATGCCTGTGGGACGGAAAAGAGGTACACATGGGTGTTGGCCAGATCGCCGGCCTTATCGCGGCAATAGCATTCGCCGTGCTTGCAGGCTTCATGATCTATCCGTTGATTCGCCTCGGCAAGCTGTTCGACCAGATCGCGGACACCGTGCGCGAGTCGGGGGAGCACGCCATCCCGGCCCTCGATGAGGGCGTCACCACCGTCAAGCAGGTCAACAAATCGCTTGAGGATGTCAACAGGATCTCCGCGGCCGCGTCGTCCACTGCCAACAACGTAGGCGCCCTGACCGATCTTTACGGTTCGTTCCTCGGCAAGCCCGTCATCAAGATCGCGTCGTTCTTCTATGCGCTGAAATCCACCGCGCAGTCGTTCGTCGCCAAGAAGAGCACCGGCCGTGACTCCGTCGAAGGCTCCGGACAGCAGGAAAGCAAGGCTCAGTGATGTTCAAACGATTGTTCTGGATCGGTGTCGGCGTGACCGTCGGCGCCCTAGCCGTCATCAAAGCCCAGGCCTACGTCAAGGCCAACACCCCTGACGCCGCACGAGCGTTCGTGTTCGGCCCGGATCAGGACCATGTGGGCATGAGGACGCTGGAAGGCCTGGTCAACGAGTTCAACGCCACCCGCCGAGCCCGCGAGGCTGAGCTCAACCAACATTACATCGACCGCGCCGCGCGGTAGCGAATCCGGGGCATGCCCCCCCCACTTTCACACGCATAACAGCTGTTCAAATTTTTATCTATCATTTTGCATGCGGGCCAGCACGGCCCCAACCCACAAGGGAGCTCACCAACTCATGCGCACTTCAGAAATCGCGAAGCGCTATCTGGATTACTTCTCCAAGCACGACCATCTGGTCATGCCTTCGGCGTCACTGATCTCGCCGAACCCGACCACGCTGTTCACCATCGCCGGCATGGTGCCGTTCATCCCGTACCTGCTCGGCGAGCAGACCCCTCCCCACAAGCGCATGGCCTCCAACCAGAAGTGCGTGCGCACGCTCGACATCGACGAGGTCGGCAAGACCACCCGTCACGGCACCTTCTTCCAGATGCTCGGCAACTTCTCCTTCGGCGACTACTTCAAGGAGGAGGCGATCCACTACGCCTGGGAGCTGCTGACCACGCCGCAGCCCGAAGGTGGTTACGGCTTCGATCCCGAGAAGCTGTGGGTCACCACGTACACCGATGATGAGGAAGCCCGCTCGATCTGGAAGAACGAGGGCTTCGACCCCGAGCACATGCAGATCTTCGGCATGGAAGACAACTTCTGGACCACCGGCGGCCCCGGCCCCGGCGGCCCCTGCTCCGAGATCTACGTGGACCGCGGACCCGAATACGGCAAGGACGGCGGCCCCGCGGCCGACGAGACCCGTTTCATCGAGATCTGGGATCTCGTGTTCGAGAACTACGAGGTCGACAACGTCAAGTCCAAGACCGACCTGCACATCGTCGGCGAGCTCAACCAGAAGAACATCGATACCGGTGCCGGTCTGGAGCGTCTGGCCTACCTGATGCAGGGCAAGCAGAACATCTACGAGACCGACGAGGTCTACCCGGTCATCGAAGCGGCTGAGCAGCTTTCCGGCCGCAAGTACGGCGAGGACGCGGCCGCGGACGTCAAGTTCCGCGTCGTGGCCGACCACGTGCGTTCCGCGCTGATGATCATGTCCGACGGCGTGCGCCCGTCCAACGTCGGCCGCGGCTACGTGCTGCGCCGACTGCTGCGCCGCACCATCCAGGCCATGCGCGTGCTGGGCGTCACCGAGCCGGTGATCCCGCACCTGCTTCCCGTCTCCAAGGACGCGATGGTCGCCAGCTACCCGGAGCTCGAAAAGACGTTCCATGACGTCTCCGAATCCGCCTACGGCGAGGAGGACGCGTTCCGCCGCACGCTCGACAACGGCATCGAAATCCTCGACGTCGCCGTCAACAAGGCGAAGAAGACCTCCGACCCGGTCGTCTCCGGCGACGATGCGTTCACGCTGCACGACACCTACGGCTTCCCGATCGAGCTGACGCTGGAGATGGCGGCCGACCAGGGCGTCAAGGTCGATGAGGCCAAGTTCCGCGAGCTGATGAGCGAGCAGAAGTCCCGCGCCCGTGCCGATGCGCTGAAGAAGCGCCACAACGTTGACCTGAGCGTGTACGACGACTTCAAGAAGACGCTCGTGCAGCCCATCGACTTCCTCGGCTACACCGACATGTCCGCTCGCGGCCGCGTCCTCGGCATCATGCAGGAGGGCAAGGGGTCGGTTCCGGCCGTCAGCGCCCCCGCGAACGTCGAGGTCATCCTCGACCGTACGCCGTTCTACGCCGAGGCCGGCGGCCAGCTCGCCGATCAGGGCGAGATCCTGTCCGACGATGGCGCGGTGCTCGAAGTCGACGACGTGCAGAAGCCGATCAAGGATCTCATCGTCCACCAGTGCCGTCTGACCGAAGGCACGCTGGCCGTCGGCACCGAGGTGAGCGCGAGCATCGATCTCGCCCGCCGCGGCGCCATCGCCCGCTCGCACACCGCCACGCACATGGTCCACAAGGCCCTGCGCGAGGAGCTCGGCCCCCATGCTACGCAGCGTGGATCCGAGGATGCGCCGAACCGCCTGCGCTTCGACTTCCAGTGGTCGTCGGCACCGAGCAAGGACGTGATGAACACCGTCGAGGCGCGAGTCAACGACCGTCTGCGCGACAACCTGATCGTCACCACCACCGAAATGAAGTTCGACGACGCGATCGCGCTCGGCGCGATGCACCTGTTCGGTGAGAAGTACGGCGACGTCGTGCGCGTGGTCTCCATCGGCGAGGACGGCTGGAGCCGCGAGCTGTGCGGCGGCACCCACGTCGACCACGTCGGCAAGATCGGCTCGATCAACATCATGTCCGAAGCCTCGATCGGCTCCGGCGTGCGCCGTGTGGATGCCGTCGTCGGCCAGGGCGCCTACGAGTTCAACGCCCGCGAGCACGCCCTGGTCTCCCAGCTGTCCGACAAGCTCAACGCACGCCCGGACGAGCTGGCGGAGCGCGTCAACACGCTGCTGGCCAAGCTCAAGGAATCCGACCGCCGTCTGGCCGCCATGTACGAAGGCCAGCTGGCCGCGTCCGTGCCCCAGCTCGTCGCGGCCGCGAAGACGTCCGCGGCGCGTGTCAAGGTCGCTGCGAAGAACGTCGGCCACTTCGGCTCGTTCGACGCGCTGCGCAAGACCGTGATGGACGTCCGCGCCCAGCTCGGCGAGGACGCGCCGGTCGTCGTCGCGCTTGCCGGCGTCTCCGAGGACGACAAGCCGATGGTCGCCGTGGCCACGAACGAGGTCGCCCGCAAGAACGGCATCAAGGCCGGCGACCTGGTTCGCGGGGCATCCAAGATGCTCGGCGGCGGTGGCGGCGGCAAGCCGGACTTCGCCCAGGGCGGCGGCTCCGACGCGAGCCGCATCGACGAGGCGCTGAAGGCACTTGAGGCCGAGGCGCTGAAGGGCTGAACCATCCGGTGGTATGGCTAGGCGTTGATTTGGGCGACGCCAGGGTCGGGCTCGCATTGTCCGACCCTGAGCTCACCTTTGCCCATCCCTATGGCAACATCCAGGCATACGGCGATTCGTTCCGTGCGCTGGATGACGTCATTACCGTCATCGAGGACGAAGCGGTGGACCACATTGTGGTGGGACTGCCGCTTCAACTTGACGGCACCGAAGGAAAAAGCGCGAAGAAGGCTCGCCGTTGGAGCGCGAACCTGGAAAAGCGCATGCGCAACTTGATGGATGAACACGATTTCGCGTTGTACCACATTCCTCAGGTAACATTATTGGATGAACGGCTGACCACGGTCAGCGCGCATCGGCAATTGCTGGAAGCACAACTCGGGTCCCGCCGTCATCGTCCGGTGGTCGATCAGCAATCAGCTGTCGTGATATTGCAGACCGCGCTGGACGGCGCCATGAAAGTGTGAGGAGAGAGCTAGTGTCAGATGACCTCGCCGATTTTTTCGAGGAGAACACCCATTGGGTCGACTCCAAAGGCAACACCACGTCGGTAAAGCCCCCCAAACCGCCGAAATCACGGCGTGAAATGCGCCGTCGGCGCAATGTCCGCCGCCGCAAGACCATCATCGTGCTGACCATGGTCGTCGCGGTGCTCGTCGTGGTCATAGCCGGCGGGTTCTTCGGAGTCAGGGCGTTGCGCGCCATCAGGGACCGCAACGACGGCGACACCTACTCCGTGCAGGACTACAGCGGTCAGGGATACGGGTCCGTGGAGTTCACCGTCTCGCAGGGCGAGAGCCCGTCCAGCATCGCCAAGCGTCTCGTCGAGGCCGAAGTGGTCAAGTCCGCGGACGCGTTCACCGGTGTCTCATCGGGTATGACGCTGTACCCGGGCACCTATCAGCTGCGCAAGCACATGCCCGCGTCGTCCGTGGCGGCGATCCTGTCCGATCAGAGCAAGGCGGAGGGCTTCCTCGACGTCAACGCGGGGGAGCGGGTGTCCGACGTCATCAAGAAGGCCGCGGCGCTCAGCGAGATCGACGAATCCGAATTCCAGAAGATCATCGACGCCAAAGGCGAGGGAATACTGCCCGCGGAAGCCGGCGGCAACTTCGAGGGATGGCTGGAACCCGGCAAGTACGACGTCAAGGGACTCGGCTCCGCGCAGAAGATCCTGAAGACCATCGTCGACAAGCGCGTCTCCAAGCTCAACGAGATGCACGTGCCCACCGGCAACGAGCGGCAGCGGCTGCTGATCATCGCCTCCATCGCGGAGGCCGAGGTCAATTCGTCCGATTACTACGGCAAGGTGACCCGCGTCATCCTCAACCGTCTCGACCGCGACATGACGCTGGGCATGGATTCGACCACCGCGTACGGTCTGGGCATCAACGGCACGCAGCTGACCAACGCGCAGCTCAACGACTCGTCGAACAAATACAACACGCGCGTCAACAAGGGACTCACCCCCACGCCCATCAGCAATCCGGGAGACAGCGCCATCCAGGCGGCGATGAACCCGGAGCAGGGTGACTGGCTGTATTTCGTCACCGTGAACCTGAGTACCGGCGAGACGAAATTCACCACCGGCTCCGTCGAGGAGCAGAACGCGCAGTTCGAGCAGTACGTCAAGGAATACAAGGACAACAACAAGAGCGCGAACTAAAGCAGCGTCGTCGCGATGACCGCGACCACCGCCGCGCAGACGATCGCGGGTGCGAACGGGACCTTGCCCGCATGGTCGGATCGGCGCTGGGGATCGAACCTTAGCCACAGCGCCATCCATGCCAATCCCAGCAGACCCATGGCCAGCCACCAGACCACCACGGCGGTCAGCCCGGCCATCCCCACGGCCAGGCCCATGGCCAGCGTGCAGGTCACGTCGCCGAACCCCATCGATCCGGGCTTGACCATCGCCAGCCCGGCCTGCAGCACGGCACTGAGCACGGCGAACAGAGGGGCCTGCACCAGCAGGAACATCGTGTTCGCCATGACGGCGACGATGATGACCGCCACCAGCTGTGCCAGGCACCCGATGGCGATCCACAGGCGCGGCACACGCCGGCGCCGAATGTCCTCGACACTCACGGCGATACCACATATCAAGCTGGGAAGGTATGCAAGGTAGGTCATGACATAAGATATAGCGAAGTTACCGATTGAATCAAAGGAGCATGGCATGTTGCGCTGGCAGACGGCGGGGGAATCACACGGCGAGGCGCTGGTCGCGATGATCGAGGGGTTGCCTGCGGGCGTTCGGGTCACCAGCGATGACGTTGTCGATGCATTGGCGAGACGGCGCCTGGGATACGGGCGCGGCGCGCGCATGAAGTTCGAGCAGGATAAGGTGCGTCTGCTCACCGGCGTGCGTTTCGGCGAGACCCTGGGATCACCGGTGGCCATCGAGATCGCGAACACCGAATGGCCGAAATGGACCGAGGTGATGAGCGCGGATCCACTCGACCACGATCTGCCGCGTGAGGGGCGCAACGCCCCGCTGAGCAGGCCGCGGCCGGGACACGCCGACCTCACCGGCATGCGCAAATACGGGTTCGACGACGCGAGACCCGTGCTGGAGCGCTCCAGCGCGCGCGAGACCGCGTCCCGCGTGGCGCTGGGCGCGGTCGCCGCGCGGTTCCTTGAGCAGGCGTTCGGCATTCGCACCGTGTCGCATGTGATCTCCATCGGAGGGGCGGGCGTCGAGGACGCCGATGACGTAGCGTTGCCGACCCCCGACGACGTCGAAGCGCTGGACGCATCCCCGGTGCGTACGCTGGACAAGGCGGCCGAGGAGAGGATGATCGCGCGCATCGACGAGATCAAGTCCACCGCCGATACCGTCGGCGGCGTGATCGAAGTGCTCGCATACGGCGTGCCCGCCGGCATCGGCACCTACGTCGAATCGGATCGCCGGCTCGACGCTGCCTTGGCCTCGGCGGTCATGGGCATCCAGGCCATCAAGGGCGTGGAGATCGGCGACGGGTTCCTGGAGGCCGTGCGCCCCGGATCGCAGGCGCATGACGAGATGGTCCCCGGCGCAGATGGGCGCATCACGCGACTGACCAACCGTGCGGGCGGCATCGAAGGCGGCATGTCGAACGGCCAGCCGATTCGCGTACGGGCCGCGATGAAGCCGATCCCCTCGATTCCGCGCGCCCTTCGCACGGTCGACGTCACCGACGGCGAGGCCGCATCCGCCATCAACCAGCGTTCCGACACCACGGCCGTGCCTGCGGCCTCCGTCGTGGCCGAGGCCATGGTCCGGCTCACCCTGGCGCGATACGCCCTTGACAAGTTCGGCGGAGACAGCGTAGCGGAGACGCGCCGCAACTTCGAGCAGTACGTCGCCTCCTGGCCGGAGCACATGCGCTGACGGCGCGGTAACGTCATCCGCAACGAACCGTACGTCCTGAACCAAGGGAGAGAAATCATGCCCACTCGACCAGTCGCCGTCATCATCGGTATGATGGGCGCCGGGAAGACCCGTGTCGGCAAGGAGGTCGCGCAGCTGATGTCGCTGCCGTTCGCGGATGCCGACGTCGAAATCGAGCACGAGGTCGGCATGCGCATCCCCGAATATTTCGAGCGTCACGGCGAACCCGCGTTCCGTGAGGTCGAATCCGAGGTCATCGCCGGGATGCTGCACGGGTTCGGAGGCGTCTTCGCCCTGGGCGGCGGCGCCCCGATGACGCCCGCGGTGCAGGACGATCTCAAGGAATACATCGAGGACGGCGGCAAGGTCGTGTATCTCATGGCCGACCCGCGCGAGGCCATGGAACGGGCCCATCGCGGTGGCGGCCGGCCGATGCTGCAGGGGGACGCCGATGCCCGCTGGAAGAAGCTGTACCGCCAGCGCGACCCAGTGTACTACCGGGTGGCGAACGTCCATGTCGAAACATACGGGCAGACGCCGCTCGCCGCGGCGAGGAAGATGATGGATATGATTACCGAACGAACGGTTCATGTGACCGGCGCGACCATCGAGGATTATGACGTGAGCATCGGGGAAGGGGCGATGAACCACCTCTCCGAGGTGCTGGGGCCGAAGCCGGTCCGGATAGCCCTGATCCACACGCAGCCGGTGCAGCGTCATTCTGACCGTGCCCGCACGCTGCTGCGACAAGGCGGCTACCAGGTGTCGGACATCGTGATCCCCGACGCCGAAGCGGGCAAGACGATCGAGGTCGCCAACGGCATCTGGCAGCGGCTCGGCGACGAGGGCTTCACACGCTCCGACGCCGTGGTGGGCGTCGGCGGAGGCGCCGCCACGGATCTGGCCGGTTTCGTGGCCGCCACATGGATGCGCGGCGTGCGGTACGTCAATTGCCCCACGTCGCTGCTCGCCATGGTGGACGCCTCCACGGGCGGCAAGACCGGCATCAACACGCCGCAGGGCAAGAACCTCGTCGGGTCGTTCTACACGCCTGCCGGCGTGCTCGCCGACCTCAAGACACTCGTCTCGCTGCCCAACGACATCTTCATCGAAGGGCTGGGCGAGGTCGCCAAATCGGGATTCATCAAGGACCCCGAAATCCTGCACATCCTTGAAGAGCATGCGGCCGAACTTCGCGCATTCGACGGGGCTACGTTCCTTGGCAGCGGTCTGGAGAACGTGGTCGCCGAACTGATCGAGCGCACGGTCCGGGTCAAGGCGTACCACGTCTCCGCGGACCTCAAGGAAGCGGGCCTGCGTGAATTCCTCAACTACGGCCATACACTCGCCCACGCCATCGAAAAACTTGAGCATTTCCGCTGGCGCCACGGCAACGCGGTCGCGGTCGGATGCGTGTATGCGGCGGAATTGGGTCATCTGCTGGGCTATATCGACCAGGATCTGGTCGATTATCACCGCTCTCTGCTTGGCTCGCTCGGTCTGCCGACCTCATGGAACGGCGGCACGTTCGACGAAGTACTGGCGCTGATGCACCGCGACAAGAAGGCTCGTGGCAACAAGCTGCGGTTCGTCGTGCTCGATTCGATCGGCCATCCGGTGCATCTGGACGATCCGCCGGCGGACGCGGTCGAGGAGGCGTTCAGACGTATCCAGGCGTGACGGCGCCGGACCGGTCTCCACATGACCGGTCCGAGTCGTGTTTTCGCCCACCCCAGCAATATCAATCATCAGCCAAAGGAAAGTGCATCATGACCAAGGTGATAGTCGTCAACGGACCGAATCTGGGCCGCCTCGGAGTGCGTCAGCCGGACGTCTACGGCAGGCAGGATCTTGAGACGCTGCGCACGCAATGCTCCCAGTGGGGCGCCGCGCTCGGGCTGAAGGTCGAGGTGCGCCAGACCGACGACGAGGCCGAGATGGTGCGCTGGATGCATCAGGCCGTCGACGAGCAGACCCCGGTGGTGATGAACCCGGCCGCATTCACGCATTACTCGTACGCGCTGGCCGACGCCGCGCACATGGTGGGCGATGCCGGACTGCCGCTGATGGAGGTGCACATCTCCAATCCCTCCGCCCGTGACGAGTTCCGCAAGCGTTCGGTCATCAGCCCGGTCGCCACCGGCACCATCACGGGAATGGGATTCTACGGTTACAAGCTTGCGCTGGACGCCATCGCGCATCTTATCGGCTGATCCGCAGTCGCAGAACCGTTTCAACGGGTGGTCATCATTGCTGGTGCGCTTGCGCGTCGGGCTTGCTGCGCCTAGTGTGGTGTCCATGAACGATGAAGCGAATCAGGGGTACCCGCAAGGTCCGGCCAATGGCGGTTATCCGAACGGTGCATCGCTTTACGGGGTTCAGGGCGATGCACACAACGGCAACAACGATTATCCGCAGTATGGAGCTGCTTCGCAGCCCGGGGAGCATCAGCCCGGTTACGCGCAGCCCGGTTACCCGCAACATGACTCCTGGCAGGGTCAGGGCGGCTACGCCGGCGGCCAGCGTCCGCCGGCAGGCGGGCAGCCCGTCTATCCTCCGGTGGGAGCAGGCCAACGGCAGCAGCCATACGCCGGCGGCTATCCGCAGCAGGGTGCGTATCAGCGTACTCCGTACCAGCCGTACGGTCAGCCTCCGAAGAAGAACAACACGGGCAAGATCATCGCCATCGTCGTCTCCATCGTCGTCGCGTTGGCCCTGATCGGCGTGCTGGTTTGGGCGTTGACGTCCAAGGGAGGCGACGGCAAGGACGGCAAGGGCACCGAAACGTCGCAGACGACGAACGGCGGTTCGAACAACAAGAACAAAGATGGCTACATCGAGGTTCCGCGCGGCGACTCGAACGGAAACTCCGACGACGACTCCTACGACTCCATCAACAAGGACTACCAGCAGAAGAAGCAGGAGCTGGACAAAAAGAAGCAGGAGCTGCAGCAGGAACTCGACAACTACAAGAAGAAGTACGGCGGCTCAAGCTCGTATGACAACCAGAATTCGTACGATTCGTATGGCGACTCCTATGATTCGTACGGTGATTCCTACGATTCGACGGGCTACTGATCCGCGTCGAACGAGGTGTCGGCCGGCTCGACGCGGCTGACCGCGTTCGACCGGTAGATTGTGTGACGCGGGCATCATCCCTGACGGCGCATGCCGTCTTCGGTATGATGCCCGGTCCATTTGAGCACCGCCTGGACGCGGTTTTCGGCGTTGAGCTTCTGCATGGATGACTGCGCGTGCTTGCGCACGGTGGCCGCTTTAATGCCGAGTCGTTTCGCTATCGATAGGTCGGTCAGCCCACGCGACATAAGATCGAGCACCTGCACTTCGCGGTTGGAGACCAGGTCAGCCCGTTTCGGCGTCTCATGCGCGAGCTGGTCGAATGAGGCACGGGCGTCAACGAACCCGAAATCACCGTAAACGCCTCCGCCAAGTACCGTCGCCAAGCCTTCGAGTATTTCCTGCTCGTCGTTCTTGCTGACCAGTCCTTGGGCGCCGGCCTGCGCCACGTCGAATCCGAACGTCTCCTTGGCGAACGAGGTCATGGCCAGAAGCTTCACCATGCTGTCGCGTCGGCGGATACGACGGCATACCATGACGCCCGACATGGATTCCATCGACAGGTCGACCAGGACCAGATCTGGTCTCGTCCGGGCGTCCAGCGTCAGGCTCACGGCGCGCGGCCCGTCGATGACCGACCAGGCTATGCGCAGTCCAGGTGTCATTTCGAGAACGAGACGCTCCAGCGAATCCAATGACCGCCTGTCATCATCAACCATGCCGATTGTCCCAGTCAGGTCATCGAAAATCCCCATACAATCACATACCTCATCATATGCTTTCAGGTTTCCCCCCATAGTAACCCCCTTATATACCCCCGTCAAAATCAACGGGTGTTGCATCCATGCCCCCATGTTTGATGCCAGGATATGAGGGTGCATTGTTGCTGTAAGCCTCATCCTGCCAAAGTCCCATTTGATGGTGTCGGGATGGGGCTTTGGCGGGATGAGGCAGAGGCCGTTGTTCGTGTGGCATGGCGGGATATGAGGCTATTGGTACGATTCCGTAACAGCCTTTGAAGTTCCGTGCCGATTGCGTGTGTGAACGTCACGAGGGGAATCGTCGTTGCCGGGATCGTCGGCATGAAGCCCATATATCGGGATCGATCGTCTTGCGGTGCATCCTGCGGTTCCAGGGCCTCCGACGGGCAGACTGGTGTCGTGTAGCAGGCCGGCACCGAGCCGCAGCGTCTCTGCGTCAGAGCTCTGGCGGATGGGCAAGTCAGTCGATATGGTCGGAATCAGTATCCTGCCGATGACCGTGCCCGAATCTCCGGAGCCGTTCTGTTGCTCGGCATCCGGTTGCCCGAGATCGTATTGCCCTGAATCAATGAGCCTCCGGTTGTATGCCTGTGCTTCGTCAACCGTCATTCCGGTTTCGTTCGTCATGCCGGTTTCGTTTCGAGGCGACGATTGCATGGAGGACGCGGTTCTCCATGCCGTGTCGCCGACGACATCGAATCCGGTCACTGTACCGCCGGCATGCCTGACATCGTCATATCGGCCGATGCGCGTCACCGTGAACGCATGACCCGCAAGCGTGAGATTCTCCCCGGCGCGAAGCGTGATGCCGCTCGTCGCTGCATGCGCGGGCTCCGAGCGCAACGCGCTGATGGACATGACCTGCGGCAACATGGCCAATGCCGCCATGACCGCGACCGCCGCAGCCCGCAGTCCGAGACGGCCGGCGAGCCGTTGCGCGGGCGGCGGCCCGATCATGCCGCACAGGAATCCGTCATAGGCAGATGATACAGTGAAATTCCATGGTTAGAAGACAACATGGCAATTCTCAAGAACACATCACCAAGCACATCTTCGTTACCGGTGGCGTGGTCTCATCCCTCGGAAAAGGCCTGACCGCCTCCTCACTCGGTCGTCTGCTGCGCAGCCGCGGCATCCATGTGCTGCAGCAGAAGCTCGACCCGTACATCAACGTCGACCCGGGCACCATGAACCCGTTCCAGCACGGCGAGGTCTATGTGACCGAAGACGGTGCCGAGACCGATCTCGACATCGGCCACTACGAGCGCTTCCTCGACGTGTTCCTCTCCCAGAAGGCCAACGTCACCACCGGGCAGATTTATCAGGAGGTGCTGCGCAAGGAACGCGCGGGGGAGTACCTCGGCCAGTGCGTGCAGGTCATCCCGCACATCACCAACGAGATCAAGTCCCGCATGCGCGCCCAGGCGAGCGATGATGTCGACGTGATCATCACCGAAATCGGCGGCACGGTCGGCGACATCGAATCCCAGCCGTTCCTGGAGGCGGCCCGTGAGGTGCGTCGCGACCTCGGCGCCGAGAACTGCATGTTCGTGCACGTCTCCCTGGTGCCCTACATCTCCGCCGCGCACGAGCTCAAGACCAAGCCGACCCAGCACTCCGTGATGATGCTGCGCCAGCTCGGCATTTCCCCGGATGCGCTGGTGCTGCGTTCCGACCGCCCGCTCAACAAGTCCATCAAGGACAAGATCTCCCTGATGTGCGACGTGGATGAGGAGGGCGTGGTCAACTGCGTGGACGCGCCGAGCATCTACGACGTGCCGCGCATCCTGTTCGACGAAGGCCTTGACGCCTACGTGGTGCGCGAGCTGGGGCTGCCGTTCCACGACGTCGACTGGGACGAGTGGGCTGACCTGCTGGAGCGCGTGCACCACCCCAAGCACGAGGTCAACGTGGCGATCGTCGGCAAGTACATCGACCTGCCGGACGCCTACCTGTCCGTCACCGAGGCCATCAAGGCCGGCGGCTTCGCCAACTGGGCCAAGGTCAACGTCAAGTGGGTCGCCGCCGACAAGTGCGAGACCGAGGAGGGCGCGGCCGCCGCGCTTGACCAGGTCGACGGCATCGTCATCCCCGGCGGTTTCGGCATCCGCGGCATCGACGGCAAGATCGGCGCGCTCAAGTACGCGCGCGAAAACAAGCTGCCTGCTCTCGGCCTGTGCCTCGGCCTGCAGTCCATGGTCATCGAATACTCTCGCCACGTGCTGGGCATCGAGGACGCGAACTCCTCCGAGTTCGAGCCCGACTGCTCCAACCCGGTCATCGCCACGATGGAGGAGCAGAAGGACATCGTCGCCGGCCACGGCGACATGGGCCACACCATGCGTCTGGGCAGCTACCCGGCCGAGCTGGAGGAGGACTCCCTCGTTGCGCAGCTGTACGGCACCACGCATGTCACCGAGCGTCACCGCCACCGCTATGAGGTGAACGTGGCCTACAAGGATCTCCTGCGCGAGGGGGGCCTGCGCATTTCCGGTCAGAGCCCGGACGGCGAGCTCACCGAGTTCGTCGAGCTGCCGCAGGATGTGCACCCGTTCTATGTCGGCACCCAGGCTCACCCGGAGTTCAAGTCCCGCCCGACCAAGCCCCACCCCCTGTTCGCGGGGCTCGTCAAGGCCGCGCTGGATCACCAGGAAGCCCGTCAGGCCTGAGCGTGTGGCTTTAAGAGTAGACTGATACGTGACGATGGGGATGCCCGAAAGGGCATCCCCATCGTTGTTTAGTGCGGGTCCGGCGATCATTGCGAAGAAATCGCAATATAAGCAAGCTCACGTTTTGCGCTAAGCCAACATGCGGGTCTGCTGTGGAGTTCGCCGTGAGGTTCTGCTAACTTAACGTAGGAACTATGTGATGAATAGGAGGCAGCGTCAAGGTGAGCGACACCCAGCAGGCGCCCAACGCCGCGTCCGACGTGGAGATGAGTCAGTATGTGGCCGATCGCCAGCGTGTGGACGAAGAGAAACTCAAAAAGGATGACGAGATCATCCAGCAATTCGGTGATTACACCTACGGCTGGCATGATTCCGACGCGGCCGGCGAAGCCGCGAAGCGCGGCATCGATGAACAGGTCGTGCGTGACATCAGCGCGGACAAGGGCGAGCCGCAGTGGATGCTCGACATGCGTCTGCGCGGATTCAAGGCGTTCCTTGAGAAGCCGATGCCCGATTGGGGCGTGGACCTGAGCGGATTCAACGCCGACGACTTCAAGTACTACGTCAAGCCGATCGACAAGCAGGCCAAGACGTGGGAGGAGCTGCCGGACGACATCCGCTCCACCTACGACCGACTGGGCATCCCCGAGGCCGAGAAAAGCCGTCTGGTCTCCGGCGTGGCCGCGCAGTACGAGTCCGAAGTGATTTACAACTCCATCCAGAAGGACCTCGCCGACCAAGGCGTGATCTTCGTGGACACCGACACCGCCGTGCGCGAATACCCCGACCTGGTGAAGAAGTACTTCGGCACCGTCGTGAGCCCCGAAGACAACAAGTTCGGCGCCCTCAACACTGCCGCATGGTCCGGTGGCTCGTTCGTGTACGTGCCGAAGGGCGTGCACGTGGACATCCCGCTACAGGCCTACTTCCGCATCAACACGCCGGCCATGGGCCAGTTCGAGCGTACGCTGATCATCGCCGACGAAGGCTCCTACGTGCACTACGTCGAGGGATGCACCGCCCCGATCTGGTCCGAGGACTCGCTGCACGCCGCCATCGTCGAGATCATCGTCGAGAAGCATGCGCGCGTGCGCTACACCACCGTGCAGAACTGGTCGAACAACGTCTACAACCTCGTCACCCAGCGCGCCTACGTACGCGAAGGCGGCACGATGGAATGGGTTGACGGCAACATCGGCTCCAAGGCCACGATGAAGTACCCGGCGTGCATTCTCGCCGAGCCGTACGCCAAGGCCGAGACCATGTCCCTCGGCTTCGCCGGCAAGGGCCAGTATCAGGACACCGGCGCGAAGATGATTCATCTCGCTCCGCACACCAGCTCCACGATCGTCGCCAAGTCGATCTCGCGCGGCGGTGGCCGCTCCGCGTACCGCGGACTGGTCAAGATCGTCGACGGAGCCGAAGGCTCGTCGAACTCCACCGTGTGCGACGCCCTGCTGGTGGACGACTTCAGCCGTTCCGACACGTACCCGCATGTGGACGTGCGTGAGGACGACGTGACGATGGCCCACGAGGCCACGGTCTCCAAGGTCTCCGAGGATCAGCTGTTCTATCTGATGAGCCGCGGCCTTGAGGAGAAGGAGGCCATGGGCATGATCGTGCGTGGCTTCGTCGAGCCGATCAGCCGCGAGCTGCCGATGGAGTACGCGCTCGAACTGAACCGTTTGGTCGAACTGCAGATGGAAGGATCGGTGGGCTGATTCCCATGGCATCGAACAATACTGAAATCACCATTCCCGTCGCGGATCCGAACGACCCGTACGCGGTGCCGGCGGCCATGCCGTCGAGTGCCGACAGGGAGCCGCGCTCGTTCGACGTGAACGATTTCGCCGTGCCGAAGCGCAAGCAGGACGATTGGCGCTACACGCCGCTCGACCGCATCGGAGAGTTCTTCGACGTGTTCAAGCCGAGCGGGGAGACGACCATCGCGATCAGTTACGCCGATGGCACCGCGGTCGACGAAAAGCATGTGGCCGTCAGCCAGTGCGCCCTCGGCGAAGGAGTCTCCGGCACGGTCTCCAAGCCCAGCGATCGGGCGGCCGCCGTCGAGTGGAATTCCGGGCGTACCGCAACGGTGATCGAGCTGTCGGGCGAGATCGCCCAGCCGGTGCTGGTCAACGTGATCGGCAGCGGCGACGACCTCGATGCCCTGCATCTGGTCATCTCGACGGCCGATGAGGCCCACGCCGACGTCATCGTCGAGCACCACGGTCTGGCCCGTCTCGCCGAAGGCGTGGAAATCGTCACCGGCAAGAACTCCCACGTCTCCACCACCTTCGTGCAGGAGTGGGAGAAGGGCTCCAAGCACGTCGGCAACCAGCGCATCCACGTCGGCGAGGGCGCATCCCTGCGCCACTCCGTCGTCACACTCGGCGGCGACGTGGTCCGTATCCGCATGGATCAGGACTTCGGCGGCGAGCAGGGCGACCTCAACATGCTCGGCATCTACTTCGTCGACCCCGGCGAGCACATCGAACACCGCACGATGGTGGTGCACAACCATCCCGAGTGCAAGTCCCGTGTGGTCTACAAGGGCGCGCTCGACGGTAAGGACGCGCACTCCACCTGGGTGGGCAATGCGCTGATCGCGCCGACCGCGCCGGGCACCGACTCGTATGAGCTCAACCGCAACCTCGTGCTCACCCCGGGCGCGATCGCCGATTCGGAGCCGAACCTCGAAATCGAGAACGGCAACATCATCGGCGCCGGACACGCGAGCTCCGTGGGCCGTTTCGACGACGAGGAACTGTTCTATCTGCAGTCGCGAGGTATCCCCGAAACGGAGGCCCGCAAGCTCGTCGTACGCGGGTTCTTCGGAGAACTCGTCGAAGAGATCGGCGTGCCATTCATCGCCGAACACCTGATGAACGTAATCGACCGCCGCCTCGCCCGCGGCGAAAGCGACGCCATGAAAGCCGTATTGGAGGATAAGTAACGATGGCCGAACAGCACACTCTCGAAATCAAGGACCTCTACGCATCCGTGGAGACCAAGGAGGGTCGCAAGCAGATTCTCAAAGGCGTGAACCTCACCGTGCATTCCGGCGAGACCCACGCGATCATGGGCCCCAACGGCTCCGGCAAGTCCACGCTCGCCTACACGCTGGCCGGCCACCCCAAGTACGAGGTCGACTCGGGCGAGGCGCTGCTCGACGGCGTCGACATCCTCAAGCAGACCCCCGACCTGCGCGCCAAGGAAGGACTCTTCCTCGCCATGCAGTATCCGGTCGAGGTTCCTGGCGTGTCGATGACCAACTTCCTGCGCACCGCCAAGACCGAGGTCGACGGCAAGGCCCCCGCCATCCGCACCTGGACCAAGGAGCTCGGCGCCGCGATGAAGAAGCTGCGCATGGACCCGAAGTTCGCGTCGCGTTCCGTCAACGAAGGTTTCTCCGGCGGCGAGAAGAAGCGCGCCGAAGTGCTCCAGCTCGAACTGCTCAAGCCGAAGTTCGCCATCATGGACGAGACCGATTCCGGCCTCGACGTGGACGCCCTGCGCATCGTGTCCGAAGGCGTGAACCGCGCCAAGGAGAGCACCGGACTGGGCATCCTGATGGTCACGCACTACACGCGCATCCTCAAATACATCAAGCCCGACATCGTGCATGTGTTCGCAGACGGCCACTTCGTCAAGACCGGCGGTCCCGAGCTTGCCGACGAACTCGAAGAGACCGGCTACGACAAGTACCTGCCCGAAGGCTCCGACTCCGAATCGGCTCTGGCCTGATTTCTTCGTTTCGTTGCGTTTGAGGTGTGGTCGCATTGCCGGGGGGTGTACTATTCCCGACCGTAAACTTGGCCCGAGCGGCCTGAAGCGATCCCGGGAACAGGACATCCCTGCACCCCGCGGCCACCGCCGGAAGCATGATCCACCGCTGGAAGCGGCGAGCGAATAAGCGGATAACTGGAAAACGACATATCGGCAGGACATTGAATCTAAGGGAAACAATGGTTGATTTTACGGCGATTCGGGCGCAGTTCCCGATTCTGGATCAGCAGATCCACGGGCATCCGCTCGTCTATCTGGATTCCGCGGCCACCTCGCAGAAGCCGCAGTGCGTGATCGATGCGGAGAGCGAGTTCTACCGCACGATCAACGCCGGCGTGCACCGCGGGGCGCATGAGCTGGCGGCCCGCAGCACCATGGCGTTCGAGGACGCCCGCGCGAAGGTCGCCCGCCTGGTCGGAGCCAACGCCGAGGAGGGCAACGAGGAGATCGTCGTCACCGCCGGGGCCACCGCGGGACTGAATCTTCTTGCCACCGCGTTCGGCAACGCGAGTCTGGGCCGTGGGGGAGAGGCGGCGAAACGGTTCGCTCTCAAGCCCGGCGACGAGATCGTCGTATCCAAGGCCGAGCACCATTCCGTGCTGCTGCCGTTCCAGGAGCTGGCATACCGCACCGGTGCCACGCTCAAATGGTTCGATCTGACCGAAGACGGCCGCATCCGCTCGGATACCGCCGATGAGGTGATCACGGAACACACCAAGGTCGTCGCCATCACGCACGTGGGCAACACCACGGGTGCCATCACCGACATCGCGCCCATCATCCGCCGTGCCCATGAGGTCGGCGCGATCTTCATCCTTGACGCATGCCAGTCGGTGCCTCACCTCAAGGTCGACTTCCACGCGCTTGACGTCGATTTCGCCGCGTGGAGCGCCCACAAGATGTACGGTCCCACCGGGGTGGGATTCCTGTACGGGCGCCGTGAGCTGTTGGAGGCCCTGCCGCCGGCGAACTTCGGCGGTTCCATGGTCGAGCTCGCGTGGATGGACCAGCCCGCGCAGTACATGGTGCCTCCGGCCCGTTTCGAGGCCGGTACGCAGCCGGTCGCCCAGGTGGTCGCAGCCGGTGTGGCCGCCGAATGGATGATGAACGTGGGGCTTGAGAACATCGAGGCGCATGAGCGCACGATCGCCGCCGAACTGCTCAAGATGGGCGACATCGACGGCGTGCGGATTCTCGGGCCGCGCGAGAACGTGAACCGCATCGGCACGGTGGCGTTCGACGTTGCGGGCGTACACCCGCATGACGTCGGGCAGTTCATCGACGCGCAAGGCATCGCCATCCGCGTCGGCCATCACTGCGCCCAGCCGGTGCACCGCCACTTCGGTCTGTATGCGTCGAACCGCGCATCCTCCGGCGTGTACAACAGCGTCGACGACGCTCACGCCCTGGTCGAGGCCGTGGCGAAGGTCCGTCCGTTCTTCGGACTGTGATACGTGTCGCGTTTACGCCGTTCGCGTATGACTCCCACGGGATACTGTCACGGCATGTGGCATAATATCCACGGAATCTCACGCGGACGGCGTTTCGCGTGTTCGTGAATGATATCGAGCGCTATCGAGCGCTATGCATGGGAAGGGATTGACCGATGGGTGATTTCGGCATGAGCGGCGACGATCTTGAACAGATGTATCAGGAAGTGATTCTTGAGGCCGCGCGTGACCCGCATGGTCGTGAGCATTTCGCGGCGGACGTGTCCAAGGAACAGGGCTCCGCACCGGCCGACACGACCGTGCGCGCCAGCCACGAATACTGCACGCCGGGCGAATCCCACCAGTTCAACCCCACTTGCGGTGACGAGGCGACGGTTCACGCCGAGGTCTCCGACAGCGAGCCGCACACCATCGAGCGTCTGGTGTGGGACGGCCACGGCTGCTCGATCTCGCAGGCGAGCCTGTCCGTCATGGTTGACCTGTGCGCCGGCAAGACCGTCGACGAGGCGATGGAGCTGTTCCGCGACTTCCATGAGCTCATGGAGTCGCGCGGTGCTGGATTGCAGGACGAGGCCAAGGAAGAGAAGCTGGAGGACGCCGTGGTGTTCCAGGGCGTGTCCAAGTACCCGATGCGCATCAAGTGCGCGCTGCTTGGCTGGGAGGGCATGCGCGACTCCGTCGCCAAGGCGCTGGCGGCGAAATAAACGGTCACCGCACTGCCATGAGAGCGGTCCGAGTTGTACTCTTGATTTAACGGTTTCGCGATTAACGACTGGAGAGATATGAGCGACAATCTGGTTCCTGAGCCGCAGGCTTCCGTGTTCGATTCGGTGAGCAAGGTTCTGGGCGACGAGGAGGCGGCGCGCCGCGTGATGGCGAACCCGCAGCTTGCGGCTGGGTTCCCCAACGGCCATCCTGCCCCCAAAAGCGATGGCGGCGTCGAGATGTGCGCGTGCGGCCGCCATCCGAAGAGCGAGTGCGAGGATGGCGAGCACAGCAGCGAGGATGACATTCCGCTCAAGGCCATCGACGATATCGGCCGTGCCACCGCCGAGGATGTGAAGGAGGCCCTGCATCAGGTCATCGACCCGGAGCTGGGCATCGACGTCATCGACCTCGGTCTGGTCTACGGCATCGAGATCGATGAGCTTGGACGCGCGATCATCACGATGACGCTGACGACGCCCGCATGCCCGCTGACCGACCTCATCGAGGACGAGTGCGCGAGCACGCTGGCGGGTCTTGTGGAGGAGTTCCGCATTGACTGGACGTGGCAGCCTCGCTGGACGATGGACAAGATCACGCCCGAGGGGCGCGAGCAGCTGGCCGCGCTCGGTTTCAATTTCGACAACATGCCGAAGTACTGACCTCATCCGTGTCTGCGGCTTCTCTGTACGGTCGAAGACACGTGAATATAGTCGAGGGGGTTTGCCGTGAATCCGGCAAACCCCCTCAACGTATATCCGAGCCGATCAGTCGTCCACGATGGTGCCCTTCGGCACGACGGTGATGCCTTCCGGCGTCACGGTGAAGCCGCGGGCGAGGTCCTTCTCGGTGTCGATGCCGACCGTGGAGTTCTCGGTCAGCACAACGTTCTTGTCGAGAATCGCCTTGTACACGCGGGCGCGACGGTTGACGATGACGCCGTCGAACAGCACGGAGTCGACCACCTGGGCCCACGAATGGATGCGCACGTTCGGCGACAGCACGGAATGATGCACCTCACCGCCCGAGACGATGACGCCGGGGGAGACGATGGAGTCGGTCGCGTGGCCGAGACGATCGCGGCCGGCATGCACGAACTTCGCGGGGGGCAGCGTGCCCGAGTTCGTGTAGATGGGCCATGCCTGGTTGTAGAGGTTGAACTCCGGCACGTAGGCGATCAGGTCCATGTGAGCGTCATAGAACTGCTTGATCGTACCCACGTCGCGCCAGTAGGCGTGGTCGGTCGGCGTGGAGCCGGGAATGACGTTGGAGTTGAAGTCGTACACGCCGGCCTCGCCGCGCGAGGCGAAGTACGGCGCGATGTCGCCGCCCATGTCGTGCTTGGTGTCCGCGGCCTTCTCGTCCTTGGCGAGCGCATCGAACAGCGCGTCCGTGTTGGCGACGTAGTTGCCCATCGAAGCGAGGAACGAATTCGGGTCGTCGGGCAGGCCTTCGGTCGTCGCCGGCTTCTCCTGGAATTCGCGGATCATGTTGGGGTGGTTCGGGTCAACGTTGATCACGCCGAACTGGTTGGACTCCTCAAGCGGCTGGCGGATGCCTGCCACGGTGAACTCCGCACCCGATTCGATGTGCTGCTCGACCATCTGGCCGAAGTCCATGCGGTAGACGTGGTCGGCGCCGACGATGACCACGATGTCGGGCTGGACGTCCTCGATGATGTTGATGGTCTGATAGATCGCGTCGGCCGACCCGAGATACCAGTGCTTGCCCAGACGCTGCTGTGCGGGCACAGGGGAGACATAGTTGCCGAGCAACGACGAGAAACGCCACATCTGCGAGATGTGACGGTCAAGGGAATGCGACTTGTACTGGGTCAGCACAATGATATGGCGGTAATCCGAATTCACCAGGTTGCTCAAGGGGAAGTCGATCAGTCTGAATACGCCGCCGAACGGTACGGCCGGCTTTGCACGGTCACGTGTCAGCGGCATGAGGCGCGTGCCTTCGCCGCCTGCCAGGACGATGGAGAGAATCTTCTGCTTGTTCTTCGCCATCTGAGTGCTCCTCTCGTTGTTCACAGCGTCTGATGACACCGTCTGCCTGTCCGCCCCTGCTTCGTTGCCGGAGCCTACAGAAACAATAATTGCACATTTCCCCGTGAGCGCAAGGAAATGGCGTTGCGCGTCATGAAAAAGTCATGAAAAATATCCGATCTGTTCTTATTGTTCCGCGCGCTTCGGGGATGTCGCGTAGAAGGCGACGGCGCTGGACGCGGCGACGTTGAGGCTGTCGACGCCGTGGGACATCGGGATTTTCACGGTCAGGTCTGCGCCCGCGATGGTGTGACGTGACAGGCCGTCGCCTTCCGTGCCGAAGATCAGCGCCAGTTTGTCGATGTGGTCCGCGGATTCGGGACTGTTGTTCAGCCGGCGTGTCAGCTCGTCCAGCGATATCGAGTCGTCGCTCAGCGCCATCGCCACCGTGGTGAATCCCAGCGAGCGCAGTTCCTCCAGTCCTCGGCGCGGCCAGAAATGCTTGTCGTCGCCTCCGATGCGCGTCCACGGTATCTGGAAGACGGTGCCCATGGACACGCGCGCGGCGCGCCGGTACAGCGGGTCGCCGCACGACGGGGTGACCAGCACCGCGTCGACATCCAACGCGGCCGCCGAGCGCATCAGTGCGCCCACGTTGGTGTGGTCGACGATGTTCTCCATGACCGCCACGCGGCGAGCGTCGCGGCATGTCTCCTCGACGCTCGGCAGCGGCCAGCGCCTCATCGCCGAAAGCGCCCCTCGGTGGAGGCGGTATCCGGTGAGCTGGCGCAGTTGTTCGGGGGAGGCCACGTATACGGGGATGTCCGTTCCCCACCGTTTGTCGACGACGTCGAAGGTCTGTGACATGCCCTCGATCCACGGCTCTTCGACCAGCAGCGAGATCGGTTCGCGGCCCGCGGCGAGCGCGCGGTCGATGACCTTGGGCGATTCGGCGATGAACAGGCCACGCTCGGGTTCGAGCCGGTTGCGCAGCTGGATTTCGGTGAGGTTCGTGTATGCGGCAACCCGCTCGTCGTCGATGGAGTCGATGGTGATGAATTGCATGGGCGTGCCTCGGGTTCTCATGTCGTCGTACCGTCGTCGGCCCGATTGCGCGCGGCCGTCTGCGCATACGGTATGTATATATGGAAAGACCCCTTGTTTCCAAGGGGTCTTCGCTGGTGTCCGGGATGGGACTTGAACCCACACGCCTGTATAAAATAGGCACAAGCACCTCAAGCTTGCGCGTCTACCATTCCGCCACCCGGACAGGTGTCGTTTTCAGACAACGAATAGACACTATATCGGTATTTTCGGATGATGCCAAATCATGGCGTGTCGCCTGTGTTTGCGGGGATGTTGTAGCCTTGTATCCATGACTGATCCTGTATTCCTTTTCGACCCTGACACCGATGATGTGCCGGTGAACGGCGATGGTCTCAACGCGGGGTGGACGATCACGCTGCCGGCCTCGGTGAAGCGCCATGCCTTGGGGGCCATGCGCCTCGCCGAGGGCGACGGGCTGTCGCTGACCGACGGTCGGGGGCTGTGCGTCAAGACCACGCTCGTCGACGCGCAGGCCGGTCTCGTCAGCGTCGAGCGCGTCGGGCGGCAGCCGCAGCCAGTCACGCGGCTCGTGCTCATCCAGGCGCTGGCGAAGACCGGTCACGACGAGGCGGCCATCGACATGGCGACCCAGATCGGCGTCGACGAGGTAATCCCCTGGCAGGCCAATCGTTCCATCGCCAAGTGGAAGGCGGGCCGTACTGATCGCAAATGGCGGCAGGTCCTCGACGCGGCGACCGAGCAGTCGCGCCGCGTGTGGTCGCCGGAACTGGCGCAGTGCGTCTCAAGCAAGCAGGTCGTCGCCATCTGCAGGCGTGCGTGCGTGCATGGCGATCTGGTGATCGTGCTGCACCAGGACGCCACCATGTCATGGTCGTCCGTGGAGGACGAGGTCTCGCGGCTCGCCGACCGTTGTCTCGCCGACGGGCGGCCGCGCAGCATCAATGTCGTCGTGGGGCCTGAGGGCGGCATCAGCGAGCAGGAGGTGTCCGATTTCGTCGGGGCCGGCGCCCAGAGCGTGGTGCTCGGCTCGAACATCCTGCGCGCATCGACGGCGGGCCCGGTGGCGCTGTCGCTGCTGTCGAGGGCGTTGGGGCGTTTCGCGTGAAGCCGAGAATATCCTCAATACGCAATAGCATGGAAGCAGATTTCCATCACGGCCAGCAAGGAGCGGCGAGCATATGAGCAAGTCCGAGGACTGCCTGTTCTGCAAGATCATCGACGGGCGTATTCCCAGCGAGAAGGTATACGAGGACGACACCACATACGCGTTCAAGGACATCAATCCCAAGGCGAAGGTGCATGTGCTGATCGTGCCCAAGGACCACTACGCGAACGTCGCCGAGCTGGCCGCCGCCGATCCCGCGGAACTGGCCCATATCGTCGGGCTCGCCCAGGGCATCGCCGACAAGGAGTTCTCGGGCGCGTACCGTCTGGTGTTCAACACCGGCCTCGACGCCGGGCAGACCGTGTTCCACGTGCACGCGCATGTGCTCACCGGCGAGAAGCTCGACGAGTAGGGCGATTCGTGACAACGACGACCCGTACCATCACCATCCCGTCGCAGCTTGACCCGGTGGCCGTCTTCGGCCCGGTCGACGAGGTCATCCGGCAGGTCGAGCACGCGTTCCCTGACCTGACCATCATCGTACGCGGCGACAGGGTGGCCATCGTCTCCCATTCGAAGTCCACCGAATCGCAGGCCTCTCGCGCCGAAGACGTCATCCATACGATTATCCAGGCCGCGTACAGCGCCCCGATGGACGCCGACACCGTGCGCAGGCTGCTCGACCAGGACGTGCTGCCCAACAAGGTCCGCGCCGAACACCCCGGATACGGCAGGTCCGCCGAGCGGGGCCGTGCGTCGCTCGGTGCAGCGCGTTCAGGGGATGCGCGCAAGCCTCGCATACCCGGCGTCATCACTTTCGCGGCCGGGCAGCCCGTGCGTGCCAAGACGGCGGGGCAGATCGCCTACGTCAACGCCGTGGACGCCCACACCATCACCTTCGCGATCGGCCCGGCCGGCACGGGCAAGACCTACCTCGCCGTGGCCAAGGCGGTGCGCGCGTTCCAGGACAGGCGTATTCGCCGCATCATCCTGACGCGCCCGGCGGTCGAGGCGGGGGAGAGCCTCGGTTTCCTCCCCGGCACGCTCAACGACAAGGTCGACCCTTATCTGCGCCCGCTGTATGACGCGCTGTCCGACATGCTCGGCCCCGACCAGCTGCACCGCTATCTCGACGACGGCACCATCGAGGTCGCGCCGCTCGCGTACATGCGCGGACGCACGCTCAACGACGCCTACGTGATTCTCGACGAGGCGCAGAACACGACGGAACAGCAGATGAAGATGTTCCTCACCCGTCTCGGATTCAACACGACGATGATCATCACCGGAGACGTCACGCAGGTAGACCTCGCCGTGCCACGATCCGGTCTGGCCACCATCGAGGGCATTCTGGGCGGCATCGACGACATAGCATTCGCCCACCTCGATGCCGGGGACGTGGTCCGCCATGAGCTGGTCGGGCGCATCGTCGAGGCATACGACCGTCATGACGCCACCCGTGTCAGGCGCAACCGAGGCAAGGAATCGCGGGAGGACGCACGATGAGCGTGGAAGTGACCAACGAGACCATCTGGGACATCGACGCAAAGGCGTTCTCCGACCTGGGCCTGTGGGTGATGGACCAGATGCGCGTGAGTACCCAGTCCGATCTGACCATCCTGTTCGTGGATCCCGATCCCATAGCCGAGCTGCATGAGCGGTGGATGTCGCTGGAAGGCCCGACCGACGTGATGAGCTTCCCGATGGACGAGCTGAGGCCCGGCGATGGCAAGACCACGATGGAGGGCGTGCTCGGCGACCTCGTCATATGCCCCTGGGTCGCGGCCCAGCAGGCGGCTGCGGCAGGTCACAGCACCATGCAGGAGATGATGCTGCTCACCATTCACGGCATCCTCCACCTGCTCGGCTACGACCATGTCACGCCGGAGCAGGAAAGGCAGATGTTCGGTCTGCAGCGGCAGCTGCTGCTCACGTTCCTGGCCGTGCGCCGCATCACCATCGAACCGGCCACATTGCCGAAGGGCGCGGCCGACGCGCTTGCCGAATACGACGCGTCGCACGGCGGCGGACGGCAGATAACGGAATGACGCGTCTTTTCCCGTCGCCGTTCGGCGGCAATACCGTCACCGGCGCTGAACACATGAACTCAAACGAAGGATTCCTATGCCGTTGACCGATACGTCCACGATTATCCTGGTTGTCGCGTTGGTCGTCGTCGCCGCACTGCTGGTCTGGCTGTCGTTGAGCATGGCCGCCGCGGAAAGTGCGGTCGGGCGCGTCACACGGGCAGGACTGAACAACAAGATCCTCGAAGTGCAGACCGACACCGAGACGAGCCAGTTCATCCGGATGAAGAAGATCGGCAAGATCCATACCGTGCAGCGGCTCATCGCCAACCGGTACGCCACCTCGGGCAGCTGCGCGTTCTTCCGCATCACATGCAACGTGTTCGACGGCGTGTTGGTGGCGTGCGTGGCGTCGCTGCTTGATGCGCCGATCTGGCTGCAGCTGCTGTGCGGCTTCCTGTTCGCGCTGATCGTCGGCATTGTCTCGGTGCTGGTCCGCCCGCGGTCGGCGGGAGCCAGCAAGCCGATCGACATCATGCTCAATTTGGCGGGACTGGTCAGGTTCGCCACCGCGATCACGCCGTTTGCGAAGGCGGGCGAGCAGAAGGGTCAGAAGCGTCGCTCCAAGGAATCGGACCTGTCCGACGACGAGGAGCTGGAGAAGATTCAGCTCGAACAGGGGCGTGCCACCATCGACCGCTTGGTGGAGGCCAATGATTTCGATCCGGAAGTCTCCGAGATGCTGCGCAACGTGCTGACGTTGTCGGAGACGCTGACCCGCGAGATCATGGTGCCTCGCACCGACATGATCTGCATGGACCGCACGGCCACACTTGCCGACATGCTGCGTCTGTGCTCCCGGTCCGGTTTCTCCCGCGTGCCGGTGATCGGCGACGACGTCGACGATCTGATCGGCGTGGCGTATCTCAAGGACGCCGTGCGCGCCACGGCGTTCAATCCCGCCGCCTCGCAGCGCTATGTCGCCTCCATCGTCAGGCAGCCGATGCTGGTTCCCGAGTCGAAGCCGGTGGATGACCTGTTCCACGCCATGCAGCAGACCCGGCAGCATGTGGCGATCGTCGTCGACGAATACGGCGGCATCGCCGGACTGGTCACCATCGAGGACACCATCGAGCAGATCGTCGGCGAACTTGAGGACGAGCACGACCGCACGCAGCATTCCGAGCCCGAGAAGATCGGCGAACGCAAGTGGAAGATGCCGGCGAGGACTCCCATCGCCACCCTTGAGGAGATGTTCGAGATCGACATCGACGAGGACGACGTCGACACCGTATATGGCCTGCTCACCAAGCTGCTGGGCCGCGTCCCGATCGTCGGCTCCAGCGCGGTGACGCGCGGCCTGCGCCTCACCGCCGTCGACACGGCAGGTCGACGCAAGAGGGTGTCGATGATCGTCGTGGAGCCGGCGGCCGGGTCGCAGGGTCCCGCAGCCGACGACGATGAGCCCCGCAGCGACGAACAGGACGGCGAGTCCGCCTCCCCGCAAGGCGAATGACGGAGCCGTCCGCCCAATGACAAGGTGAACCGCTACCGTAGAGAAACAATGACCAAACCGAACGCGAAGAAAAGGCATGACACGAATATGACCAATACTGACGAGCAGGAATCCCAGCCGGCGTACCGTTCCGGATTCATAGCGGTTGTCGGCAGACCGAACGTCGGCAAGTCGACGCTGATCAACGCGCTGATCGGCAAGCAGGTGGCCATCGCCTCATCGCGCCCGGAGACCACGCGAAAGGCGATTCGCGGCATCCTCACCACCGACCATGCGCAGCTCGTGCTGGTTGATACGCCCGGCATCCACCGCCCTCGCACGCTGCTCGGCCAGCGTCTCAACGACATCGTCGAGGAATCGCTGTCGGATATCGACGCCATCGCGTTCCTGCTGCCCGCCGACCAGGAGATCGGCCCCGGCGACAAGCGCATCCTAAGCCGTCTGCGCACCGATTTCGCCACCAAGGGCGAGGACGGGACGTTCGCGTGGAAGGTTCCGCTGATCGCCATCGTCACCAAGATCGACCAGCTGGGCCGCCAGCAGCTCATCGACAAGCTGATCGAGATCAATGAGTTCGCCGACTTCTCCGACATCGTGCCCGTCAGCGCCCTGGGACACGACAATCTCGACGAGGTCCGCCAGGTGCTGATCGACAACACCCCTGAGGGGCCGCAGATGTACCCGGACGACCAGGTCAGTGAGGAGCGTCCGGAAGACACCATCGCCGAGCTGATCCGCGGCGCGTTCCTCGAAGAGCTTGATGACGAGCTGCCCCATTCGCTGGCCGTCGTCGTGGACTCCATCGAACGGCCCGAAGACAACGAGAGCGGGCAGTCATACGAAGGCAAGATCCAGGTCATGGTCTCCGTGTACGTGGAGCGCGACTCGCAGAAGCCGATCATCATCGGACGCGGCGCCGAGCATCTGGTGCGCGTCAAGAAGAAGCTGCGCACCCCGGTCAACCGCATCGTCGGAGGCAAGGCCAAGCTCGATCTGCATGTCAAGGTCGCCAAGGGCTGGCAGTCCGACCCCAAGCAGCTGGAGAGGCTCGGCTTCTGATTGCGCGCCGCGTGGGCGTTGGCACCGATAAAACGGCGTGAGGCGGGTGGTTCAACAATCGTGTTGAACCACCCGCCTCACGCGTGAAGGATGTCGAGCGTCACTTCTTCTTGGTGTACATCTGCGTGTTCAGCAGTGTGGCGTAACGCCGGATGACCTTGGGTCGGATCACCTTCATCGATGCGGTCAGCAGGCCGTTCTCCTGGCTGAACTCCTCGGGCAGGATGATGAATTTACGCACCGATTCGGCGCGGGACACACCCTCGTTCGCCTGATCCACCCACTTCTGCACTTCGGCGCGCACCGCGGCGTTGGAGGCGGCCTCCTCCATCGTCATATCGCGGTTGAGGCCCTTGGATTCCAGCCAGGGGCGCAGCGACTTCTCGTCAAGCGTCACCAGCGCGGAGATGAACGGGCGCTTGTCGCCGAGCACCAGCACCTGCGAGACGAACTCGCAGCGCTGGATGACCTCTTCGATCGGGCCGGGGGCGACGTTCTTGCCGCCGGCGGTGATGATCAGATCCTTCTTGCGGCCGGTGATGTACAGGAAGCCGTCGTTGTCGAGCCTGCCCAGGTCGCCGGTGCGGTACCATCCGTCATCGGTGAACGAGCCTTCGGTCGCCTCCTCGTTCTTGTGGTACTTCGGGAACACCGCGGTGCCCTTGACCTGAATCTCCTCGTCCTCGGCGACACGCAGCTCGAACCCGGGGAAGGCGATGCCGACGGAACCCTGATGGTACGGCACGCCGAGTGGGTTGAACGCGCACGGCGCGGTCGTCTCCGTCAGTCCGTAGCCCTCGTACACGGGCACGTTCGCGCCGCGGAAGAACGCGAGCAGTTCGGGGTCCAGCGGGGCGCCGCCGGCGACGATCCACTGGGCGCGGCCGCCGAGCACGTCGCGCAGCGTCTTGTAGACGATCGGGTTGAAGGCGGCGCGGCGGGTCTTGGCCAGCACACCGACCTTGCCCTTGGCACCCAGCTCCTTCATGTAGTTCTGCGCGGCGACCACCGCGGCGGCGAACGCCACGCCCTTCGGCCCGTGGCCGGCTTTCTGGGACGCCGCGTTGTACACCTTCTCCAGCACGCGCGGCACGACGATCATCACGGACGGCCGGGCGACCTGAAGGTCGGCGATCAGCGTCTTGATACCCTGGGCGATGTAGATCCTGATGTTGCTCGCCACGCAGATGTAGTTGATCGCGCGGGCGAACGAGTGCGCCTGCGGCAGGAACAGCAGCACGGAGTTCTTCTTGTTGTGCAGCAGGTCCGGCATGTAGACGGGCAGGTTCAGCGCGGTCGTGCAGTAGTGCTCGTGCGTCATCTCCACGCCCTTGGGTGCCGCCGTGGAACCCGACGTGTACACGATGGAGCACAGGTCGGTCTTCTTGATCGAGTCGATGCGCTCGTCGAGCTCCTCGTCGCTCACCGCGGTCCCGTACGCCTTGATCTCCTCTAGGCCGCCGGTCTCGATGCACAGGATGGTCTCCAGCGACGGGCATTCCTCGATCGCGCCCTCTGCCTTGTCGCGCATGTCGGCGGTCCCGACGATCAGCAGCCGCGCGTCCGAATTGTTGACGATGTTGCGGATCTGCTCGGCGGAGTCGGTGTCGTAGATGGTGGCGAGCACGCCGCCGCAGGCCATGACCGCAGCGTCCGTGACATCCCACGCGTAGGAGGTGCGGCACATGAACGCCACGCCGTCGCCCTTCTTCAGCCCGTAGTGCAGCAGGCCCTTGGCGACGCTGCGGATGTCGGCGAGCGTCTCGTTCGCTGTGCTGGTGACCCACTTGCCGGAGTCGTCCTTGTAGGTGTACAGCGGCTCGTCGCCCATGCGTTCGGCGCGGTCCGCATAGATGTCGTAGATGGACATGCCCTCGTCAAGTGGCGGGTTGCCCTCGGTCTTCGTGGTGAGCAGGCCCGTCGTGCTGTCGATCAGCGTCGTGGTCGGGTATCCTGGCCCCCATTCGGCGGTGTTCGGGAGGCTGACCTCGCCGTTCGCGGCAAGAGCGTCGTTCTCCGCGTAATCCGGGCCGTTGGAGGAATCGTCGCCGATCGGGTGCGCGAAGTCACCTCCCAAACGAAGTGCCTTCTGCGTGATATTCGCAGCTTGCTGTCTTACTGAGGTGAACAATGACACGTGACGCTCCTTGGAGGCCTGATAATGCTTAACACATAAATATTACCCGTAAAAACGCCTCTTTTCACCTTACGGTAGCGTAGGAAACAGCGTCGTGCGGGTCGCCCGCTCGCCCGCGGCCATTCGTCAGGTGAAACGGAACGCGCCAAAAGTCGATTCCTTCGGTACACTTGCAACGGTAAGCAAAGAACGCTTGAGTTCGACGAAGAAAGGGCTCTCATGGCTGAAACCCAGAAAGCCACCGTGGTGTTCGGTGTCCTCAACGAGACATCGCAGGACGAAACCCGCGTCGCATTGACGCCGGATATCGTCACACGGTTGAAGAAAGCAGGTGTGTCCTGCCTGGTGCAGAGCGGCGCCGGAATCGCCGCACAATATACCGACGATGATTACGCCAAGGCGGGGGCCGAGGTCGTCGCCGCGGACGATGTGATCGCGCGCGCCGACGTGCTCGGATTCGTGGACCGTCCGTCTGCCGAGACGGTCGCGCGGCTCAAGGCCGGCACGTGGGTGATCGGCATGCTCGGCTCGTTCACCGATGCCGCTTATGTGGACGCCCTCCAGGCGGCCGGTCTTGTCGGTGTCGCGATGGAGAAGCTGCCTCGCCAGCTCAGCTCCGCGCAGTCCATGGACGAGATGACGTCCCAGAATTCGGTCATGGGGTACAAGGCCGCGCTGGTGGCGGCGAACGCCTATGGCTCGTTCTTCCCGATGATGACGACCGCCGCCGGCACGATCCGCCCGGCCAAGGTGCTGATCCTGGGCGCGGGCATCGCCGGCCTGCAGGCCATCGGCACCGCCCGCCGTCTGGGCGCCGTGGTCACCGCGTACGACGTGCGTCCCGCTTCGCGCGGCGAAGTGGAGTCGCTGGGCGCGAAGTTCCTCGATCTCGGTCTCGACTTCTCCAAGGGGCAGGGCGAGGGCGGATACGCCCGCCAGCTCAGCGCCGAGGAGCAGGCCGCCCAGCAGACGGCCGTCGACCAGAAGGCAGCCGGGTTCGACGTCATCATCACCACGGCCAAGGTTCCCGGTCGCAAGCCTCCGATGCTGCTGACCAAGGCCGGCGTGGACGGCCTCAAGCGCGGTGCCGTCATCGTCGACTGCGCGGCCAGCGACCTGGGCGGCAATGTCGAGGGATCCCGCGTCGGCACGCAGGTGACCGATGGGGGAGTGACCATCATCGGTGCCCCGTATCTCGCCAGCGAGGTTTCCAACACCGCCTCGAACCTGCTCGCCCGCAACGTGGGCGACGTGCTCGCCCACTTCGTGCATGACGCTCGTCTGAGCATCGACCTGAACGAGGAACTTGACGACGCCCTCATCGTAGCCGGACGTCCCGCCGCAGAAAGCAAGGAATAATCCATGGACATCATCGTTGCCATCACACTGTTCATACTCGCGCTGCTCATCGGCGTCGAGGTCATCGGCAAGGTGCCCGCCACCCTGCATACGCCGCTGATGTCGGGCGCCAACTCCATCCACGGCATCGTCATCGTCGGTGTCGTCATCGTCGCCGCGCACGCCACCTCGCTCCTGGCCTGGGTGTTCATCTTCCTCGCCGCCGTGCTCGGCACGATGAACGTCGTCGGCGGTTACGTGGTCACCGACCGCATGCTGGAGATGTTCAAGTCCGACAAATCGAAGAAGTCCGCCGACAAGAATGAGGAGGCCAAGTAATGGGTACCCTTGCTGAAGTGCTGAGCAACCCGCTTGGCGTCGTTGAATGGTTCGTGTATCTGCTGGCCGCCGTGTTGTTCGTCGTCGGCCTGCACATGATGAACTCGCCGAAGACCGCGCGCAAGGGCAACCTGATCTCCGCGGCCGGCATGGTCATGGCGGTGGCTATGGCGTTCATCGTGCTGTTCGTCACCGAGATCGGCAACGGCTTCGAGCATCTCGTCGCCGTCGTGCTGCTGATCGTCGGCATCCTCATCGGCACGATCGTCGGCGTGTGGAGCGCGAAGAAGGTCAAGATGACCGACATGCCGCAGCTCGTCTCCGTGTTCAACACGGTCGGCGGCGGCGCGGCGGCCCTCGTCGCGCTCAACGACATCCTCACCTCCGAGGAGCTGCCGACGCTGGTCGTGCTGATCACCGCCGGACTCGGCATCATGATCGGTTCCGTCACGTTCACCGGCTCGCTGATCGCCGCCGGCAAGCTGCAGGGCGTCAAGTTCCTGCGCAAGCTCACCCTCCCCGCGAAGGGCGTGTGGAACATCGGCTTCATTGTGCTCACCGTCGTCTCGTTCGTCATGCTGTGCGTGCAGCCCGAGCAGCGTCTGCTGTGGTGCGTGCTGACCACGGTGTTCTCGCTGTGCTACGGTCTGGTGTTCGTCATCCCGATCGGCGGCGCTGACATGCCCGTCGTCATCTCGGTGCTTAACGCCTGCACTGGCACCGCCGTCGCCATGAGCGGTCTGGCGATCAACAACATCGCGCTGATCGTCGCCGGCGCACTCGTCGGTGCGGCCGGAGTCACGCTCTCCCTGGCGATGTCCAAGGCCATGAACCGTCCGCTGATGAGCGTGCTCGCCGGCGGCTTCGGCGGTGGTGCCTCGGCCGGCGGCGACGCCGACGGCCCCGAGGGCACGATGAAGGAGACCAGCGCCGATGACGTCGCCGTGCAGCTGGTGTACGCCGACAAGGTCATCTTCGTGCCGGGCTTCGGTCTGGCGCAGGCCCAGGCGCAGCGCGAGCTGGCCGATCTGGGCGACCTGCTCAAGGGTCATGGCGTTGAGGTGTCGTACGCGATCCACCCGGTCGCGGGACGTATGCCCGGTCACATGAACGTGCTGCTCGCCGAGGCCAACGTGCCGTACGAGGAGCTGATCGACCTCGACGACATCAACCCGCAGTTCCCGTCCGCCAACGTGGCCCTGGTCGTCGGCGCCAACGACGTGACCAACCCGGCCGCGCGTCGCCCCGGCACCCCGGTCTCCGGCATGCCGATTCTCGACGTCGACAAGGCGCAGAACGTGGTCGTCATGAAGCGCGGTCGCGGCAAGGGCTATGCCGGCATCGAGAACGAGCTGTACTTCGAGCCCAACACGCAGATGCTGTTCGGCGACGCCAAGGCCGGCCTGCAGTCCGTCATCGCCGCCGTGAAGGAGCTCATCTCGTAACCGTCACCGCACTCGGCCCGCCGGGCCGAACGGAGCGAAACGATATGGGAGTGGGCCCGCTGGAAATCCATCCAGCGGGCCCACTCCCATATCCATATCGGTTCCGTCGGCGCATGGTGGCTGCGGCCGGGAAGCTGCCGTCAGAGTCCGAACACGCGGGTGACGAAATTCGTCACCGTCTTCCAGTACACCACCGGTGCCGTGCTGGCGCTCATGGAATGACCTGCCGAGGGAATCAGCAGTTTCTGCCGGTCGATGCTCGCGCAGGCGTCGAAGTTCTCGTCCAAAGCCCTGGACGGCACGAAATCGTCCGCGCCGCCGTGGATGAACAGCATCGGAATCGTGGCATGCTTCAGCTGTTCCACGCACGAGGCTTCCTGGAAACCGTACCCGGCACGCCGCCGCGCGATCGCCCCCATCGTCGTCACGATCGGCTTGGCGAGGAACTTCGGCAGGTGAAACATCGACCGCGCGCAGTCGATGAACTGCTGGCCGACCGACGCATAGCCGCAATCCTCGACCGCCGCCACGACGTTCCTGGGCAGGTCCGGCTCGCCGACGGTCATCATGACCGCGGCCGCGCCCATGGACTTGCCCTGCAGCAGGATGCGGGCGTCCGCGTCGCTGCCGATGATCAGCGATATCCACCGCATCAGGTCACGGCGATCCAGCCATCCCATGCCCGCATAGCGGCCTTCGCTGAGCCCGTGGCCGCGCAGCGCCGGAACCAGCACGGTGAACCCGAGACGGGCGAAACGATGCGCGTACTTCGCCATATCCTGCGGTTGCCCCGAATACCCGTGGCAGCATATCGCATACAGGTGGGGCTTCGCACCGGCGCAATCGGGATCGAACAGCCAGCCATGAAGCTGGATGCCGTCCTCCGCCGAGATGACCACCGGCTGCTTGGACTGGTCGAACCAATCCGCCGCCTCGACCTCTTCGGCCGCGTCGAGGCGGGGTCCCTTGTCCGCGACTTTGCCGTCATCCCTGCCGGATCTGAGCATCGAGTGCTTCGCCTGTGCATCCAGCGCATACGAGAACATGAGATTCGCCAGCCCGTAAGTGGCGCCGGCTACCACGGAGGCCGCGATTCCGCCTCCAACTACTATCCGTGATGTGTTACGCGCCATTGCAAACCTCCCAGCTGATTCGGTGCATGTCCCATTGCGTCCATTGTAGGGCCTCGCCGGGGTCGATGACGGCATGACGACGAAACAGCCGGGCGGATCGGGCGTTCGATTCGTTTGCCGGGATAGACGTTCCATCGAATGTCCCGCGCGGCCGTATAATTGTTTCTCGTTGCTTTGGCGAGGGCATTCCGATTCGCGAGAACGGGTCTGCCGTAATCGACTCGGCGTTGAATACCACCCCTCCTTGGGGAGTTCTGCGGCGCGTCGTGGCGTCAAATAGACAGAACGACAAGTAACACTCAAGGAGAACCATTATGGCAAACACCATCAAGATCGCCGGTGACATCCGTGACGAATTCGGCAAGGGCGCTGCGCGCCGCATGCGCGTGGCCAAGCTTATCCCCGCCACCTTGTACGCGGGCGGCGACCAGCCGACGTTCGTGAAGCTCCCGATGAAGGAGACCACGCTGGCCCTGCGCCACACGAACGCGCTGTTCTCGATCTCCTTCGGCGGCCAGACCAAGCTGGCCGTCGTCAAGGATGTGCAGCGCAACCCCGTCAAGCGCATCGTTGAACACATCGACTTCTACGAGGTCAAGGCCGGCGAGAAGATCGACGTCGAGGTGCCGGTGTTCGTCGAGGGCACGCCGAAGGGTGCCGCCGTCGCGTTCGTCGACCTGCAGGAGCTCAAGGTCCGCGCCGATGTCACCAACCTGCCCGAGCGCATCGTGGTCAACGTTGACGGCCTGACCGACGGCACCAAGGTGCTGCTCAAGGACGTCGTACTGCCGGAAGGCGCCGAGCTCGACATGGACGATCCGGAGACCTCCGTCGTCAGCGTCGAGGTGCCTGAGGACACCACCGAGTCCGCTGCTGCCGCTCCGGCCGCTGACGCCGACGCCGCTGCTGCCGCTCCGGCCGCCGATGCGGACGCCAAGTGATCCGTCTCGCATAGCACATCGGATTCCCGCGTGACACACGGGAGTGACGCTTGAGAAAAGCCCACCACAAGCGTGGGCTTTTTTCATAATGTGAACGAGCTCACGCCGAATGCGTCATCGGTGTGAGAAAGTATCTCTCAGAGCCGGTGCCAGAAGCGCCGACTGCCCCATCTGGCCGCCGTGACGCAAACGGCGACGTTATCAAAGAAGTGGTTATGACAGAAAACAATCATCACGATTCCGCCGCGCTGGACAAGCTCACCGAGCCGTTCACCGTGCTGCCGAATGACAATCCCGCATCCGACGCGAAGCGCCAGGAGCTCATCGACAAGCCGGCATTCGGTCAGGTCTTCTCCGACAACATGGCCCACATGAGCTGGACCAAGGGCGAGGGCTGGGGCGACCGTCGCATCGAGCCGTACGCGCCGCTGAAGCTGGATCCGGGCGCATCCGTGCTGCACTACGCCCAGGAGGTCTTCGAAGGTCTGAAGGCATACCGCCACGCCGACGGCTCCACCTGGCTGTTCCGCCCGGACGCGAACGCCGAGCGTTTCCAGAACTCCGCCAAGCGCCTGTACCTGCCCGAGCTGTCCGTGGACGACTTCCTCGGCTCCGTGGCGGCCCTCGTCAAGCGTGACGTCAACTGGGTGCCCACCCGCCGCGAGTACACGCTGTACATGCGTCCGTTCATGTTCGCCTCCGAGCCGTTCCTCGGCGTGCGTGCCCCGCACGAGGTCGACTACTGCGTGATCGCCTCCCCGTCCGGCCCGTACTTCCCGGGCGGCGTCAAGCCGGTGAGCATCTGGGTGGAAGACAAGTGGTTCCGCACCGGCCCCGGCGGCACCGGCTTCGCCAAGTGCGGCGGCAACTACGCCGCCTCGCTGCTCGGCGAATACACCGGCATCGACAACGGCTGCGAGCAGGTGTGCTTCGTGGACGCCGCCACCAAGACCTACCTTGAGGAGCTCGGTGGCATGAACATGATGGTCGTGCACAAGGACGGCCACGTGGAGACCCCGTCCCTGACCGGCAACATCCTGCCGGGCGTGACCCGCCGCTCCCTGATCCAGCTCATGCAGGATCGCGGCATCGACGTGGTCGAGACGATGATCAAGCTCACCGACCTGCTCGACGACATCAAGTCCGGCGAGGTCACCGAGGTGTTCGCCTGCGGTACCGCCGCCATCATCACCCCGATCGGCCGCTTCAAGTCCAAGGAGTTCGACGTGACCGTGGCCAACGGCGAATCCGGCAAGCTCACGGTCGACCTGCGCGACCAGCTGCTCGGCATCCAGCTCGGCGAGGTCGAAGACCCGCACAACTGGATGTGGAAGGTCTGCTGAGCGCAGTCCAGTTCTACGTGAAACCCCGCCCATCGGCTCGATCGAGCCCGGCGGGGCTTTTCGTATAGAACCCGCTCCCGCTGGCGGGAGCTGTCGAGCGTAGCGAGACTGAGGGTGGTGTTTATATGCCCATAAGGATTGCCTGCGGCAGCTGCGTTGCCGTCATCTGCACGCGGCCATCGGCAACCATGATGACTGGTGGATGGACAACAAGCCGGCGCTGAACCTGTTCGAGAGCATCGAACCGAACGGCACCGTTGAACTGGAAGGACTTGGAACGGTCAACCTGTCGCACTTCCCATATCGCGAAGACCTCGCGTACGGATGGCCCGATGACGCGGTCCGATTCCACGATCAGGCGCTGCCGTTCGACGGACGCAAGCTGCTGTACGGTCACACGCATCAGCTGTCTCCCGCGGGTGCGCGGCCGGAATCGCTCAACGTCAATTCTGCGCGGACTGCCGGGCTTCGGCAAGTCGACATGGGCGCAGAACTGGGCGTCCGACCCCGCCAACACGTGGCCGCATTGCGTGATCTCACTCGACACCGGCTGGAATGTGGTCGTCGACGCGCAGCATGCGAACCCGGAGTATGCGAATGAGCTGGCGCGGCTCGCCACACGGCACGGGGCAATCTGGCGGACGGAGGATTTCGACGTGCCCCTGGACGAGCTGCTGCGCCGCAAACGAGGCCCGGCCGCGCGCCGACCATGTGCCGGAGGAGTACATCCGCTCGTCGTGGAAGCGGTTCCACCACGTGATGTTCCGCCCGCTCAATCCCGAAGACCCGAACGGCAACCTGCTTAAACGCATGATCGCCGACCTCTACGTCCGGGTCACACCGGTGCGCGGCGAGAGCGACGTATTCGCCTGCAATTTCACTCGAGAGGCGTTCCTCGAAGGACGTTGGAACACACGCACGATCAACGCCCGCGGGCTCTGAAGTATGACACGGTGGTCGCGCACGGCGACACATCCCGGGATCGTTCCCCGTGCGCGTGGAGCGCAAGGAGAACGGCATCGACCTGACCTATGAGCGACAGGCGTTCCAAGGAACGCGACATCGGATCAAGGTCGGCGAGATCCTGACCCGGATCGGAGCCGATTCTATTCGGGTAGCCGGCTTGCGGTAGGCTCATGTACGGCCGGATGGTTGTGATGTTGGCGAGGAGTGGCACGTGGAGGAACTGGCACTGGAAAGCAATGCCTTTTTCATGGGCATCGAATATCTTGCGGTGTTCTGCAGCGGGCTGATGGGCGGTCTATGCGCGGTTCGCAAGAACTATGACCTGTTCGCCATGCTGATCACCGCGTGGCTGACCGCGTTGGGCGGCGGCATCATCCGTGACGTGATGCTCGGCTCCCTGCCGCCGGTGGGCATCTCCGACCGCGGGTTCGTGCTGACCGCACTGGTGTCGGGCCTGGCTATCGCCGTGATCCATCCGGAAGTGGACAAGCTCAGATGGTCGATGCTGACCATCGACGCCTTGGCGGTCGGCTTGTTCGCGGTGAACGGCACCTCGAAGGCGCTCGATTTGGGAACCTCCGGCATGACGGCGGTGTTCATGGGCATGTTCACCGCGCTGGGCGGCGGTCTGGTCCGGGATATGCTCCTGAACGACGTGCCGATGATCATCCGTGACAAGCACCTGTACGCGGTTCCTTCCGCGGTCGGATGCGTGCTCACCGTGTTCGTGTGCAGGGGAGTGCAATGGAAGATGCTGGATTTCACGGCCGAGGTGGTGCTCGACTGCGTGATCGTCGTGCTGGTCGTGGTCATGCGTCTGCTGTCGGTCAAGTTCAGCATCATGCTTCCCGGCGCGGTCAAGCGGCACAACACGTATCTTCCCAGCGAGTCGCGGTATCTGAAACGCCCGGTCATCCATCCTGATGCCCACGATGGCGGCGATGACGACAAAGACCAGTCTCGGGATTGACGCTTTCGGCCCCCCCACCCGCTTCGCGGGAGCCTCCGCTGGCGGGTGGGGGTGGCCGGCTAACACGAAAGAACCCCCGGGGACCTTGCGGTTCCGCGGGGGTCTTATGCTGTGACGACCGTCAGACGGTCATGCTCACATGTTGTTGATGGCGACTGCCATGCCCGACTTGCGGTTGGCGGCCTGGTTCTTGTGAATCACGCCAGCGCCAGCGGCCTTGTCGAGCTTCTGGGAAGCGACCTTGTAGGCGGCTTCGGCAGCGGCCTTATCGCCGGCGGCGATGGCCTCACGGGTTGCGCGGATGGCGGTCTTCAGGCTGGACTTGACGGCCACGTTACGCTTGTGCGCCTTCTCATTGGTGAGCACGCGCTTCTTCTGCGACTTAATGTTTGCCACGTTTTCTCCAAACGACGTTTGCTATAAGGACATACAGGGAGTCATGCTACCACGATGTTCGGATAAAACCGACCCCGTGTTCCGTGTGTCGTCGGGAAATTGCCGACGGTGACCGGTAAACTTGGTGACTTGCGGCACATGGCGTCACATTTACGATGCCAAAGGCCCGCGACGAACGAGCACCACGGACGAAAGGAACCGGATCAGGGTGATTGAGCCGAAGAACAAGCCAGGGTTTACCGATCAGTCGCTAATCCGGAATTTCTGCATCATCGCGCACATCGACCACGGCAAGTCCACGGTGGCCGACCGCATCCTGCAACTGAGCGGCATCGTTCCTGAGCGCGAGATGCGTGACCGCTTCCTCGACCGCATGGACATCGAGCAGGAGCGCGGCATCACCATCAAATCGCAGGCCGTGCGCGTGCCGTGGACCTTCGAGGGCACCGAGTACACGCTCGGCATGATCGACACCCCCGGCCACGTGGATTTCACGTATGAGGTGTCGCGCGCGCTGGCCGCATGCGAGGGCGCGGTGCTGCTCGTCGACGCGACGCAGGGCATCGAGGCGCAGACGCTGTCCAACCTGTACATGGCCATCGACCACGATCTGGCCATCATCCCCGTGCTCAACAAGATCGACCTGCCCAGTGCCGAGCCGGACAAGCACGCGGAGGAGATCGCGGGACTGATCGGATGCAAGCCGAGCGATGTGCTGCGCGTGTCGGGCAAGACCGGCGAAGGCGTCGCCGATCTGCTCGACCATATCGTCATGGAGATTCCCGCTCCGCACGGCGACCCGAAGGCGCCGGCGCGTGCGCTGATCTTCGACTCGGTGTACGACTCGTACCGCGGCATCGTCACCTATATCCGTATGGAGGACGGTGAGCTCAAGTCGCGTGAGAAGGTGCACATGATGGGCATCGGCATGACGCACGAGCCCATCGAGATTGGCGTCATCAGCCCCGACATGACCCCCACCAAGGCGCTCGGCGCCGGCGAGGTCGGCTACATCATCACCGGCGCGAAGGACGTCAGCCAGTCCAAGGTCGGCGACACCGTGACCTCCGCCGTCCGCCCTGCAGCCGAGGCGCTGCCCGGCTATCGCGACCCCCAGCCCATGGTGTACGCGGGTCTCTTCCCGATCGACAACGCCCAGTTCCCCGAACTGCGCGACGCGCTCGACAAGCTCAAGCTCAACGACGCCGCGCTCATCTACGAGCCCGAGACGTCGGTGGCGCTGGGCTTCGGCTTCCGATGCGGGTTCCTCGGCTTGCTGCACATGGAGATCGTCTCGGAGCGTCTGGAACGCGAGTTCGGTCTCGACCTGATCTCCACCGCGCCGAACGTTCCGTATGAGGTGACCGCCGAGGACAACACCGTGCACCGGGTGACCAACCCGAGTGAATTCCCGGACGGCAAGATCAAGAAGATCGTCGAGCCGATGGTCGCTGCCGACATCATCACGCCGAAGGATTTCATTGGTTCGGTGATGGACCTGTGTCAGGACCACCGCGGCATCATGGGCACGATGGAATACATCTCCACCGACCGCGTGGAGATGCACTACCGCATCCCGCTCGCCGAGATTGTGTTCGACTTCTTCGACCAGCTCAAGTCCCGCACCAAGGGCTACGCGTCACTCGACTACCATGAGGACGGCGAGCAGGCCGCGGACCTCGTCAAGGTCGACATCCTCATCCAGGGCGAGAAGGTCGACGCGTTCAGCGCCATCGTGCATCGCGACAAGGCATACAGCTACGGCGTGATGATGACCAAGAAGCTGCGCGAGCTGATTCCCCGCCAGCAGTTCGAGATCCCGATTCAGGCGGCGATCGGATCGCGCATCATCGCACGCGAGAACATCCGTGCACTGCGCAAGGACGTGCTCGCCAAATGCTACGGCGGCGACATCACCCGTAAGCGCAAGCTGCTCGAAAAGCAGAAGGCCGGCAAGAAGCGCATGAAGATGCTCGGCCACGTCGAGGTGCCGCAGGAGGCGTTCATCGCGGCCCTGTCCACCGGCGAGGCCGGCAACGACCGCGACACCAAGGATAAGATCCGCGCCGCGCAGAAGACGGAAGGCTGATGGAGGTCTTTGATATGCCCCCGCTGGCGGGGGCTGACAGCCGAAGGCTGGCTGGGGGTGATCCAGCGAATGACCGCCTTCAGCCGGCTACGCCGACAACCCCCGCCAACGCGGGCGATACGGCAGGCTACGAAATCTACATCCATGTGCCGTTCTGCATGCGGCGTTGCGGCTACTGCGATTTCAACACATACACGGCCACGGACATGGGCGCGGGTGCGTCCCGCGGCAATTACGCGAACATGGTGGTGCGTGAGATGCGTCTCGTGCGCGATTGGCAGCTCGTGCACGGCATCGAGGAGCCGCCCGTCTCCACGGTGTTCTTCGGCGGCGGCACGCCCACTATTCTGCCGGCGCGCGATCTGGTCATGATGCTGGACGCGGTCCGCGGCCTGTGGGGCATCGAACCGGAGGCGGAGATCACCACCGAGGCGAATCCCGACACGGTCGACGAGCGCTATATCGGCGCGCTCGCGGAAGGAGGGTTCACCCGCGTGTCATTCGGCATGCAGTCAGCCGTGCCGCATGTGTTGAAAACCCTCGACCGCACGCATACGCCCGCCAATGTGGAGGCCGGTGTCAGGGCGGCCGACAGGGCCGGCCTGCGCTCCAGCGTGGATCTGATCTACGGGGCGCCGGGGGAGAGCCTTGACGATTGGCGAGACTCGGTGCGCACGGCAGTCGATCTTGGCGTGAACCATGTCTCCGCCTATGCACTTACCGTGGAACCGACCACGAAGATGGGTCGACAGATCGCGGCGGGCACATTGCCCAAGCCCGACGATGACGACGAGGCAGCGAAATACGAGATCGCCGATGACCTGTTCGCCGCGGCGGGCCTAGAATGGTACGAGATCTCGAACTGGTCGCGCCCGGGCTATGAGAGCCGGCACAATCTCGGGTATTGGCGCAACGTCGACTGGGCCGGCCTGGGCCCTGGAGCGCACAGCCATTACAACACGGTTATGGGCAGCTCCACAGACGGTGACGCCGCGAACAGCGACGCCGCTGGAGACGTTTCGGCTTCCGTAACCTCCACATCGATGCGCGGTTGGGACATCGCGCATCCGCGCATGTGGGGGATGGCCATCAACGACGGACGTGTGCCGTGGTCGGGCGATGAGACCATATCGCCCACGGAGAACCTTGAAGAGCTCATCATGCTTGGCCTGCGCATTCGGGAAGGGCTCGACATCGGCCTCGTCAATCGGCATATCGAAGCGGTGAACCGGGCGCAGGATGCGGCGCAGGGAACGCTGCGCATCATCGACGACGCGTGCCTCACGCCGCTGGTCGGGGATGGTCTCATCACCCTCGACCCGACGACGGGCCATGCCGTCGCCACGAGGAGAGGCCGGTTGCTCAACGACGCCGTCATCGAGCGCATGTTCGGCGCGGTCGGCCTGTAGTGGCTCCGGCAGTGAAACGTCGAAGCAGACCTTGACCGTGCCGAACTTCACCTTGCTCACGATGGAGAATGCGTCACCCAGGCTATGCTGGAGATCGGCGAGGTTCCGAGGTCGCTTTTCGTGATGAGTGCGATGCCGAAGGATTCGATGGCGATTCCCGCCAGAAAGCATATCAGCCGCTTGATGAAATACGGCATGAATCATGACTCCTTTCGTGTGTTCTGCCCGATGTAGTGCTGGAAGGCAGGTCGACGGGATGCCTGTTGCGTCAGGCTTGAAGATTCTCGATTACCTTGCGCAGAGAGCTTCGCAGTCTCTCGCGTTCCGCCGCGGTCTCGTACCGTGCAGCTTCGCTGCCGTGCTAGCACCTTTTGGGTTGTAAGCAGACTAAATATGTCCATCGGAGAAAAGTTCAATACAGATAAAATTGAACTCAGGTTGTTTCGCTGACAAAGCCGTGATATTCTTTTGAACCAGAATTTGAACTTTGAACCAACGTGAATTGAGGAAGTCATTGGAGAGCTTCGCGACGCGGCTGAGAACCGCCATGAACGCCCGTCACCTCAGACAGGTCGACATCGTGCGTGCCGCCCAGGCGTCAGGTGTCAAACTCGGCAAAAGCCACATCAGCCAATATGTCAGCGGCAAGACGACGCCCCGCGCGGATACGCTCAGGTTCCTCGCCGATACACTGCAGGTCGACGAGCAATGGCTGCTCGGCCATGATCGCGGACGGCCCGGCATGCCGGCGCAGCCGAAACGGGTGCCGGACAATCCCGGCGGCCGGGCCGACGCGCCACGCACGCCATCATCCCAAGCGCCCGCACCCCAGACAACGTCACCATCACACGAACCGGAAGGAACACCCATGCGCCACTTCAACAAATCCACCAAACTTGACAACGTGCTGTACGACGTGCGCGGACCGGTCGTCGACGAGGCCGCCCGCATGGAGCAGTCCGGCATGCACGTGCTCAAGCTCAACATCGGCAATCCCGCGCCGTTCGGCTTCCGCACGCCGGACGAGGTCGTCTACGACATGTCCCGGCAACTCAGCGACACGGAAGGCTACTCCGCGTCCAAGGGCCTGTTCTCGGCGCGCAAGGCGATCATGCAGTACGCGCAGCTCAAGAACCTGCCCAATGTCGGCATCGAAGACATCTACACCGGCAACGGCGTCAGCGAGCTGATCAACCTGTCGTTGTCCGCCCTGCTCGACAACGGCGACGAGGTGCTGGTGCCCAGCCCCGACTACCCGCTGTGGACCGCCTGCGTCAACCTGGCCGGCGGCACCGCCGTGCACTACGTGTGCGACGAGGAATCCGAATGGTACCCGGACATCGACGACATGCGCAGCAAGATTACCGACCGCACGGTGGCGATCGTCCTGATCAACCCGAACAACCCGACCGGCGCCCTCTACCCGAAGGAGGTGCTGCAGCAGATCGTCGATCTGGCCCGCGAACACCAGCTGATGATCTTCTCCGACGAGATCTACGACCGTCTGGTGATGGACGGACTCCAGCACGTCTCGATAGCGTCCATGGCCCCGGACCTGTTCTGTGTCACGTTCTCCGGCCTGTCGAAGTCGCACATGATCGCGGGCTACCGCATCGGATGGATGGTGCTCAGCGGCAACAAGTCCATCGCGAAGGACTATGTCGAGGGCATCAACATGCTCACCAACATGCGCATCTGCTCGAACGTGCCCGCCCAGTCGATCGTGCAGACCGCCCTCGGCGGCCACCAGAGCGTCAACGACTACATCGTGCCCGGCGGCCGTCTGTACGAGCAGCGCGAATACATCTACAACGCGTTGAACTCGATTCCCGGCGTCACCGCGGTCAAGCCGAAGGCCGCGTTCTACATCTTCCCCAAGCTCGACGTGAAGAAGTTCAACATCACTGATGATGAGCAGTTCGCGCTTGACCTGCTGCATGACAAGCGCATCCTCATCACGCGCGGCGGCGGGTTCAACTGGCATGAGCCGGACCACTTCCGCATCGTCTACCTGCCGCGCATCGAAGTGCTCAAGGACGCGACGGAAAAGCTCACCGACTTCCTCAGCTGCTACCGGCAGTAGTCGGCGGGCATCACAATACGGGTCGAAAAAGCCGTTATCCGTGATTCCCCGTGCGAAATCGCCGTTTTGAGGCTCCGAAACGGCGATTTCACACACCCAATTGCGGATAACGGCTTTTTCGACCCGTAATTCGCAAACCGGAGAGGGGCTCGAGGCTCCCCGCCGTCACGTCCTCGCCGCCGATAGGATGGACGCTATGAAAAAGCACATCGTCGCGGGCATTCTGGCTCATGTGGACGCGGGCAAGACCACGCTGTCCGAAGCGCTGCTCTACCGTTCGGGGCAGATTCGCAGGCTCGGCCGCGTCGATCACGGCGATGCGTTCCTCGACACCGACGCGATGGAGCGGGCGCGAGGCATCACGATATTCGCCGAGCCCGCCATCATCCGATCCGGCGATCTGACGATCACCCTCATCGATACGCCGGGGCACGTCGATTTCTCCGCCGAGACCGAGCGCGTGCTGGCGGTGCTGGATTACGCCATACTGGTGGTGTCCGGGGCGGACGGCATCCAGGGGCATACCGAGACGCTGTGGCGCCTGTTGCGGCGATACAACGTGCCGACCTTCATATTCGTCAACAAGATGGACGCGCCCGGCGCCGACCGGGCCGCACTGCTCGCCCAGCTGCGTGACAGGTTCTCCGACGGCTGCGTGGACTTCGAGAACGGCGCTCCGACCCGGTCGATGGAAGACATCGCGATGCTCGACGAATCGGCCATGAACGAGTTCCTGGACTCCGGCGCCGTCGCGGACGAGCGGCTGAAAGCCATGATATCCGCGCGCTCGCTGTTCCCCGTGTTCTTCGGGTCCGCCCTCGCCATGGAGGGCATCGATGGCTTCCTCGCCGGCTTTGAACGGTATACCAAGGAGATCGAACCGGGTGCTCGTTTCGGGGCACGTGTATATAAGGTGTCGCATGACGAGCATGGCAACCGTCTGACGTGGCTGCGCGTCACCGGGGGAGAGATCAAGGCGAAGATGGTGCTTGACGGCGACGAGAAGGCCGATCAGGTGCGCCTGTATTCCGGCGCGAAATTCACCACGGTCGATGCGCTGCCCGCCGGCTCGGTCTGCGCCGTCACCGGCCTGACGCACAGCCGCCCCGGTCAGGGGCTGGGCGACCAGTGCGACGCCGACGCCCCGGTGCTGCAGCCGGTGCTCACCTACACGCTGTTGCCGCAGGGGGAGGATCCTCACCGTTGCCTGACCGCGCTGCGAGAACTGGATGATGAGGACCCTCTGCTGCATGTGGTATGGCAGGAGAGGCTGCAGGAGATCCATGTGCAGCTCATGGGCGCGGTTCAATTGGAGATCATCCAGCAGATCATGCGGGACCGTTTCAGCTTGAACGTCGGCTTCGGCCCCGGATCCATCCTCTACAAGGAGACGATCGCCCATGCGGTGGAGGGCATCGGCCACTTCGAGCCGCTACGACACTACGCCGAGGCGCACGTGCTGCTGGAGCCGGGCGAGCCGGGCAGCGGACTGACCTTCGCCACATCCTGTTCCGAAGACGTGCTGGCCCGCAACTGGCAGAGGCTCATCCTGACGCATTTCGCCGAGAAGGAGCATCTGGGCGTGCTCATTGGCGTCCCCATCACCGACATGAAGCTCACGCTGCTCACCGGCCGCGCGCACGAGAAGCATACGGAGGGTGGTGATTTCCGCCAAGCCACCTACCGGGCCATCCGACAGGGGCTGATGACCGCCCTGGTCGAGGGAGACTTCTCCCGGCACGACCTGTTCGACGAGGACGCCGCGGAGGACGTCACCGAAGACGCGGCCGTAGCCGATGCCAAAACAGCCCGGACGGACGAATCGGAGCCGTCGGACGGCAGCGCCTTCGCCTCCGCGGCCGCCCGCGATCCCGGCTGGTGCCGGGTGCTCGAACCGTGGTACCGCTTCCGACTCGACATCCCGCAGGACATGCTCGGCCGGGCCATGTCCGACATACAACGCATGTCGGGCACGTTCGACCCACCCGAGATGGACGGCCAGTACGCCGTGCTGGCGGGAGTCTGCCCGGTATCCGAGATGCGCGACTACGCCATGGACGTGAACGTCTACACCCACGGCACGGGCCATCTGGGGTGCGTGTTCGACGGCTACCGGCCATGCCACAATGCGGCCGAGGTCATCGAACAAGCGGGATACGATCCGGGAGACGATCTCGAAAACACCCCTGATTCGGTGTTCTGCGCGCATGGCGCCGGTTACACGGTCAAATGGTACCGGGTGCCGGATTTCATGCATCTGGATCGCGCATACGACGCCGGGCAGTGACGTCTTCGCCGGGCAAAGGGGTCCGGCGGCAGTGACAGTGATATTCGTCACACTTAACACGCCATTCACATAAGAGACATCTCATTGACATGCGAAACGGGTGCCGCAGATTTTCCGAATCGCTTGAGAAACATTGAAATTGGGTATTGACAAACACCTCGACTCGGTATATGGACAGCGAAACGTGTTTGACATAGCCGAGCGGTACTCTTTCCTACGCACTAACAAAAGAACCGCAGGTTGTCAAGATCCTGCCAAAACGATATGAAGGTGGTTTCGGTGACTTTCCACGCCCCGCTCGATTTGAGCATACATAAATCACAAGGTCTGTACGACCCAAGCTCAGAACATGACGCTTGCGGCGTAGGTATGGTCACCACACTCAACAAGCGCCCGGAACGTAAGATCATCGACGACGCCATCGAAGTGCTCGTCAATCTCAACCACCGTGGCGCCGTGGGCGCCGAGGAGAACACCGGTGACGGTGCGGGCATCCTGATGAGCATGCCCGACGAGTTCATGCGGGCCACCGCGGGCGTCGAACTGCCCGAGGCCGGCCATTACGCGGCGGGCATCGCGTTCCTCGACCGCGACATCGCCACGTCCGGCCAGCAGGAGCAGGCCATCGCGAGCATCGTGCGCGAAGAGGGGCTGGAAGTGCTCGCCTGGCGAGTGGTGCCGACCAACCCGGACGGGCTCGGCCTGCAGGCGCTCGCCTCGATGCCCAGCTTCAAGACGCTGGTCATCGCCGACGCCGAAGGCAAGCTGGCGGGCATCGAGCTCGACCGCAAGACCTTCCGCATCCGCAAGCGCGTCGAGCATGAGGTCGGCATCTACTTCGCGTCGCTGTCGGCCCGCACCATCACCTACAAGGGCATGCTCACCACGATGCAGCTCACCCCGTTCTTCCCCGACCTGTCGGATTCGCGCATGAAGGCGAAGATCGCGATTGTGCACTCGCGCTTCTCCACGAACACGTTCCCGAGCTGGCCGCTCGCGCAGCCGTTCCGCCTGCTCGCCCACAACGGCGAGATCAACACGATCCAGGGCAACCGCAACTGGCTGTCGGCCCGCGAAGGCCGCCTGAGCTCCGAACTGCTCGGCGAGTTCGAGCCGTTGCTGCCGATCACCACGCCCGGCTATTCGGATTCCGGCACGTTCGACGAATGCCTCGAACTGCTGCACCTCGCCGGCCGCTCCCTGCCGCACGCCATCTCGATGATGCTGCCGCCGGCATGGGAGAATAACGACCAGCTCGACCCCGACGTGCGCGCGTTCTACGAGTACAACAACACGCTGATCGAACCGTGGGACGGCCCGGCCGACATCATCTTCACCGACGGCACGCAGGTGGGCGCCCTGCTCGACCGCAACGGCTTCCGCCCCGGCCGCTGGCAGCTCACCGATGACGGCTACCTTGTGCTCGCCTCCGAAGCCGGCGTGCTGCCGGAGATCGACGACAAGCATATCGTCTCCAAGGGCCGTCTGGAGCCCGGAAAGATGTTCCTTGTCGACACCGACGAGGGCCGCATCATCCCCGACGAGGAGATCAAGAGGAACCTTGCCTCGCAGCACCCGTACCGTAAGTGGGTCGAAGGCAACTCCGTGGAGATGAGCGACCTGCCGCACCGCGAGCACGTGAGTCATTCCGGCCAGTCCGTGCAGCGTCGTCAGCGCGCGTTCGGCTACACCGAGGAAGACCTCAAGATGCTGCTCACGCCGATGGCCAACACCGGCAAGGAGCCGCTGGGCTCGATGGGCAACGACAACCCGCTGCCGGTGCTCTCCAAGCGCAGCCGCATGCTGTTCGACTACTTCCACCAGAAGTTCGCGCAGGTCACCAACCCTCCGCTGGACTGGGAGCGCGAGGAGATCGTCACCTCGCTCGAATCCGCCATCGGCCCCGAGCCGAACCTGCTGGAGGATTCCGAGCTGCACGCCAAGAAGATCCTGATCCCGCTGCCCGTCATCAACTCCGATGAGATGGCGCAGCTCAAGCGGCTCGACAAGGCCAAGGTGCTCGGCGGATACTACCGTCCGTTCGTCGTCAAGGGCCTGTATCAGGTGGCCGGCGGCGGCAAGGCGCTGGGCGAGCGCCTTGAGGAGATCTTTGCCGAAGTCGACGAGGCCATCGCGGGCGGCAGCAACTTCATCGTGCTGTCCGACCGTGATTCCAACCACACGTGGGGCCCGATCCCGTCACTGCTGCTCACCAGCGCCGTGCAGCACCACCTGCTGCGCAAGCACACCCGCACGCAGATCTCGATGGCCGTCGAGGCCGGCGATGTGCGTGAGATCCATCATGTCGCGCTGCTGATCGCATACGGTGCCGCATGCGTCAACCCGTATCTGGCGTTCGAATCCGTCGAGGACCTGGCCCGCACCGGCTACCTGAAGGTCGACGAGCACACAGCCGTGAAGAACCTGACCAAGGCGCTGTCCATCGGCGTGCTGAAGATCATGTCGAAGATGGGCGTCTCCACCATCATGAGCTACCGCGGAGCGCAGCTGTTCGAGGCGGTCGGCCTGAGCAAGGACATCGTCGACAAGTACTTCACCGGCACGGTCTCGCAGGTCGGCGGCATCGGGCTCGACGAGCTGGCCGAGGAGGTGGCGATTCGCCACCGCGTGGCCTACCCGAACCAGTGGACCGCCACCCCGCACATGAACCTCGAAACCGGCGGCGAATACAAGTGGCGTCGTACCGGCGAGGATCATCTGAACGACCCCGAGGCGATTTTCCTGCTGCAGCAGTCGACCGCTCGCGGCGACTACCAGATGTTTAAGAAGTACTCGCACCACATCAACGACACGTCGAACCGCATTATGACGCTGCGCGGACTCATGAAGTTCAAGCACGACCGCAAGCCGATCGACATCTCCGAGGTCGAGCCGGCCTCCGAGATCGTCAAGCGGTTCTCCACCGGCGCAATGAGCTACGGCTCCATCTCGCAAGAGGCGCACGAGACGCTCGCCATCGCCATGAACACGATCGACGCGCGTTCCAACTCCGGCGAGGGCGGCGAATCCGACGACCGCATCGAGGATCCGCTGCGTTACAGCCGCATCAAGCAGATCGCATCCGCCCGCTTCGGCGTCACCAGCGATTACCTGGTGCACGCCACCGACCTGCAGATCAAGCTCGCCCAGGGCGCCAAGCCCGGCGAGGGCGGCCACCTGCCCGGTGCCAAGGTCCCGCCGTGGATCGCCAAGGTCCGTCACGCGACCCCCGGCGTGGAGCTCATCTCCCCGCCGCCTCACCACGACATCTACTCCATCGAGGATCTCAAGCAGCTGATCAACGATGCGAAGATGGCCAACCCGAAGGCGCGCATCCACGTCAAGCTCGTCTCGGAGTTCGGCGTCGGCACCATCGCGGCCGGTGTGGCCAAGTGCCATGCCGACGTGGTGCTGATCTCCGGCTATGACGGCGGCACCGGTGCGGCGCCGCTCAACGCGATTCGCCACGCGGGCACCCCGTGGGAGATCGGCCTGTCCGAAACCCAGCAGACGCTGATTCTGAACGGTCTGCGCTCCCGCATCGTCGTTCAGTGCGACGGCGAGCTCAAGACCGGCCGCGACGTGGTCATCGCCGCGCTGCTCGGTGCCGAGGAATTCGGCTTCGCCACCACGGCGCTTATGGTCGAGGGCTGCGTCATGATGCGCGCGTGCCAGAAGAACACCTGCCCGCAGGGCATCGCCACCCAGGATCCCGAGCTGCGCGCCCGGTTCAAGGGCAAGCCGGAAGCGGTCATCAACTTCTTCATGTACATCGCCGAGGAAGTGCGCGAACTGCTTGCCGAGCTCGGTTTCCGTACGTTGGAGGAGGCCGTCGGCCATGTCGAATGCCTGGACCAGAACGAGGCGATCAAGCGCTGGAAGTCCGACGGCATCGACCTGAGCAACGTGCTCATGCAGCCCGGCCCGGTTCCCGGAACGATTCTGCACCAGACCATCGAGCAGAACCACGAACTGGAGAAGGCGCTCGACAACAAGCTCATCGAGATGGCCGAACCCGCGCTGGAGCGCAAGGAGCCGGTACGCATCGAGATGCCGATCCGCAACGTCAACCGTACGCTCGGCACGATGGTCGGCTACGAGATCACCCGCCGCTACGGTGCCGAAGGACTGCCGGACGACACCATCGACATGACGTTCCACGGTGCCGGCGGCCAGTCGATCGGCGCGTTCATCCCGCGTGGCGAGACCATCCGCGTCTACGGCGAGGTCAACGACTACGCCGGCAAGGGCTTGTCGGGCGGACGCCTGATCGTACGCCCCGAGGACGGCGTCACCTTCGACCCGCACGAGAACGTCATCGCGGGCAACGTGACCGGTTTCGGCGCGACCTCCGGAGAGCTGTTCGTGGCCGGCCGTGCAGGCGAGCGTTTCGGCGTGCGCAACTCCGGCGCCACGTTCGTAGTCGAGGGCGTGGGCGACCACGGCTGCGAGTACATGACCGGAGGCACCGTCGTGGTGCTCGGCTCCATGGGCCGCAACTTCGGCGCCGGCTTCTCCGGCGGCAACGTGTACGTGCTCGATCTGGACATGAACCAGGTCAATCCGGCCGCGGCGAAGGACGGCTCGCTGCTGTTCCTACCGCTGGACGACGAAGCACAGGCACTGGTCCACGATCTGGTGAAGCGTCACGCCGAAGAGACCGGTTCCGCATTCGCCGCCGGACTCCTCAAGGATTGGAAGCACACCGTCGCCCGGTTCACGCACGTGGTGCCGGAACACTATCTGGCCATGACCGCCGCCATGGCGAAGGCCGAGGAAGACAATATCGATTTCAACACGCCCGGCGCCTGGGAACAGGTGTACGAGCAGGTGATGGAAGGAGCGCACTGACATGGGAGATCCCAGAGGATTCCTGAAAGTCCGTACCCGTCGCGAACTGGCGGAACGCCCTGTCGAGGAGCGCATCAAGGACTGGCTTGATGTCCATGCTGAGTCCGGCTTGCAGCCGTGGACCACCGAACAGGCCGCCCGCTGCATGGATTGCGGCACTCCTTTCTGCATGACCGGATGCCCGCTCGGCAACATCATCCCCGAGTTCAACGATCTGGTTCGTCAGGAGAAGTGGGAGGACGCCTACAATCGTCTGTCCACCACCAACAACTTCCCCGAAGTGACCGGACGCATCTGCCCGGCACTGTGCGAGAAGGCGTGCGTGCTCGGCATCCACCAGCCGCCGACGATGATCAAGCTCGACGAGCAGACGATCATCGACCAGGCATGGGGTCTGGATATCGTCAAGCCCATGCCTCCGCAGCGTCTGACCGACCAGACCGTGGCGGTCGTCGGATCCGGCCCCGCCGGTCTGGCATGCGCCCAGCAGCTCACCCGAGCCGGCCACACGGTCGTCGTCTATGAGCGCGATGACGCCATCGGCGGTCTGATGCGCTACGGCATCCCGAACTTCAAGCTCGACAAGCGACTGATCGACCGTCGTATCAAGCAGATGGAGGCCGAAGGCACCCGCTTCCGCACGGGCGTGGAGATCGGCAAGGACATCAGCTGGGACGATTTGCGCGACCGCTATGACGCCGTGGTCGTCGCTATCGGCTCCACTGTGCCGCGTGACATGAAGATTCCCGGCCGCGAGCTCAAGGGCATTCACTTCGCGATGGAGTTCCTGCCCGACGCGACCCGACGCGTGTACGGCGTAAAGCCCGTGCACGACATCACCGCCAAGGACAAGCACGTCATCATCATCGGTGGTGGCGACACCGGTTCCGACTGCCTCGGCACCTCCATCCGTCAAGGCGCGAAGGACGTGACCGTGCTGCAGATCATGCCGAAGGAGCCGGACGAGCGCCCGGACAACCAGCCGTGGCCGACGTTCGCGCGTCTCTACCAGAAGACCTCCTCGATGGAGGAGGGCGGCACTTACGTGTACAGCACCGATTCTGTCAACTTCGTCGGCTCCGACGAGGAACAGGCCCGTGTGCACATTGAGGATTCCACCGCGTCCGAAGGATTCGTGGCCGACGAGAACGGCCACGTCACCGGTCTGAAGGTCGTGGATGTGGCACCGGGGGAGAACGGGCCGTTCACCCGCCAGCCCGGTACCGAACGCGTGCTGCCCGCGGATCTGGTGCTCATCTCGGTCGGCTTCCTGCACCCGGACACCTCCACGCTGCTCGACCAGCTGCCTGTCGAATTGGACAAGCGCGGCAACGTGGCCCGCAACGACAAGTTCGCCACCTCTCAGGATGGCGTGTTCGTTGCCGGCGACGCGGGCCGCGGCCAGAGCCTGGTCGTGTGGGCCATTTCGGAGGGCCGCTCCTGCGCAGCCGCCGTTGATGAGTACCTCACCGGCGTCACCGAGCTGCCCGCGCCGATCACCGCATCCCAGCGTCCGATGATGCTGCCGCGATGATTCGATAGTCCAGCGGTTCGCCGTACCGACATCTACTGGGGGCCGGAAGTCTCTTCAAGGGACTTCCGGCCCCCAGTCGCATATCGGGCGTTCCCTATTTCTGGCGAAAGTCCCGTCCCGTTGTGTGCCGGTGGGTTTTCGCCGGAGGAATGGCCCGCTCATGTGTGGGTGAGCCGCAGAAAGGAGGCCGGCTATGTGCGGGGTGGTACGTGTCGCGGCCACGGCTCGGACGTCGTGATTGCCAACGATTGCGGATCTGTCTCGTCGTGCGAGTCGAACCGCCGCTACGGCACGGCTTGGAGTACAGTACATAGGAGTGTTATCCACAAACGAGCAGGAGAAGTAACGATGCCTAACCGTGCCGAACGCCGCAAAGCAGCAAAAGATCAGCGTCGGGGAGTCCCGTCGCAGTACGACCAGACCCGTGGCCGTGCCCGATCCGGCATGCTCGACGAGTACGCGCTTCAGGAGAAGTCCCGCCGTATTCAGGAGGGCGTGGATGACAGCGGCGTGTGGAAGCCCAGCGCTCGCACCGAGGTCGATGAGGAAGTGGAGTCGGTGTTCGAGGCCAACCCGAACTATCAGGATCCCAAGGCGTTCAAGGCACCGCACTCCGTGCGGCAGTGGTTCCGTGTCGGCAGCTGGACGCTGATCGCGCTGTCGGTCATCGCGTTCTTCGTGGTGATGTGGCTGCCCACGCATCCGCTGTGGCTGATCCTGACCGTGTCCGTCGTGTTCGTCGTCGGCGTGCTCAGCCTGTTCTTCACGGCCGGCAACTACCGCAACAACCCGAACCTGGACGCCAACGGCACCGCGGTGTGAGAGTCTGGTATCCGGTAGTTATCTGGTATTATGGCGTGTTTTTTCACCAACACGAACATGGGCATTGTGCGTTTTTTCGACGTGCAATGCCCTAAAGTTATATATGGCAGTAGCCGCAAACAAGGTTACCGACGAAGGAGGCCTTAATCGTGAAAGTTGATATCCTCACCCGCGAATACCCGCCGTATGTCTATGGTGGCGCAGGCGTGCACGCGGAAGAGCTCTCGAAGGTGCTGGCCGAGCGGGTCGACGTGACCGTCCGTGCGTTCGACGGACCGCGCACCGAAGCCGATGTACCCGCCATCCCCGGAGATGGCTCGGCGAAGGGCAGCCTGAAGGTCGTGGGCTACGGAACGCCCTCTGAGCTGGCCGACGCGAATCCGGCGCTGAAGACCTTCGGCGTTGATCTGCAGATAGCCAACGACGTCGACGCCGACATCGCTCACGCGCACACCTGGTATGCGTGCCTGGCCGGATACCTCGCCAAGATGCTGCACGGTACGCCGCTGGTCATCACCGCACATTCGCTGGAGCCGTTCCGCCCGTGGAAGCGCGAGCAGCTCGGCGGCGGTTATAATCTGAGCTCCTGGGCCGAAAAGGGCGCCTACGAGCACGCCGACCGCGTCATCGCCGTCTCCGGCGGCATGCGCGAGGACATCCTCGCCGCGTACCCGAACCTCGACCCCGACAAGGTCGTCGTGGTGCATAACGGCATCACCATGAGCGACTTCGCCACGCCGGCCGACGACGACCCGGGCTGGGCTGTGTTCGACCGTTACCACATCGACCGCAGCAAGCCTACGCTGCTGTTCGTCGGCCGCATCACCCGTCAGAAGGGCCTGCCATACCTGCTCAAAGCGCTGCACCTGATCTCCAAGGACATTCAGGTGGTGCTGTGCGCCGGCGCCCCGGACACCCCGGAGATCGCCGAGGAGGTCAAGACCGCGTTCGCCAAGCTCGACGAGGAACGCGGCAACATCATCTGGATCGAGGAGATGCTGCCTCGTCCGGAGCTCAACGCGCTGGAGCATGGCTGTGACGCGTTCATCTGCCCGAGCATCTATGAGCCGCTGGGCATCGTGAATCTGGAAGCCATGGCCTGTGGACTGCCCGTAGTCGCCTCCGCCACCGGCGGCATTCCCGAGGTCGTCGTCGACGGCGAGACCGGCTATCTGGTGCCGATCGACCAGCTGCGCGACGGTACCGGCACGCCCACCGATCCCGACAAGTTCGTGCACGACATGGCCGCCGCCATCGACAAGATCATGGCCGACCCCGAACTCGCCAAGAAGATGGGCCAGGCGGGCTACGAGCGCGCCCGCGACCATTTCAGCTGGGAGTCCATCGCCGACAAGACCGTGGCCGTCTACCAGTCCGTCCTCGACGAGCAGAACAGGTAACGGCGATCCGACGCAGGCGGGGGCAAGGAATGATGCCCCCGCCTGCGGGGCCGTAATGCGCGGCATGACCGGATGGCACGGCTTCGCGAATTACCGCGACCATTCCAAACCCGCACTGCCGGCAAACCTCCCCACGACAAGGAACCACAACATGCCCACGACCGACACCGCCGACAACGAAGTCCTCAAGCTCGACAACGTCGAATTCCGCCGCAACCGGCGCGTCATCATCACAGACGTGAACCTCATCATCCACGCGGGGGAGCGATGGGTGCTGTTCGGGCCGAACGGCATCGGCAAATCCACCGCGGTCGGCATGCTCGCCACGCGCACGTTCCCCTCGGACGGTCGCGTATTCATCCTCGGCCATCAACTCGGCAAATACGACGTATTCAAACTGCGCACGCGCATCGGTCTGGCTTCGGCCGACCTCGGCCGGCAGTTTCCCGAATTCGAGGATCCGCTGGACGCCGTCGTCACGGGCCTGAGCGCCGTGACCGGACGATGGCGCGACACCTATACTGACGAGGAGTATGCGCGGGCGCGACAGCTGCTGCGCGACTTCCGCGTCTCCTATCTCGAAGGCAAGGAGATGTGGCGGCTCTCCGAGGGCGAGCGCACCCGCGTGCTCATCGCCCGCGCGTTGATGGGCGACCCCGAACTGCTCATCATGGATGAGCCGACCACTGGCCTTGACCTGGGCGGCCGCGAGCAGGTGATGCGCACCCTGAGCCGTATCGGCGAAGAGGATTCGCGGCGTGCCGTGGTGCTGGTCACCCATCGACTTGAGGAGATTCCCGCGGGCTTCGACCACATCGCCATCATGGGGCGCAAGCCGGTCTCCGCCGAGGACGCCACCAACGACGGCATTGACGCGATGGGCAACCCGTCCGCCGGCACCATCGTCTACACCGGTCCACTGGAGGCCGGCCTGACCGACGAGCGACTGTCGGAGCTGTTCGGCATGCCGATCGAGGTGCAACACACGCACGGGCGCTGGTCGGCGTTCGCGGTGTGAGACCGAGGCGTATCGGTCGCTGGCGGGATTCATGAGGAACCATGCCCGCGCATCTGATATAACGGTAGCCATGAATGGCACGCAAGAGCTGAAGGTCGCCGTAGCTCAGTTCACGGTTCGCCGGGAGCCGGAATGGAACCTTGACATTATCGACGGATATGCCTGGCAGGCCGCGGATGCCGGTGCCCGCTTGCTGGTGCTTCCGGAAGGGCTGATCGCGCGTGACGGCGATGATGACATGTTCGCGGCCGCACACGCGCAACCACTAGACGGGCCGTTCGTCACCGGCCTGAGACGGATCAGCGAAGAGCGTCATATTACGCTGATGGGCGCGGTTCATGCTGTGTCCGGCGCGGCTGATGCGGTGCCGGACAAGCCGGCGTCTTGCGCAACGGATTCCCGGGTCTCCAACGTTTTCGTCGTCATCCGTGACGGGGCTCTTATCGCGACCTATCGGAAGCTGCATCTCTATGATGCATTCGCCGCGCGGGAGTCCGATACGGTTCGCCCCGGTATCGAGCTGCCGCCAATCGTCGAGATCGACGGCTGGCATGTCGGCGTCATGACCTGCTATGACGTGAGATTTCCCGAGGTCGCGCGGTCGCTGGCCGTGCGCGGTGCTGATGTGATCGTCGTCAGTGCGGCATGGGTGCGCGGGTGTTTGAAGGAGCGGCATTGGAAGCTGATTACCGCCGCACGCGCGCTGGAAAACACGTGTTACGTGCTGGCATGCAGCGAAGTGAGTGCGCGCAACATCGGATGCAGCCGTGTCATCGACCCGCTGGGCGAGGTCATCGCGCAGGCAGGTGACGGACAGTGTGGGCTATGCGGTCAGGGCGAGGCGGGCGGACAGGCCGGAATGCTGATTGCCCGGCTGCACCGAGAAGTTCTCGAATCCGCGCGACGCACGCTGCCGGTTCTGGAGAACCGACGCTTCGCAGACCCGCAATTGCGGGATTGACACAAATTTCCCGTATGACGCGCATGCGGCCCGGGAATCGGCCACACGCGTCGCACGACACGCCCGGATTGCGCTGCACGAATGTCAAAGTGCACCGTTGTACTTCAGTGATCCCCTGACGATTGTGCTGAGCAATCCGGGCGTGTCGCGCTTGTCGGAAGCGCAAATCGCGCGAATCAGCCCGGTCGGCATCGGTCATGCGAACGAGGCGGAAGCGGGCGTGCCGTACTACGACGATACCTTCGATGAGGACGACGAATGCACCACGGCCGACATCAGCGATCCGGACGGGTCGATTGCTCGGGGCCTCGGCGGCATATACTACGAGGAGGGCATGCACTATACCGCCGCATCGGAACGGCGGAAGCGGGTCGACTGTTTCAGAGCCGCCGAGATCCTTTACCGGCACGCGGCCGGCCGCGGCAATGCGATCGGATGGCTGTGCCTGGGGTACGTGTACGCGTACGACCGCTGCGAGGGTAGGTACTTCCGCTCGTATTACAACAATTTCGGCGAAGTTCCACCCAAACCGGATACGGACGTTTTGGCATACGAGTGCTTTTGTCATGCGGCCGAAGCGGAGATCGCGGAGAGCTGCTACAAGCTGGGAGACATGCTGGCCGAGGGCAGAGGCTGTGCGGCTGATCATGCGAAGGCGCTCGACATGTTCCTGCGGGAGTACATGTGTGACGGATATTGCGGCAGGCACATTTTTCACGAAATACATGATTGAGGAGGACGATACTATGGATGAGGTAGCCAAAGCAGATTCTTCCGCGGGCAAAACTTAAGATTTTCCCAGCAAGTGACGCTTACCATGAACACGCAAGCAAGAAAATCACGGCAAATCATGGAAGGGAGTCCATATGTGCACTGGTGTTCGTTTCTCCGACGATGAGGGAAACATGTATTTCGGCCGTAATCTCGACTGGAGCTTCTCCTACGGCGAGACCATTCTGGTCACTCCGCGAGGCTACCAGTACGACTATGTGTATGGGGCCGAAGGTAAAAGCGAACCGAATGCGGTGATCGGCGTGGGCGTGGTCATGGTCGACCGCCCCATGTATTTCGACTGCGCCAACGAGCATGGTCTGGCCATTGCCGGACTGAACTTCCCTGGGTACGCCTCCTTTGCGCACGAGCCGGTCGAAGGAACCGAAAACGTCGCTACCTTCGAATTCCCGCTGTGGGTGGCGCGCAATTTCGACAGTGTCGACGAAGTCGAAGAGGCGTTGAAGAACGTGACGCTCGTTTCGCAGGTCGTGCCCGGCCAGCAGGAATCCCTGCTGCACTGGTTCATTGGTGACGGCACCCGCAGCATCGTCGTCGAGCAGATGGCTGACGGCATGCACGTTCATCATGACGATGTGGACGTGCTTACCAACCAGCCGACCTTCGACTTTCATATGGAAAACCTGCGCAACTACATGTGTGTGAGCAACGAAATGGCGGAGCCGACCACTTGGGGCAAGGCGGAACTGAGCGCATGGGGTGCCGGTGTGAGCATGCACGGCATTCCCGGTGACGTGAGTTCGCCGTCGCGTTTCGTACGCGTCGCCTACACCAACACGCACTATCCGCAGCAGAACAACGAGGCTGCTAATGTGTCTCGTCTGTTCCACACGCTGGTTTCCGTGCAAATGGTTGACGGCATGTCCAAGATGGGCAACGGCCAGTTCGAGCGCACGCTGTTCACCAGTGGCTATTCCGGGAAAACCAACACGTATTACATGAACACGTATGAGGATCCGGCGATCCGCTCGTTTGCCATGTCCGACTTCGACATGGATTCGAGCGAGCTGATCACCGCCGACTGATTCCGGGAATTTCGAGTTCGAAGATTCCAGTTCCAAAGATTCCACAGTGATCGCACTATATGGACAGCATAAAAGTGCACAACGTCGCAACCTGAACCGCACCCCGATTGTTGGACTGAAGAAATTCAGATTCGATGATCGGAGGTGCGGTTCTTTCGTATGCGTGAGGATCGAAGGAGACGTTACGACGACGGGTTCCGGCGCGAGGCGCTGGCACTCATCAAGGCCGGAGCCGGCAGGGACACGCTCGCCAGACGGCTTGCCATGCCCAGGTGGACCGCGGAAAAATGGATCAGGCTGTACAGGTCCGGCGGTGAGGAGGCGGTCATGGGAGGCAACGGCGGCAGACGCTACGATTGGGAGACGAAGGTCGCCGCGGCGCACGACCACGTCGAGAACGGCATGACCAAGACGGAGGCCATGGCCAGGCACGGGATCGCGAGCATCGTGGATTGGCAACGGTGTGTTGGATGGTTTCTTAGAGGACAAGTCCCTGTTCGGTGAATTCCTTCGGGCTCCGGTATCCGAGGGCGGACCGGTTCTATGGCGTCGATTTGGAAATTCGCGCACGTGAATCCATGTCGCTAAAGGTCACTGATCCAGTTCGATTCATACGTAACTTTGTGCCCGCCACTACCGTGTCGTATTCATTCGATGATGAAGGGCCACGTAGGCAGATTCTGTCTGAATTCGTACAGTCGTTTATTGTGGCCATCAATTCGTTGTCCAATGAATATCGTATTTCGCAATTGCTCGGCAAGGCGAATGACATCGCAGCATGCGTGCGTGGCGATCGGGCCAATGCAGGTACGTGGAATGATCGTTTTGGCTTTGAAGTGTTCAGCGTGGGCATCGAAAGCATCGAGTTCACCGAGCAATCACGTCAACTCGTGTAGCAGTTCGCCTCGAATAGGATGAATGTTGCCGCATACGAGGGCGTTTCCCAGCAAGCTGGCAATATGGCTGCCCAGCAGCGCATTGCGCAAGGCATCCAAGACAACGGCTTTGGCGATGGCGGCATGTTACTGGGCATGAATATGGCGCAAGCCATCAATCCTATGACCGCCGCCCCGGTTCAAGCGCCGGCGCCTACTCCGGCACAGGAAGCCGCTGCTCCCGCCTCTCACACGGCATCCATGTCTGTGGAAGAACAAGTCGAGGCGATGAAAAAATGAGGCTTCTGCTGTTTTCGTGGGTTAGAGGACGGGGACCGGCAATCGGATGGGTAGGCCGGAGCATTTGAGTTTGATCATGGCGATGAGGTTGTCGACGTGGTGGAAGCCGTAGGCCATGCGTATGGTGACCTTGATCCTGTTGTTGAACGCCTCCAGTCGCGCGTTGGAGTGGCCGGGTCGGATGGTTCTGAGGATGTCGTCCCGGCGCCTGCGGATCTTCCTGCATAGTTCGACGATCTCGGGGATGCGCGAGTGGCTGGCCCAGTTGATCCATTGTTTGAGTTTTTTTCCCCCCCCCTCGGCTTGGCCGGCGGGCTGGTGCAGGAGCGTGCGCAGGAGTTCCTTGAGCTGCCAGGAGCGGTAGAGCTGGCCCTTGGGATCCACGCCGGCGAGCGTGGCGAGGGCCGTGGATTGGCGCTCGGCCAAGTCGCCGGGGTTTCTGAGCACGGCGTATTTCAGGCCCTTCATCGCCTCCGCGGCCGTCTTGTCCTTCGCTCGCCTGGCCTGGTTCCACAACCGTTTCCTGACCCGGTCCAGGCAGTCGGTCATCCAGGAGACGATGTGGAATGAGTCGGGCACGCGCTCCGCGTTCGGGCAGTATCCGGCGACGGACGAGTCGATCCACCTGGCGCCGTCGCCGGTGACGATCCTGATGGAGGCGCGCTGCTCCGGCGTCAATTCTTCGAAGAACAGGTCGAGGACCTGTTTGCCGTATCCGTCGTGCGCCCAAATCGCCCGCTTGCGTTCGTGGTCGACGACGACGGTGATATACGTGTGGCCCTTCCTGTGGCTGGTCTCGTCCACGCCGATCGCCGTGAGCCCGTCGAACATGCATGGCATGCCGGATTCCAGACGGCCGGCGACCCGTCCGGCGATGTCGCCCGCGGTCCTCCACGCGACATGCAGGAAACCGCTCACGGTCTTCCTGTTGGCGACCGTCATCAGCCACGTGCATTCCATCTCGAAGTCGCGCGTGAACCGGATGCCCGGCTCCGCCCACGGAACCCGCGACACCACCACGCCATGCACACGGCATTCCACACGCGGAGCCGGACCCACGAGCTCGACCCGATAGCAGCCGAAGTCCTGGTGCAGCCAACGCCTTTCGCCGCCCCCATCGTCGTATTTCGGGCATTTGCGCCCGCAGCGCGAGCAACGCAACGCGGCCTTCCTGCACCTGACGCGCGCCACCAGGACCGGAGCGTCGCGCAGCGGGGAATCGTCGATGGACACGTCCTCGACGACCATGCCCTTGACGTTGAGCAAACGTTTGAATATGTTCTTCATAAGGCGTTTTCTGTGGTTCTTTTTCTTGGTCGAAAAACAAACCTACAGGAAACGCCCCTCACACCCTCATAATCAACGGCTCAACGACGAGACGACACCCACGAAAACAACACAAGAGCCAGAAATGGTGACTCTGCATCTTGAAGAACTTCTTCCAATGTGTAATTCTTCAAAGCGGTTTCCACGGCGATGATCCGAGGGTAAATTAAAGATTTCAACGCCATATCAAAAGAATTCAATGATGAAATTTGCTCGAAGGACTGCAAGTGAAGACGATTCTTTGCAATGCCAGCGAATCGGTACCCCTTATAGCCGTGGTAATACCCCAGGTTCTTCAATTCTCTTTTTTGCAATTCACCAGAACATGCAATGCCGTTATCACACAGATGCTGCATAAGTTCATCCAGTGTTTTCATTGCACCCCTATTCGCCAAAGTCATAAGGGTTAATTGTAACTTGAAGTATGCCTTAGCAGTGTGGTGTCTGCCGGCTCATGGTGTTGGAAGAATCTTTTTCATTACGGTTATGGTTTTCGGACACTACCCGATTGCGACGCGATTATGACGGGATTACGACGCGATTCGGTTTCTGACGACGCGATTGCATCTTGCTTATTCCCCGGTTCCATACCTTGTTGGGCGTCTTGCTGCCAAGGAGCTTCATGGAGCATCGTTGATTTCCTTGGCGATTACGTTGAACCCATCCCGCATGAGCGTGAAGTGTGTGATTGGAATCTGGGTGCGTGCAAGTGCGTGAAAATGCGCGAGAAAAGTGCTCGAATCTGCTTTAACAGGCTGCTGCTTTTAATGCAGGCTCTATCTGTTGAAAGCCCGTCGCGCTCGCGAAGAAAACATGGCTCATGGTGAATGCGGATCGCCCGCATGTTATCCATCGAACAAATAAAGGAGCGAATACCATGGGCGTTAAGCGCAGTGTGTCTTATCAGAGTGGAGAGAGCATGGCTAAGAAAACCGACGAAGAGCTTTACGATGTGGCGATAAATATGATTGGAAGCGTTGCGAAGCTTCCGGTTATCAGGGTTGATAGGGAGGCGTTTCTGCGACAGCAATTCGCCGGTTCGGAATATCTTGATGAGATTCTGGAGCATGGCCCGCAGCATGTGTATACGGCGGAGTCGTTGCGAAGAAAAGCGGATGGGCTGATTAAGAAGTCGACGAATCAGACCACTCTTGCCGCCTTCGTGGCAGGAATTCCCGGCGGACCTGCCGCCGTTGCCGCTGGAGGTGCCGATGTGGCCCAATACTTTGGTTTCGCGATTAACTTGGCACAGAAAATCGCCTATCTCTTCGGAGAGGATGATTTGTTCACCGACGAGTCGGAATTGAACGAAGGTGCCAAAGTCCGAGTCCTTGCGTATTTGGGTGTGATGCTCGGTGCGTCAGGTTCGGCGATGTTAGTAGGAAAGCTTGCCAGGGAAGTCGGCAAAAACATGGGCAAGAAGATCACGCAACAGGCTTTGACGAAAACGACTTGGTATCCACTGCTCAAGAAAATCGGTGCACTGGTCGGCAAACAGGTGGTGAAGGAATCGGTCGGGAAAGCCGTTACCAAGGTTGTGCCCGTTGTCGGCGGTGCCATTTCCGGGGCGATAACCTATGCGACGTTCAAACCCATGGGTGGCCGATTGGCCGATGTGCTGGTACGCAATCTGAACGGTGAGTTCGATGAGACCAGCATGGAACTTCGCCCGGAATTCAAGAAAGCCAATACCGCAGATGCTGACACGGAAGTCACGATTCATGCGATCGAGATTGACGACTGAAAAACGGTGGGTTGGGTGGCTAGCAGAGTAGTTGTCGGTTAGCCATCCAACCCATCAGCTTTGTCATCGACTCAAAGTGCTTCGCTATTCTTCAAACGCTTTGTCCACGAACTCAGCAAGTTTGCCTTCTTTCGCGAGCTGGGCGGAGTCAGCCATTGCGAAGTGCGTGTGCAGCCCCTTACCCAATTCGTTGTCATATCCGAGGATGTAGTGGGTCGCGATTTGATAGATAATCTCGGTAGGCGCGATGCCATACACCTGGTGTTCGAGGATATGCGCCAGACGGATATGGTCATCCGGGAAGTAGCGGCGCATTGCCTTGCTGTTGTACAGGCGCTTGATGATTTCGGTGATATACATGCCCGATTTCATGTACAGGTCGGCGAACGTGTGCGTCGGATCGTCGAAGCAGCCGGGGTTCTCCTGCTCGAGCATGTCGATCATCTTCACCACGACTTTGCGCGGGGTGAAAATCTGGTTGGTCTTCTGGGGCGGCACATAGTCGAAGATGTCTTCCTTGTGGGACTCATCGAAATAGTCGGCGAGTCTGCTGCGCAGATGAATGAACTCCACAATCGAATCGTTGAAGACAACAGAGTCGAACAGGTGACCGTCGAAATGCTCCTTTTCTCCGGTTTCATGGTCCGTCACATCTCCGCCGTCGCGCAGGAGCCTGAACTGATCTACGGTGATGCTGGTGACATCCTTGAACACGTAGTCCGGGATGATGCTGTCGAACGATTCAAGGGTGGTGTTCTCATCTCCGTAGGCCATCAGGAACGAAGGAATCGTGCGGGAGAAACCACGCAGATGGTCGCGGATGCCGTCTTCGATGCTGTTTTTCTGAGCTTCCTTCTTCGCGGTCTCGATCTCACGCACCACGGTTTCGCCGGCGGATTGAACTATTTCGCTGCGCGACTGCTTAAGATTATCAATAAGATTCAGACGAGCGGCTTCAATCCGTTCGTCATGTGCCTGATTGATTTGCTCTTCCTCAGCTTGGCTCCCGGCATTTTCGAGTGCTTGCGCACGGTCACGTTCGATACGGTTCTTCTCAATGTTGTAGTCGCCGTACTCGCGGTTGATGCGGTTATTCACATCGGCCTTGATCTTACGTTCGACCTTCTTCTGTTGGGAAGCCTTCATATCGGAGCCGTAGTTCTGCTTGGCGGCTTCGACCAACGGTTCGGCGACGCTGACGCCAACAGCTTTCTGGAGATCGGCAAGGAAATCCTCTTCGGGATTCTCCGGTTTCTCGGAGACAATGGAGTCGATCACGGAATTAAGTTCGTTGTTGATATTGCCATACACTTTGTCCCCGAACAGATCCTTGGACTTGCCGATGACCTGCTCATTCGGAATGGACACTTCGCCGTTCTCATCGAGATTGAGTTCATCGGCGGTTCCTGCCTTGACTCCGAGGTCTTCTCTCGGAGCCTTGTACGGTTCCAGCTGCTGCAGGGTCTCAATCACTTCGGCCGGAGCATGGAAGATGTTGCTGATGTTCTGGAACAGGAAATCACACATGAAGCCGCGGCGCACAACCTCGCGCGAGTGGATCTTGCGTGGGATGGAGAGCACCTGTTCGGCGTCCAGATCCACCATTTCGCCGTCTTCGTCTTCGCCGATTACGGGGAAGAAGTTCAACAGCCGACGCACGTTCTGTTTGCGTGAGTCGGTATCGCCGCCTCCACATGTGGTGCCGGAATACAGGTCGTTCGCGTATTCCTCGAACACAGTCAGCGAACGTGCCGGGTCAAAATCGAACACGTACGCGTTTTCCTTACGCTGGTATTTGCCGTTCCTGTTGAATAGGCAGGGGTTCTGCGCGCGGAACGCGGCTTGCACGTACAGCGCCGGGCTCTTCATGTTTGATAGCATGAGCACGCCTGTCCATTCGGGAACCGTCACGCCTGTGGTCAGCTGACCGACCGACAAAGTGATGGTCTTCGTCTTGACACCTTCTCCGCCCTTCTCCGCTTTGGCTATGGCGTTGCGGACCTTGTCGAACGATTTCTCGTTCTCCTCGTCGTCATCGATTTTGCCATCCCCGGCCACAAGGATGATCTCATAGTCCTTGAACACTTCATGCTGTCGGAGCATTTTTGCAAGGGCTCGGGCAGAATCTACGCGGTTGAGCATCCAGAACGTGTGGCGCAGCTCGTCACGCGACTCTGGCGTGGAGAACGGGTATTTCTTCTGTGTGGTCAGAGCGTCGAGGAAACGCTTCACATCGTCATAGTGAACGAATCGCCCATCCTTTGTCTCGAAGAATTCGTTCAGATCGAATGCGTACTCGGTCTGCTCACCATCGATCTGCATGCCCTTCGCCACTTCGTTCTCGATGATGTCGGACATTTGATACGTGAACATGTTGAGTTTCGGCAGGTTCTCGTATGGGTTGCGTAGTTCCGGATCGTTCCAGTCCCTTTTGGCCTGCTGCTCGTCCGCATATGTCCAGTTGTAGATCGCGTTTTCAGGGAACTTGTCGTTCGCGATGGCCTTGAATGGCGTTCCCGACAGGTGCAGTGTGTTCCTGCGCTTGATATGATCGAACGCCACGTCCGTCTTGTACGTGTCCACGCCTTCGTGAGCTTCATCGATGACGAGCAGGTCATATTCGTATTCCGCCACATACTTTAGCTTGTCGTAATGGCCGCCGAACTCGATGGAGCCCTTCAGATCCTGCAGACTGATGAACTCGATGGAGCTCGGAAGCTTGCCCTTGCCTGCAAGATGCAGGTATTCATCGTGGCTGATGCAATATGGCTTGCCAGCCAAAGCGTCCACACTGCTGATGAACCGCCAGCCGGAATCGGTGCCGACGAACTTGATATAGTCGTCATACCAGGAATTCGCAATCGCGGGACGATTCGTCACAACGAGAATGCGTTTCGCCTTGCCGTCCTTTCCTGGCGTGGGAAGGCGCTTGCAAAGGTCATAGGCGGCAAGAGTCTTGCCGAAACGCGGCTTCGCGTTCCATAGGAACTCGCCTTGCTCGTGCAACTGGAAATAGTCCAGGGTCTTGCTGATCGCAGCTTCCTGCTCGGCTCGCAGTTCATAATCGGAGGCTCCGAGACCGTCAAGAATTCCATGATTCTCGCGAAACTCATGGAACCTGCCCTTGGCGTTCGGAGGATTAATCTCGAACCATTCGGTGCCGGGCTGATCATTGATGCCGAGATTGCGCAAATAGGTATGGAAATCAGTGTCATGAAACACTTCGCCAGTGTCCTCATAAGTGGCATTGCCATGCCATTCGAGTTTCGCGATGACATCTGCCGTATGAGTTTGTTGCGCGATACGGACGTTTACGTCCTGCTCGGTATAACCGATTTTCGTCCAGCCGTCATGACGGCGGATCTCCGGAGTAGTGTATGCATAAATCTGGGGGAGTGCCGGTTGAGTGCTCTTGACCTTGCCTGTGATATCGGAAACGCTCATCAGTTCATCTCCTTGATCATCCTGTTAATGAAGGCTATTTCTTCGGAGGTCAATTTATACTTCTTGAACAGCTCCTCGTCAGTCCATTGCTTGGTGAAATCTTGTGTGGGAACAAATGCAAAAGTAGCCTTACTGATTTGTTGAGTCATGGCAATCTGAGCGAGAAGGAAACGGGTAAATTTTGTTTTCAGATACGTCATGAAATTATCGGCTTCATCTTCGGTGTCAAAGGAACCGGCAACAAGATACGTTTCTGAACAGATAGTTTTTGGCGGAATCTTCTCCATCGTAGATAGGATTTTGAATTGCCCATTTTTGTCAGGTTGACCTGCGTGCTCAGCAGACAAACGAGAAATAATGATTTTCCATTGATCGATCATGCCAAATCCAGAGATGACGTCTTCTCTGCGGAATGGTCCAACGCCTTTGTTGTACCGTAATGTTAATTTGCCGCTAGATGAAGGCTTTGCTGTAGTGGAAAGACCAAATGGCTTTCTGGAGGAGACCATCTTGTCGAGGGTCGATTCTTTTAAAGAAGTTACTTTTTTAACGATGCGTTCGGCTACTGGGTAACGGATTAGTGTTTCGAATTCGTTGAGAAAGCGCTGGCAGTCTGTGGTAACTCCGTTATGCGTATTGGAATAGTGGCAGCCCCCCCCCCTCATAGCTTTTATCGCGTACAAAAATGCACACTCCACCTGCGATATCCGCGTCGGGGAATACGTCGAGCGAATTGGTGTAGTCGGCCAAGCGACGAATATGCGAGTCATTGAGCATTTCCTGACGGAATTGATCTAGGCCCTTTCCGCCTGAATACCACTTGGCCGGAATGATCAAGCTCAGTACAGAGGGGTCAAGTTCTTTGACAGCATCGATAAACTTGTTATAGACGGGAGTTGCGCTGGCTCCCGCTCCGCCGTCCTCCATCTGATATGGAGGATTGCCGATTATATAGTCGAACTTCATTGTTTTGCTCCCTTCAACAGTTGGCTATATGATAACGAAGTTTTTGCTCTCCAGTCGTATAACCGGACAAATGCTGGTACGTCTTGCGAATTGGGTTCATCAAGCATGGTCAGCATGTCGAGCATGTCGAATTCGACCTTCTGCTCAGGTGGCTTACGGAATGGTATCGTCTCGGTCAGTCCATCCATCTGCCAGAGGTTCCAGACGATTACATTCGCAATCTGCTTGAGATGCTTCTTGTCCGGGTCGGTGCCGAATCTGTTGCGGTAATGATCTACGAAGGTAAGCAACAGGTTTGCGCGTGCGATCAGCAGGCTGTCGCCTTGGAATTCGTAGCCGTATACGCTTTGGAATGCCCGCAATGTCCACTTCCACCACGTCAGGTCATCTTCTGTGTGCTCATCTACGATACGTAGTTTGCGATCAAGCAGGCCAATGCGTTGACTGATGGGCAGCATTGCTCCTGTAGCGGCGTCGTAGCGCGATACCAGGAACGGGGCTTCACCGCAGGTGATTTCCAATCGGCGGCTGTCCACATAGTCATGCCAGCCGTGCTTTTTCGTAGAGGGGAACGTGATTTTTCCCTCCGTAGGAATCCAGGAATGGTCTTCCTGCTCCGTATTGAACACGTGCTTTCTTCCGAACCATTCCTCATCAAGATTGTTGACCATCTGGTTCACCATCCATGATGGTGTGAATACCTCGGCTTTTGCTTTGGTGCGGTCTGTCTGCTCATCCAAGCTTTTCTGTACTCGTGGCACAATGCATACGGTGGGGGTTTCGCCTGAAATCTGCTGGGCAAGTATCGGCGCTGCTTCCGTGGCGGTCGGTTCAGCGTCCACGTACGCATCAGTTGCGTAGATGATGTTCTGCTTTGTGCTCTTGTCTTGTAGGAGAGTGTCCAGTACATTCTTCACCGGATATGCATTGAAATCAATGAGCGGTGTGTATTGGGTCTTGTCCGTATTGGTCATGCTCGTCCTCGGGGAATGGTCACTCATTGCTTGTCTAAGTATATATACGAGGTATATATACGAGAGTTCGAAAGTGGTGTGTCATGAGGTCTTGGGTGCTAGCCTTAGCTTCCAAGAATAGCTTTAGAGGAGAAACATCATGCCAGTGTCGGAAAAAGAGATTATAGAGCGTTTGCCCGATTGGATCGCCGAAAAGAAGACGAGTTTTCTCTTCGGTTCAGGGACCTCCGCGCCGGGAATGCCTTTGATGAACATGTTTCCAGGCAGAAAAGATGGTTCCACGGACGTAGATGGTCTAATGTATGAGATAATCAAGAGAAATAAATTTCTAATTGGTGCTAAAATGAAAATAAATGTCTCTGAAGAAGAATCTAAGGCTATTCTTGGTACATTAGGTGCATATAAAAAGTTTATCGAAATTCTTCTTGACATGCTTGGTAATGTTAATGCCAGAGAGCGTCATAAAAATATCAATATTTTTACGACTAATTATGATTTGTTTATTGAAAAAGCAGTTGATGATATTTATGAGAGTGGATCAACTGCCCCTTTTATATTCAATGATGGTGCTCGCGGTTATTTCAATAGGTTGTTGGATAATTCGAATTTTGATACTACGACTGCTTATAAAGGGAGATTTGATAATTATATAAATGAACTGCCATCCATAAATCTTGCAAAGATTCATGGATCGGTGAACTGGAAGAAGCAATCCGAAGATATGATTCGGGTTTGTAATTACGTTGTTAGAGATAAGCCTGAGAAAAGGGAGACGGTTAAACCCGATGGGAACGAGCCAAAGGCTACAACTTTAAAGAAACACTATTACGAAATGCTGCGTTTCTTTGAATATGAAATGTCGGAAAGCGCGGAGAACATTGGCAATGGTTCACTGCTTATAGTGCATGGTTTCTCATTCGGTGATAAGCATATTGTTCATGCCTTGAAGAGAGCGCTGGAAAATCGTGAGCTACTTGTTATCATTGTGGCTTATACAGACAATGATGTCGAAGTAATTAAAAGAAATCTCAAAGATTTGGCTGAGAGAAAGAATCTGCGTTTTCTGTGCCCAAAAAACTTTTCTTTCCATGGAGAGGAATTTAGTCGATTGGACCTTAATAACTTTAATAAAATTATTGCCGGAAAATTGAAGTGTGCCTAAGGATGAAGAAATTTGTGAAGCAGGGTGAAAAGGAGCTCGGTGTTGTTGTATCAGTTGACTCCGACGAAGCAGTAGTAGGTATGTACAATGTGACCAATGGTGCTTCGTATTTCATAGATGGGGAAGAGATTAATGGTATAAAAGTCGGTGCTTATGCGATTCTTAAACAGGGTCGGAATCGTATTGTAGTAACGGTTTTATCGGAAAAAGTACGTGACCAGTTAAACACCATTAATTCAAAGGAGTTCGACAACCGTTTTCATGCTCAATCGATTCAGAGAATAGTAAGAGTCAAATCTCAGGGTGTAATAAAGGAAGGACAGTTTTCCGTAACGAGTTCTACTGTTCCTATGGTAGGTAATGTCCTTGTTTCTGCATCTTCTGAAGATATCGCAGCTATTTTTTCGCGTGGTGTTGATGAGGAGAAGTCCGTAACTATTGGTCGTTCGCTCATGGAAAATCAGCCGATTAGAATTCCGATTAACGATTTTTTTGCTTCACATATCGGTATTTTCGGCAATACGGGAAGCGGTAAATCAAATGCTTTGCACAAACTTTATCTTGAACTATTCAGTTCTCCGTATGGTAATGCTGCTTTAGGGAAAAGCATTTTTGCGGTTATTGATTTTAACGGTGAGTATGGAAGCGGAAAAGTATTTGGAAAGCATCAAGTAAATGTTTTTGATGGTGCGAAACGAAAAATTTTGATTGACGAAAATATTTTCTTTAATGCTAACGTATTAAAAATACTTGCTAAAGCTACCGAAAATACACAATCTCCATTTCTGTCTAGAACTTTAAAACAATGGGAGGAGCATGAGAAGAATATATGCTCTGATATGCAAATAGGACTTTTAAAAAAATGTTTGCAGCGTCGTGATATCGCGCTCGTGGAGGAGTGGCGTAGCGTAGCAAGAGACGTGCTTCAAGAAAATTCCGACGATAAAATTGATTGCATGAATGTACTTGAGACAGTTTCCTTATTCAAAGGAGATAGCTTGTCTTATTTAACTAATGCTGGGACTGGATTTATTAATCAAGGGCGTTCTTTAGATGAGGTATCTTCTCTTAAGAAAAACGATAACTCTGGAAAGTATGTGTCATGTATTCCGTCTAGTGATTTGAAACTTGAAGCTATAGGACAAGAATTAGAAGAAAAAGGTAAATCTCTTGATTTATTTGATTCTTTTTTGGTTTTTATAAAATTTCAAAAAATATATGATGCAATGTATAAGGGAATGCAGCTTGAATGGTTAAAGCCCGTAGTGGGAAGGTTAGAGAGGCTTTTCTCTTCTGTTAAGAAATACGCTGAGATAATAAAAAACGTCACTGAATGTTATACAAAAGGAATAAGCGTCTTTAATCTAAAAAATGTTGATACAGAGTGTAAAGAGACTTTTGCTCTGTTGCTTTCAAAAATGCTTTATGAAAATAAGAAAAATGATTCGAATTGTGCTTCCGTTCATCTGATAATTGATGAGGCTCATAATATTCTCAATTCTTTCAAATCAACTCACTCTGATGTGTGGGAAGACTATCGTCTAACTACTTTTGAGACAATGATCAAAGAGGGACGAAAATACGGCTTTTTCCTTACAATTGCATCTCAACGTCCTGCAGATATTTCTCCGACAATTATGTCTCAGATTCACAACTACATCATTCATAAATTAGTGAACGACAAGGATTTGCAGATGCTGGAAAATACGATGCCAACTTTGGATGCTTTCTCTAAATCACGAATTCCCACTTTAGGAAAGGGTGAGGCCGTATTGACTGGACGTGCATTTGGAATGCCATCGTTGATTAAAGTTGATTATGAGGAGTATTCGCGTCCTGATTCTGATGATGTCGATTTGATCGCAGCGTGGAGTGAGAATCCTGAAGCGTCTAAGTGATGTTTTATAGGTGGTATAGTCGCCGTGATGCATGCTTGATTTGCTGTATGGCGAAGTAAATTCGCTATGTAGTAGGGTCTGTCTAGTGGGGGCATATTTGTTTTTTAGTGTGAGCATTAGTATGTGGCAGTTTGAAGGCGAAACGGAGGAATCACCATGGACGCTGGCAAGAAAATCCTGCTGGACCTATTGACCGGTTCGCTTCGGTTCGTGGTTCCGGTGTATCAGCGCAGATACTCATGGGGCGAGACGCAGTGCCGGCAATTGTGGGCTGACATCGTAGCCGCCGGCAGACGCCCGGATCGAACGCATTTCACCGGGTCGATCGTATGGATGCAGGAGGGCGGCATCGGCCCGGACGGCGTCAGCCGTTGTCTGCTCATCGACGGTCAGCAGCGGCTCACCTCGGTGCCCCTGCTGCTCATCGCCTTGGCAGAATACGCCCACGAACACCCGGGGAACCTGCGCTTCTCCACAGACATGATCATCGACCGCGGTTATCTTGTCGACAAGTATGCGACTGGCGAAGGCCGCTGCAAGCTGACGCTTTCCGGCGACGACCGGGACGTGCTGCGCGGCATGTGCGACCATGTGCTTGCCCTTGACCGGCCGAATCATGGGAACCAGGCCGGAACAACGTCCCGGCTGGAAGCGAACCTCGATCTGTTCCGTTCCCTGGTCGCCGCAATCGATGACGTGAACACGGTGTGGAACGGACTGCAACGCCTTGAAGTCGTGTCCGTCACCCTGGACCAGGGACGCGACGAACCGCAACTGGTATTCGAGTCGATGAATTCCACCGGGCTTGATCTGGAGACTTCCGACCTGGTACGCAACTACATGCTCATGGGATGCCCCATAGCCGAGCAGAACGCCCTGTACGCCGACTACTGGCTGCCCATGGAGCGTGTGCTCGGCAGTCTCTCATTCGACGCGTTCCTGCATGACTGGATGGTCGTCACGTTGAAGAGGCCCGTGTCCAAGAACCGATACATGTACTCGGAATTCAAACGTTTCGCAGCCGACAGCTCCCTGCCGCGCATGGAACGCACACGCGGGCTTCTGGAGAACATGCTGGAATATGCCGGGTATTATGCCGCCATCAAAGGCATCGCGTCTGCCGGCAGCGGCGACGCGAACGTGGACCGCCGTCTCGCCTCGATCCAAACCCTGAACAGCACTGTTACGGATCCGATGCTCCTGTACATGTTCGCGGCATGGAAGCATGAACGCATAACCCGGGACGGGCTGCGGCGCATGCTCGCGGATCTCGAATCGTATCTGTTCCGCCGAATGGTCTGCTCGGTATCCAGCAACGGACTGAACAAGCTCGTCCCGTCGTTGATCGCCAAGCTCGAATCAGCGGAAGATGATCCGGCCGAAACCTTCGCCGCGCTGCTCCTCACCGAAACCGCCAAAGCCACGCGCATGCCCACGGATAAGGAATTCAGGCAGGCACTGCTCGGCGAGAATCTGTACCGCCCTGCCTCGCGCTGCAAATATCTGCTCGCCGGATTGGAAAACCACAACCATCCCAAGGACCCGCGGTCCTTCGACGAATACACCGTCGAACACATCATGCCACAGAACGCCATGGCGCATGCCGAATGGCGCGATATGCTCTCCGACCCCGGACGATTCCCGCTGCTGGTGAACAGTCTGGGCAATCTGACATTGACCGCATACAACTCGGAACTCTCCGACGGAACATTCGAACAGAAGAAGAACCGTGCGATCGGCGGGTATAGTAGCGAATACCTGTCCATTTCCGCCGAACTGCACGACGCTACGCAATGGGATGAACAGGCGATCGCGCGGCGCGGCGTGCGACTTGCCGATCTTGCATTGCAGGTGTGGACAAGCCCCACAGCGGGGGAACAGGCTATGCAGACTCTCCGCAGCAGGAACTTGAGCCAAGGAGAGCGCGAACAGAATGCCGTCGATTTCGCCGACTTATGCAAGAGAGGGATCCTTACAGCCGGTGACATGTTGGAAAGTCGGTATGCCGGCGTAACCGCCACGGCAACCGTAACCGAAGACCATCGCATTCGCCTGTCCAACGGCGAGATATTCGATAGCCCATCCGGCGCGTTCCGCCGCGCCAGAATGCTCGAAACCGGCGAGAACAAGCAGATCAACAACGGTTGGACAGTGTGGAAAGTCGCGGACGGCAGAACCTTGGACGAACTGCGGCAAGTCAGCAACAATATCTCACTGCGGCGCAGCTTCTGGAATGGCCTGTATAGATATGCTGCAACGCGGCCCGACTTTGTTGCTGTATACGGCGACCCATCCGGTCGCAAGACGAACAGCGACACATGGATCAGCTTCGGCGTAGGCTCGGGGTTCTGCCACCCGGATGGAGCGTTGAATATTCGAGACGGCTACATTACGGTCGACCTGTATTTCATCGACACGTTCCAGTACACGAAACTTTACGGCATGAAGGATTCCGTTGAACGGATGCTGTCTGCTTTGGGCGAGGCGACTTGGGACGAGCCGGAAGCCGACAAGAAGAACCGCCACCTTTTGGTACGGCATGATGTGGATTTCTCCGGCGGTATGACGGAAGCCTACCAATGGATGACGGACGGGTTGCTCGCCATGCGCAGCGTGTACGATCTGCTTGTCTGATTGCTCGATCTGCTACGTGTTCAGCACTGTATAGAATGAGCATAACCATCCGAAAAGAGGCCGCCATGAAATACGGAATGAGGACACCCAGCTGGAAGAAGAGCCTGTCCGCGCGCACGAAGGGGCTTGCCGCCCGTGCGGTCAAGCGTGCGCTGATTCCCGGTTACGGCAAGAAGGGCATGGGCTGGCTGCATCCCAAGCGCAAGCTGTACAACACCATCTACAAGAAGACCACGTTCAGCCTGTTCGACCTGTTCAAGTAACCGGGGCTAAGGGGGGGGGGAATCACATGTGTTCCAATCCAGACACGTACGAGTTCCGACTTTCATTAGACCTTCCTCAACAGAGCGCCGTTCCTACTGATACGTTTTCTGCCTTGCGGGAAATCCATGAATATTCAGCGGAGAACGGCCCGCGTTTCCATACGGCTGCTGAGATGTTTGATTCTCTGGGAATATGACAGGTCCCGCCATGCGAACATTGCGCATGGGGGGGGGGATCTGTCTTTTCCGTTATTGCTTAGCTGGCAGCGCTCAGACGAGCATGGCCTCGATGTTGTTGCCTTCCGGATCGTGCACGAAGGCAGCGTAGTAGGTCGGGCCGTAGTTCAGACGCGGGCCGGGCTGTCCACCGACTTCGTTCGTATCCTCGTTATCCTCGGCACTTTCGTCGTATTCTTCGCTGAACGAGTATCCCAGATTGCGCGTCATCGCATTCTCGATCACGTCATAGGCCCACATGCGTTTGTCATCATATCGAGCGAAAGCGAGTGTGCTGGAAATCAACAGCATGCTGTTCAGTGGTTCCCATTGCCGCATGTCCTTGTCGTTCTCAGCCTGTGCAATGGCGTCCAACGGCACGCAGCGTTTGAGCAGACCGTAGACGGAGAAACTGGCGGCGAGCACGATCGCCATCCACGGGAACGTCGGTGACTGCGCAGTGAACATGCCCACGCCCAGCGCCACGTTGAGCAGAGGCGTAGTCAGGTACGCGATTGAGGTCTGCAGCGCCTGGCCGTTGACCACCAGATATATGTACAGCAACCAATTCACGCTGATAGCCGTGGTGGCGGCGAGTTCCAGCGCGAACAGCCTTTTGCTCCGCTGTGCGCGTCAAAGCGCGGCGATCGCGCGATGATATGCGCGATAGCGGCGGAACGCCATCAGCAGCGCAATCATGACCACCAGCGTGGCGATCAGCCGATACGCCAGCACGCTGATGGCATTCATGCCGGACAGCGCGTGCCAGTAGAGCGGCAGCACGCCCCAGCCGATATTGGAAACGAGCGGCGCGGCAATCCCCATCCGCGTCTGCTCGACAGCACGAACCGAAGTCATACCCGCCACCATAGTGCCTGATGTGCCACTGCCGTGCGTGTGCTCACACGGCATTTGTTAGAAGCTTTTCCGGGAATCGAATACAAGTTATCCCCGACCCAATACGGTCCGATTATCTCAGCACCGCTCCCGAATGAAATCGAAGATCATATCGAACACCTGCGGGCTCCAGAAGTCGCGCTCGTGTTCTGCGCCGTCGACCAGCACCAGCCGCGAGTCCACGCCGTGTTCAAGAAGCCTCTTGTGCATCTTGACCGACTGCCGGTAGGGGACCACGGTGTCGGCGGTGCCGTGCAGCAGCATCGTCGGCGGATAGGCCACCCCGTCACGCACCTGCAGGTACGGGCTCATGTCGGCCGCCCGGCGGCGCACGTCGTCGCACAATCCGGTTTCATGGGTCGCCCCGACCACTGCGGCGAACGGGCCGAAATAGTACAGCCGGAACGGGTCATCTTCGTTGCCGAACGCGTCGATCGCCTCCATCATGTCGGTGGGCGGGAAGCAGCTGACCACGAAGCTCACCGCGTCGCTTTCGGTGGCATAACTGCCGTCTTCATACCGCGGGTCGTCGGCAGTGAGCCCCACCAGCAGAGACGTGTTGCCGCCGGACGACGTGCCCCAGATGCCCAGCCGCTCAGGGTCGATGTGCCACTGCCGCGCGTTCGCCCGCAGGTACCGGATCGCCGCCTTGACATCCTTCAGATAGGCAGGGAACACGGCACTGGCGTCACGCGAGGCGTTGCGATGGTTCACCGTCGCCACCACGAATCCCTCTCGCGCCAGTTCGGATAGCTGCGGGATCTCGTAATCACGATCCGGTGTGGTCCACGCGCTGCCCTGCACGAACACCACGGTGGGGTAGCGGCGGTCATCATCGTCGCCGGTGGATTGCGGCGCGATGATGTCCATCACCAGATCATCGGCCCCGGTGCGATACGCCACGTTGCGGGTGAGCCGGGCCAGGCCGGTGAGCGTGGGATTATTCGGTACGTGGACGGTTTCGACGGTTCGGTCTTCTGACAGCGTGATATTCGGCATGAGGCAATGTTACAGCGAATGGTTCTCAATAAGAAAGGTGCGAGTCCGTTATGTGAGGAAACGAACACGGATTACTTCATAAGCCCGGTATTTTGCCGGTCTCTGAAATGTTCGATTGTGCGGAAATGTTCGGAATCCTCGCACTTTTCTTATTGAGAACGATTCGCTGCTACATCCGGAACGCAGCGCGCGGGTACGCTAAACTGTGTACAGCTCAGAAACTCACCCCAAGGAGATGCCATGAACCCGAGACGCGGGCCGATCGTCGCAGGCGAGAAGATCCAATTCACCGACCGCAAGGGCAAGAAGATCACCGACCAGCTGACCGCCGGTGGCGTCACCCAGACCGAGCACGGGATCATTCTGCACGACGATGTGATAGGCCGCACCGAGGGCGTGGTCGTCACCACCGTCACCGCCAAGCGCGAGGCTCAGGTCAATGCGGACCATCCCGAACGCGACCGGAACAAGCCGTGGAAGGCGACCCGTGCGATCGGCGGCTGGCAGTATGCGGTCATGCGCCCCCGTCTCGCCGACTACGTGCTCTCCATGCCGCGCGGCGCCCAGATCATGTACCCGAAGGACATCGCGCAGGTCATCCAGCTCGGCGACATCCGAAGCGGCCTCAACGTGCTCGAATCTGGTGCCGGATCGGGCGCGATGAGCGTCAACCTGCTGGATGCGGTGGGGGAGTCCGGGCACCTGACCACCATCGAGCTGCGACCCGAATTCGCCCGTGTGGCCGACGCGAACGCCACGCTGTATTACGGCGAACGCCCGCGGTGGTGGGATCTCAAGACCGGCGACTTCGACTCGGTCGCGGCCGGCCTGCCGGAGCACTCCTTCGACCGCATCGTGCTCGACATGCTCGACCCGTGGAACAGGCTCGAACAGGCGTACCGGGTCATCGCGCCCGGCGGCGTCCTCATCGCCTACATCACCACCACCACGCAGATGAGCCGACTCGTCGAGGCTCTGCGCGAAGCCGGCCATTGGACCGAGCCCGCCATCCAGGAGACGCTGGAACGCACGTGGAAGGCGCAGGGGCTCGCCGTGCGGCCGGACCATGCGATGATCGGCCACACCGGCTTCCTTGTGGTCTCCCGCGCGATGGCGGAGGGGTTCGCGGCCCTGCGCAAACGCGACCGCGCCACCAAGGATACGACCACTGACATCGATTCGCTCACCCCCGAACAGCGCGAGGCCCAGCTGGACGATCTGGAGCTGCGCGACATTTCGGACCACAAGCTGCGCAAGGTGCTGCGCGACCTCGACCTGCAGACGTCCCGACTGTCGCAGGACGATCAGGCCTGCGAGCAAGGCGAGGCGACGGCGATCTGACAGCCCAATCAGGTGCGGCGAATCTTAACGGCAGGCAATGATTTGGTGATGACGGGAAGTCGAGCGCCCCTCGTCTGCCACAATGGAGGCAGTGACGTCGTACGGAAAGGTCCTGAAGAATGGGCGTGAATCTCAGCAAGGTCGAAAAAAAGGCGAAGAACTATTCCCACGTGCTGCTGGTCATGCGGCACGCGAAGGCGGAACCGTTCAACGACAAGGGCGACCATGACCGCGAGATAACCGACAAGGGCGAGAAGCAGGCGAAGATCGTCGCCAAGGGGCTCGTCGGCATGAAACTGCTGCCCGACCGCGTCGCGTGCTCCGGCGCGGTCCGCGCCCGGCAGACGCTGGAGAGAATGCTCAAGGTGTTCGGCGACCATCCCAAGGTCGAATACCGCCAGGCCCTGTACGACGGCGGCATGCAGTCCGTATTCGACGAGCTCGCCAACGCCAAGGACAAGACCCGGGTCCTGATGGTCCTCGGCCATGAGCCGACCGTTTCGGTGAGCTGCCAGTGGCTCGCCTCCTCGGATTCGGACAAGGTCAAGCTGGATCTGCTCAACCTGGGCATGTCCACCGCCTCCGTGGTGGTGTTCGGCTCCGATCAGCCGTTCAGCCGCTGGCAGGTACACGACGCCGAGCTGCTCGCCGTGCTCAGTCCCAAGGACTTCGACTAGGGATGACGCCTTTTTGCCGGCCGGTCCCTCTCGCGAACGGTGACGGCCGGCTTGTGTTATAACCACCGTTTATAACGACACCTTAATGCTTCTGATGGCCTCGCAATCGGCGGGTTTTGGTAATCTAGGCGGGTCATAGTCGTACATAACGGAGGATTCATGCCTGCACTTACATCCGTCTCGGGATTCCCGCGCATCGGACAGAATCGTGAACTGAAGAAGATCATCGAAGCCTACTGGAAGGGCGCCGCCTCACTCGACGAGGTGCGCGGCACCGCCAAGGAACTTCGCACGAAGCACTGGAAGCTGCAGGCACAGGCCGGCGTCGATCTCATCCCCAGCAACGACTTCAGCTACTATGACCAGATGCTGGACACTGCGATCCTGCTCAACGTCATCCCGCAGCGTTACAAGCGACTCGCCTTCACGAACCCCGAGGAGACGCTGTTCGCCATGGGCCGCGGCTATCAGGGCGACAAGGGCGACGTGACTGCCCTGCCGATGAAGAAGTGGTTCACCACCAACTACCACTACATCGTTCCTGAAATCGAGGAGAGCACCGAGATCCGCCTCAACGGCACCAAGCCGTTCGACGAGTTCAACGAGGCAAAGGCCCGGGGCATCCTCACCAAGCCGGTGCTGATCGGCCCCTACACCTTCCTCAAGCTCGCCCGCAACGCGCAGGCCGAGGAGCTCACCTACGACAAGGGCCTGGTGAACGCGGTCGCCGCCGTCTACGCGGAAGTGATCAAGCGCTTCGCCGCACTCGGCGCCCAGTGGCTGCAGCTCGACGAGCCGTACCTCGTGCTCGACAAGGAGGACGGCGACGTCTCCCTCTTCAAGAGCCTGTACGCGAAGATCCTGCCCGCTCGCGAAGACAAGATCAAGGTGCTGCTCAACACGTACTTCGGCCACATCGCCGACGTGTACGAGACCGTGAACCTGCTGGGCTTCGACGGCATCGGCCTCGACCTCAACGAAGGCAAGGACGAGAACCTCGCCGCGGTCGAGAAGTACGGCGTCGCCGAGAACACCACCCTGTTCGCGGGCGTGGTTAACGGCCGCAACATCTGGCGCAACAACTACGCCGTCAGCCTCGGCCTGATCGACGCGCTTCGCCAGAAGACCGACAACGTGGCGGTGTCCACCGCCAGCTCCCTGCTGCACGTGCCGTTCAGCACCGAGGGTGAGACCGCCCTTGACCCGGCCGTGCTCAAGCACTTCGCGTTCGCTGTCGAGAAGCTGACCGAGCTCAAGGAGATCGCCGTCCTCGCCGACTCCGATGAGGACGCCAAGAAGGCATCCGCCGATCTGGCCGCCAACCAGGCGCTGTTCGACGGCACCCGCGTTGCCGCCGATCCGGCGGTCGCCGAGCGCATCGCCAAGCTCACCGACGCCGACTTCGTGCGCCAGCCGGCCCGCGCCGAGCGTCAGAAGGAGCAGCGTGTCGCCCTTGGCCTGCCGCTGCTGCCCACCACCACCATCGGCTCCTTCCCGCAGACCAAGGAGATTCGCGCCGAACGTGCCAAGCTGCGTAAGGGCGAGATCACCAAGGCCGAATACGACGAGTTCATGAAGGCCCAGATCGACGCCTGCATCAGGCACCAGGAGCAGATCGGCCTCGATGTGCTGGTCCACGGCGAGTTCGAGCGCAACGACATGGTCGAGTACTTCGGCCAGAACCTCAACGGCTTCCTGTTCACCAAGAACGCCTGGGTGCAGTCCTACGGCACGCGCTGCGTCAAGCCTCCGATCGTGTGGGGCGACGTCTCCCGCGCCAACCCGATCACGGTGGAATGGTCCGCCTACGCGCAGTCCCGCACCAACCATGTGATGAAGGGCATGCTCACCGGCCCGGTGACCATCCTCAACTGGTCCTGGCCGCGCGAGGACATCACGCACGAGCAGCAGACCCAGCAGCTGGCCCTCGCCATCCGCGACGAGGTGCTCGACCTGGAGGCCGCCGGCATCAAGGTCATCCAGATCGATGAGGCCGCGCTGCGCGAGAAGCTGCCGCTGCGCAAGACCGACTGGCACGCCAAGTACCTTGACTGGGCCATTCCGGCGTTCCGCCTCGTGCACTCCGCAGTCAAGCCGACCACGCAGATCCACACGCACATGTGCTACTCGGAGTTCAACGACATCATCCGCGACATCGACGCGATGGACGCCGACGTAATCTCCTTCGAGGCGTCCCGTGGTGATCTGGTCGTGCTTGACGCGATCCATGACGCGCACTTCGAGACCGAGGCTGGCCCGGGCGTCTACGACATCCACTCGCCGCGCATCCCCGGCGGGCAGGAAATTGAGGACCGCATCTACGAGATTCTCAAGAAGATGGACATCGAGAAGGTGTGGATCAACCCCGACTGCGGTCTGAAGACCCGTGGCAACGCCGAGACCTGGCCGAGCCTTGAGCACATGGTCGCCGCCGCCAAGGCGGTTCGCGCCAAGATCACGAAGTAGGACCCTATAGGCCCCTGCTGGCGGGGGCAACTTCATACTTGTAGTAAGGAACCTGATATGCACACACCCATGTTTTCGCTGGAGGTGTTCCCTCCCAAGCGGGACGCCCCCGTCGGGACCATCTACGACACGCTTGACGGGCTCGAAGGCCTGAACCCCGACTTCATCTCGGTCACCTACGGGCACGGCACGCATTCGGACCGCACCGCCACCGCGCGCATCGCCAACACGATCCACGGGGAATACGGCATCCCCGCCGTGGCGCATCTGACCGCCCTGTACTCGGACGAGGCGAAGATCGACGAGGCGCTCGACATGTTCGAGGCGGCAGGCGTCTCCGCCGTGCTCGCCCTGCGCGGCGACTACATCGACGGCGAGGAGCCGGTCGGCCGCTTCAACCACGCCAGCGACCTCGCGGCCTACATCCACGACCGCAAGCCCGACCTCAAGGTGTTCGGCGCCTGCTATCCTGAAGGCCACTATTCGGCCGCCTCGCTCGACGAGGACATCGGGAACCTGAAAATCAAGGTGGACGCCGGCGTCACGCATCTGATCTCCCAGCTGTTCTACGACAACGACGACTTCTACCGTTTCCTCGACAAGGCTCATGCGGCCGGCATCGACGTGCCGATCGAGGCGGGCATCATGCCCGTGCGCGGCGCGAAGTCGGTGCGGCGCATGGCGAAGGTCAATGCCTCGCGCATACCGGCTAAGCTCGAAGCACTGCTCGACCGCTGGGGAGACGACATCCAGAACCTGCGCGCGGCCGGCATCATCTACGCCTCCGACCAGATCGCGGACCTCGTGGCCCACGGCGTCGACGGCGTGCACCTGTATTCGATGAATCATCCCGCCACCACACGCCGCATATGGCACAACGTGGAGCCGCTGTTCACCGTGGAATGATACTCCCGGCAGACAGCCGATTACGGCAAAATGGTTGGGGCCAGACAGTCATGCGGCTGTCTGGCCCCAACCATATGAGAATGCGCGGCCGGCAACAGCACGCCGCGTATCTGCCGTCAGCGACGGCGACGCTTGCTGCGCCTGAAGTCGGGTTTGGGCGCGAACCACGCGATCCGCGTGGTCACGGCCCGGCGAATCACCGGAACGTTGGCGATAGCGATGCCCAGAGCCACGGCGATGAGCGTCGTCCACATGGCGACGTTCATGGAGGCCAGGGCAAGCACGACGACGACCGCGACGATGGCGAAGCCGAGCACCTTCTGCACGGTCACCTGCACAGGCGTCATCCTCTGCGGCTGCAGCGGCATGGCACCGGAAACAAAGCCCATCAGCAAGCCGACGATGGCGGAGACGATGGTTACGATCAGTTCTGCGGATGACAGTTGCATACCGCCATTATGTCCATCCGGCCACGACACGGCCGTGTCATCGCGGCCGAGGAAGCACGGTTTCTTGTAAAATTGTAGGTTATGACTGTTCCGGGAACCTTTGACACCAGCGCGCGCGAACTCATCCACGCAGGCCTGCAGAATCTCGACGAAGCCCGTTCACTGTTCCGCCAGCTCTCCGCCAGCGGATTCGATGCGGCACGCTGCGGCCTGCTGCTTGACGCGCTTCAGCATGTCTGTGATCCCGATGTCGCGCTGCGCAACCTCGTCGACATCGTCAACGCGCAGGTGAGCCAGGGCCGCGCGCTGGACGACATCATGCCCGACGACACGGCGTTCCGACAGCTGGTCGCCGTGCTCGGCGTCTCCGACGCGATGGGCAAGCTGATGCGGTTCCGCCCCGACCTGGTTCAGGCCGCGGCGACCGACCACTGCAACAGTCACCTCTACAACCATGACCAGCGCCGGGCGCACGTGCTCGAATCCGTCGGAGCCGACCCGAACGACCGCATGTCCCCGACAGCCACGATGGACCTTGCCAACGCCGCCACCGCCCTGCGCAGGACGTACCGCAACCAGTTGGCCGCCATCATCGCGCAGGATACCATGAGCGACGACCCCATCGCCCTGCAGCCGCGCATCAGCAGTGAGCTGTCCGATCTCGCCGATGCGGCCCTTGAAGGCGCCCTCGCCATAGCCCGGCATGAGATCACCGGCAGCGAGCACTGCCGTTTCGCCATCATCGGCATGGGCAAGCTCGGCGCGCGCGAACTCAACTACGTGTCCGACGTCGACCTGATCTACGTGGTGAAGGCCGCCGACGCGGACACCAGCCAGCAGCAGCTGTACCGCATCGGCACGAAGATGGGCACGATGTTGCAGCGCGTGTGCCAGTCGGTGATTATGGGAGTCGCCGAACCGACACTGTGGCAGATTGACGGGGGACTGCGGCCGGAAGGCAAGGACGGCTCCCTCGTGCGCACACTGGAATCACATCAGGCATACTACGAGAAATGGGCGCAGAACTGGGAGTTCCAGGCGCTCCTTAAGGCGCGCCCGGTCGCGGGGGACCCGCAGATCGGCGACGCATACATGAGCATGACCAGGCCTATGGTGTGGAGCGCGTCGAAGCGCAAGAACTTCGTCTACGACTGTCAGCAGATGCGCAAGCGCGTCGAGGACCTCATCGCGCCCGCGCTCAAGGACCGCGAGATCAAACTTGGCCGCGGCGGCCTGCGCGATGTGGAATTCACCGTGCAGATGCTGCAGCTCGTGCATGGCCGCACCGATGAGACGCTGCGCGCCAGCGCCACGCTGGAATCGCTGCGCAGGCTGTCCGAGGGCGGCTACGTGTCGCGCAAGCAGGCCGCGAAACTCGCCCGGGATTACAGCTTCGAACGGGTGATGGAGCATCGTCAGCAGATGTGGGCGCTCAAACGCACGCACCTGTTCCCCGACCTCGGCGACGGCAGCGTCGGCGGACTTGAGAAGAAGCGCGACGTCAACGTCGAAAAGCTCAGCCAGAACCCCGAGCTGCGCAGGCTCGCCCGCGCGTTTGGCCTGCACGCCGAGGAGCTGGTCGCGAAATACGACGAGACGCGGCGCGAGGTGCGCCGGCTGCACATGGACATCTACTACCGCCCGATGCTGCCGATCGCGGCGTTGAACGGCGAGGATTTCTCGCTCGCCCCGCAGGTGGCCTACGAACGGTTCGCATCCATCGGATTCGCCGATCCGGAGGCCGCCATGCGGCATGTGGCCGTGCTCACCGCAGGCGTGTCCCGAGCCTCCAAGATCAACCGCATACTACTGCCGGCCGTGCTGCAATGGCTGGGGCAGGGGCAGAACCCCGACATGGGGTTGCTGAACTGGCGCAAGCTTGAGGAGCGTTTCGGCACGGACAGCGAGTACCTGGGCTTCCTGCGCGACTCCAATTCGGCCGCGCAACGGCTGTGCCACGTCCTGTCGAACTCCCGTTTCCTCGGCGACGCGCTGAACAAGTCCGTGGAGTCGGTCACCTGGCTTGGCGACGATGACGCGCTGATCGCACGCTCGCGCGAGAGCCTGGACGTGCAATGCCGGTCCTCTCTGAGCCGCAACGCCGACGGCATCAACGATTTCGCGACATCGATGCGAGCCATGAGGCGCCACGAGATCGAGCGCATCGGTCTGGCCCGGCTCAGCGGCGTGATGGACGAGACGGCGTGCCTGACCGGCATGACCGACGTGTACGACGCCATCATCGATGCGGCCTTGACATGGGCGATCCGCTATCAGACATCGGCGATGGGGCTCGGCGAGCCGCCTGCCGCGATCGCGGCGATCGGCATGGGACGCTACGGCGGCCAGGAGGTCAATTTCAGCTCCGACGCCGACATGATCCTGCTGTATAGGCCCGCGGACGGCGCCGACGAGCAGGTCGCCAACCAGTTCGCCCGCAAGGTGGTCGACGCGCTGCGGCAGGTGCTGCAGGGGCCGACCACGCTTGAGCCGAAGATCGAGATCGACCTGGACCTTCGCCCCGAAGGCAAGAACGGCCCGCTGATTCGCTCGTACGCCTCCTGCCGGGAGTACTACTCGTCATGGGCGAACACGTGGGAACATCAGGCGCTGCTGCGCGCCCGGTTCGTCGCCGGGGACCGGGCGCTCGGCGAGGATTTCCTCCACGACATCGCGGACCCGCTGCGATACCCGATAAGCCCGCTCACCGATGCACAGCTCGGCGAGATCCGCAAGCTCAAGGCGCGCATGGAAGCCGAACGCCTGCCGCGCGGCGTGAGGCGCGACAGGCATCTCAAACTCGGCAAGGGCGGCCTGTCGGACGTCGAATGGACCGTGCAGCTCCTGCAACTGCAGCATGCCGGCGACAACGCCTCGCTGCGGCTGAATTCGACACTCGCGACGCTGGACGAGCTGGAACGCCGCAGGTTCATCGACCGCGGGGACGCGGCGGTGCTGCGCAAGGCGTGGCGCATGTGCACGGCGGCCCGCAACGGCAACTACCTGTGGAACGGACGCGTCTCGCAGGCCGACATCCTGCCCGACGACATGTATTCGCTGGGCGGCATCGCCGTGTATCTGGGATACGATGCCCACCGCGGGCAGCATTTCGAAAACGACCTGATGGGAACGATGCGCAAGGCCCGCGACGTGGCAGAGCATCTGTTTTATGGACGCTGATATGAGACGGTCGTGTGTGTCGCCTGTGAAAAATCAGAAATCTGCATTATAGTCGGATAGGTCACTTCAGTGGCCACCTTATCCGCTTCACGCATGAAAGGTGAGCTGTGTCAGTCACAGAGGAGCCGGCGGAGACGCCGTTGGTCGGTCAAAGCGTCATCACGCTGGATACGCTTTCCATTTCCCAGATTCGAGATTTGCTGCACAAGGCGGCATACATCGATGCGAACCGCAAACGCGTGGCGCATACCTGCGACGGCAGGGTGTTGGCCACGCTTTTTTATGAGCCCAGCACGCGCACTCGCCTGAGCTTCGAGACCGCCATGCTGCGTCTCGGCGGCCAGGTCATCGGGTTCGCCGGCGCGCAGCTCGCCTCGGTGTCCAAGGGCGAGTCCATCGCCGACACGCTCAAGACCGTGTCCAACTACGTGGACGTGGTCGCCATCCGCCATCCGAAGGAGGGAGCGGCGCTGGTCGCCTCGCGCGCCGCGTCCGTGCCCGTGATCAACGCGGGCGACGGCGGCCACATGCACCCCACGCAGACGCTCGCCGACTTGGCGACGCTGCAATCGCGCTTCGGTCGTGTCACCGACCTGACCATCGGCCTGTGCGGCGATCTGACGTTCGGCCGCACCGTGCATTCGCTGATCGAGACGCTGTGCCGCTTCGGCAACGTGCGTTTCGTGCTGATCAGCCCCGACGAGCTCAAGACCCCGCGCTATGTGATCGACCGCATCAAGGCGACGCCGTCCTGCTCCTACGTGGAGGTCAAGGACCTCGTCTCCGTGATCGGCGACCTCGACGTGCTGTACATGACCCGCGTGCAGCAGGAGCGCTTCTTCAACGAGGACGACTACCTGCGTCTGCGCGACACGTACATCCTCGACGAGGACAAGCTCTCCAAGGCCAAGCCGAGCATGGCCGTGCTGCACCCGCTGCCGCGCATCAACGAGATCGCCGTCGAGGTCGACGCCGACCCGCGCGCCGCCTACTTCGAGCAGGTCAAGAACGGCATGCTCATGCGTATGGCATTGGAAAGCTCGCTGGTCGGAGACCAGCTGCCGGGATATGAGCCACTCGACCCCAAGGAGGTTCAGGCCTGATGGAAGTCACCAGCATTCAAAACGGCATCATCATCGACCATGTGCCCGCCGGCACCGCGCTCAAGGTGCTGGAGTACCTGAAGATCGATCCGTCCAAGACGCGGCTGGCGCTCATCATGAACGCCGACAGCCACCTGTACGGCACGAAGGACATCATCAAGATCGAGGATGAGGAAAACGTCGATCTCGACGTGCTCGGCCTGGTCGCCCGTCAGGCCACCGTCGGCATCGTGCGCGGCGGCAAGATCGTCCGCAAGCTCAAGCCCACGCTGCCGGAACACGTGGTGAACATCATCACCTGCGTGAATCCCCGTTGCGTGACCACCACCGAGCGTGGCATCGACCAGATGTTCCATCTCGTGCATTCGCAGCGTCAGGAGTACCGCTGCGACTACTGCGACGAGGAAGCCAAGTTCTGACCTCACGCCCGTCGTTTCGCGGTTTCGGACGTCAAGCCCTGGCGACCGAAACCGCGGTCCAGCGGGTGCAACCGTCTTCATCAGAGCCAACCCCCACAAGGAGATGCATATGCTGACCTTACGCAACATTCGCGTCTGGGACACCGGCGAGATCATCGACATGGTGATTCCCTCGGCCGACGCACGCAATCAGCCGGAGGACGGCGGCGTCATCGAAGGTGACTTCGACGCCACCGGGCTGACGGTCGCCCCCGGCTTCGCCGATCCGCACGTGCATTTCCGCGATCCCGGCCAGACCTATAAGGAATCCATGGTGTCCGGCTGCAGGGCAGCTGCGTCGGGCGGCTACACGAACGTACTCATCATGCCGAACACTGTCCCCGCCATGGACGGGCGTGCGGTGAAGGCCGGCGCACCCGGTGCCGCGGAGGTGCTGGACGCAGGCTGCAGCGACGTCATCGACTACCTGCAACATTACGAGCGGGTGCACGACGTGTCGCTGCCGGTGCGCTACGACCTGTGCGTATGCGCCTCCAAGGACCGCGCCGGCGTCGAGGCGAGCGACCCGGCCGACTGGCTGCGCCATCTCGACGGCCATGACATGGATGGCAAGGACGCGTGGCAACTGGCCCACCCGGTCACCGCCATCAGCGACGACGGGGCCGCGGTGACGCCCGGCCTTCTCGACCAGGTGCTCGCCAACGTCAAGGAGGCCGGCCTGTATCTCATCGAGCATTGCGAGCATCACGACACCGGTGCGGTCAACGACGGCCCGGTCTCCCGCAAGCTCGGCGTGCCGGGAATCCCGGAGGACACCGAACTGAAGATCGTCGCGCGCGACATCGAGAAGGCGCGCGAGACCGGCGTGCACATCCACTTCCAGCATGTCAGTACGGCCATCTCCTTCGACGCGATCCGCAAGGCCAAGGCGGAAGGGCTGCCAATCACCTGTGAGACCGCGCCGCACTATCTGGCGCTGTGCGACGAGGACCTGCTCGAATACGGCACGCTGGCGAAGATGAACCCGCCTCTGCGATCGGCCGCGGATCGTCAGGCAACGATTGCCGCGATCGCGGATGGCACGGTCGACCTGCTGGCCACCGATCACGCGCCCCACACGCTGGAGGAGAAGGAACGCGGCTTCCTGGAGGCGCCCAACGGCATCATCGGGCTGGAATGCGCGTACGGCGTGTGCCACAAGGTGCTGGTCGACGGGGGTTACATCTCCGACCAGCGGCTCATCGAGCTGATGAGCGTCGCGCCCTCGCGCCTGATGGGCCACCGGCCGACCGACGTCGCCGCGCTGCTCAACGTCACCGCCCCCTGCGCGTCCAAGCGCACTCTGGACCTGTCCGCCGTGGAGCACCCGGAGAACGTCGACCTCGCCATCCTCAACACGTCCGAGGCATGGACCGTCGACCCCGAGAAGTTCCTGTCCAAGGCCCGCAACACGCCCTTCGGCGGATGGCATGTCACCGGGCGTCCGCTGGCGACCGTCATCGGCTCCACGCTGGTATTCAGCCGCATTCACTGACGGCAGATTCGAACCGGCCCGCAAACCCGCCGTCAGCGGCGGGACAGACACATGAAAGGAAGCACCACGCATGGATCGTTTGATCGAAGCCATTGAGGAGGCACAGAACCCCAGCGTCGTCGGACTCGATCCGACGCCTGCGCTGGTCCCGCCGCAGGTCGTGGATTCGTTCACCGACGAGGTGCGGGAATCCATCGAGGATGAGTCCGAATTGCCCGCGGCACGTCTGGCCGTAGCGTATTTCGAATTCAACCGGGCGATCATCGATGCGGTCGCCGACATCGTGCCCGCGGTCAAGCCGCAGATCGCCATGTATGAGGCGATCGGCCCGGCCGGGGTCGACACATACACGATGACCTGCGAATACGCCCAGCAGCAGGGCCTGTACGTGCTCGGCGACATCAAGCGCGGCGACATCGGATCCACGGCCGCCGCATACGCCGGTCATCTGTCCGGAGTCACCGACGGCGACGGCCTGTATGACCCCTGGCACGAAGATGCCGTCACCGTCAACCCTTATCTCGGCACGGATGGCATCACGCCGTTCGTCGAGGCAGCCACGGCGCACGACAAGGACATCTTCGTTCTTGTACGGACGTCCAACCCTTCCAGCTCCGAATTGCAGGAGCTGGAGCTTGCCGGCGGCGAGAAGCTGTACGAACGTACAGCGGACCTGGTGGAGGGCTGGGGCGCCGACACCATCGGACGCCACGGGTATTCGCACGTCGGCGCGGTCGTCGGCGCGACCCATCCGCAGGAGGGCAAGGCGCTTAGGGCCCGGATGCCCCACACTTTCTTCCTCGTGCCGGGGTACGGTGCGCAGGGAGGCAAGGCGGGCGACGTCGCCGGGATGTTCGACGCCGACGGCTCCGGTGCCATCGTGAACTCCTCACGCGGCATCATCGGCGCATGGCGCAAGAGCGAGGAATACCGCGAGGACATGAGCGCCGACGACGCGCTCGACCTGGTGGCGCGCTGCGCCCGCAAGGCCGCGCAGGACATGCGCGACGACCTGCGCGTCAACGTGTACCGCTGAGGCGGTGAACCGGCTTCGGGAGACGCCGCCGAATCACCGCATTTCGTTGCGCCACGAGCGCGTCACGGCATCGTCATGCCGTAATCTTGAACTGATGGTCACATGGATGGAGGAGTGTATGCCAGCAGCCACCTTCACGCCGGTCGATGATGTCGTAAGCCAAGCGACTTCCGCCGGTTTCTTCCCCGGACGACATGCCGTCGACGTCACCGACGTGCGCAGGCTGTCGGACGGCGTATTCCGCCTGACGTTCCGCGACGGATACATCGCCGCCCACGCCAAGGCGGCGCAGTTCGTCAACCTGTTCAGCCATGACAGCATGATGCTGATGCCGCGTCCGTTCGGGGTGAGTGAGGTGCGCGACGATCTGGTCAGCGTCATCTTCGCCGTCGTCGGCAAAGGGACGCAGGAGTTCTCGCGTCTTCATGCCGGGGACCGGATCGACGTGCTCGGCCCGCTCGGCCGCCCGTTCAACACGAAACGCGACGCACACTATCTGCTGGTCGGCGGAGGCCTGGGCGTGCCGCCGCTGATCTATGCCGCGCAACGGTTGCAGGCGTCGGAAAAGTCACACTCGACCGCGGTGTTCGGCTACAGGAACGTGCATTTCGCCGATGAGATCGTGAGCTCTTACGCACACCGCACGCTGAGCATCGACGAGTCGGAAGGCAACGTCATCACGTTGCTTGACCGCATGGAATCACAAGGGGAACTGGCGGCCGGCGGCCTGGAGCCGGTCGTGCTGTCGTGCGGCCCGCTGCCGATGATGAAGGCGGTGGCCCTGTGGACGACCGCGCGGGGCATCGAATGCCAGCTCAGCATGGAGCAGCGCATGGGATGCGGATACGGCACATGCGTGACCTGCGTGGTCGATACGGTCGCCGGGCGCAGCAAGGTGTGCTCTGACGGACCGGTGTTCACCGCCCAGCAGCTCGGATGGGAGGCGTGACCATGGATGCCATCACCGACACGAACGTATATGAGCCGCACCAGTGGAAGCATTCGACCATCGTCGCCGGCGTCGAATGGAAGAACCCCGTCGGCACCGCGTCCGGGACGTTCCAGCTCGCGGCATGCCGTTGGTTCTATGACGTGAGCCAGATGGGCGCCATCTGCACCAAGGGCGTGTCCCCAGAGCCATGGCAGGGCAATCCCGGCCCGCGCACGGCGGAGACCCCCGCCGGCATGGTGAACTCTGTGGGGTTGCAGAATCCCGGCGTGGATCATTATCTGGTGGACGAGCTGCCCAAGCTCAAGGACCTCGGAGCCACGGTCATCACCAATGTCGCCGGGCACAGCGACGACGAGTACGCCGAAGTCGTGGCGAAACTGGCCGACTCGCGCGCCGACATGCTGGAGATCAACGTCAGCTGCCCCAACGTCAATCACGGCGGCATGAGCGTCGGAACCGACCCGGAGGCGCTGCACCGCCTGATCGACCGCCTGCGCAAGATCACCTCAAAGCCGATGATCGTGAAACTGTCGCCCAACGTCACCGACATCACGACGATCGCACGGGCCGCGGTGGATGCCGGCGCCGACGCGCTGAGCCTCATCAACACGCTGGTCGGCATGCGCATCGACATCCGCACCGGCGAACCGATCCTCTCGAACCGCACGGGCGGCGTGTCCGGCCCGGCGATCTTCCCGATCGCGCTGAGCTACGTGTGGCGCGTGCGTCAGGCGCTGCCCGACATTCCGATCATCGGCATCGGCGGCATCGACTCGGGGGAGAAGGCACTGGAATACCTGTATGCGGGCGCGAACGCCGTCGAGGTCGGCGCGGCTGCCCTGTACGATCCGACGGCACCACTGCGCGTGGCCCGCGAGCTCGACGACCTGTTGGATTCAAGGCCCGAACTTGCGGCGAAGCTCGCAGCGGGGGAGACTTGGAGATAACCATCAATTGAGGAGGGCATTGTGACCATCGCGACTCTTGACCATCGCTTCACCGAATTCCTGCTGGAATCGAACGCGCTGAAGTTCGGCGACTTCACCCTGAAATCAGGGCGTCAATCGCCGTATTTCATCAACGCCGGCGCGTTCAATGACGGTCGCAAGATCGCCACGCTGGGTGCGTTCTACGCCGAGAAGATCGCCGAGGAGATCAAGGCCGGGCGTCTTCCGCACGACATCGACACGGTGTTCGGCCCGGCTTATAAGGGCATTCCGCTGGCCGTATCCACCGCGATCGCGCTGACCTCCGGCCATGGCATGCAGGTCGGCTACACGTTCGACCGCAAGGAGAAAAAGGACCACGGCGACGGTGGCATGATGGTCGGCACGCAGCTGGCCGACGGCATGAAGGTGCTGCTCGTCGACGACGTGATGACCGCAGGAACCGCGGTGCGCGAGGTCATCCCCAAGCTCAGGGCCGAGGCCGACGTCGACATCGTCGGCCTGGTGTTGAGCGTCGACCGTATGGAGAAGACGAAGGACTCCGACCTGTCCGCGGTGGCCGCGGTCGAGAAGGAATTCGGATTCCCCGTGCTCGCCATCGCCAACGTGCGCGAGATCTTCGAGGCCGGGCGCAACATCGTCACGGCCGACGGCCAGCCGTACGTGACCGACGCCATCAAGAGCGCGGCCGACGACTATCTCGAACGCTACGGCGCCTGATTCGTATCCGGCGCTGACGGGCTGCGGCATTGCATTTGCCGTAGCCCGTTTTCTTATGGGCGTGTCGCCGTTTTACTTCAAGTACTTGAGGTTTTTAGAGTTGACGATATGAGCACAACGACCACATGGCATACGATTCGCAAGGCGTCGATGATTTCCGGGCTTCCGGAGTCCACGCTGCGTTACTACGAGCAGATCGGCATCATCGCTCCCATCGCCCGTGACCCGAGTTCGGGGCATCGCGCCTATTCGGAAAGCTCATCGAAGAGAACCGGAACATCATCGAGCAGGTGAAGCGCCTGCAGCTCGACGCCGAACAATAGCCGGCAACCGACAGATATTCACAACAAAGGAGTGATTGACATGATCGAAATGATGAAGGCTGCGATATTCGTGGAGCCCGGCAAGATGACCGTCGAGGAGGTGCCGAAGGCGACGCTTCGGCAGGACGACGACATCGTGATTCGCGTGGTGCGCACTTGCGTGTGCGGTTCCGATTTGTGGTTCTTCCGTGGGCTGAGCGGACAGGCCGCACACAGCCAGGTGGGTCACGAGTCCATCGGTGTGGTCGAAGAGGTTGGCGCGGCGGTCGAATCCGTCAAGCCCGGCGACTTCGTGGTTGTGCCGTTCCCGTACAGTTGCGGCAAGTGCCCGGTGTGCAAGGCCGGCTTTGAATCCGTGTGCCCGCACGGCGGCTACTTCTCCGCCTGTCAGGCCGAATACCTGCGCGTACCGGAGGCGGACGGCACCGTGGTCAAGGTGCCCGGTTCGTCGGAAGACTACGACGACGCGACGCTCGCTTCGCTGCTGACCATTTCCGATGTGATGTCCACCGGTTATCACGCGGCGGCTTCTGCCGATGTCAAGCCCGGTGACACCGCCGTGGTCATCGGCGATGGCGCAGTTGGCCTGTGCGGTGTGATTGCCGCCAAGATGCGCGGTGCCACGCGCATTATTGCCATGAGCCGTCACGAGGATCGCGCGGCGCTCGCCTGCGAATTCGGTGCGACTGATATCGTGCCCGAGCGCGATCAGGCCGCCGTCGACAAGGTGCTGGGGATGACCGGCGGCTATGGTGCCGACGCTGTGCTCGAATGCGTGGGCTCCAAGCAGTCCTTCGACACGGCGATCGGTCTGATCCGTCGTGGTGGCGTGATCGGCCGCGTGGGCCTGCCGCATGATGTGGTAATCAGCGCCGAAGGCACGTTCTACGGCAACATCGGCATCAAGGGCGGTCCGGCTCCCGTGCGCCACTATGATCTTGACGCCGGTCTGCTGGACGCGGTGCTTGAGGGGAGGATCAACCCCGGTCGCGTGTTCACCGCCGAGTACGACCTCGACCACATCCAGGACGCCTATGAGGCCATGGACCAGCGCAAGGTGATTAAGGCGCTGATTCGCCTCTAGGCGAGGCAGTTGTATCAGCGAATCGTTCTCAATAAGAAACGTGCGAGGATTCCTCACAAAACAGCACAATCGAACATCAAGGGGATGCCCGGAATTGCAACGTTCCGGGCATCCCCTTGTTCGTTTTGGCCTCAGCGACGGCTCGCACTTTTCTTATTGAGAACCGTTCGCTGAACACCCGGCGCGCGTCTACTGCGCCGTCGAGGCGCCCACTGAAACGAGTCGCTGATTCACGCGGGTCTGAACCTCGATATAGTACTGCTGCTCCTCGGTGGTCAGCGAATTCTCGTCGATGGCGTCGAGCTTCTTCATGGCATCGTTGTACTTGACCATTATCTTCGCGTAGTCGGCCGCCATGCTCGCCGGGTGCCCGCCGGCGTTGTACTTCTCCATGAAGTCGGCGTACTCGTTCATCAGCGACTCGTAGCTGTCCATCGCGGCCTTGAAATCGTCGTCGGAGCTGGATCCGGTGGAAGCGTCGCCGGAACCCGAATCGTCGTTGTTTTGCGTGGCGCCGTTCCCGGACGTGCCGGAAGTCGAGGAGTCGTCCGGGGCGAAGACGTAAATGGCCATGATGGAGTCGCCCTTGGAATCGTATCTGATATTGACCGAGTAGCCGGCGGCGTTCTTCGCGTTGAACACGGAGGAGCTCTTGAGGTAGTCGACGGTGAATCCCTTCTCCTGCAGAGCCTTGACATAGTTGTCGTACGCTGTGGCATCGGTGCCGCACACCTTGATGTAGAACGTGCTCGAGCTATCCCTCTCGATCTTACCCTTGGAGGATTCCGGCTTGGGCAGCTGACTGGCCAGGTCGGTCGTCGGCCATGAGTAGGCATCGCATTTGGCCTTCGCGGCTTCCTTCGCGGCCTGTTCCGCGGCGTCATGAGAGGCCTTGGCCTCGAGGCCGTTGCGTACGACATCCACGCCGCCGACGATCAGCGCCACCACGGTGATACCGACCGCGACCCAGGTGAGCACGCGCCCCTGCGCCTTGCCGTCCTTGCGGGTTGTGTAGACGGAGAATCCGGACAACAATACCGGCAACAGCGCGAAGAATGCCAACAGACCCCAGCTGTTCACACCGATGAAGGTGATCAGCAGGAACACCGCGGCGACGATGATCGCGAACACCGCCAGCTTGGAGGTCTTCTTGTTGCGGACATTGGGTGCGTCGGGTGTATTGGGAGTGTTAGGAGTGCCGGAGGCGATGGGGATGATGCCCGGCGTCTGCGGCGGCACGGTGTTCCCCGCGGGCTGGACCGGCACGGGCTGAGTGGGCTGGACGGGTTGCGGCCCCGATCCTTGGGGTGGCTGTGGCGTGAAATCGGATGGGTTCGTCATGGTCTGCTCTTTCTCTTCAATCGCGCGTTTATGCGCGGACACTGGTGACATCGTCCATTGTCATGGGCGATGCGGCGGCCCGTCATCAGTTGCCAACTGAATTTCGGAAATTTTTTCCGCATGGATGATTCCGGCACCGGAGCCTTGTCGCACGCCGCCGTGCCATGTAGTCTGGTCACAGTGAAACGAACGGGCCAGTCGATTGACGCTCCCGACGGGAGATCTCCCGGCGGTCCGGTATGTGAAGACATACCAGGGAAGGCGAGGCATGAATGTCAACGATCCGGCGCATCTGACCGAGGAACTGCATGAACGAGCCGACGCTGCTCGACGCGGACTGACCGCGGCGCTCGGGGGACGACGACATTATGGACGAACGGCAGACCATGCACGCCATGATGCTCGACGACGCCTACTGCGTCGAACGGGTGCTGGCGGACGGCGCATACGGCGTCACCGAAATGGTGAGCCTCGATGGAGCCTGGCCGTTCGTGCGCAAGAAGATGCCGCTGCGGCTGGCGAGGCGGCGACTGTGGTCCCCACACTCGCCGAATGCGCTTCGTCGCGGCTGCCGCGCGTCGAGGCGACCTACGAGCTGCCCGACATGTTCGTGGTCGTTTACGACTACGTGGACGGCGTGACGCTCGACCATTACGTCGGCGAGCGCGACGATGACAACGGTGATGGCGTCTACGGCTCGGATGTCGCCATTTCGCTCATCCTGCGCGACGAGAAGGGGAACTTTGTGTTCTGGCGTAGTGAGTATGTGCGTAAACCGGCCAAAGGCGAATCCCGCGCGTTCTCCATCCAGATCTATGGTCTGCCCAAGTACGCCTCCTATGAGGCGTACGCCTATGCCTCGTAGATGTTTCTCCTTTGGAAGAGGTACATTTGTCTTGTTGCGGAGAGCTATCTGCGTTCAATGAGGTGCCTGAAACATGAGAACCCGAGTATCAACGTTGCAATGACGGCGTTTGTACTCGAGGGTTCCCATTCGGTACCTCTCTGAAGACAGTTAGCATTCTGCAGGAGGTCGAATGTACCTCTTGCAACGAAGATAGATGCTTGCAACGGTCCGAATATGTCCCTTGTCGGCCAGTTGGCGTCCCTACAATGGGGGATGACGTGACGCGTCGTAGGAGATTTGAGTGAAGGGGTGCCCGATATGCAGCGGATACGGGACGATGCGAGCCCGGAGTCGATCGAAGTGCGCGGCGCACGCGTGCATAACCTCAAGAACGTCGACGTCGACGTGCCTCTGGGCGAACTGGTCGGTGTGGCCGGCGTCTCCGGTTCGGGCAAGAGCTCGCTCGCACTCGGCGTGCTGTATGCCGAAGGCTCACGGCGCTATTTGGAGGCGCTGTCCACGTACACGCGCCGCCGCCTCACCCAAGCGAGCCGCGCGCAGGTGGACGATGTACTGCACGTGCCCGCCGCGCTGGCCCTGCACCAGCGGCCCGCGGTGCCCGGCATACGCTCCACCTTCGGTACGATGACCGAATTGCTCAACAGCCTGCGTCTGTTGTTCTCACGTCTCGCCTCACATGTGTGCCCGCATTGCGGCGCACGCAACGAACCGACTCTCAACGTGGCCGCCGGCCTGCCCATCGTCTGCGCGAATTGCGGCAAGGAATTTCACGCGCCCGGCGCTGAATCCTTGGCCTTCAACTCGGCCGGCGCATGCCCGGCCTGCGCCGGCACCGGCATCGTGCGCGAGGTGAACCGCGCGGCGCTCGTACCCGACGAATCGAAAAGCATCGACGAGGGCGCGGTGCTGCCATGGGGTTCGTTGATGTGGGACCTGATGAAACAGGTCGCCGGCGCGATGGGCGTGCGCACCGACGTGCCGTTCAAGGACCTCACCCCCAAAGAACGCGACATCGTCTTCAATGGCCCGGCCGTCAAGAAGCACATCCTGTACAAGCCGAAGAAAGGCGACGACTTCGCCGAACTCGACTTCACGTATTTCAACGCCGTGTACACCGTCGAGAACGCGCTCGCCAAAGCCAAGGACGAGAAGGGGCTGAAACGCGTAGCGCGGTTCCTCGAGGAGAAAACCTGCCCGGATTGCGGCGGCACGAGGCTCAGCGAGGCGGCGCGCGCCCCACGGGTGCGCGGACTGAATCTCGCCGAGGCGAGCGCGATGACCTTGGACGCGGCGGTGGACTGGGTGCGTGGCGTGCCCGGGTCGCTCGGGGCCGACATGCGCCCGATGGCGACGAACATCTGCGAATCCTTCCTCGATGTGGCCCGCCGGTTGTTGGAGCTCGGACTCGGCTACCTCGCGCTCGATCGCGCCGGAGCGACCCTGTCGACCGGCGAACGCCAACGCGTGCAATTGGCCCGCGCCGTGCGCAACCGCACCACCGGAGTACTCTACGTGCTCGACGAACCGTCCATCGGCCTGCACCCGGCGAATGTGGACGGTCTGCTCGGCGTGATGCGCGACCTCGTGGCGGATGGCAACTCCGTGGTGGTCGTCGACCATGATGTGCGTGTGCTCAAGGCATGCGATCATCTCATCGAAATGGGTCCGGTCGCCGGTGCCGAAGGCGGGCATGTGATCGCGCAGGGCACGGTCGGCGACGTGGCGGCGAATCCGCGCAGCCGCATCGCGCCGTTCCTAGCCGATGGCGAAAGTGTCCGTGAACGCGGGTGCATGCCCGTCTCGCATATGTTCGACCTTGGGCATATTCGCATGACAACCAGTCAGCTGCATACTGTCAAGCCGCTGGATGTTGATATTCCGCGCGGCCGTCTGGTGGCGGTGACCGGCGTATCCGGCTCCGGCAAAACCACGATGGTACTCGAATCGTTGATTCCCGCGCTCAAGGCACGGTCTGCGGGGGAGAAGCCGCCCGAGCATGTGCGCTCGATCGACGCCGACGGCATCGAGCGCGCGAACCTCATCGACGCCACGCCGATCGGCGCGAACGTGCGTTCCACCGTGGCCACCTACGCCGACATCCACGACGACCTGCGCCGCGCCTTCGCCCGAAGCGACGAAGCCAAGGCGGGCGGTTGGAAGGCCGGCGACTTCTCCTACAACACCGGCAGACTGCGCTGCCCTACATGCGACGGCACCGGTTCGATTTCGCTCGACGTGCAGTTCCTGCCCGACGTCGACATCGAATGCCCCGACTGCCGGGGCTCCCGGTATGCGCCCGAAGCCGACGCGATTCACCGCACGACCAAGGACGGGCGCGAACTCACCCTGCCGCAGCTGATGGCGATGAGCGTGGATCAGGCGTTGGCCGTGACCGGCGACATGCGCAAGGTGCATGCGCGACTGACCACGCTGCACGATCTGGGTCTGGGCTACCTGACGCTCGGCGAGCCGACGCCGGCGCTTTCGGGCGGTGAGGCGCAACGCCTGAAGCTTGCCAGCGAAATGGGCAGGGCTCAGTCGGACGCCGTGTTCGTGTTCGACGAGCCGACCATCGGCCTGCATCCGCTCGATGTGCGGGTGCTGCTCGGCGTATTTGACCGACTCGTGGCGTCCGGCGCGACCGTCGTGGTCATCGAACACGACCTCGACGTGATCGCCAACGCCGACTGGGTGATCGACATGGGGCCGGGCGGCGGCGAAAGCGGCGGGCGCATCGTCGCCGCCGGCACGCCGGAGCAGATCGCGGCCGATGCGAACAGCATCACGGGCCGGTACCTGAGGTGACTGTATCCGTGGGCGACCCACATGGCGGTCATGCACGGCTGCGAGGGATGCCGCGCGAGTAGGATGACCGTCCGTGGTTCAGGTTCATGGCATCAGACGCGCGAGCGCGGACGCGAAATACCGACAGATGACCGGTCAGCCGGTCAAACCGTTGATTCTCAGGCTGTGTCTGCCGGCGGTGATCTCCAATCTGGTGACCACCGCCTACAATTTGACCGACACTTTTTTCATAGGGCAGCTGGGCACCGCGCAATCCGGCGCGATCGGCATCGCGTTCTCCATCATGACCGTGATGCAGGCGCTCGGCTTCTTCTTCGGCAACGGCGCGGGCAACTCGATGAGCCGCGAACTCGGCAAACAGAACAACGAGCGGGCATCCCGGCTGCTGGCCGTAGGCTTCGCGGGCGCGGTGATCTCAGGTCTGACGATCGCCGCGATCGGGCTGCTGACGTTGCGGCCGCTGGTCGTCATGCTGGGTTCGACTCCCACGATTGCGCCGTACGCGGTGCAATACCTGACGCCATTGCTGGTCGCCGCGCCCTGCGTATGCGGGTCGTTCGCGCTCAACGGGCTGCTGCGCTACCAAGGTCAGTCGGCGTTCGGCATGATCGGCTTGGTTTCGGGCGCGCTGCTGAACTTCCTGCTCGCGCCGCTGCTCATCTTCGTGGCGGGCCTCGGGATATTCGGCGCCGGGCTGGCCACCGCCATCTGCCAGACGGTGAGCTTCGCGATTCTGACGACGATGAGCGCCAGATTCGGCGTGATGAAACTGTCGTTGCGCAACTGCCGGCCGGATGTGCTGCTCATGCGCGAGGTGGCCGGCGGCGGCCTGCCCTCGTTGATTCGTCAGGGTGCGGGCTCAATCTCCGTGACCTGCGTGAACATCGCCGCCAACCCGTTCGGCGACGCGGCCATCGCCGGCATGGCCATCGTGATGCGCATCATGTTGGGCGCCAACTCGGTGATCGTAGGCCTCGGCCAGGGCTTCCAGCCGGTGTGCGGATACAACTACGGCGCCGGCCTGTACGCGCGCGTCAAGGAAGGGTACTGGTTCTGCGTGCGGCTCGCCACCGGCGTGCTTGTGGCGTTGGCCGCGCTGCTGTGGATGTCCGCCCCGCATCTGGTGGAGATCTTCCGCTCCGACCCGGCCGTGGTGGCGGTGGGTGTGTCCGCGTTGCACATTCAATGCTGCACGGTGGTGTTCAATGGCTTCAACATGATGGGCAATATGATGACCCAGACCATGGGACGCACCGGCATCGCCTCGTTCCTGGCATTGTGCCGGCAGGGCCTGTTTCTGGCGCCGATCGTACTGGTGCTGCCGTTGGCGTTCGGCGTACTCGGCGTGGAAATGGCACAGTCGGTGTCCGACGTGCTCACCTTCGCGGTCACCATTCCATTCATGCGCCGCATCCTACGCGAATTGAGCTGATTCGCCGCCCCATGCGCAGGCGATGGCGACGACGGGTCGGACGGATTCGATAAAATGCATTGTGCATACGTTTTCAACAGCGTTTCGTCGCGGCATCGGGCAGTGATCGCCGGACAGCGACGAACCGACGAAGGCAGGGAGGCATACGAATCATGGAACGGACGAACGGCAAACGCATCGCCATCGTGACGGGTAGCGCCCTCGGACTGGGCTATGAACTCACGCGACAGCTCATCGACCGCGGATGGTTCGTCGCCGGCATCGACTTCAACGCCGAACGCCAGACCGAACTGGCCGGCGAATTCCCCCGGGGCTCTTACCGCGGGTTCGTCGGCGACGTGTCCGACGAGGACTTCGTCAAAGCCTCGGTGGCCGAGATCGCCAAGATCGGGCACATCGACCTGCTGATCAACAATGCCGGGCAGCCCTCGTTCAAGACGCCGACCGCCTACGAGGCCGCCGACGTGGACAAATGCCTCAAAGGCCTCAAGGGCATGATTCTGTGGTGCGTCCAGACGCTCAAGGCATGCGACGAACAGAACCTCAAAATCGCCAACGTGATGAGCACCGCCGCTACGCGCGGCAACGCCAACGAATCCGTGTACTGCGCCACCAAATGGGGTGAGAAGGGGTACACGCAGAGCCTCAAGGCCGCGTACAAGGGGTCGAGCGTCACCGTCGTGGGCGTGTACCCCGGCGGCATCGACACCGACTTCTACCGCGAGAGCCACGACTACGTCTCACTCGACAAGCAGCACACGTTCATGCCCGCCGCCGATCTCGCCGGCGTGGTGCTCGACAACCTGCTCAGCGAAGCGCGCCTCACCGTCTCCGACATTCTCATCGAGCGCCTGTACCGTTGACCATGGCATCGGCGCACGGCAATGGCAGGCAATCCCGGCGCAGGCCCGCAGCCGGCGACATCGAGTCGCTGTACCGCGCGCTGTCCGCGGAACTGAGCCCGACCGGATGGTGGCCGGCGGACACCACATTCGAGATCATGGTGGGCGCGGTGCTCACGCAGAACACCGCGTGGGGCAATGTGGACCGTTCGCTCGCGGCGTTGAAGGCGGAGAGCATGCTCGACCCCCATGCGTTGACGGTCGTGGAGCCGGAGCGTTTGCAGGAGCTGATTCGGCCGTCGGGCTTCTACGTCAACAAATCCAAGACCCTGCGCTCGTTGAGCCGCTGGTATGTGGAGCGTTGCGACGCCTCTCCCGAAGGAGCCGACGGCATCACCGACGCCGAGCTGCGCGCCGAACTGCTCGGATTGTTCGGTATCGGCGGCGAAACGGCCGACGATATGATGCTCTACGTGTTCTCCCGCCGCACGTTCGTGGCCGACACCTACGCACGGCGCTTGTTCGCGTTCCTCGGCTTCGATGCGCCGGCCGGATATCCGGCGTTCCATAAGGCGTATGCGCCCGTGGTGCTGGACACCGGGCTGGACGTCGCCGACCTTCAGGAATTCCATGGGCTCATCGACGAGTTCGGCAAAGCCTACCGCGACGATGCGGCAAAAAACGAGTCGTTTCTCCAGTCGTGGCGACCGGGAGAGGCTGCTCCTCGCCCGACGGAGTGACGAGACGGTGCCACGGGTATGTTCAAACGAGTTATGATGGACAATCATGAGCTTGATTGAGATGATGATTCTGGGGTTCCTTTCGGAGCGTTCCATGTGCGGCTACGAGTTGCGCAAGAAGATGGAGCAGCTGCAGGGGTACACGCGCAAATTCAGCGACGGCGCGATTTATCCGGCGACCAATAGGCTCGTCGAAGCGGGATTGATCTCCGAACAGGCGTCGATTCGCGACGGGCGCCAGCGTCGCGCGTTCACCCTGCTGGACGCGGGTCGCGCCAAGTTGATCGACGAGCTTAAAAGCACCAGTGGTTTCAATCTCACCGATTTCACCCGGTGGACCGTCGTGCTTACCTTCCTGTCCGTCGTGCCAGACAAAACCGACCGCGACGCGGTGTTGCGCCGCCGTTACGATCTGCTCAACGGCCACGACGTGCATTTCTTCTACTGTGACGCGGGCAATCCGTTGAGCGCCGAGCAGATCGACGACCCGTACCGCAAGGGTATCATCACCGTGCATGACGCGCAGATCGCCGCCGAACTCGAATGGCTGCGTTCGATGCTGGAGATGTAAGGGGCAATGGGTCAATTCGCTATTATGGTTGGCCAGTTGGTCGGCTTCTTCATCATGCTGATGGTCGGATACGGATGCGTGAGGCTTCGCTTCTACGGCCAGACCGCGCTCGACGGCATGTGCTCGCTGCTGCTCAACGTGCTTATCCCGTTGCTGGTGTTCTCGAACGCCATGGCGGGTGCGGACCGCGCGCAGGTCGAGGCCAATTGGGGCGCCATGCTGCTGACCGCGGTGATGTACGCCCTGCTTATCCTCGTGTTCCGCTTGGTCGCGTGGGCGTTGCGGCTTAAGGGATCGCGTAGCCACGTGTTCCAGGCGGCGCTGATCTTCGGCAACGCCGGGTTCATCGGCATTCCGATCATCATGGCGTTATGGCCGCACGAGGGCGCGATCTACGTCGCGTTGATGTCGATCGTCGATCAGACGCTGCTATGGACGTACGGCGTATGGCTGTGCGAGCCGGTTCCCGAACCCGGTACCGTCGCATCACCCGACGCCGCCGGCCGGCCCACGCTCGGCCTGCGCGTGCGCAATCTGCTGGGGAGGTTCGTCAACCCCGCGTTCATCGGGGTGATGCTCGCCTTGATGCTGATCATGCTCGGCGTGAGGATTCCCTCGATCGTCCTGACTCCGCTGCGCACCATCGGCGGCATGGCCACGCCGATGTCGTTGATCTACCTGGGCGGCCTGTTCGCGCTGACCAAATGGTGGGGCGTGCTGAAACGCTACGAACTGTACGTGGGGCTGGTCGCCAAGATGATCGCCTTCCCGCTGGGCCTGTACGCGCTACTCACCGCGGCCGCCGGAGCGCTGCCGGAGCTGCCGATCACCCACGACATGATCATGATGATCACGTTGGTGGCCGGCCTGCCGACCATGACCACCATCGCCATGTTCACCGCCCGCAGGAACAACATGCCCGACTACGCGGTCGGCTTCGTGCTCGTAAGCACGCTGTTCTCGCTGCTTTCGCTGACCATCGTGTCGGCGGTGGTGTTCTGACGAGCGCGAGCGACAGGCCTTCGATTCAACGCAACGCGTCGTATTCGGCCTCGACCGGCTCCAGCCACTCGTTCGAGGCGCCGTCCACCGCGTTCATGATAGCGATATGCGCGAAGTCGGAATCCGGCGCGGCCCCATGCCAGTGCTTGGTCTCCGGCGCCACGTACACCACGTCGACGGGGTTGAGCTCAACTGGCTCCTTGCCCCACTCTTGGTAGTAGCCGCGCCCGCCCACGGCGATGAGAATCTGACAGGCCTTGTGATGGATATGCCAGTTGTTGCGGCAGCCCGCCTCGAATGTGACGTTGGAAACGTTGACTTCCTTGCCCGAGACCAGCGGTGCCAGATAGCTCTGCCCGATGAAATACTTGGCGTATGCGTCTTCCCGATGCACGGCCGCATCCGCACCACGCCCGCCGCGACGCCCTGCTCGACGAACGTTTCCGCTGAATCGACTTCCGGTGAGGTCGGGTCCGCTCGAAGGTGTTCGGTCCACCTTCAGTTGCGTACGGTAAAACCGGCATCCGCGATGCGTTCGCGCATGTTCCGCGCAATCGATATGCATCGGGTTCGTGGGATGCCGGCTTTCATGCCGATGTCTGCCATGTCCTCAACGGTGATGCCGCGCCCCTTACCATTGACCGCAGTGGTGTGTTCGCCGTTGATACCGGGATTCTCGGTAAGGTCGTACGCGGGGGAGAGGCTCCAAGCGCCGGACTCCGCATCATGCAGGTAGGAGAAGTTCTTCGCGTGGTCGTCGCGATTGCCGATGAACACATTGAAACACATGAGTCGATACAATCGTTCGCATTCCTTGATGCCGCCGGTCATGCGCATGGTCAATCGCATCAGCAAGGCGTAGTCCAGATTGGCGATGCGGTGTGAAGTCTCCAACAGGCCGCCGGCGGAAACCATGTGCACCTTGCCGATTTCGCCGTTCGTGAGCGGTATGCGGTCAAAGCGCTTGACGCCAAAATAGCCTGCGCATCGACGTGAAGGGAACAACCTGGTTTCCGGCATGTCGATTCCGCAAGTGCGTGCAAGATTCGATATGTGGTATTCCATCTCGCCGATATCGGGTGCATCCACGGATGAGGGGAACTTGATGAGCCATTCCTCGCCATTGATTGTGGTGAGGATTTTCGGGCGGGCTCCGCCTGACGAACCGCCAAGAACAAACAGCTGGTCGAGGTCATTCGAGAAGTCGGCGCTCAACACATTCAGGCATTCCTCGGCGAGTGAGTCGAGATCGGGGAATGATTGCAGGTCATCGTCGATTGTTGAAGCGGGTTCGTATTCCAGTGCGCCCATGCCGCCATGACCTACGATCGATAGACGCGCCAGCGGGCCGACCGAATACGGGTCGATGCCATGTTGACGCAGCATTCGGTCGGTCAGCAGTCGTCCCCATCCGTCGGGCATGCTGTCGTCGAACACGCCGAACATGCCGTTCAGCGGATCTCTTTGGGCGACGAACACGCCATCTCTGAGCGGAAGGCTTATCGGGCTGATGGAAAAACCGTGCGTCAGCCAGGTCTTGTCGTAGGCGAACGCCAGTGTGCGGGAAGGTGACATGGTAAGCATTCCGACGGTATTGCCTGCGAGCAGCACGCGCACGCGGTCTACATCCAGTAGCGGGGTCATCCGATGTCCTTTCCGTGGCGCGTCGCTGTGACCACGTCATCGATCGAGCGGTAATACGGCTGGGAGAACAGTGCGTCGAAATCCCGTTCGCAGTCCAAGGCGAAGGCGATGCCAACCAGTGCGTTCAGTGATATCTCATGGAGTTGTTCGAATCGACGAATCGACCCGAGACTCACCCCTGATTTTCGGGCGAGATCGGACTGCGTCATGCCGTGTTCCTTGCGTCTCATGGTCATTCGCCGGGCGATACCGGCCATTACTTCTCCGGGAAGCGGCTCATCTAACAAATCATACATACTAATATTTTAGCAATACTTATGAAATTATATAGTAATTACTACTATATTAGTAGCATTCATCATGTCGTGTCAGTCCTATCCGGCGCTTGTAGGTGGCCTTTGCCGGAGGACGGCGGCGGCGTCAAGCGCATGCTGGATATCGGCTGCGGGCTGGGCAACAGCACGGCCGTGCTGCGCGGACGCTACCCGCACGCCGAGATTCTCGGCGTCGACAGCTCGCCGGACATGATCGAGGCGGCTCGCAAGGCCTACCCGGACATCGATTTCCAGCTGTGCGACGTGTCGACGCATCGGTGAAGTTCGTGACGTTCATCGACGCGATGCTCTCGCTCGTGGTCACGCAGGACGTTCTGCCGGAGGCCGAGGGCGCGCAACATGCCGCACAATCCTCCGGGCTGTTCGGCATCGGCCTCGGAGCGTTGACCATGATCATCGGACTGTGGATGCTGCTGCGTCGGCGCTGGGCCGCTGTGGATTCGGTGCTCGATTCCGAGCAATAGCGGCGCATTGGCCGGCAATGGCCGACTGCAGGAGGGGCAGAGGTCCCGTTTTCTGATGTGTACGAACGTACATATACGAGGGGGACAGCATGGAACCCGCATGAATGCTATGATTGCCGATATGCCATCCCAGTCATCCCGAGTCGACCCCGAGCGACAGCAGCACATCATCGACGCCGCGCTGCGCGTCATCGCGTCACGTGGAGTGGCAGGCACCTCGCATCGCGTCGTCGCCGCCGAGGCGCACGTGCCCCTCGGCTCCATGACATACTATTTCGACGGCATGCACGATCTGCTGCACCAGGCGTTCGACCAGTTCGCCCGGGCCTCCGTACTGAAATTCGCCGCGCGCATGCAGTCCGCCTCGACCGTCGACGAAGCCTGCGACGCCATCGCGCTGAGCATCGAACGAGACATGCTCGGTAACCAGCGCGACCTGAACATCAACCTTGAGTTCTACACGCTCGCCGCGCGCGACCTGTCCTTCCGCGACATCAGTGACCGCTGGATGTCGGCGACACAGAAGGTCATGGGCCGGTTCTTCGACTCCGAGACCACGGTGCTGCTCGACGCGATGATCGAAGGCCTGACACTGCACCGGGCGCTGGGCGGGGGACCATGCAACCCCCAGTCCATCCGCGACGGCATCCGGCGCATCATCGACCACCGGCGCTGACGGCAACGGGAGTGCGCCAAAATGCGCCACCCACTGATGGATCACATAATTCAGGAACACGGACCTGTAATGGGAAACAGGGTAAATCAACGCCGTTTGCCCATAACAGTGAAGGTCTTCTTGGGAAGAAGGATCCATGACCAATCCGAGCGCGCCGTATGCCGCCCAGCCGCAGCAATCCGGATTTCAACCGCAGCCCCAGTTCCAGCCGCAACAGCCCTATGCTCCCCGGCCGGTCGCACCCCTACGTACGCAGCGCGGACTGCTGAAATACGTGCTGCTCGGTCTCGTCACGTTCAGCATCTACGACATCTGGCAGAGATGAGCGAAGTGGGAGACAGCCTGAACCTGCTCGCGTTCAAACGCGACGGCAAACACACAATGCACTACTGCCTGATGTTCTTCCTGGTGGGATGGGTCACGCTGGGCATCGGCTGGCTGGTGTGGTATCACCGCGTATCCGGCCGCATCGGCGAAGAACAGGCCGCGCGCGGTCTGCCCGTCACGGTCACCGCCTCGACATTCTGGCTGTGGGGCATCCTCGGCTCGCTCATCGCAGTGGGACCGTTCATCTATATATACAAGCTGCTGCACGCGATGAATGACCTGTCCGCGGACTACAACGTGCGCGGCTTCTGAACGAGACACGGATCGAAATCGGGCTCCCCGCCACAGGGAGCCCATAATCGCATTCAGTCAATCAGCTTGTAACCGTGGTCGGCAACCACGGACTTGAGCTTCTCGATATACGTCTCGGCGGCCTTCGACAGTTTGGCGCGCTCATTGGTGACCCAGCCCACCAGCATCGTTTCGTCGGTGTCCAACGGCACGGTGACGATCTTCTCGTTGTTCAGGTCGCCGTTGTCGATGCCGGTGCACACCGTGTACCCGTTCAGGCCGATGATGAAGTTCAGGATCGTCGCACGATCGGTCACGTTGATCTGCTTGGGGGAGTACTCCGGCCACACGGCCTCCTCGGCGAAGAAGAAGCTGCCCTCCTCACCCTGCTCGTACTGGATGAACGGGAACGGCTTGAGGTCGTCCATCGTGACCTTCTTCTTGCCGGCGAGCGGGTTGTTGCGCGAGATGAACACGTGCAGCGGCGCACGGAACAGCGGATGGAACTCCAGATGCTTCTCGCGCAGCATCTTGCCGATCACGTCCTTGTTGAAGTCCGACAGGTAGATGATGCCGATCTCCGAAAGCATGTTCGCGACCTGGTTGATGATGTCCTTCGTGCGGGTCTCACGAATCGTGAACTCGTACTCGTCGGACTTGATGGAGTCGATCATCTCGACGAACGCCTCGACGGCGAACATGTAGTGCTGCGTGGACACGGAGCACAGCTGCTTGCGCGGCTTCGCGTTCTTGTAGCGCTCCTCAAGCAGGTCGGCCTGGTCGAGCACCTGACGGGCGTAAGTGAGGAATTCGGCGCCGTCCACCGTCAGGGCGATGCCCTGTGAGGAACGAGTGAAGATCTCGATGCCGAGCTCGTTCTCCAGTTCCTTGACCGACGAGCTCAACGCCGGCTGGGAGACGTACAGTTCATGCGACGCCTCGTTCATGGATCCGCACTCGACGATCTTCACGATGTATTTCAGCTGCAGCAGTGTCATAAGCAGCATTTATAAGGCCGACCATGGACGAAACCATTGAAATCATTGGGATTGCCGGCATTTCACCAGGTGCGGGGGTATAAGCTCAATTTATCATGCGGCGGGCTTGCGGTGCGGTATGCGCAAGGCACGCTCTCAAAACTCGCAGATACACCGGACGACTGACGTCTTTTGCCCCATATCTGCGAGTTTTGAGAGCACCGAATCCGGTTATTCCTACAGCCTCACACCGAGCGAAGCGAGCGATTCGCGGGCCTGGAGAGCATTGTCGAACAGAAGACCGTGGATACCGACCTCGTTGGCCCCGACGATGTTCTTCGCCGTGTCGTCGAAGAACACGCAATGCCCGGCTTCGAGGCCGAATCGTTGCAGTGCGAGCTCGTAGATGTCGGCGTTCGGCTTGTGCATCTTCTCGATGCCGGAGACCACGGTGTCCTGCAGCAGTTCGCCAATCTGCGGGAATTTCTCGAACGCGATGTGAATCGTCTCATGAGACCAGTTCGTCAGTCCCCACACACCGTACCCATGCCGCTTCAGGTCGCGCAGCAGATCTTCCATGCCGGGCAGCATGCGCGGCAGGGCGTCGCCGTAATGTTCGATGTAATAGGCGAAGATCGGAGCGATGTCCTCGCCCTGCTCCCGCACCACGTCGGGGTAGATGTGAGAGAAGTCCTCGCCGGCGTCCATGCGGTCCTCATAGCGGAAGAACCCGTGCGGGTCGTCGGGTGCGCATATCGCGTCCACCGTGTCCTGGGGGAAATGCCCGGTCAGGCATGCGCGGGTCTGCCAGTCCAGCAGGACGCCACAGAAATCGAAAATCACATCGGTGATGGGGGAGTTGCTCATGATGCTCCTCAACGTTGGAATAGGGGGAATAGGGGGAATAGGGGGAATAGGATAGTGTCTGATTTGTTGGGCCGGACGGAATAGGTCTCCGGCCGGCGCAGTCGCGCAAGCGGTCGGGATGCGTCGACGCCGGGTATCACGCGATACCGGCCTCCGCATCCCGACCGCCTCGCGCCCTTACGACAGCAGTTCCGCGAAAGTCGCGGGAATCATGCCGATCACATCGGATGCGACGATGGGATGCCCCAGCTTGGTGCGCAGATGACGGTCATCGGAACCGTAAATCGTCGGGGGCGTGAACCCGCGCTGATCCGACTGCGACGCCTGAGCGGCTGCATATCCGTGCAGGTAGGCGGCGCAGGCGGCGACATCGGGAGCCGAAACGTCCTCGTCGTCCTGTTGGGCGAGCAACGCCCCCAGCATACCGGCGAGCACATCGCCCGCCCCCGCGGTGCCCAGCCACGCCGGGGCGCGGCCGGAGACGACCACACGCACATGCTGCTCATCATCCGCGAATCCACCCTGCGCATCCGACTCCCGATCGGTGTCGGCCGGCTCGCCCACGACAATCGTGACCGCGCCTTTGAGCAGCACGGTGGCGCCGGTGAGCTCATGAGCCCGCAACGCCCAATGCAATGGCTCGTTCTGCACATCCGACGCATCCACATCCTCGCCCCTGGCGGTGAGCAGCGAGGCGAGCTCCCCGGCGTGCGGGGTGATGACGACCTGCGGCGGCACCTCGTCGGGCAGCAGGTCGAGAGCGCCCGCGTCGACCACCAGCGGGGGCATATCATAGGCGAGGTCATCATCGTCATCCGGGTCATCGTCAGAGGACAGCGCATAATGCGTCAGAAGCTTGGCGATGGTCTCACGCTGGAAATCATCATCCTCGGTCTCACCCGTCGGAACGCCGGAGCCCACGACCCAGGCCTGCACGCGCCCCTTGCCGAGTACGGCCTCCGGGACCGCGTCGAGCACCATATCACGGCACACCTGCGGACCCATGTAGCGGATCATGCCGATGTTTGTCTTGGCCGCGGCCTTGCACGACAGCACCGCGGCGCCGGGGTACCGTTCGGAGCCGGTGATCAGACCGGTCACGCCACGTAAGTACTTCGTGTCTGCAAGCCGGGGGAGTCGGACGGTCTCAGCCGCGTTGTCGCCGGAAACCGTCTCGACGAACGGCATATGGCCGTCGATGTCGAAACTGAAGTCCACCAGCGTCACGCGACCGCAGGCGTACGCCGCGGGAGGCAGCATAAGGCACGGCTTCAGGGCGCCGAACGTGACCGTGACATCGGCAGGGATATACGGGCCTGTGATGGCACCGTCGTCGACTCCCACGCCGGAGGGGACGTCCACCGCGACGACCAACGGGAACTCGCCGGTCGAGTCGCCGGCGGGAAGGGCGGTGCGGTCGGGGATCGTGCCGTCGACGCCCAGCGAGGATGCGACCGTGCCCGCGATGCCGTGCAGCGCCCCGCTCAGGCCGATGCCCGTCATCGCGTCGATGATGACATGCGCGTGCTGGGCGAGTTCCACCGCGGCCCGAAGCCTTTCACCGGCCTCTCCAGCGCTGAAGCCGGCAGCGCACCCCGGAATCTCGGAGGCCGGGTCGAGGATCAGCACCTTGCCGCCGGCGCGGACGAATGCGGCGAAGCCCTCGCCATGCAGCGTGCGGCCGACCGCGACGGCGGTGACCGAAGCGCCGTTGCCCGCCAGCATCGTCGCGGCGAACAGCCCGTCGCCGCCGTTGTCGCCGCTGCCGGCGAGCAGCACAATGTTCGACTCCTCCAACGCGACGCCCTCATCTTCGAGCATTTCGGCGACGACATGGGCTGTGGCGGCGGAAGCCATCCTCATCAGGGGGACACCGTTCTCAAGCAGTGGCCGTTCCATCTCCCGCACGTCTCGCGCCGTGAAGGCGGCGTGACGAAGAACGTGGAGCCTGTTCTCATCTGTCTGCCCTGCCATGATGCATCCTCCTTGGTTCATGGATCGTTTCCATCAATCGGACTTTGCCCGTCCCTCCACTCTACTCGCTGTCGAGCCGTCGCGGCGACGCGTCTGCGATACCGTTACACGAGTTCGCGCGCGCGAGCGGTACGAGCACTCGCGGCGGACGGCTGGACCGTGGTGGCTCTCGCGTGACGGCTGCGGCGGCGACACGCGGAAGTGTCGCCGCCGCTGTACTTCAAGCGCTCGAAGCGGCTACCGTGACATCTCAAAGCGAGTCATAATGACCGCCGATCGCAGTCAAACCGCAAGGAGATATCATGTTCGATGAGCTGAAAAGCCGCATGAACAAGTTCTGGAACGATGACAGGACGCTGGCACAGACAGACCCGGAATTCATCGAGCTGTTCCCGAACTTCGCTTATGACGAGGTCGTCAACGAGCCGGGAGCGAATCACCCCGATCTGGACGACGCCACACGCTCCATGGCCATTCTGGCGGCGTTGATCGGATGCCAGGGTCTCGACGACTTCGAGCTGATGGTGCCGGTCGCGTTCGAATCCGGCGTCGGTGCCGTCCAGGTCAAGGAAATCGTCTACCAGGCGGTTGCATATCTCGGTTTCGGCCGTGTACTGCCGTTCCTGAAGAAGACCAATGAGATACTGGAGGCGAAGAACATCCACCTCCCGCTCGAACCGCAATCCACCACGACGCCCGAAACCCGCGCTGAGGCGGGCGAGCAGGCGCAGATCGACATCTTCGGCGAGCGCATGCGAGGCTTCGCGCAATCAGGGCCGGAGAAGACCCGTCACATCAACAAGTGGCTGGCCGGCAACTGCTTCGGCGACTATTACACGCGCGGCGGGCTCGACACGCGCCGACGCGAGATGATCACGCTGTGCTTCCTGGCCGCGCAGGGAGGGTGCGAGCCGCAGCTCACCTCCCATGCGGCGGCCAACATGCGCGTGGGCAACGACGAGAGGTTCCTGATCGCCGTCGTCTCCCAGTGCACGCCGTATATCGGTTATCCGCGCACGCTCAACGCGTTGCGGTGCATCGCCGACGCGGCGGCGAAGGCGTGACAGTCGGCGCGGGCCGTCAGGCTTCCTCGTGCCAGTGCGGGTTCTACGCGAAGGAACGTCCCTCGGGATTGTCCATCGCGGCGATGCGCACGATCGTCGGATCCTTAAGCATCTGGTTGGCGTGGCCCAATGGGCTCCACGCCTCGGTGATGATGCCATGCGCCTGATCGTAGGCGCGCTGCCCGGCCTACTGGAAGAAGGGGTACAGCTCTACTTGGTTGACGGCCGGCGTGACTCCGGTGGAGCGGATCAGCAAGTCGATATGACCCGGCAGGAAGTTGCTGACGCCGATGTGCTTGACGATGCCCTGCTTCTGCGCGTCGACGAGCGCCTGCCACGCCTCGACGAACTGGCCCTGCGACGGGTTGGGCCAATGAATCAGATACAGGTCGATGTAGTCGAGTCCCATGCGGGCCACGGACTCCTCGATCGTGACGCGTGCCTGATCGTACTGGTGATGACGGCCCGGCAGCTTCGACGCGACGATGATGTCCTCTCGCGGCACCTCTGATTCGCGGATAGCCTTGCCGACCACGCCCTCGTTCGGACATCTATCTGCGTTTCGAGGGGTTGGCGCCCGAGTAGAGCCGGGCCGGAAACCGCATGATTCCAATGCGGGATGTCCCCGCATACTCCGGATATCGCGTTTGGGCAACCCCTTGAAACGCAGATAGATGTTCCGAGAGCGCGAAATCAACCCCTCGAAGCGAAGATACCGGGTATCAGCCTGCCAGCGGAGGCAATGAGGCACGGTAAAAACGGGTTATAGGCCAGAATGTGTGTCCGGGATAAGCCGTCACGTCTTGTGCTGACTGGTGTGTCGCCGGGTTGAATGTGGGTGCCGGGACCTTCGGGGCCGGCAGGCGGCTGCGCCGTATCGCGGTGGCGCTCATGCGCGTCGGGGGCGGTTCATCGCGGAACACGTGGTGGAACCGTGTTCGTGAAGTTCATGTCCCCCAAGTATGACAAAGCGGGATTCCAGCGACTTGTAATCGTTGGGATCCCGCCATTCTTGTCGGGCCGGCGGGATTTGAACCCGCGACCCCTTGACCCCCAGTCAAGTGCGCTACCAAACTGCGCTACGGCCCGAACAGTGCGAAAAGCACCGAGAAGAGAATTTACCATATGACGTCAATAACGCAAAACAAGCGTGTCGCGACTCGGGTAATTCCCGACTATCACCTCGCAATAGGGAGACGCCAGCTACATAGACGGCATGGCCCATCCAAGTCTTATCCAAGTTCCATCTGCGCATACCATTGCAGTGCGGCAGCCAGCCGCCCCACCCCGGATACCCCCGTAATGGATACGTCTGCGGGATGATTGGCGAACGAAGCACCACGCGAGTAGACTACAGGAATGTTTGCCGAAGATCTGAAACGGACGGAGAAGATGACAGTGGACGACGTGTTCGAGCAGTCGGCGCAGAAGATGCGCGAGCAGGGCATGAGCGAGATCGCCATCTCGCAGTTCAGGCACGCATACCATGTGTGGGCCAGCGAGAAGGAGAGCGCGTGGATCCGCGAGGACGCCGTCGAGCCGCTGCACGGCGTGCGGAGCTTCCATGACGTGTACAAGACCATCGATCATGACAAGGCAGTGCACGCGTTCGCCAAGACCGCATTCCTCAAGCTCAACGGCGGCCTGGGAACCTCGATGGGCCTGCAATGTGCGAAGTCGCTGCTGCCGGTGCGCCGCCACAAGGCTCGGCAGATGCGCTTCCTCGACATCATCCTCGGTCAGGTGCTCACCGCGCGCACGAGGCTGAACGTGCCTCTGCCGGTCACGTTCATGAACTCGTTCCGCACTTCGGATGACACGATGAAGGCACTGCGACACCAGCGCAAGTTCAAGCAGACCGACATCCCGCTGGAGATCATCCAGCATCAGGAACCGAAGATCGACGCGGCCACCGGGGCGCCGGCGTCTTGGCCGGCCAACCCCGATCTGGAGTGGTGCCCGCCCGGCCACGGCGACCTGTTCTCGACGCTGTGGGAGTCCGGCCTGCTGGACACTCTGCTGGAGCATGGCTTCGAATACCTGTTCATCTCGAACTCCGACAATCTGGGTGCGCGCCCGTCTCGCACGCTCGCCCAGTATTTCGAGGACACGGGCGCCCCGTTCATGGTCGAGGTCGCCAATCGCACGTACGCGGACCGCAAGGGTGGCCATATCGTGCGCGACACGGCCACCGGCCGACTGATCCTGCGGGAGATGTCGCAGGTGCATCCTGACGACAAGGACGCGGCCCAGGACATCGCCAAGCACCCGTATTTCAACACGAACAACATCTGGGTGCGCATCGACGTGCTGCGCGTCATGCTCGCCGAGCATGACGGCGTGCTGCCGCTTCCCGTCATCATCAACAACAAGACCGTCGACCCGACCGACCCCCAGTCCCCGGCGGTGGTCCAGCTGGAGACTGCGATGGGCGCGGCGATCGGCCTGTTCGAAGGCGCGATCTGTGTGCAGGTGGACCGCATGCGGTTCCTGCCAGTGAAGACGACCAACGACCTGTTCATTATGCGTTCCGATCGGTTCCACCTTACGGACTCGTATGAGATGGAGGACGGCAACTACATTTTCCCGAACGTCGACCTCGATCCGCGGTACTACAAGAACATCGAGGACTTCAACGAACGGTTCCCCTACAACGTGCCGTCGCTCGCCGCCGCGAACTCGGTCAGCATCAAGGGAGACTGGACATTCGGACGTGACGTCATCATGTTCGCCGACGCGCGTCTGGAAGATAGAAACGAGCCCAGTTACGTACCCAACGGCGAATACGTCGGACCGATGGGCATCGAGCCCGGTGATTGGGTGTGATGTGTCCGCCGTACGAAGAAAAAAAACCTATTTTTGACAAAATGCAAGCCGCACACAACAAAACCCTCTATCATGGGATGTGGTGTGCGTGATACCCATGCATATTTAATTGGAATGCTAACGATACGTGAGGACTAATGGCAGAGGGATCGAACGGGAGACGCCGCTTTTCCGACAAATGGGGCAAACATGAGTTGGATGTGTTGGCCGTGCTGTCGTCTGCGTTTCCGCAGTGGCTGACCTCGCGGCAAATCGCCCAGCGCGTCAAGGCATATGCCGACTCCTACGGGGAACTTGCCGATCAGGCCGCGAAGGCCGCGTTCGCCAAGCAGTTCCAGCGCGACCGCGCCAAGCTCGCGGCAATGGGAATCGCCATCGAGTCACGCCAGCCTGAATACTCCTCGAAGTCCGAGGGACAGGACTTCGCGTCGTACCGACTGCAGCTCGGGGACGAGCCGCGCATCCGCCTGCGCTTCGAGCAGGAGGATCTGCCGGTTCTCGCCGCGGCCAACTATCTCGCACGTTCGATTTCCGTATCGTCCACGCAATCGCAGACCGTGACGCCGCAGCATGTGTCCCGCACCACGCCAAGGGTGCCGCAGACGCCCATCCCCGGCCTCGGATTGGATTCCATCGCCCCGGGACTCGGCACGCAGACGATTCCGCCGGCTCTCGTGCGCGTCGTCGACTCCCGCCGTTTCGCGGCGACGGTCGACGTGGACGGAGAGAACATCAACGTCGCCTACACCGATTCCGACGACCTCGCCATGTTCGTGCTCGAACATCCCGGCGCAGTGATCGTCAGCCCGCAGGAGGCCGTCGACGCCTTCAACCGTCGTCTCCAGGCGGCGTCAAACATGATGCTGGCCGACAGATCGTCGGACGATACCGGCAGCGCCACGGTCGCCACGCCCACCATCACCAGCACGACCCCCGAGCCGGAGGACGCCGACCCCAAGAAAAACCACCAGAAGAAGTCCGGGACCTCGTTCCAGACCGGCAGCGAGGTCGACCGCAGACTGCGCCTGATGCTCTTCCTGTCCGCCCACCTCGGTGAGGAATTCTCCCTCGCGGAACTCGCGGAGCGCTTCATCGGCAGACCCAAGTCGGATGACGAGCTCAAGAAATACGTCAACGTGATCCACAAAGACATCAACACGCTGACCACGGTCTCCGACGACGGCGAGATGGCCGGAAGCCAGTTCTTCGACATCGATTGGTCGCTGCTTGACGCCGAAGGCATCGTGTCCGCGACGAATTCGCTCGGACTGGAACGCCTCGCCGGCATCTCCCCGCAATACCTGAGCATGCTCACCGCTTCAGTGAGCTACCTCGCGCATTCGCCGCTGCTGCCAGAGGCGCAGCGCACGCAGGCGGCCTCGCTGTATCAGCGTCTGCGCCAGCTGGTCAAGCCGGGGGAGACCCCTTGGCTGAGCCTGACCGGCTACGAGCTGGAGCCCCACTGCTTCTCCGTCGTCAAGCGCGCGATCTCCACCGAATCGCTGCTCGACATGGAATACACGGACGGCGCGGGACGGACCCGCCGCAAGGTCGTCGCCCCCTCCAAGATCTTCGTGGATGAGGGCGTCTACTATGCCGCCGTCTGGACCGACGTGCTGGACTCCACTCCGGAGGACCGGCGCAAGTTCGTCTCACGCGACCAGCTCATCAACAAGGCGAACGGCAAGCCCCGCACATGGCAGGTGCTCAGGCTCGCCCGCATCGAGCACGCCGAGGTCATCGCTCCGGTCAAGCGCGTGGACATTCCCGACATGCCGGTGAGCGAGTTGCGCAAGTGGAGCTTCGACAACGGCACTCCGGCCGTGTTCATCACGGATCAGCCGGATCTTCCGTTCATCAAGTCGATGCCGGGAGCCACCGTCGAGCCGTGCAGCCCGGGCGAGAAGGTGCATATCATCGTGTCGTCCGATTCCTGGTTCGTCGCCTTCTGCATCGCCCATGCGCGTCACATCACCGCGGTCGCGCCCGAGACCCTGCGCACGATGATCGTCGCCCGTGCGCAGCGCGAGCTCAGCCTCGGCACACGTGAAGAAGACACCCCGGAAGAGGAGTGATCTCATGCCCTGGTGGATCTGGCTCATTCTCTCGCTGTTCATGCTGGCGATGATCGTGGCGGGCATCGCGTACGCCGCCCTTCACGGCTTCAGGGCGTTGAACGGCATTGCGGAGATCGGCGGCCGTCTCGGCAAGCCCCTCTCCGAGCTCGCGGACGTTCCGCAGGGTGCGGACGCGCGCGAGCCGCTCGCCCCTCCGACATTCACCCAACCGTTGAACAGCGCCATCAGCCGGTATGACAATGCGCAGGTCGACGTCATCAGGCACCGGAACGCGAAGCGCGAACGTCACGCGCGTGCGTGGGCACGGTGGTCACGCTTCAACCGTTGACGGACTGCGGCTGCAAGCTGTGGCGCGGCCCGCAGCATCGTCTCATGCACGCAGGCGAATACGAGAATCCGACGGCGATGGCCGTCTGTGACGAACGGGGTTTCACGCATGGTCAAACATCAGCGCAAACATTCGGCGGCGGATCGACCCGGCCCATCGCCTTCCCAGCGGTATGCCGCATTCCAGAAGCGTCAGGCGCATAACGCGAGCGTCGCCGCGCGTTTCGCAGCCACGCTGCCGTTCGACCTGGACGATTTCCAGCAGGACGCGATAGACGCGTTGGAGCGGGGGGAGAACGTGCTCGTCGCGGCCCCGACGGGCGCAGGCAAGACCGTGGTGGCCGACTTCGCGATGTATCTGGCCCGCGAGCGCAATGTCAAGGCGTTCTACACCACGCCGATCAAGGCGTTGAGCAACCAGAAGTACCATGACCTGACCGCCGTTTACGGTGCCGACCACGTCGGGCTGCTGACGGGCGACATCTCGATCAACTCCGAAGCCGACATCGTCGTCATGACGACCGAGGTACTGCGCAACATGCTCTACGAGCATTCGACCACGCTCAACGCGCTGCGGTTCGTCATACTCGACGAGGTCCATTACCTCGCCGACCGGTTCCGCGGCCCGGTCTGGGAGGAGGTCATCATCCATCTTCCCCGGCAGGTCAGCGTCATCGGATTGTCCGCCACGGTCTCCAATGTCGAGGATTTCTCGTCCTGGATATCCTCCGTCCGCGGCGACACTAAGCTGGTGGTCTCCGAACGCCGTCCCGTCCCGCTGGAGCAGCATGTGCTCGTGCAGGCCGACGACCACACCGAGCCGGAGCTGCTCGACCTGTACCGGCGTGACGCCCAGGGCGAGCAGACCACCAAGCTCAACGCGCGCCTGATCGACCGGCTCGATCAGCTTGACCGTCAGGCGGCGCGCCGCCGCGGCGCCGAGGACTCACGCTCCCGCGGCCGTGGCCATTCGCGGGGCCACGCGCCGGCGCAGCGCCACACGCCCAAGCGCTGGGCGGTGGTCGACGAGCTCAACTATCTCGACATGCTTCCCGGCATCTATTTCATATTCTCGCGCAACGGCTGCGATCAGGCCGTCGAGCAGTGCATCAATGCGGGGCTGGAACTCACCACCGAGGACGAGATGCGGCGCATCCGCGCCATCGTCGACGAGATGGTCGCCGGGCAGTTGAGCCAGGAGGATCTCAAGGCGTTGCAGTTCTCCCGGTTCAGGTTCGCGCTGGAGGAGGGCTTCGCGTCCCATCACGCCGGCATGGTCGCGCTGTTCCGGCAGATAGTCGAACGCCTGTTTGAAGAGGGACTGGTGAAGATGGTCTTCGCGACGGAGACGCTCGCGCTGGGCATCAACATGCCTGCGCGCTGCGTCATCGTCGAAAAGCTGGAGAAGTTCAACGGCAGCGGGCATGTGCCGCTGACACCGGGGGAGTTCACCCAGCTGACCGGCCGCGCCGGCCGTCGCGGCATCGATACGATCGGACACGCGATCGTCGTCGACCATCGCGATTTCGTACCTGCGACCGCCGCCGCATTGTCCAGCAAGCGCGTCTACCCGCTGCATTCGAGCTTCCATGCCACGTTCAACATGGCCGTCAATCTGCTCAACACCAGCGACTACGAGACGACTCGCGCCACGCTGGACCATTCCTTCGCCCAGTGGGAGGCCAACGAGTCGGCCTGGCAGCTCGAATCGCAACTGACCACGCTGAAACAGGCGTTGAACGGCTATGAGCAGGCATTCCACTGCGAGTACGGGGATTTCGCGTCTCTGATGCGCATCCGCATGGAGCTGTCCGACCTGGAGAAGAACGGCCGGCGCAAGCTCAAGCAGACCGCCTTCCCGACCGACGAGCAGCGCAAGAACACGTTCCGCGAGCTGGACCAGTCCATCGAGACCCTGAAGAAGCGCGACCGCGAACATCCGTGCCGGCAGTGCCCCGACATGCAGCAGCATATGAAATGGGGCCATCGCTGGATTCGCGAGATGCGCGAATACGAGCGGGTGCAGCACAGGTACGAGTCGCGCACCGGATCCGTGGCCCGGCAGTTCGACCGTATCTGCTCCATCCTGGAACAGCTGGGATACGTGAAGCGCGACGGGACGGACATGCGATTGAGCGAGCAGGGGCAACTGCTGCGCCACATCTACAGCGAGCAGGACATCGTGCTTGCCGAAGCGCTGGAACGCGGCATGTTCGACCATCTGACGGCGCGACAGCTCGCCGCGGTGCTCTCCGCCCTGGTATTCGAAGCCAGGGGAGGCACCGGGGGAGAACCGAGGCGCTGGCCCGGCGGCATCCAAGGCCCGGTCGCCCAGACTTCGCAATCTTTGGACCGTCTGCATGCGCAGCTCACGATGCTGTGCGAGGATGAGGGGCTTGACGACCTGCAGCAACTCGACTTCGGCATCGTCGACATCATGTACGACTGGGCCAGCGGCAACAGTCTGGCATATATGCTGCATGACCGGGACATGACCGGCGGTGATTTCGTGCGCAACGCGAAGCGTCTGTCCGACATCCTCCAGCAGATCTCGGCGGCAGAGCCGTATCTGCCGCAGGGGAGCGCGCACCTCGCCCAGGTCGCGCACGAGGCCATGGAACTGGTCAACCGCGGCATCGTCGCCTATTCGGGCATCGGCGAGGGCTGACGGAATCGTCGCAGGCGGCAAGGCAGGACCGGAACGGGGAATATACGACTCGTCCGAACTGTTTTGTAGCGTGATAATAGTTTTCGGGAAAGATCGACAAGAAAGACCACAAGGAGGAACGTCATGGCGGAACGCAGCCTACGCGGTATGAGCATCGGCGCGAAATCACTGGAATCCGACGACAACGTGGACTTCGCCGCACGCAGCGAGGTGGCGTACATCTGTCCCAAGGGACACCGGACCATCCTGCCGTTCGCCGAGGGCGCCGAAATCCCCGACGAGTGGGAATGCCGCTGCGGCACCATCGCGCACCGCGAGGGCGACGGCGACGAGGAGGCCAACGAGATCGCCAAGCCCACCAGGACCCACTGGGACATGCTGCTGGAGCGTCGCAGCGAGGACGAACTGAAGAAGCTGCTGGACAAGCGTCTTGAAATGCACCACAGCGGCTGGATTCCCGACTACGAGTAAGGGGAGAGGCATGTCTCAGCATCAGGTCACGACCCGGCAGCGCAGGAACGTGGTGCTGCTCGACCTTGACGGTACGTTGACGCAATCGGACCCGGGCATCATCGCCTGCGCCACCAAGGCGTTCGAGGAGCTCAGCCTGCCGGTTCCCGACGATCAGGAGATGCACCGGTTCATCGGACCGGCCATCATCGAGTCGTTCAGACGCAACCATATGCCGGACGAGCTGCTGGACCGCGGCGTGGAGATATACCGCGAATACTATGCGGACAAGGCGGTGTTCGACGACCCGAACAATCCCGGCCACAAAATTCCCGGACGACTGTACAACAGCGTGTACGCCGGTATTCCCGAGCAGCTGGCGGCATTGCGCGCCGACGGCTTGCACCTGGCAATCGCCACGTGCAAGCCGCAATATCAGGCCGAGCCAGTGTGCGAGCATTTCCATCTCGATACCATGGTCGACGGCATCTACGGCGCCAGCACAGACAATTCGCGCATCGACAAGGATCAGGTCATCCGATACTGCTTCGACAGCATCGGATTCGATGCGGATGCCGGTGACCGCGCCCTGATGGTCGGCGACCGTTGGACCGACGTCGACGGCGCCATCGCATGCGGGCTCGATTGCCTGGGTTGCCGTTGGGGGTACGCCGAAGCCGGTGAGCTTGAGGAACATGGCGCATACCGCATCATCGATACCGTCGATGAGCTTGCAGCCGCGGTGAATGATTATTTCGCGAAGTGACCATCTGACATACCGTACTATTATCCGATAATTACGCTGTGCGACAGTGATTCGACCGGGCTTCAGGAATGGCCTTATTTCAACGGTTTGAAGCCATATTAATCAGTGGTTTGGGCCGAAGCCTGCCAAAGGTAGCCAAACCCGTATATGACAATTGGCTATGGAGATGAAGTAACCCATGGCCTCGGTTTGCATTGCCCTTGCCGTGGGTCGGTTTCATCATACCCGGCGTCCATCTGCGGACGAGCCCCGATGCGTCGCGGTAGGCCACCGTGCCGCGCTCCGACCTCCAGAAGCCCTGCCATTCCGGCGTCTCGCGGCTCCTGTCGAAGTCGAAGCAGCCATCCCTCAGAAGGGCCATAAGATCGGGTTCGACGGGTTCGCCGGTCACAGGGTCGTTGACGACCAGACTCAGGTCGGCAGCGTTGCGCCTCACGGCGGAGATTCGCCATGACTTCGGCAGACCGCCGGGCTCGAACATCACGAGGCGGTCGTCCGGCACCACGCGCCAAGTGTCCGTCAGGACGTTGCGCGGGTCGCGGTCGGGCAGGTCGGGCGTCGGGCGCACGTCGTCGGGGTCGATTCTCCCGAATGACTCCTCGACCTTCCGGCTCCCGCCCAACAGCAGGTCGTCCGGCGAGGCGTCCGTTCCCGTCAGCCAGTTCCACGGGCGTTCCGGCCCGCTCCGCCCCATCCACAGTCCGCCGCCCCCGTCGCGCCACAGCGCCACGGCCTCCAGCTCCCTCGACATATGCTTGCCAACCTTTCGACGTTGTTTTCCTATCCATCCAAGGCATGGTGCGGAAAGCGGCCGGACAGCCAAGGGCATGACTGGTTACGCGGTGGAGTTCCATATCCCGACGGAGCATTTCATGTCCTCACTGACCAAGGTGTCCTCCACGACGAGGGCGAGGCACAGGGCTTGGATACGCCGGCACGCGCGTGGCGTCTGGCGGGCCGCAATCGAAGCGGGCGCATACAGAACGGAGCGCTTCGTCGCCTTGGCGATGGTGCAGTGGCCGGGGCCCTCGATCTACCCGGCGATGTCCTGCGCGGAGACGCTGAAGTCAGAGGAACCGGGAGAATTGAAGGGTGCGGAGAGGAAATAGGTTCGACCGAGCCGTTTCTTCCTCCGGGATGCAAGCGCGAACAACGGTTTGTTGTACCCGCGCTTGGCGAACGGGCCATGCCCTTAGAATGGAATCAGCAAGCGCACAGCGAGGCGCTCGAATCGTTTTCCGATGTCGGGAGGTAGTCATGTCAATCGGTCAGGTTATCAAAGTCGTGCGCGAGGAGCGAGGTCTTACGCAGTCGCAGTTCGCGCACGAGCTGTTCGTCACCCAACAGGCGCTTTCCCGCTGGGAGAAGGGAACGGCAGAGCCGAGCATCGACATGATTCGGCTTATCAGCACCCGTTTTGAGGTGCCGATGGCGAGGCTTATGGAGATGCCGGACAACGGTTTTTGCCAAAGTTGCGCCATGCCGTTCTATCGCCCGGAAGACCATGGCACCGAACCGGATGGAACGCGAAGCGGAGATTATTGCAACTACTGCTATGACGACGGCGTTTTTCTTCAGGACTATGCCAATAGCGATGAATTGGTCGCCGCGTGTGCGCCGATGATGGCGGAATCCTGCCATATCAGCGTCGAACAGGCCGAGGATTGCATGTCGGCGCTGCTGCCAAACCTCAAGCGGTGGCGGCATCAGGACGAGATCGATGCGGTGGCGGAAGGGGAATGAGCGATGGCGTTCGATTATAAGAAGGAGTATAAGGACCTGTATCAGCCGAAGACCATGCCGGCCATCGTCATGGTACCGGCGATGCGGTTCGTCGCGGTGGACGGTGTGGGCGACCCGAACGAAGAAGGCGGCGATTACGCCAAGGCGATGCAACTGCTTTACGGCATTTCGTTCACCGTCAAAATGAGCAAGAAGTCAAAGAACCCGGCCGAGCATATCGACGGGTACTTCGACTACACCGTGCCTCCGCTGGAGGGCTTATGGAGCATGGGGGAGGGTGTGCCCGGCGTCGATTACGCGCACAAAGCCGACTTCCATTGGACTTCGATGATTCGTCTGCCGGAATTCGTGACCGATAAGGTCTTTGCGTGGGCCAAGGCATCGTTTGCCGCCAAACACCCGGAATCCGACGTCAATCGCGCATATCTCTTCGATTTCGATGAAGGCGTGGTAGCGCAGGTCATGCACAAGGGCCCGTACGACGACGAGCCCGCAACCGTGGCGATTCTGGATGACTACGCGCGCTCGCAAGGCTACGAGCTCGACCTCTCCGACGCCCGCCGACATCACGAAATCTACATATCCGATCCGCGCCGAGCAAAACCGGAAAACCTCAAAACCGTCATCCGTCATCCGGTAGTGAAGGTGGGTTGACTTTCAGCGAACTGCTCGAAGCGCTCACCGGGCGGACCATCTTGGCCGGGTTCCTCCGTTGCGCACGTATGCGTCCAGCTTCATCCTGAGCCTCGCGTTCGCCACCGCCTTGGTCTTGCCTTGGGCCGTGAGCCGCCTCCTGCGCCCGGTGGCCCTGTCGGGCTCTATGTCTATCGCAGCGTGCCAGATTCCATCGGCGCTTCTGTATGTCGAGCCGCCGCCACCCATTGCCATCGTTGGTCTCCCGTCGTGTGAAATGCGTAGCCAAATGCGTAGCCACAACGGACCACCCAGAGGCATCCACAGTTACCTGTGCGAAATGAAGACCGTTGAAATTAAGCCGTTTCTAAGATTCCCGAATAGTTAGCCGATAATGTACGTTATGTCAGATTTATGATCTTCGGCGCAGTTGACGTTCCGTTTTTTGCACTTTTATCCAGTGAAAGTCCTATTTTTCAAGACGTGATTATGGGACTTTCGCCGGATAAAGATATCTTCGTGCAGATTTTGGCTGTGTTTTTTCAGGTAAGTAGCGATGAGGATGAGCCGGAGGCCGGCGAGGAAGGCCTCGCCGAGCCTGTCGTACTCGTGCACGCGGTCCATGAGCAGGCACGCGCCCATGAACGCGTTCGATGACTTCTCATGCATCATCATCACCAGCAAGCAGACGGTCAACATGCCGGTCGTAGAGGTCAAGTTCGACAACGACGACAACGAGGTGCAGGGAGACACTTTGTTGAGGGAACTGCCCATCACGTTCCAAACCGACAGCTCGGGATCATGGAACATCGAATTGGACGCGACGAAACTGACGTCGGATGCTCTTCCCCCTGTGGGAAGCATCGATTACGTCAACGATATATTCTCGTCTCACAGACGCATGCGTCACGCCTCGGTATGCGTGGCGCCGCGGACCACGCGGTCGACTTCGGTGAAATGCGCACGATGCGCCTGGATACCCATCAGCAACAGCTCCACAAAAACCAGCGCGATGACTATCGCCGCGCCGATCACCAAGTGGTCGGTGTAGAAATCGTGGAATGCGGGGGACAGTTCCTCGCTCGCCATGAGATACACCATGAAGGGGATGCCCGCGAACAGCACGGACACCATCTGGGCCAGCACCACGTTCCAGCTGACGGGGTTCACCTCGGGGTGCCTCTCCCCCGTGCCGAACCGGCTTCTCACAATGCAGATGCCGCACACCGAGAGCATCCACACGACGGCGAACACCCACAACAACAGCGGAAGCAGATCATCCATACGCCAGCCTCCGGTTATGCCGCCTCGCGTGCGGCACGCTGGGCGGCAATCTTCCTGCGCATGCGCATGGCAGTAAGCTCGTCGATTGGCCGACCGGCGACACGTCCCGACCCTGCGGAGCCGACGTTCGCCGAGGACGACTGCAGATCGACGTAGTCCTCGGTCTCCAGCGCGTCATGAATCTGATGCCACAGCGAGCCGACGGACACGCCGAACACGGCCTTGCCGCTCTGCAGCAGTGCGATCATCTGGTCGCTGGTGGTGCATTCATGCACCTCTTCCCCATCGCACATGATGGTGACATGCTCAAGCTGGTCGACATCGCGCTGCATCAGGAACCCGATGGCCGTAGTGACGTTCTGCAGGTTCACGCCTGCATCCAGCAGCTTCTTGGACACCGCGAGAATCACCACGTCCTTGAAGGAGTACAGTCGCCTCGACCCCGATCCGTGAGATGGGGTGATCGATGGTTCGACGATCTGCTTGCGCGCCCAATAGTCCAGCTGACGGTACGTGATGCCGGCGACCTTGGAAGCCACCGTACCACGGTAGCCCCGTGTCGGGCGGCGGGCGCCTTCGTCGACGAACAGCTCCCCCTGCACGGCGTCGGACGCACCGAGATCGAGCCTCTGCTCCAGCGGCACGACCAGATGCAGCCCGGCCATCTGGCTCCCTGTCTGCTCAGCCATCGCACTCCCCCGTCCTGTGCATGCGCCGGACCGGCACATGCACGATCACATGAATGACGTACCGTCCCAGTCTAACGCGCACGGCTTCGCATCATCACGCGATAACGGCGGATTTGGTGAAGAAAACCAGACGGAACTTACCGATCATGATCTCGTCGCCGTTGCGCAGCTGCTGATGGTCCACCCGCTGGCGGTTCACATAGGTGCCGTTGAGGCTGCCGGAATCGTATACCGCGAATGTGTCGCCGACGCGGCGGAACACGGCATGGGAACGGGATACCGTCGAATCGTCCAGCAGGATGTCGGCGCGGGAGTCGCGCCCGACCGTCACCTCATCCTCATCGAGCAGGTAGCGGGACCCGGAAACGGCACCTCTGGTCGAGATGAGCAGTGCGGTGCCCGGTGCGAGCCGCGCGATGGTTTCGATGTCCTCCTGCGTGAGGGGACGGTCACCTGTGGTGGTGATGGGAATCTGGATGGCGGGCAGACCAATGATGGTCGTCTCGCCTGCACTTGGAATCGGATCTGTCATAAACGCTATTCTACAGCCCTTGCATACGTATTGTCGGTTGACTTGCGAATTTGGCTGATGGTAATCGAATCCGAGGACGTCACGCTCACCGTCGCGCCGTACTTCACCTTCAGACTCGAACCCACGCCACCCGCGATATTGACGGCGTTCTGAAGGTTCTGGGGATCGCCGATGGCCAGGATCCGATACGGCGCGCTCAGCGCGACACCGTCGCATTCCAGGCCGTCGTCCGTGTCGCTGACATAGGTTTTCGTCACGACACGCACGCTGTTGATGGCCATCACCTCGGCGCCTGCGTTGCGCAGTTCCTCGATGAGTTTGTACATCGTCGCCGCGTCGATCTTCGTCTTCGACCCTTGGGAGATGCTGATCGACACACCCTTGCCCGTCGCGGGCAAACGACCGGCGAGGATGCCGTTGGTCTCCTCGTTCTGCTTGGCGATGCGCTCCGCCTCCTGCGTCTTGTTCGCCGCGGCCTTGAGCGATCCCAACTGATTGGTCAGCTCCGACTTGCGCTGCTCCAGGTTCTGCACCTGTGTGCCGGTCTCGCTGATCAGCCTGGTCAGCTCGTCCTCGCTCAGCGTCTCGTATGTGGCGTCGGCGTTGTTGATCTGGATCATGTACCCGTATCCCAGCAGCGCGCACATGATGAGGATGAGCACGCTCGTCATCAGGCGCATGCGCGCCGAGCCGTCCTTGACGGGGCGCTTCGGCTTCTTGCGCACCACGGGGAACGAGCCGGTCTCCATGCGATCGTTCTTCTTGTCCTGCGCATGCTGCTCGTGCAGCTGCGACAGCACGTCACGAGACGATTTGTGCGCCACCATGATTCATCACCCCCGGAAGATGAAGCGACGGATCGCCGACACGTTCGAGAAGATACGGATTCCCAGCACGACGATGACGGCCGTCTGCAGCTGGGATCCGACGCCCAGCTGATTGCCCAGGAACACCAGCAGCGTCGCGGTGACCACGTTCGAGATGAACGAGATGACGAACACCTTGTCGGAGAAGCTGCGCTCGAAGTACGCGCGGGCCGCTCCCAGTAGCGCGTCAAGCGCGGCGACCACCATGATGGGAAGATACGGCTGCAGAATGATGGGGATGTCCGGCTTGACGAACACGCCGAGCACCACGCCGATGATGAGACCTAGTACCGCTGCCATCTACTCGCTCCTCTTTGCATAGGACAATTCGCCGGAAGGCGCCGCTTCCAGTGTAATCGAACTCTCTTTATTCACCTGAGGGTATATGCCCGCCTGGGCGAACGAATCATACAGACTGCGCTGCGTGGACTTGCTGACCGCGGAGGCCAGCGTGTCGCGGTCCCCTATCGCCTGGATCGTGTACGGGCTGGTCACGGCGGTGACGCCGACGAGAATGTTCGATCCCGCCTTGCGCACCGATGTCTGCACGCCGAGCCGGTTGCCGTTGATGGCTATGCCCTCGGCGCCCGCCTGCCACAGCAGTCGCACCAGCAGCCGCAGGTCGGCGTCGGTGACCACGCGAATCTGCATGCCGCTGGACTCGCGTGGCGTCGATGCCCCGTCGGAGCCGGCGGCGATGGGGTCGGCCAGGGTCAGGCTGATGCCCGGCCCCTCCACGGCGACAAGCCCGTTGACCATCTCGTCGTTGACCAGCGTCGAATCCTCACCCGTGCCGCCCAGCTTCTTCGATCGTTCCGTGACCTGGTTGCGCAGATCGTTGACTTCGTTCATGAGCGTGTCGGCCTGGCCGCGCGTCTCGCGCAGCTCGCTGGCGAGGCTTTGCCTGACGACCTTGCGCGGGTCGGAATGCAGCCGTTCGATGAACAGCGACCCGTAGAAACCGACGGCGATGCACATGGCGAACACCAGAAACTTCGTCGCCCACGTCGACAGACGCGAGCGCGGACGCTGGTCGAGCCTCGAATCCGAGAACAGCGGATCCATGGGGCGGTTGGTGAGATCGTCGATGAGCTTGAGCGAATCGTCATGCAGCCGTCTGCGGCGGGCCGGCATGGTCTGCCCGCCTTCCGCGGGCCTGACATGCCGGGACTGCGACTGGGCCACGGAATCCGAAAACACCGCACGACGTTTCACCGGCGCGTTCTCGGCCGGCACGGGAAACGACAGCGGCTTGATCGGATCAGCGTCCATCGGCACGTTTCTCTTTCACCAGCAGTGAAATGCCCTGCTTGCTGTAGATGCAACCGGCGAGCCAGTACAGTCCGACGCCCCAGATGCCGGCGGCCAGCGCGGCGAGGTGCAGAAGCCCGACGAAGGGGTTCTCCCAGATGTCGCAGAAAATCAGCGCGACGATGGAGACCATCAGCATGAAAGTGCCGGCCTTGCCGACGAAATGCACCGGCAGCGGGCCGTAATCGTATTGAGCAAGCCACAGCACGAGCAGCATCATCCATGCGTCCCTGGCCGCGATGATGATGATCATCCACCAGGGGATGATCCCGGCGACGCCCAATGCGAGGACGCTGCAGATGATCAGCAGGCGGTCGGCGATGGGATCGAGGATCTGCCCGATCTTGCTCACCTGATTGAAGGCGCGCGCGATGATGCCATCGAGGCTGTCGGTGATGGCCGAAACGGCGAGGACGATCAGTGCGGGCACCATCCGGTGATCGGCGACCAGCCATGCGATAAAGGGGATGGACGCGATTCTCAGGACGCTGATGAGGTTCGGCACGGTGAAGTAGATGTCCCTCGGCTCGGGGCTGTACTCCTGGTTGAACTTCTGCTTGATCTTCTGGCGGTATCCGCCGTCGGCGTGCTGCTGTGTACCCATTGTCGAACCCCGTTCGTCACATGCGGGAGGCCTGCAGCGCGGTCACGATGATGGCCCGGGCACCCACCTCGTACAGCTTGTCCATCAGCTGGTTGACCTTCGCCTTGGGCACCATCACGCGCACCGCATTCCACTGCTTGTCGTGCAGCGGGGATACGGTCGGGCTCTCGAATCCGGGGGTCACCGCGACGGCGGCCGCCACCTTGCCGACGGGGATGTCATAGTCCATCAGCACGTAGCGCTGCGCGGTCAGCACGCCCTGCAGGCGGCGGCTGAGGATGGTGAGCCGCTCGTCCTCGGGGTCGAGGCGCGGGGAGCGGATGAGCACCGCTTCGGAGTGCATGATGGGGTCGGCGAAGATGCGCAGGCCGGCGTTGCGCAGCGTGGTGCCGGTGGACACCACGTCGGCGATGAGGTCGGCCACGCCCAGCTGCACCGAGGACTCCACGGCGCCGTCGAGGTGGATGGTCTCGGCCTCGATGCCGTGCGCCACCAGATAGTCATGCACGAGCTTGTCGAAGGACGTGCCCACACGCTTGCCCTGGATGTCCTGCAGCGTATGGAAGTCGGAATCGTTCGGCGCGGCGAAGCGGAACGTGGACGCACCGAAGCCGAGCTCCATGTGCTCGCTGGCCTCGGTGCCGGAGTTCAGCAGCAGGTCATGGCCCGTGATGCCGACGTCGATGGTGCCGCGGCCGACATACACGGCGATGTCGAGCGGCCGCAGATAGAACAGCTCGATGTCGTTGTCCGGGTCCTCCACCACGAGCTGACGCGGATTGGAACGCAGACGATACCCTGCCTCGGACAGCATGTTCCAAGCGGGCTCCGACAACATGCCCTTGTTGGGCACTGCGATTCTGAGCATGGTGTTTCTCCCTCCAGACCGGCCGGTCTGTTTGTCACAGGTGCTTATAAACGTCCTCCAGGGTGATGCCCTTGGCGATCATCATGACCTGGAGATGGTACAGCAGCTGGCTCATCTCTTCGGCCGTGCGGTCCGCGCCCTCGTATTCGGCCGCAATCCAGGTCTCCCCCGCCTCTTCGATGATCTTCTTGCCGATGAAGTGCGTGCCCTTGGCGAGCTCGTCCACGGTCAGGGAGCCTTCGGGCTTGGTGACGGCCTTCTCGGACAGTTCGGCGAATAGCGATTCAAACGTCTTCATGATATGTGTCCCTTGAGATTGTGCATGGTTGAGGCACTCGACGGCGTCGCCACGATCGCGGTCCGGCATTGGTGTCGGAGCCGTCGCGTGCCATGTTCTGCGTTTCCGCCGTCAGTCGCGGTATGCGGCAGCGGCCTTGTCCCTGATCTGGTCGATGGCCTGGGCCGGGCTCTCAGCGCCGTACACGGCGGAGCCGGCGACCAGCACGTCGGCGCCGGCCTCGGCGACGATGTGGGCGGTCTTCGGGCTGACGCCGCCGTCGACCTGAATATGGGTGGACAGGCCCCGACGCGTGATCTCGTCACGCAGGCGACGAACCTTCGCCATCTGGTTGTCCAGGAACTTCTGTCCGCCGAAACCGGGTTCGACAGTCATGATCAGCACCATGTCGAACTCGTCGAGGATGTCGAAAATCGGTTCGACCGGCTCGGCGGGACGCACGGCGAAGCATGCCTTGCAGCCCATGTCACGCAGCTGGCGGGCCAGACGCACCGGCGCGTGGGTGGCGCCCATATGGAACGAGATGGAGGCGGCACCGAGCTTCGCGTATTCGGGGGCCCAACGGTCGGGGTCCTCGATCATCAGGTGCACGTCGACCGGCAGGTCGGTGACCTCGCAGATGCGCTTGACGATGGGCTCGCCAAGGGTGAGGTTCGGCACGAAGTGGTGGTCCATCACGTCGACATGCACGAGGTCGGCGTTGGCGATGGCCTTGAGGTCGCGTTCGAGGTTGCAGAAATCAGCGGAAAGGATGCTGGGTGCGATTTGTATGCTCATGGCTCTCATTCTATGGTGGAAGAACGACGAGACGGCTTGCGCCTACACGACGTTCTTGTTTGTGTGTTATGGTATTGCGGTTTTCTATGCTCTTGTGCGATATCCTGATTCGGACGGATGCGGGCGCTCAGTCCTAATGGACCTCGCTCTCGGCGGTTTCGGCGGGAGTCTCGGGCTTCGCGGTCTTGGCCGTCTTGCCGGATTTCGCGGCGGCCCGCTCTTCCAGCTGGCGCTGACGTTCCATCTCGTCGGCCGTGACCGCGCGCAGTCTGGATGTCAGGTCGCGTGTCTCACTGCCGAAGCGCCACAACACGACGAACAGGATGCACCCGGCAAGGAACACGATGATCGCGGTCCACACGTTGACTCGCAGGCCGAGGATGATCGTCGAATAGTTGATGCGGATGCTTTCGATCCAAGTGCGTCCAAGCCCGTACCACATCATGTACATGGCGAACTGCTGTCCGGATTTGAGCACGTCGACGAGTTTGTGGCCGAGCCACACGATAATCGCGGCGCCGATCAGGTTCCAGATCATCTCGTACAGGAACGTGGGGTGGAACAGCGTGCCGGTCGGGCATGCCTGTCCGTTGTAGCAGATCTCACTTTTGCCGATGGCGTCCGCATCGTTGAGCTTGAGGCCCCATGGCAGCGTGGTCGGCATGCCGTACAGTTCCTGGTTGAACCAGTTGCCCAGTCGTCCGATGGCCTGCGCTACCATCAGCGCCGGCGCGATGCAATCGGCCAGCAGGGCGAACGGATAACGCCGGTGGCGGCACCACAGGAACGCGGCCAAGGCCCCCACCCCGATGCCGCCGAAGATGGCCATGCCGCCTTCCCACACCTTGAGGATGTTGATGAGGTTGCCGGTTGGCGGGAAGTAGATGTCGGGCGTCGTGATGCAGTGGTACAGACGGGCCCCGACCAGGCCGCAGGGCACTGCGACCAGCGTGGTGTCCAGCACCTGGTCGAAGGTGCCCCCGTTCTTCTTCCATCTGACGGTGAGGATCCACACGGCGAAGATGATTCCCGTCAGGATGCAGATCGCATACATGTGGATCGTCACCGGTCCGATGGAGAACTTGGAGAACCCCGGTGAGGGGATATACGCAAGATTCATGCAGTGCCTCGTTTGTCTAGACCGCTGTTACCGCCATCTACCCTACCCCATGGCCGGCGGATGCACGGTAAAGGCAGCCCGCCGGCGCGGGGTGTGTCAGCGTGACTCGTTGTGGATGCCCTCGGACAGCGCCTCGACCTTGGCGGCCAGGTCGCGCAGTCCTTCCTTCGGCGCCTTCGCGGTGACGTTGTCGTCGTCAAGCAGGGTGTGCACCAGAGCAGAACCGACGATGACGCCGTCGGCGTAGGCGCCGACCTTCGCGCCCTGCTCCGGGGTGGATACGCCGATACCCACGCACACGTTTCTCGCCCCGGCGTTGCGGGCACGCTCGACAAGCGTTTCGGGCGATGCGCTGATGGTGTCGCGCTCGCCGGTGACGCCCATACGGGATGCCGCGTAGACGAAGCCGCGTGCGTTGCGGGCGACCAGTTCGAGACGTTCGGAGGCCGAATCCGGGGAGACCAGGAAGATGCGGTCGAGTCCGTGACGATCCGAAGCCTCGATCCACTCGCCAGCCTCATCGGGGATGAGGTCGGGGGTAATCAGGCCGGCACCGCCGGCGTTCTCGAAATCGCAGGCGAACCGTTCGACGCCGTAATGGTAGATCAGGTTCCAGTAGCTCATGATGAGTGGCACGCCGCCGGCGTTGGCCACCGTCTCGACCGCCTTGAACACGCCGTTGATGCTTTCCCCGTTGTTCAGGGCGATCTGGCTGGCCGCCTGAATGACGGGGCCGTCCATCACCGGGTCGGAGTACGGCAGGCCGATCTCGACCGCGTCGACGCCGTGCTCGATCATGGTCCTGAGCGCGTCGAGTGAGATGTCGGGGTTCGGGAAGCCATACGGCAGGTATCCGATGAAGGCCGGCTTGTTTTCGGCCTTGAGCCGGTCGAACATGGCTTCCGTCGCGCTGGGCTTGTGACTGATGCCGAGCGGCTGTCCGGACGGTGTGGTTGCTGTATTCGTCATAATCAAAAACTCCTTCTGCTTCACGGACCGGTTCAGGCGACGGTGTCGCCCTGCGCGCCGGTGACATCGAGCGCCGCGGCCTGCTCGTCGGTCAGGTATCCGAACCATTTGCCCGCGGTGGCCATGTCCTTGTCGCCGCGGCCGGAGATGTTGACGATCATCACGGCCTTGTCGTATCCCTTGGCCTTCAGATCAGCGGCGGCCTTGAAGGCGCCAGCGACGGCATGCGAGCTCTCGATGGCGGGGATGATGCCCTCGGTCTGGCTCAGGTCGCGGAAGGCGTTCATAGCCTCCTCGTCGGTGGCCCAGGAGTAGTTCACGCGCCCGATCTCCTTGAGCCAAGCGTGCTCGGGGCCGACGGAAGCGTAATCGAGACCGGCCGAAATCGAATACGTGTCGAGAGTCTGTCCTTCATCGGTCTCCAACAGGTAGCTCTTGGCACCCTGGAACATGCCGAGCTGTCCGGTGCCCGGTGCGAAACGGATCGCATGATGGCCCGAGGCCGGCCCGTTGCCGCCCGCCTCATAGCCGTACAGGTTCACGCGCTCGTCGTCGAGGAACGCGTTCATCACGCCGATGGCGTTGGATCCGCCACCGACGCACGCGCACACCGCGTCCGGGTGGTCGATGCCGTACCAGTCCTGAAGTTGCTGCTTGGCCTCCTCGCCGATGATCTTCTGGAAGTCGCGAACCATGGCCGGGAACGGGTGCGGTCCGGCGACCGTGCCGAGCAGGTAGTGCGTGTCGGCGACGTTGGTCACCCAATCGCGCAGCGCCTCGTTGATTGCATCCTTGAGAATCTTGTCGCCCAGTGTCACTTCGACGACCTCGGCGCCCAGCATGCGCATGCGGGCCACGTTGAGGGCCTGGCGTCGGGCGTCGATCTGCCCCATGTACACGCGGCACTTGAGCCCTAGCATCGCGCACACGGTGGCGGTGGCCACGCCGTGCTGTCCGGCACCGGTCTCGGCGATCACGCGGGTCTTGCCCATGCGCTTGACGAGCAACGCCTGGCCGAGCGCGTTGTTGATCTTGTGCGCGCCGGTGTGGTTGAGGTCCTCGCGCTTCAAGAAGATGCGGGCGTCGAGTCCGGTCCTGTCCTTGACCAGCGCGGCGAATCGCGGGGCTTCCGTCAGCGGGCTCGGGCGGCCGACGTACCGCTGCTGCAGCGTCATGAATTCCTTACGGAACTCGGGGTCGGCCTTGGCCTGATCATAGACACGCTCCAGCTCGTCCAGAGCGGTGATCAGTGCCTCCGGCACGTATCGCCCGCCGAACTGTCCCCAATATGGTCCCTGATGCTCGCTCAACGGGGTCGATTCGGATGCTTTCACTCTCTGACCTGCCTTTACTAGTCGTTGTACGGCGGCCACATGGTCGTCGGCGGTGGCCACGCCTTCGCCCACCAGCACGGCATCCGCGCCGGCGCGACCGTAATCCTCGACCTCGACCGAACCGAACACGCCCGACTCTGCGACGCGGATCACGTCATCGGGCAGTCCTTCGGCGAGTTCGGCGTATTTGTTCACGTCAACCTTCAGGTTCTTGAGATTGCGCGCGTTGATGCCGATGATCCGGGCGCCGGCCGCGACCGCGCGGCGGATCTCCTCGGTGGTGTGCGTTTCGACGAGCACGGCCATGCCGAGCTCGTGGGCGAGTTCAAGCAGGTGCGTGAGCTTGTCGTCGTCCAGCGCGGCGACGATGAGCAGCACTAGGTCGGCGCCGTGGGCACGCGCCTCGTAGATCTGGTAGTCGGTGACGATGAAGTCCTTGCGCAGCAGCGGAATGTGAACCGCCGAGCGGACCTTGTCGAAATCGTCCAGCGAGCCGAGGAACCGCCGGCCTTCGGTGAGCACGGAAATCGCGCTCGCACCGCCGCGCTCGTATTCGCGGGCCAGGGCCGCCGGGTCGGGGATATCGCTCAAATGCCCCTTGGATGGGGAGGCGCGCTTGATTTCGGCGATCACGGGGATGCCGTCCGGACGCTTGAGCCATCGCGTCACGTCGATAGGCGCCGGCGCGGCCAGAGCGGCCCGCCTCACATCCTCAAGAGACACGACACATTCGCGGGAACGCTGGTCTTCCAACGCCCCGGCAACCAATTCGTCCAAAACCGACATAATGCTCCCTTATAGATCGTTCGGTCAGTCGCCACTGTAATTCATGGCAGACGACAACCGCGCGTTCCGTCCTACATTCTGGGCGTGGCCGCGGGCCGGAGCGGGCCGGGATCGTGGCCCGGCAACGAAGGCGGCCGCCGCGGAGGAATCCGCGACGGCCGCGCATGCACGCTCATCCGTGCAGGGAGAGACCCCGCGTCACTTGCGGCGCTTCTTCTCCCTGATGTTGACGGAGATCTGGATCGGGGTGCCTTCGAAGCCGAACTCCTCGCGCAGGGAGCGCTCAAGGAACCGGCGGTAGCCGTGCTCCAGGAATCCGGTGGCGAAGATCACGAAGCGCGGCGGACGCGTGGACGCCTGCGTGGCGAACAGGATACGTGGCTGCTTGCCTCCGCGCAGCGGATGTGGGTGCGCGGCCTGGATCTGGCCGAGGAAGGCGTTGAGACGCCCGGTGGGAATGCGCTTGTCCCAGGATTCCAGCGCGTTGCGCATCGCGTCGGCGAGGCGGTTCGTGTGCCATCCGGTCTTCGCGGACAGGTTGACGCGCTGCGCCCACGTCACGCGGTTGAACTCGGTCTTCCACAGGCGCTCCAGCCGCTGCCGGCCGAAATCGTCCATCAGGTCCCACTTGTTGAACACCAGCACCACCGCACGGCCGGCATCGACCGCCTGGCTCATCACCTTCAGATCCTGGTCGGAGATGGGCTGGGACGAGTCGAACAGGACCAGCGCGAGCTCGGAGCGCTCGATTGCGGCCTGCGTGCGCAGGGACGAGTAGTAGTCGGCGCCGGACACCTTGTGCAGTCGACGCTTGATGCCGGCGGTGTCGATGAACAGCCAGTCCTCGCCGTCGATGTCGATGGTCTCGTCGACCGGGTCGCGGGTCGTGCCGGCGAGGTCGTTGACCACGGCGCGCTGTTCGCCGGCGAGCTGGTTGAGCAGCGACGACTTGCCCACGTTCGGGCGGCCGACGAGCGCGACACGCCGCAGATGCGTCGGCGTGAGGAAGCCCGAGGTCTTGTCCGCCTTGCGCAGTGAATCCAGCGCGGCGTCAAGCAGGTCGCCGACTCCCCTGCCGTGCATGGCCGAGATCCCGTAAGGCTCGCCCATGCCAAGCTTCCAGAACTCGGCGGTCAGGTATTCGCTGGCCCCGTCGTCGACCTTGTTCACCGCGAGCGTGACCGGCTTGCCGCTGGCCCGCAGCATCTTGACGATGCGCTCGTCGGTGTCCGTCAGCCCCACGTGGCCGTCCACGACGAGGATGACCGCGTCAGACAGCTGCACGGCGATCTGCGCCTGCGAGGCGATGGCGGATTCGATGCCTTCGACGTCGGCCTCCCAGCCGCCGGTGTCGACGAGCTTGAATTCGGTGCCGGACCATTCCGCGTCGTAGCTGACACGGTCCCGGGTCACTCCGGGCGTGTCTTCGACGACCGCGGCGCGACGGCCGAGGATGCGGTTGACGAGCGTCGACTTGCCCACGTTCGGGCGGCCGACCACGGCGAGCACTCCGACGGCCTTGGGAGCCGGCGACTCGTCTTCGATCCCGTACCGGGAACCGGCGATGATCTGCTCGTCGCCCTCATCCAGTTCGTAATCGCTCAGATTGGCGGCATACTGCTCGTACTCCTGCACTTCGACCGCGTCCGCGACCAGCGTGATCAGCACATCCAGCGTCTGCTGGAAATCCATATCGGAGTTGTCGACGGTGGTCACGCCGTCCGCCGCGGTCAGGAAGCTGGTGACCTTGGAATCGGCGCGGTCGCGGGCGGCCACGTCCTCGCCTCCCACGCCGGCGCCGGCGACGGCCTGCCCCGTGCGGCGCGCCTGACGCACCTCTTCCCGGGCGGTCAGCAGCACACGCACCTCGGCATCGGGAGCCACGACCGTGGTGATGTCACGGCCCTCCACGACGATGCCGCGGCCCAGCGAGAAGGAGTCGGCCGCAGACTCGCGCGCAATGTAGGCGCGCTGCGCGGCGATGAGCACGTGGCGCACCGGGATGACGTTCGACACCTTCGACACGTGCGAGGAGACCTCGGAGGAGCGGATGGCCTCACTGATGTCCTCGCCGTCGGCGGTGATGCTCGAATGGTCCGGGTCGACGCCGATGTCGAAGTGGTCGCCGGTGAAGAATTCGGCGACTGCTTCGGTGATCTGCTGCTCATCCACCTGATCGCCGTCGAGGTCGATGCCCTGATGCAGGCACCACCAGGCGCATGCGCGGTACATGGCGCCGGTATCGAGGTAGGCGAAGCCGAAATGGCGGGCCAGCGCCTTCGAAGTGGAGGACTTTCCGACGCCCGCAGGGCCGTCGATGGCGACTCGTATCACAGCCCGACCTCCTTCTGCAGGGAACGGACCTCGACCTGGGACAGCACACGATAGGTACCGGACTTAAGGTCACCGAGCTTGATCGGCCCGATCTGGGTGCGCACCAGACGGCGAACCGGGTATCCGATGGCGCCGAAGATGCGGCGGACGATACGGTTCTTGCCGGAGTGGAGCACCACCTTGACGATGGTCTGGTCGCGGTTGGCGTCGATGATGGCGCAATGGTCCAGCTTGACCAGGCCGTCATCCAGCTGGACGCCCTGGGTCACCAGGCGCCGGCAGACGTTGCCGCCGATCTTGCCATCAATCGTGGCGATGTAGGTCTTCTCCACCTCGTACTTCGGGTGCATGACGTGCTGGCTCAGCTCGCCGTCGTTGGTCATGAGGATCAGGCCCTCGGAATCGTAGTCGAGGCGGCCCATGTGGAACACGCGCTCGTACTTGTCCCCGATGATGTCGGCCAGCGTGTAGCGGCCTTTCGGGTCGTCCATGGCGCTGAGCACCTTCTTGGGCTTGTTGAGCGCCAACGTGACATGGTTCGGGTTGAGGTGGACGCGCGAGCCGTCCACACGGATGTGCTGCTTCTTCGGATCGACGCGGGTGCCGAGTTCGGTCACCAGCTCCCCGTCGACCTCGACACGCCCATCGGTGATCATCTGCTCGCACTTGCGGCGTGATCCGAAGCCCGCTTGCGCGAGGATCTTCTGCAGGCGGATTCCTTCGTTGTTGTTGTCGTCATGCGCTTTGAGTGCGCGCGAATATGCGTTTGGCATCGTTCTCCCAACGTGGCCGGACATTGACAATGAATCTGCGCTCCCGGACAAACTCACAGGGAAAACACAGCCAATACATTGTATCGTATCGTCCCCCCGTTGGTAAACTTGCAACGTTCGGCGGGTCGCAAAGCCCGCAACATCAGAAAAAGGACACTACAACATCATGACTGAAGAACAGAACACCGAGCCAAGCGCTTATCCGATCGGGGCGCGCGTGTGCGCGGAGCTTGCAGGCAGCTTCCTCGTCTGCTTCGCCATCTATATGATCTGCACGTTCGGCACTTCGATCTACGGGCTTGACCTGGCGTACATCGTCGTGGGCACCGCGTTGGCGTACGCGGTCGTCACCGCGATGCTCGGGCGTGTCTCCGGAGGCCAGTTCAATCCCGCCATCACCGTGGCGGCGATGCTCACCGGCAAGACCAAGGTAGTCGCCGGCATCCTGTACGTCATCGTGCAGGTGGTCGGAGCGATCGCGGCGGCCGGCGCGGTCAGGTGGATCCTGCCGACCTCGCAGACCGTCACCATGAAGACGTGGCTGACGCCCGCCGTCAACGGCTATGGCACCGGTTCCGTATCGAGCGCCACCACCAGCAGCGCATCGGTGAGCTTCGGCATCTCCATGGCCATCGTCGTCGAGGTGATCGCCGCGATCATCATCATCGCGGTCGCGATGCGTCACACCGATGCGAACGGCAAGCCGAATGCGACGTACGCTCCGGTGATCGGCGCCGCATACGGCCTCGGCGTGGCCATGACCTATACGGTCACCGGTGCCGCGCTGAACCCGGCCCGCGCCACCGGCATCGCGCTGTTCGGGCAGAATCAGGGTCTTTCAACGCAGCCGCTGCAGCAGTTGTGGATCTTCTGGCTGGCGCCGATCCTGGCCGCGGCGATCGTGGCGCTGGTCATGATCATCGCTGATATGGCGTCGAAACGCAAGCCGAAGACGCCTGCGGATGCGCCCATCGACGAGGCGACGGACGCTGAGGCGGATGCACATGACATCGCCGTGGACGCGGCGGTCAATGCGGCGCCCCAGGTTCCGTCAACGAATCCAGAACAGTGACGGTGCGAAATACAACAGAAGCAGTCCCAGCCCCAAACCGATGCCGATAATGGCGTCGAACAGGACTGACCGGACTTTCCAAGGGCTCTTCTCGCGCATGATGATGCGCAGCAGGGCCGTGACGATGGCCGTGACGGCGATGATCACCGTCGCGGCCATCGTATATCCAAGGAAGGCGACGACCAGGGCGACGATGACGACGCCGAGCACGCACCACTCGAATGCCGGCTTGCCCTCGTGGACTTCGGACACATATGGATGATGCTGATTCATGGAGCTTCCTCGGGGATTGGTTATCGTGATGGATCGGCCGCGAACCCTTGACGGTCGGCGGCCGATCCGTGAATCGGTGACCGGGCGGTGGATCAGTGGAAGAAGTGACGGGTGCCGGTCAGGTACATCGTCACACCGGCCTTCTTGGCCGCCTCGATGACCTCCTCGTCACGGATGGATCCGCCGGGCTGCACGATGGCCTTTACACCGGCGTTCATCAGCGTCTCGGCGCCATCTGCGAACGGGAAGAACGCGTCGGACGCGGCGACCGAACCGGTGGCGCGATCGGCGCCGTCGGCCAGCGTGTTGGCGCGATCGACGGCCAGATGGCAGGAGTCCACGCGGTTGACCTGGCCCATACCGATGCCGACCGTGGCCTGGTCGTGCGCGAGCAGGATGGCGTTGGACTTGACGCAGCGGATGGCGCGCCAGGCGAACACGAGGTCCTTGAGCGTGGCCTCATCGGCGGGTTCGCCGGCCACGAGCTTCCATGCGTCCGGATCGTCGCCGGTGGCATTGATGAGGTCCATGTCCTGCACGAGCAGGCCGCCGTCGATCTGGCGGAACTGCGTGTGGCCCTTCGGCGGCTCGGCCACCTTGAGGATGCGCAGGTTCTTCTTCTTGGTCTTGAGCAGTTCAAGCGCCGCGTCCTCGTAGGCGGGGGCGACGATGACCTCGGTGAAGATCGGGCGAACGCTTTCGGCCATCTCCAACGTGACGGTGGTGTTGCAGGCGATGACGCCGCCGTAAGCGCTCACCGGATCGCAGGCGTGGGCCTTCTTGTGGGCCTCGGCTGCGGTGGCTCCGATGGCGAGGCCGCACGGGTTGTTGTGCTTGACCACGGCCACGGCGATGGCGGGTGCCATATCCCACACGGCACGCCATGCGGCGTCGGCGTCCACGTAGTTGTTGTAGCTCATCGGCTTGCCGCCGAGCTGTTCGGCGTGCGCGAAGCCGTCGCGGTCGAGCGGGTCGAGGTAGAGGGCGGCCTGCTGGTGGGAGTTCTCGCCGTAGCGCAGCGTGTGCGCGCGATCCCAGGTGCGGGTGAACGCGGCCGGGAACTTCGCCTCGTTGACCGGGTTCTCGCCTTCGGCCGGGTCGGCGGATTCGACGGTGGCGGGCTTGGGCCAGTGCTTGGCGGTCCACTCGTTGATGGTAGCGTCATAGGCGGCGGTGTGGGCGAACGCCTTGCCGGCCAGCCAGCGGCGCTCCTCCAGACTGAAGCCTTCACCATTGGCCACACGGGCCGCGACGAGCGCATAGTCGGCCGGGTCGGTGACGATGGCGACGGTGGCACTGTTCTTCGCCGCGCCACGCACCATGGACGGGCCGCCGATGTCGATCTTCTCGATGACCGCGGCCTCGTCGGCGCCGGAACGAACCGTATCGGCGAACGGGTACAAGTTGACGACGACCAGGTCGAAGGGCTTGATGCCGAACTTCTCAAGCTGGGCGGCGTGATCGGGGTTGGTCATGTCGGCGAGGATGCCGGCGTGGATGTGCGGGTCGAGCGTCTTGACACGGCCGTCGAGGCACTCCGGGAATCCGGTGACCTCGCTCACCTCGGTGACGGCGACGCCGAGTTCGGCGAGGCGCTTGGCGGTCGAGCCGGTGGACACCACTTCGGTGCCGGCCTTGATGAAGGCCTCGGCCAGTACTTCGATGCCTTCCTTATGGAAGACGGACACCAGAGCCCGTCGTATCGGTCGATTCGTGTTGGTCATCGTGCTCCTTCTTGGTTGTTGGTTGTATGGACTTGCGGGAAACGATGGTACGCGGGTGCGTTGTTGCGGCTCGTTGTGCCCCCGTTCTTCGTGCAATCCAGCGTATCCCGAAAACAATGGCGACGCCAATCAGCGCCAGCACCCAGGCCATGCACAGTCCCATGGCGCTCGGACGTCCGACGGCCTGCGCGGACTGCATCACGTCGACGCCGACGTATTTGAGCCTGGCCTTTCCCAGCGACCCGTTCGACACCCCGAACATGACCGACGACAGCAGGGATATGACCACGCTCGACAGGCAGAACCCGCCCGCCGGGTAGGCGAGTTCGAGAATCAGGTCCTTGCGGTCGAGGGGATCGGACGCGCTGCCGACGATGATGCGGAAACCGGATTTCATCGCCATGGATGCCAGCCCGGCGACGAATCCGACGACCAGCGGAATCAGCACGACGGCGAACCGTATGCCTTCATCGCCGACTGCCTGCGGAAGCAGGCCGAAAACAGGAAGAGGCGGAAGCGAACGCCCCTGCCCGATCCAAGGGGTGAATGTCGCAAGCTCTCCGATGTGGAATCCGGCACCGAACAGCCACGAGACCGCCCATATGCACAGGTTGGGCAGCCATGCAAGCGATGCGATCGTCGTCAGTATGCGCGAGCCGGTCCCCATGCCGATGTCGGCGAACAGCGTGTCCATGGCCGAACGGTTCAGCACGCCCCACACGATGACGGTGATCAGTCCCATGACCAGGTACACGCCCATCATGATGACACCCACCATCAGGCCGGTCCTGATCGTGCGGCGCACGCCGTCGGACACATGATGACGGATAAGTTCACGCAGCTGCCCGGAGAGTGGGTCCTTCGACAGCGCGGCGCCGGCGAATCCAAGCGAGAACACCACGGCCGATTTGACGCATACCAGAGCCGGCCAGTCAAGCAATCCGACGGGAAGCGACTGCGTGCCCATGACGTTGATAAAAATCCAGACCACCACGCCGCTGACGTATGCGCGGATATCCGTGCATATCTTCCGGCTGAACGACCAGACCAGGCCTATCAGCAGCACGGTGAGCAGCAGCGGCATGATGGACAGGGAAAGCGTGTCGGTCTCGAATCCGATGCCCTGGCTGAGCAGGACTACGATGCGGGTCATGTCCAACGTCGAGGACGACAGGTTTTCCCCACCTTCCTCCATCGAGATGACCAGCAGCATGAGCGCAAGAAAGCAGCCCAGGGCGATGGCGTACATCGCCATCGAGCCGATGGCGATGATCGGCCCCCTGAGCCAGGCCTGGATACGCTTCCTCATACCAGCGAGCGTTCGGCGAGCACCTTGCGCATGAGGTCCGCGGTCTGACCGGGAGTGCGTCCGACGGGAATACCGGCGGCCTCCAGCGCGATTTTCTTGTCCTGCGCGGTTCCCTTGCCTCCGGAGACGATGGCGCCGGCATGGCCCATCTGCTTGCCTTCCGGCGCGGTGAATCCGGCGATGTATGCGACGACGGGCTTGGTCATGTGCTCTGCGGCCCATGCCGCGGCGTCCTGCTCCGCGCTGCCTCCGATTTCGCCGATCATGACCACTGCCTTCGTGTCGGCATCCTGCTCGAATTCCTGCAAGGCCTCCAGCAGCGTGGTGCCGACGATGGGGTCGCCGCCGACGCCCAGGCAGGCGGTGAAGCCGATGTCGCTCAGCTCGCCCATCAGCTGGTAGGTCAGTGTGCCGGACTTGGAGACCAGTCCGATGGGGCCACGGCCCACGATGCCATCGGGGATGATGCCGAGGTTGACGCCATGCTCGTTCTCCTGCGACGGCAGGGTGAGCAGGCCGGGGCAGTTCGGTCCGATGATGCGCACGCCACGCTGAAGGGCGAGTTCGACGAAGTAGGCGCTGTCCGCGACGGGAATGCCTTCGGTGATGACCACGATGAGCCCGATTCCGGCTTCGACGGCCTCGACCACGGCGCCTTTGGCGAACCGTGGCGGCACGAAGACCACACTGGCCTGGGCGCCCGTCGCCTCCTTGGCTTCGGCGCACGTGGCGTACACCGGAACGGAGACGTCCCTGCCCTCACGCGCGGCCTCGAACGTCACTTGGCTGCCCGCCTTGCGCGGGTTGACGCCGCCGACGATGTTCGTACCGGCACGGAGCATGCGGGCGGTGTGTGTCATGCCCTGATGCCCGGTCATGCCTTGGACGATGACGGGAGCACCCTCCTGGATGAATGCGGTCATTGCTTGGCCTCCTTCGATGCCTTGGCGTTCGCCGCCAGACGGGCGGCCTCGGCTGCGGCCTGCTCCATGGTGCCTTCCACATGCAGGTTGGGGTTGTTCGCCGCGGCGAGGATTTGCAGGCCCTCGGCTGCGGCATTGCCGTCGAAGCGGACCACGAGCGGCTTCGACGTGTGCAGCTCCTCGAACGCCTGTAGGATGCCCTTGGCGACCTGCTCGCATGAGGTGATGCCGCCGTAGACGTTGATGAACACGGATTCCACCTGCGGGTCGGACAGCACGATGGACAGGCTGTCACTCATCACCGCGGCGGACGCGCCACCTCCGATGTCGAGGAAGTTCGCAGGCGTGACATTCGTGCCCTGCTCCTTGCCGGCGTCCCAGACGGCGTCGAGCGAGCTCATGACCAATCCGGCGCCGTTGCCGATCACGCCGACCTGACCGTCGAGGTGGACGTAGTGCAGCCCGTGTTCGGCCGCCGCCGCCTCGAACGGATCGGCCTGCATCGGATCGTCGAAGCGGGTCCACCCGTCGTGCCGGAACGCCGCATTGCCGTCCAACGATATCTTGGCGTCGAGGGCGCACAGTGATTTGGACGCCTCATCGTCGGGATCGCCGATCTTGGCGAGCGGGTTGATCTCCACCAGTGTCGCGTCGTTGTCCTTGAAGCACTGCCACATGCGCAGCAGGATGTTGGCGGCCTGATCCAGGTCGGCGTGGTAGAAGCCGATCTGGCCAGCCATGCGCTTGGCGGCCTCCATGTCGAAATCGCCGAGGGCGTTGATGTGCAGACGCTTGACCGATTCCGGATGTTCCTTGGCGATCTCCTCGACTTCGGTGCCGCCGTTCGCGGTGGCGAGGACATCGAAGTCCCGCGATGTGCGGTCCACGGATATCGACACGTAGTACTCGTGCAGGATGTTCTTCGCCTCGGCGACGAGCACACCGTTGACCTTATGGCCGTGGATGGTCATCGGGAGGATGGATTCGGACAGCAGTATCGCTTCGTCCCGGTTGTGGGCGATCTTGACGCCGCCCGCCTGGCCGCGATGGCCGATCTTGACCTGGGCCTTGATCACGCACGGGTATCCGATGGCATCGGCCGCTTCGGCGACCTCGTGGGAGTTCTGGGCGAAAACGGCCCGCGGCGTGGGAATATGCTGTTCCTCCAGCAATTCTCGTGCCTGGTATTCATAAAGATCCATGTTCGACGCCTCACGTTCCTATGATGTGTTCTTCGAATGATGATTGGTGCCGTGCGGCGCGTCCCGACGCACGGCACCGCCGGGTCACGCCGGCATCGACACCAGTGTGCTGCTGGGTTTGTCGCCCAGTTTGTCCAGTCCGTCGAGTCCTCGCAGCCCCATGACGAAGCTGAATCCGACGACCGTGCCCCCGGCCGCCTCGACCAGATCCATGGCCGCCTTCGCCGTTCCGCCGGTCGCGATGAGATCATCGACGATCAGCACCCGATCGCCCGGACGGATGGCCGACGTCTCGATCTCCACTTTTTCGGTGCCGTATTCGAGATCGTATTCTTCGGCGATGGTCTCCGGCGGCAGCTTGCCCGCCTTGCGGATCGCGATGAACCCCTTGCCGAGCATGGCCGCGAGGGCGGGGCCGAACAGGAACCCTCTGGCCTCCAGCCCTGCCACCGCGTCGAACGAGTCTTCGGTGACGGGAAGGCTGGCCTGGAGCGCCTTCATGAGAATGCGCAGCCCCTTGCCATCCGCCAGCACCGGCATGAAATCACGGAATTTGATGCCCTCTTTGGGGAATCCCGGTATGGTGCGAATCTTCGAGACGAGGTATGCCGCGTCACCGGCACCGACATCGGCCAGTCTCTCAATGGTGATGTCAGACTGCGTCATGGTCTCGCGCTCCCCCGTCACTTCTCGGCGTCTGCGGTCTGCGCGGAATCGTCGGACTGCGTTGCGTTCTCGGCGGATTCCAGCGCCTTGTCCACCGGTACCCGGGCCTGGTCGTCGGCTTCGTCGGTCTGCTCCGCGTCCTCCACTTCGTCATCATGGATGAAGGCGGGACGCGTGTACTCCTTGTTGATGGCGCGGAAGGTGAAGCGCAGCAGGGAGCCCTCAGAGTCGATGACGATCTCCTCGTATTCCTCGTCCACGGACACTACCTTGCCGATGATGCCGCCAATGGTGATTACCTCGGTTCCGGGCTCAAGGGAGGAGCGGAAGTCCTTCATCTTTTGCTGCTGCTGCTTGGCCTTGCGGGACTGCCACCACATCATGATGCCGATCAGCACGATGAAAACGATCATGATGAGATAGGATGATGAACCTTGCGGCATGATTTCTCCTTGCAGTAGGGAACGAATGCTCTATGGACGTCGGTCAACAAACAACCAATGTTAGAAGAGCTTGCTGACATCCTCTGCGTTCGTTTCACCTTGTGGCTCCAGACCCAGATGAGACCAGGCCTTGGCCGTGGCGACCCGGCCTTTGGGAGTGCGGATCAGAAATCCTTCACGGACCAGATACGGCTCGCATACGGTTTCGACGGTCTCCGATTCCTCGCCGACCATCGCGGCCAGATTGTTCAGGCCGACGGGCCCTCCGTTGAAGTTGCGCACGATCGCGTTGAGCACGGCGATGTCCAGCCGGTCGAGGCCCTCGGAGTCTATCTGATAGAGCGCAAGCGCGGCGCGCACGTCATCGACGTCCACGACTTGCAGGTCATGCACGATCGCCCAGTCACGAACACGGCGCAACAGCCTGTTCGCGATTCGTGGCGTGCCTCGAGAACGCAGGGCGAGTTCCGCGGCAGCCCCCTCCCCCAATGACACTCCCAGAACGCCGGAGGATCGCTCGATCAGCTTTTCGAGCTCATCGTGGGGGTAGAAGTCGAGATGGGCCGTGAAGCCGAAACGCGCACGCAGCGGAGAAGGCAGCATGCCCTCCCGGGTGGTTGCGCCCACCACGGTGAATCTGGGCAGCGTCAACGGGATGGACGAGGCGCCGGGCCCCTTGCCCACCATGACGTCGACGCGGAAATCCTCCATGGCGATGTACAGCAGTTCCTCCGCTGCGCGCGGAAGACGGTGGATCTCGTCGATGAACAGCACTTCCCCTGCGTCCAGCGAGCTGAGTATCGAAGCCAGGTCGCCCGCGTGCTGGATTGCCGGACCGGACGTGATGCGAATCGGCACCTCCAGCTCGTTGGCTACGATCATCGCCAACGTGGTCTTGCCCAATCCGGGAGGGCCGGCGAGCAGGATGTGGTCGGGGGCGGTGTCACGTTTGCGGGCGGCGTCCAGGAACAGCTGCAGCTGGGCCTTGAGCCGCGGCTGCCCGACGAATCCGTCAAGGGCATGAGGCCGCAGTTCCTCGTCGCTGATCGGCTCGTCGTTGATTGCGGTGGCGGAGACCATGCGTAGGGAGTCCTCCGAGACGCCGGTGTTGGTCCGTCCATCCTGCATGTCGATGTTGGATGTCATGGAATATCACCTTCCTCTGTCCAGCGACGACAATGCCAGTTTGAGCACCCGCGGCACGTCCTCCGCACTGATGGGGGTGGCTATGGACGCGGCATCGCATGCCTGACGTACGGCCTCCTCCGCGGTCTGGGGGCGCCATCCCAGAGAGACGAGTCCTTCGATCACCTGCCTGGCTCCGGGGTCGCGACTTTCCGACGGCCCATCGGCTTCGGGCCGTATCTGGTCGAGGTCGATGCGGCCTGCCAGTTCAAGGATGATCTTCTGTGCGCCTTTTTTGCCCAGGCCCGGAGCCTTGGACAATGCCGCCGTGTCGCCGTCCGCGACGGCCTTGGCCAGACGGTCCGGAGGCAGCGTCGACAACAGGGAAAGCGCGACCTTTGGCCCGATGCCACTGACCTTCTGCAATTGCAGGAACATGCGTTTGGACGCGGGTGACAGGAACCCGAACAGGGTGACGGCATCCTGCGATATGGTCAGCGAAGTGAAGACGTGCGTTTCCTGACCGGCATGCAACGCCGCAAGATCGGCCGCCGCCATGCGGACCTCGTACCCGACGCCATGAACCTCGATCACGGCGTCGGATGCCTCCACCGACTCGACGCGCCCGGTTAACGTACTGATCATCACGTCGTCCTTTCCTCGCCGAACCGCACGCGGAATGGGCCGCCACGAGCTCGTTCGCCTCGCATCGCATAACGAAAGCACATGCCGAACGCGCCCGCCCCGAACTGGCACGTCGTGCGGGATATGGTGTCGAGACGGCCCATCCACATAATGCAGAACATCTGTTCGACACACATTACATGCCGCTGCGGACGCCGGCGCGTCGAGCGGCCTTCTGCGCCGCCTGCGCCCACTGCCGTTGAGCCGCGGTCAGATGCTGTTCCCGTTCGCCTCCCTGCAAGGCGCCTTGCGGGCGCAGGGCATGGCATATCGCCAGCGACAGCGCGTCGGCGGCATCGGCGGGCTGCGGCAACGTGTTCAGCCCCAGCACCTTGGCCACCATGCGTTCGATCTGTATCTTCTCGGCCTTGCCGTTGCCCGTGATCGCGAGCTTCGCCTCGGTCGGCGTGTGCAGCGCCACGGGAATCCCCCGTTGCGCGGCGGCGAGCATGGCCATTCCTGCGGCCTGGGCGGTGCCCAGCACGGTGTTGCGGTTCGACTGGGCGAACACGCGCTCGATCGACACCGCATCGGGAATGAACCGGTCCATTTTGGAGCACAGCCCGTTGTAGATCGTCAGCAGTCGGAGGTCCTGCGACGTATGGGGATCCGAACGCACCACATCGACGTGGATAAACGAAAGCCGGCGGTTAGCGCCGGCTTCGATCACGCCGACCCCGCAGCGTGTCAGCCCGGGATCGACGCCAAGGATGATCACAGGGGATTACTCCTCGTCCGCGAGCTGGGCCATCACCTCGTCGGATGCGGTCCAGTTGGCGTAGATGTTCTGCACATCGTCCAGGTCATCGAGGTTGTCGATGAGCTTGGAGACCTTCTGGGCGTCCTCAAGGCTGAGCGACACCTCGTTCTTCGGGCGCATGACCATATCGGCGGAGTCGTAGTCGAAACCAGAGTCCTGCAGAGCCTTGCGGATTGTATGCAGGTCGGAGGGATCGGTGATCACGGTGAACACGTCGCCGTCGTCGATCACGTCTTCCGCACCGGCGTCGCCGGCCTTCTCGAACAGGTCGTCGAAGTCGACGCCCTCGCTCGGAACCTCGATCTGGCCCTTACGCTCGAAGTTGAAGCTGACGGAACCGCTGGTGGCCAGCGAGCCGTTGCCCTTGGTCAGGGTGGAACGGACTTCGGCGGCGGCGCGGTTGCGGTTGTCGGTCAGGCACTCGATGATCAGGCCGACGCCGGCAGGCGCGTAGCCCTCGTACACGATGTCCTCGTAGTTGGCGCCACCGGCTTCTTCACCAGAGCCGCGCTTGACGGCGCGCTTGATGTTGTCGGCCGGCATGGACGCTTTCTTGGCCTTGTAGATGGCGTCGTACAGCGACGGGTTGCCATCCGGGTCGCCGCCGCCCATACGGGCCGCGATCTCGATGTTCTTGATGAGCTTGGCGAAGAGCTTGCCGCGCTTGGCGTCAATGGCGGCCTTCTTGTGCTTGGTAGTCGCCCACTTGGAATGCCCTGACATAATGCTCCTACAGGTATACGGATACTGACAAACGTCACTATGATAAAGCGGCAAGACGACAACGGCAGTCCTGGGTTCTGCCGCTGCCGGTCATTACGCCGCAAGAGGAACCGCAGGCACCGCCGAAAGTCCCATCTGATGGCACAGAAATGGGACTTTCGCGGGATGACGGACGATGATGGAGCTGCGCACGCCTGCCGGGCCGGCAATACGGCGAGGCCTCCGCCGTGAAATGTACGGCGGAGGCCTCGTTCATTGGTCAGAGGTTCCGATTCGAATCAGCGACGCTGACGGCGAACCGCAAGCATCACGATGGCACCTGCCGCGCAGATCATCGCGGCCAGTGCGGCGCCAGAGACACTGGCACCGGTCTCGGCGACGACATCACCGGGCTTTCCGCCTTCGGGCTTGATCTGGGGCTTGTTGTCGCCGGACGGCTTCTGCGGGTCCGGATTCGGCTTGGGGGTCGGATCGGGATCAGGATCGACCGCGCCCTTGTCAGTGACGGTCATCGTGAACGAATCCTTGATCGAACCGTCATCCTTCAGTGCCACGGTCACGGTCAAATCCCCGGCGGCCTCGAACGGCTTGGTCACATCGATTGCGTTGCCGTCCTTGTCGGTCACCGCGATCGTGTAATCTGCGGCTGCGAGCACGGCGGTCGTCTTGTCGCTCTTGGTGGCGACCACCTTCACCTTCGACGGATCGAACGTATCACCGACCTTCACGTCGGACTGCGAGGTCGAGGCCTTTATGGAGACGACCGTCACCTCCGGTTCGGGATCCGGATCGGGCGTCGGACGCTCGTCGCCGGTCCAAGTCTGAGTCACCTTACCGTCCTTGATAGCGATGCTCATCGAGGAATCCGAAGGGATCGGGTAGGTGGAGGAGGACACGGAGACGTCGAGACGGCCTACGGCCTCGCTGTCGGCCGCGAGCACGTCGGACGGCAAGGTGACGTACACGTCGACGATGGAGTTCATGTGCGCCCCGTTGACGACGAGACGACCGTTCTTCAGCTGCTGTTGGCTGTAGGTCTGCTTCATGTCCGGTGTCACCGGCAGATTGACCGCGGTACCGCCCTCGGCCGTGTACGTGGCAGTGAAGCTCAGGCCATCGGTGCCGGTCAGGCCGGGTTCGGCGTACCGTCCGACGAGCACCTTGCCGTCGGTCACCTTCTGCTCGGCCGCGTCGACAGCCGCGTACGAGCCCTTCCAGCTGGTCACCTCGGTGGCCTTGTGGAAGTTGGCGCCACGGTTCATCAGGTCGATGGCGATGTCGCCGACGCGCTTGTTCCAGTTGTCGTAATCCTTGCGGTTCTGCTGGGTCCAGCCGACCTCGGCGGTCGCCATCATGCGGGTGTACATCAGGAATTCGGCGTCGTTGAGAGAACGCAGGTGCTCGCTCCACAGCGCATCCTCGACGCCCAGAACCTTGTCCTCGGTGGTGCCGGCGGATGAGGTCGGGTTCCACTGGTAGAAGTTGCTGGTCGTGCAGGCGCCGCACGCCCAGGTCACGCCAGTGGTCTCGGTGCCGGGACGCTGCGGGAAGTAGGTGTTGCCGGCCGGCGACATGATGATCTTGCCGTTGCGCTGGTTGAGCAGCTTCTGGATGCTGGCATTGTTGGCTGCGTTGCCGGTCCAATGCTGCACCACGGATCCTTCGGGGATCTGGTCAACCGCGTCGAGGCCGTCGTTCCACACGATGGTGGTCTTGTCGCGTTCCTTGACCAGCGCTCCGGACCGTCCGAGATACTCCTGTAGACGTTCCGTCTTGTTGCCGGCGCCGCCGCTGAGGAACAGCTCATCGCCGCCCAGGTGGAAGTACATGCGTTTGAGCTCGGACGCAGGCATGGTGGACGCCTTGATGCCCTTGTCGATCATGCCGTCGAGCTGGTCCATGATATGCCCCAGCACGGTGTAGGTGATGTCGGCGTCAGTCGCGAGGCTGCTCCTGCCCTGCGCAGACTGGATGAAGGCGGGGGTGTCCTCGCCGGCCGCAGGCTTCGGGTTGGAGTTGCCGGTGTTGAGCTCGGTAAGGCCATGCAGCAGGCTGAAGGAATGTCCGGGACCGTCGATCTCGGGCACGATGGCGATGCCGTGATCGGCGGCGTAGGCGACCAGTTCGATGAACTCGCTCTGCGTCCAGTAGCCAGTGCGCCCGTCCTGTGCCGGGGACCAGTTGCTGGTCCACGCGGACTGGTAGCTGATGGCGCCGGACTTGATCGCGAGCTGCGTGTAGTCGGTCGTATCGCCGTCCGCACGCCCGTCATTGGTGATCTCGACGCGGAAGCCCTCGTCCTCGCTCAGGTGCAGGTGCAGCGTGTTCATCTTGTAGGCCGACATCACGTCGATCATCTGCTTCATCTCATCGAGCGGGTAGAAGGAACGCGCCGGGTCGACCAGCACGCCGCGCCACTGGTAACGCGGGGCGTCGGCGATGTTGACGGCCGGGATGAAAGCGACATCGGCAAGCTTCACCGTGGAGTTCGTCCACGGACCGATCAGCTGCAGCAACGTCTGCGCCGCCCATATGCCCGCGGTGGCGCTGCGGGCCTTGACGGTGACCGAGTCGGCGTCGGAGACGATCGTGTAGGCCTCATCGGCGGTGATCGACTGGGCGGAACCGACGTGACCGGTGACGTTCAGGTTCTCGTCAAGGGTGAAGGTGATCGGGCAGTTCGCGCCTTCGGCGAGTTCCAGGCCGTACGAGGTGCCGAGCTCGTCGCGCATGACGTCAACCGCAGGCAGGAGGCTGCCGTCGCTCATGGACACGCAGGTGTTCTTCTTAAGTTCAAACGCCTTTCCGTCAGCGGATTGCGCATATAGCGGCCTCGGGGTGAGCCGGCTCAACGGGTCGGTGGCGACTGCCGAGATGGTCCCCATCGTGCGCATCTCCCACACGGAAAGCGACCAGGATTGGCTCTTCGTGGTCGCGATCATGCGGATGTGCCGGGTTTTGATCGGCGTGTCGAATGTGGTTTTGACCCATTGCGCCTGTGCCGTCGCCTTGAGTCCCGTCTTCACATCGGTCCAGTTGGAGCCGTCATCGGAAGTCTGGATGGAGTAGTTCGTCGCATAGGTGTTGCCCCAGGCGATGTTCACACTGGAAATCGTCGCTTCGCCGGGGAATTCGTAGGCCAGCCACCAGGGGCCGCTCCCCCTGTCGGCGCTCCAGCGCGAGGCGCCGGATGCGTTGTGCACGCTTTTGTCGGTGGGGTTGTCCGGCAGATCCTGGTTGTCGGCGGCCAGTTCCGGCCCGAATCCGGAACTGACTTCGCGACCGGACGCGGTGACCGTCGCCATGGTCGCGAGGTTGGACGCTGTGGAAGTGGATGATTCCGCCGCTGCCGCCGCCTCTGCGTTGTGCTGCGCCAAGGCCGATGAGGCCGGCACCAGCAGCATCGCCGATGCGCAGATCAGTGACATGAATCTTGCGAGGCCACGTCGTTTGATATTCATGGGATGATGGCTCTTTCTCTGTATCTCCTGGCAGGCTCGCTATTGAACCACACCATTATCCGGCCTATTGAATGGACCGCGACTTTACAATCCAGCGTCAATATATCACGTCATCCCATTTTTGTAAATATAGTGCACAAAATGAGCGAGTCTTGACATCACTTATGGAAAGGACCCCCGTCGGCAGCGAAACGGTTGCTGACGGGGGTCTTCAACGGGCGCGAGGGGCCCGTGCGTCACCTTATGCCAATGCGGCGGCGAAGTCGTCCGCGGAGTTGACCTGCGCGCGCTTCTTGATGACGGCGAGAATCTTCTCGCGCGCCTCGTCCACCGGCACGCCGTTGAGCTGGCTGCCGTCGCGGAAGCGGAAGCTCACCGCGTTGTTGTTCATGTCCTCTTCGCCGACGATGAGGATGAACGGCACCTTGGACTTGGAGGCGTTGCGGATCTTCTTCCCGAAGCGGTCGTCGGAGTAGTCGATCTCGCAGCGGACCATCTCGTCCTCCAGCGACTTGACGAAACCGGCCAGATGCGGCGCGAACTCGTCGGCCACCGGCACGCCGAGCACCTGCACGGGGGCGAGCCATGCCGGGAACGCACCGGCATAGTGCTCCAGCAGCACGGCGAAGAAGCGTTCGATGGAGCCGAACAGGGCACGGTGAATCATCACCGGACGCTGGTGGGTGCCGTCCTTCGCGATGTATTCGAGCTGGAAACGCTCGGGCAGGTTGAAGTCGAGCTGGATGGTCGAGACCTGCCAGGTGCGGCCGATCGCGTCGCGGGCCTGCACGGAGATCTTCGGGCCGTAGAACGCGGCGCCGCCCGGGTCGGCCACGAGGTCGAGGTGGGATGCCTCGGCGACCTCGCGCAGCGTGCGGGTGGCCTCTTCCCAGATCTCGTCGGAACCGACGTACTTGTCCGGATCCTTGGTGGACAGCTCAAGGTAGAAGTCAGACAGGCCGAAGTCCTTGAGCAGGTTCAGCACGAAGGTCAGCAGGCTGGTCAGCTCGTCCTTCATCTGCTCGCGGGTGCAGTAGATGTGGGAGTCGTCCTGAGTCAGGCCGCGCACGCGGGTCAGGCCGTGGACCTCGCCGGACTTCTCGTAACGGTACACGGTGCCGAACTCGAACAGACGCAGCGGCAGCTCGCGGTAGGAGCGCTGGCGCGACTTGAAGATCAGATTGTGCATCGGGCAGTTCATGGGCTTCAGGTAGTAGTCGGCGCCCGGCTTGGTGATGTTGCCGTCGGCGTCGTACTCCTCGTCCAGGTGCATCGGCGGGTACATGCCGTCCTTGTACCAGTGCAGGTGGCCGGAGGTCTCGTACAGGCCGCCCTTGGTGATGTGCGGGGTCTGCACGAAGCTGTAGTGGTGCTTACGGTGCATCTCACGCGAGTAGTCCTCCATCGCGTTGATCACCGCGGCGCCCTTGGGGTGGAACACGGCCAGACCGGGTCCGATCTCCTCCGGGAAGGAGAACAGGTCCATCTCGGCGCCGAGCTTGCGGTGGTCGCGCTTGGCAGCCTCCTCCAGGCGGGTCTGGTAGGCCTTGAGGTCCTCCTTGGTGGCCCACGCGGTGCCGTAGATGCGCTGCATGGTGGGGTTCTTCTCGGATCCGCGCCAGTAGGCGGCGGCGGAACGCTCGATCTTGAACGCCTTGATGAAGCGGGTGTTCGGCAGGTGCGGTCCGCGGCACAGGTCCTTCCAGACGGTGTTGCCGTCACGGTCGACGTTGTCGTAGAAGCTCAGCTCCTTGCCGGAGACCTCGGTGGCGGTGGACGGGTCGAGATGCGCTTCCTTGTCCTCGATCAGCTCGATCTTGAACGGCTGGTCGGCCTCCTCCTTGAGGGCCTCCTCCTCGGTGACCACACGGCGGCGGAAGGACTGGGCGGACTTGACGATGCGCTGCATGTGCTTTTCGATCGCCTTCAGGTCGTCCGGGGTGAAGGGTTCGTCGACCTGGAAGTCGTAGTAGAAGCCGTCCTTGATGATCGGGCCGACGCCCAGCTTCACGTTCGGGAACAGCTCCTGGACCGCTTGGGCCATGACATGCGTGGCGGAGTGGCGCATGATGCCGAGGCCGTCTTCGGAATCGATCGCGACGGGTTCGACCTCGTCGCCGTCGCTGAGCGGCGTGCACAGGTCGCGCAGTTCGCCGTTGAGGCGGACGGCAATGATGTCCTTGTCATCCGCGAAGAGCTCGACGCCGGTGGTGGTTGCTTCCACCTCCTTCGCCTCGCCGTTGACTGTGATGGAGATGGAGCTTAGCGCCATGATGTGTCCTTTGCTATCGGGGCCCGCGTTACCAATGTGCAGGCCTGGACTGGTAATCAACAGTGGCAACGATAGGAACCCGCGCAGACAATGCCTCGTTCATGCTCCGCGGCCGGAGCCGCCGGGCATGCGAACGGGGCCGTCGCCGCGGTTCCCGATCATGGGGAGAACCATGGCGACGGCCCCGGCAACGTACCTTGGAGGCGGAGTATCAGCCCTTCTTCCTGGAAGGCTTGATGCCGCATTGTTCCTCACCGGTGCCCTCCAGCGCGGAGGCTGGAGAGAAGTTCAGCAGGTTGGCGGAGGAGGCGCCCTTCACGGCACCGAAACCGGCGGGCTTGCCTGCCGCCGGCGCTTCGACGGGCGCCTTGGCTTCCGGTTGCGCGGCCGCGACGGCGTCCTCGTCCTCGCTGGCGTCCTCATCCTCGAACTCCTTGCGTCCATAGTAGAGGTCCTTGTCGAGGTCCTTCTCGGTGGCGGCCACGATCACCGCCGTGTTGGCGGCACCGGCCACGTTGAGGGCGGTGCGGCCCATATCGACGATCTGCGAGATCGGCTGGCTGATCGCGATGAACGGGATCGGCAGACCGGCCGCCGCGAACAGCGAGGTCGCGGTGATCGTCGCGGTGCCGGGCACGCCCACTGTGCCGATGGACACAAGCAGGGCGAGCACCACCAGGAACAGGAACTGGGCGGGCGAGTACGAAATTCCCTGGGCGTTCACTGCGAACACAGCGAGCAACACGGGCCACACGCCGGCGCATCCAGGCATGCCGAGGTTCGCGCCAAGACTGGCAACGAAGGACGCGATATCGCCGGGCACACCGCTGGAGCGCAGGTTGCGCACGGTCACGGGAATCGTGCCGATGCTGCTTTCGGAGGTGAACGCCACCACGCCGGTGGGCCAGTATGCCTTGAAGAACGGAATCGGGCTCAGGCGCGTCGTGACGGACAGGATGAGCGGCTGCACGATGAACAGCTGCAGGATCATCGCGACGTACGCGACCACGAGCACGGTGACCAGCGGTAGCAGTGCCGCCACATCACTGTTGCTCACAGCGGCGGCGATCAGCGCGAGCACCGCGTACGGAGTGAATCCGACAACGATCTGCGTGGCCTTGGACAGCACTACGTTGCCGGCATCCACGAACGCCTTGAACGGTTTGACGGCCGCGGCGCCCTTGGCGGTCTTGGCGGCGGAGTTGTAGGCGACGGCCACGAGGATCGCGAAGATCACCACGGGCACGACCTGGTTGGAATACCAGTTCTGGACGAGGTTCGTCGGGAACAGCGCCACAATCGTGTCGAGCACAGCGGGCACCTCGCGCTGCTGGTAGTCGGTGGGCAGCGTGAACTTGAAGCCCTCGCCCACGCGGAACAGCAGGGCCAATCCCAGCGTGATCAGCGCGGCGGTAAACGTATTGATGAGCAGGAACGCCACGGTCTTGATACCGATGTTCCTCAGCTTGAGCGATTCGCCCAGATTGGTGATAGCCGCAATCACACTGAACAGCAGCAACGGCACCACAATAGCCGCGATCGCGTTCGACCATACGCTGCCGAACGCCGCCACATAGTCGGTATGCCCCTTGAACGCGATGCCGACCACAATGCCCAGTACGGTCGCGATCAGCACGCGGACGCTGAATCCCGCTTTCTTCCTGATACTCAGATAAGCCAAACCCGCAAACAGCACAACAGTGGCGCCCAGCGCCACCCAATTCCATGCCGTATCGGACATGTCATCTCCTTTCGTGTCATGACGACGCGACGCCTGATACAGGTGCGGCACCGCTCTTGATTCCATCGATTCACCGTACAGTAGCGGACGAAACAACATTTCGGAAGTGCTATCGGTTTTTTCGATAAGGGCTTAACAGTACCGCTTCAAAGTTGGGAGCAGAGGACTGCGGCAATTACCTAAATGACTGAAGCTCTTACGCCGGTAGGTGAAACGCAAAGCGAGCAGCGGGGTATTGTACGGGCGCTGAAAACAGCGTATCCGAAGCCCCATAGACCAGAGCGGATTGATGGAGCGGACAACGGGACTCGAACCCGCGGTCTCAACCTTGGCAAGGTTGCGCTTTACCAACTAAGCTATGTCCGCAGTATACCGATACAAGACCGGCATCGTGGGTGATGTAGGAATCGAACCTACGACCCCTTCCGTGTGAAGGAAGTGCGCTAGCCGCTGCGCCAATCACCCGCAAACAACAAATGTTCATTTTACGTGACATCATCGGCGAGTGCAACCATTACGGCGAGTCGCCATGCAGGCCGCGGCTACGACGAAAGCACATGACTTGAACAACGCAGACCGACACGCGATAATCGACGCAACGGGGGCAAAGGAGACGTCATGACCGAACAGCAGCCGCAGGAACCCTATGGCGACCCGCAATACGAGTCATACAGGGAAGGCATGCCGACCGAGCCGTCGCCGGTCGTACCGTCATCGGTGATGCCGACATCGCCCATACCGGCATCATCCATGTCCCAGCCGACCGAGTCAGTGCCGACCATATCAATGCCGACCGAGTCGATACCCGCCACAGGCGCGTCGGGCCCGACAGGAGCATCACGGCAGCGCCAGGCACCACAACCGCACACCCCATATGGATTCTCTTCAGCCACGCGGCCTCCCGCATCCGGGCCGTATGCGCCCGGCCCTTTCCCGACTCCTGAAGCCCGTGCGGCACAGGGCTCATACGAAGCGCCCGGCCCATGGTCCAGGACGCCCAACGGCGCATCATCGTCGGCATCATCCCCGTTCACCACGGGCCAAACAAATCGTCAGGCCCATCCCCCGTACCAGCCGTACCCGATGCCGCCATACCAGCAGTACCACCCGATGCAGCCCCCGAGGAAAACGGGCATCGGGGCGGGCGGCATCACGGCGATAGTCGCCGCCGTAATCGTCATACCCGCGCTGCTGTTCATCGCCGTGACCGCCGGGCTCATGACGGTGGCGAAGAACCATATCAGCCAAGGCGCCAACGAGCCGACCAACAGCTACGGCAACGCGTCTCCCTCTGACCCGAATCAGGCCGACCCCGAGCCGACCTCCACCGTCTACCGCATGGACGAGCGGCCCGGATACGAGAGCATGGTGACCTACGTGACCGACAAACTCGACCATTACAAGGACGAGATACTCAACAACAACACCATGTTCATGAGCGAATACCGGATACCCGATACGCAGGACGGCACCGACTACATGACGGGATACATGGCGGCGTTGCTGGGCACCGTGAACGAGGCCAAGGCGGCAGCGGACGAGACCAGCGAGGACCCCGATGCGCTGGATGCGAAGATCGACTCGTACCGAACCACCGTCGACACCCTTGAAGCACGGTTCAAGAAAGGGCAGGCGCTCGGCGTTTCGATGACCGTTACCGGCAACGATGGCAAGAAGTACACGGTCGACGGCAGCAAATCAATCACGCTCAGGCCTGCCTGGGACGAGCTGGAACAGCGCGTCGCCAAAGCCTCGAACTCGCTGGGGAGTGGCAACGCCGCCAGCGCGCAGAAACTGGTGGAGCTCGCGGACATGAAGCTCAGCTGGGACATCGACGAGGGATTCAGACAGTGCCCGGCGTTTGCGGGCACCGACGACGGCGACAACAAGGCGCTGACGAAGTCCGAGACGTTCGGCTTCTACTGCCCTGCCACGCCGAACGTGATCTACGGCAACCGCAGCATGCCCGACTGGAACATGACCTACGCGCCGGCCGCGGGCGTGAGGCACGAGTTGTCCCACCACGCCATCCACATGCGCTGCGGCACCATCGAGCCCGAGGCCGTCATGCAGAACGGCGTGAACCGCACCGAAGGCGTGATGAACAGCTACGCGGTCAAATACATGGGCGCGAACCGCGCCCTGATCCAGCAGAGCATCGATTACGCGGCCAGCACCGGGCACAAGCAGTATCGCATGGATGCGTTCACCGACCGGGCCGCGGAACGCATCCACTCCGGGCAATGCAACGCGGGATGAGCAATCGGGCGGGGTTCTGGAGTCTAATTGCGTTTCGAGGGGGTGCTTCAGGCTCGTTCGGACATCTATCTGCGTTTCGAGGGGTTGGTGCCCGAGTAGAGCCGGGCCGGAAACCGCATGATTCCAATGCGGGATGCCCCCGCATACTCCGGATATCGCGTTTGGGCAACCCCTTGAAACGCAGATAGATGTTCCGAGAGCGCGAAATCAACCCCTCGAAGCGGAGATACCGGGTATCAGCCTGCCAGCGGAGGCAATGAAGCACGGTAAAAAACGGGTCATAGGCAAAAAACACCCGAAGGCGCTACATATAAGAGGAATATGGTGGGCGATACAAGATTCGAACTTGTGACCCCTTCCGTGTCAGGGAAGTGCGCTACCTCTGCGCCAACCGCCCGGGTCTGTGCCATTTGACGGAAACCATTATGTTTCGGATTCCATGCAAACGAGAGGTGGGTACGAGAGTCGAACTCGTCTATACGGCTTTGCAGGCCGCTGCCTAACCGCTTGGCTAACCCACCGCAAAGGTCGTCAACTCTTCGGACCTTAGAGCGGACAACGGGACTCGAACCCGCGGTCTCAACCTTGGCAAGGTTGCGCTTTACCAACTAAGCTATGTCCGCGTTTCCTTGACCAGCGTCATGCCGTCAAGCAACAGATAACAACTATAGTGACAACCATGGGATTTGCCAAATCCGGCGTGTCGCGCGATGTCACGGCCTGCGACCGATCACCCACAGGCCTTGCTATACCGCGATTCTCTGATGGCATAAGCCGCCTGCACCAGCCGCGAGGAACCGTTACATTAGTTGATATGAGTGAAGAAGCGAAAGCGCATGAACCGGTGATGATTGCCGCATTCGAAGGCTGGAACGACGCATGCCAGGCAGCCACCAACGTCATCCGGCATCTCGTGTCGCGCTACGATTCACGCGAGATCCGCCACATCCGCTGCGATGGGTACTACGACTACCAGGTCGCGCGCCCGATGCTGTGCAAGGTGACGGGCCGACGCCGGATCCTATGGCCGCAGACGACGTTCTACGCCATCGACGTGGCGCCCTCGACGACCCTGTATGCGCAGATCGCGCCCGAGCCCAACTACCGTTGGAATGACTACTGCCGTCAAAGCATGCGCATCGCCGAGGAGCTTGACGTCCGCCATATCGTGACCATGGGCGCCATGTTCGCCGACTGCCCGCACACGCGCGCGCTGCCGCTCGACATCAGCGACCAGCAGTGTCAGTGCGACATGGACCGGGAATACAGCGGCCCTGTCGGCATCCCGACCGTGCTGGATTGCATGGCATGCGAGGAGGGATTCTCGACCACATCGATGTGGGTGTCCGTCCCGCAATACCTCGGCAGCGACGAATGCGCGCAGGCCACCATGCAGATGCTCGCGGCATTGTCCGACCGCATCGGCGTCGAGCTGGATCCGGGCGACCTCGCCGGCAAGGCCGAACAGTGGAAGGCGCAGGCTTCGGTGCTGACGCGCTGCAACGACGACCTCGCCCAATACGTGAAACACCTTGAGCATGATTACGACATGCAGGAGAAAGCCGATCAGGTGGCGCGCTTCGGCGCTCCGGCCGCGGAACAGCTGGTGCGCGAGGCGGAGGCCTTCCTGCGCAGTCGCGGCAAGTGACGCGGGCCGCATAATCTCACGTCAACGCAAATGGCATCCGTTCCGCGAAGCCGCGACCCGGACGCCATCCAAGCGTGTTTCGTGACGTTACGGCGATGACCGCAACGTCACCCTGCCGCCGTCATCTGACCGCTGCTGCGGATTGCTCCACGGTGACGATGCTGACCGGATTGACGACGCTGGCCGCGCTGGCGGCCTTCACCGGCTCATACGGCTTCAGGGCGCCGAACAGCAGCAGCAGCGCGACGATCACCGACAGGCCGATGCGATAGATGGAGAACGCCTTGTACGAGAACGTGGAGACGAACTTCAGGAACCCGATGATGACGATGTAGCCGAGCAGGAAGCTGATGATCATCGCGATGATGGTCGGAATCCAGCCGGGGAACATGCGATCGGTCCCGGCGTTCTTCACGGCCTTGACCGCTTCGAGCAGGCCGGAGCCGAACACCGCGGGGATGGCCATGAGGAAGCTCAGGCGCACGGCCGATTCGCGCGTGTATCCCAGCGCACGGCCGACGGTGATGGTGCCGCCGGAGCGGGACACGCCGGGGATGAGCGCCATCGACTGGCCGAGGCCGAACAGGAAGGCGTCGCGATAGTTCATGTCGTCCATGGTCTTGATCTGCCGGGAGCGGGCGTCCACGATCCACAGCAGCAGACCGAACAGGAACAGCACGGTAACGGTGATCCACAGGTTGCGCAGCGACGTCTCGATGATGTTCTGCAGCGTGAAGCCGAGGATGATGATCGGAATCGAGCCGACGATGACGTTCCATCCGAGCGTCGCGTACTTGTCGCCGCGACCCATGCGCGCACGCCAGTCCGGGCCGTTCTTGCCGAACAGGCATCCGAACCAGTGCGACAGGATGTTGATGATGTCACGACGGAAATACAGGATCACCGCGAGCTCGGTGCCGATCTGGATGATGGCGGTGAACGCCGCGCCGGGATCCGCGCCCAGCATCAGATCTCCGATGATGCGGATATGCGCGCTGGACGACACCGGAAGATACTCGGTGAGCGCCTGCACGATTCCCAGAATGATCGCTTGGAAGAAATTCATGATCCCTCTTGAATGATTGTCCGTCCTTTACCGTGGACAAGGGTACTCAACGTCCCCTAAGAACGTGCCAAACATCGTATTGTCGTACAGAAAACCCACAATGAGGGGTGGTGGATAGTCGGGACGTCACGGGGAGGAATTATGGCACGATACCGCAAGTCAAGGATGTGGGCGCCGCAGGGCTTTTTCGAGTGCGAGGGCCGCGGTCTGCAATGGCTCGGCGAGGCGCAGGCGCAGGGCGGCCCCCGCGTGGTGGACGTCTACGAATGGGGCAAGGATTTTCTCGACATCGAACGCGTATCCCCCTGCTCCCCCACGGCCAAGGCGGCCCACGATTTCGGCGCGGCCCTGGCGCGGATGCATGACGCGGGGACGGACCACTTCGGCTCGGCTCCGGCCGGATATGACGGCACCTGCTATTTCGGGCCGCTGCAGGATCCGGTGCCGATGGCGACCGGCGCGTGGGATGACCCGATCACCTATTTCGCGCAGGGGCGGCTGGTCCCGATGGTCGAACTGGGCATGCGTCGCGGAGAGCTGACCCAGGCCGACATGGACCTGACGAACCGCGTCATCGACGCGATGCCCGACCTTCTGGGGCGTGCGGCGCAGGACAAGCCGGCGCGAGTGCACGGTGACCTGTGGAGCGGCAACGTGATGTGGGCCGACGACCGAGGCTCGTGCGAGGCCGTGCTGATCGATCCGGCCGCACACGGCGGTCACCGCGAGGAGGATCTCGCGATGCTGCACCTGTTCGGCATGAGCTATCTGACCGAGATCATGGACGGTTACCAGAGCGTGCATCCGCTGAAGGCCGGATGGCAGGAGCGCACGACGCTGTGGCAACTGTATCCGATCGCCGGGCACTGCGTGTTCTTCGGCGGCGGGTACATCAGCGAATACCGTTCCATGTGCCGCTCGCTGCTCAAGTAGCAGGAGCCCGCAACAAGAGGCATATGTACGGGAAAGGGCTTTCAGACCAGAGTGTCTGAAAGCCCTTTTCAATGCCGAAGCCGCTGATCGGCGCGAATGACGAGCGCTGCCGAGCATGGACGGGCATAGCCGAATTCAGCTCAGCGCGTCCTTCAACTTGCTGAAAAACCCCTTGCGCTGGCTGCCGGTGGCGGGGCGCGAGCTCTGCGCGACGTGCGACGCCGAGGCGTCGTGGCTGGCCGCGAACTGCTCGATGAGCGAACGCTCCGAGTCGGTCAGCTTGGTCGGGATGTGCACGTTGACATGGGCGACGAGATCGCCGCGCTCGCCGGATTGGCGCAGCTTGGTGACACCCAGGTTCTTCAGGACAATCGTCTCCTCGGGCTGGCATCCGGCCGGCACGGTCACCTTCTGCTTGCCGTCGAAGGTGTCGATCTCCATGTCGTGACCCAATGCGGCCCAGCTCATCGGCACCTGAATCCAGCAATGCAGGTCGTCGCCGCTGCGGGTGAAGCGCTTGTCGGCCTTGATGCGCACGTCGACGTACAAGTCGCCGGCCGCGCCGCCGCCTTCACCGACCTCGCCCTGATGGGCGAGGCGTATGCGCGATTCGTCCGCGATGCCAGCGGGAACCGAGATCCCCACCTCGCGCGATGTCCGTACGCGGCCGTGCCCCATGCAGGACGGGCAGGGGTCGGAGATCACCGTTCCGTGTCCCTCGCACCGCTCGCAGGGCGCGGAGGTCATCATCTGGCCGAGCATCGTGCGCACGACCTTCTGCCGGAACCCCTGGCCGTGGCAGTCCGGGCAGGTGGTGGGCTGAGAACCGTTGGCGGTGCCCGAGCCCCCGCACTGCTGGCACAGACCGAAAGTATTGATCTTGATGTGCGTGGTGCCGCCGAAGACCGCCGTCTTGAGATCGATGGTGGCGCTCGCCAGCGCGTCGCGGCCCGGCTGGGTGCGGGGAACGGGGCCCTGCGAGCCGCCGCTGAACGCTCCTCCGAAGAACTGGCCGAAGATGTCGGACATGTCACCCATGCCGAATCCCGATGCGCCGCCGAATCCGCCCGCATTGGGGTCGTTGGGGTCCACGCCGGAATCGTACATGCGGCGCTTGTCGGGGTCGGAGAGCACCGCGTAGGCGTTGTTCACTTCCTTGAACTTGTCTTCGTATTCGGGGCCGGCGATATCGGGATGATACTTGCGGCTCATCTTGCGATACGCTTTTTTGATCTCATCGTCGCTGGCCGACTTGTCGACGCCCAGCACCTCGTAGTAATCTGCCACTGCTCGTTCTTTCTTGTTGGTGTTCGGGGAGCTATTGTGCCATAAGGCTCAGTCAGTTGCCGTCGCCGTCATCGTACGACGATATCGCACGGGTCAGGTACCGGGCCACGGCACGTACGGCGGCTATGGTCGCGGCATAGTCCATGTGCGTCGGGCCGATGGAGCCGACGAAGGCCACCGGCCCGCTGGATCCGCCCGACCCGCCGTCGAGAAATGGCATCGCGACGCTATCGCCATCGTCCATTTTGCCGGGCTCCGTGTCGGCGTCATCCGTTATGCGGGGCTCCCCCGCCATGCCGGTCTGAGCCATATTGGCATGCACCGCGCCGCCAAGCGCGGATCCACCGCCGTCTTCATGCCCCGCGTCCGATTCCGCCGGTTCCGCCCGGGATGCCAGCGAGTTTCCGTAGCCGCTGGTGACCACCGAAGCATGCAGCAGTTCCGGCGTGTGCGTCTCCGAACCGATGGCTACACCGACCCCATAGGCGTCGGTGTCCTCCGAAAGCGCGCTCATGAGTTTCATCAGCACGATCTGCTCCTCCAGCGCGTCGAACAGCGGCGCCATGTCGGCGATGTCACGCCGATGGGCCAGGTGCGACGCGCCGGCCATATACAGTTCACTGGACCTTTCGTTGTCTCCCATCGCCTCGAACACCTGCGCCAGCCCTTCAAGCAGCGCAACGGATTCCCGCCGCGACGACTTGAGGGAACGGACCCGTTCGGCAGCCTGCGCGAAGGTGAGCCCGAGGCAGGCTCCGTTCACGACGGATCCCACGTCGGCGAGCGTGATATCCGTCGGCTGGGGCGACAGGGCGAGCGTATGCTGTGCGACGTTGCCGGCGTCGGTGATGACCACGATCAGCAGCAACGTGGATGAGACGGGGACGATCTGCACGCGCAGCACCTTCGCCTTGGCCGGGGACGGGGAGGCGACCACGGCCACCTGACCGGTTATGTGGGAAAGCAGTCTGGCCGCGCGCTGCAACGTGTCCTGCAGGCTGACGGATCCGGACAGGAACGCCGCGATTCCCTTGCGCTGCGCGTCGGAGAGGGGGACGACGGTGGACAGGCGGTCCACGAAGTACCGGTAGCCCTTCTCCGTCGGGATGCGGCCCGAGGACGTGTGGGGCTGGATGAGATACCCCTCTTCCTCGAGGGACGCCATGTCGTTGCGGATGGTCGCCGAGCTGACGCCGAGGTCGTGCTTCTTCGTCAGAGCGGCCGATCCTATCGGCTCCTGGGATCGAATGTAATCCTCCACGATGGCGCGAAGCACCACCATGCGTCGTGGTTGCGCCATGTCTCCTCCTGTCCTTCCCCGGCATTCACGCCTTCACGGCTTTCCCGTATTCACGACACGCCCGACACTCCCGGAGTGGGGTCGGTCGAACGATGACGTACCCAGTATTAGCACTCTTTGCCCTTGAGTGCTAACGCGTTCGTTATCAGATGATTTCATGACGCAGCCGCCGGCATGAGTCAGTCACAAGTTGTGAGCGCTAACATAACAAAATCTACCAAAACACGCCAAAATCGAACCATTAAGTCTGTTCACAACGTTAGTATGGGATTGCAATGTGAGGGCATGCATGGCGCGGCATAAGCCGAAATGCGTGGTGCCCGAAGTATTGGAAGGAAAGTACATCCATGACCGAATTCAAGGAGACCGAGCTGGACGAGCGCGCCATCAACATGGCCAAGGTCCTGTCGGCCGACGCGGTTGAGAAGGCTGGAAGCGGCCACCCCGGTTCCCCCGTCTCCCTGGCGCCCGTCGCCTACACCCTCTACCAGCATTTCATCAAGCATGATCCGAACGACCCCAACTGGGAAGGCCGCGATCGCTTCATCCTTTCTGGTGGCCACGCTTCGCTCACCCAGTACGTCCAGCTGTACTTCTCCGGCTACGGCGTCACTCTGGACGACCTCAAGCACTTCCGCGGCGGCGCGGACACCCGCACCCCGGGCCACCCCGAGTACGGTCTGACCCCAGGCATCGAAATGACCACCGGCCCGCTGGGCCAGGGCTTTGCCTCCGCCATCGGCTTCGCCTACGGCGAACGCTTCCAGCGCGGCCTGCTCGACCCGGAGACCCCGAAGGAAGAGTCCCCGTTCTACCACAAGATCTGGGCCATCTGCGGTGAAGGCGACATCGAGGAAGGTATCTCCGGCGAAGCCGCCGCTCTTGCCGCCAACCAGAAGCTCGGCAACATCACCGTAATCTTCGATGCCAACCGCATCCAGATCGAAGGCGACACCAACCTGGTGCTGGCCGAGGACGTGCTCAAGCGCTTCCAGGCCTACGGCTGGTACACCGACGAATTCAGCTTCATCCAGCCCGACGGCTCCTACAAGGAGGACATCGAGGGTCTGGCCGAGGTCATCGCCAAGGCCGAGAAGGCCGCGCCTGACCAGCCGAAGCTCATCAAGGTCCACTCCCTGATCGCATGGCCGACCCCGGGCAAGACCAACGACCCGTCCTCCCATGGCTCCAAGCTGGGCGCCGAAGCCGTCGCCGGCCTCAAGAAGCTGCTCGGCTACGACCCCGAAGAGTCCTTCCACGTCGACGAGGAAGCCCTCGCCCACGCCCGCAAGGTCGCCGAGCGCGGCCTGGAAGCCCACAAGGAATGGGACGAGAAGTTCGACGCCTGGCGCAAGGCCAACCCGGACAAGGCCGCCCTGTACGACCGTCTGAAGGCCGGCGAGCTGCCGGAAGGCTTCGACAAGGCCCTCGACGATCTTGAGGCCACCTTCGAGGTCGGCAAGAAGGTCGCCACCCGTGGCGCCTCCGGCTCCGTCCTCAACGCCATCGCGGCCGTCATGCCGGAACTGTGGGGCGGCTCCGCCGACCTCGGCGGCTCCAACAAGACCGATCTCAAGGGCGCTGCCACCTTCGCTCCTGCGGAGTGCGCCACCAAGCAGTGGCCGGTCTGCAACGAGTTCGGACGTCAGCTGCACTTCGGCGTGCGCGAGTTCACGATGGGCTGCATCACCAACGGCATCCTGCTGGGCTCCCACACCCGTCCGTTCGGCGGCACCTTCTTCATGTTCTCCGACTACGAGCGCTCCGCCGTCCGTCTGGCCGCCCTCATGGAGATCCCGAACCTGTACGTGTGGACGCACGACTCCGTCGCCGTCGGTGAGGACGGCCCGACCCACCAGCCGGTCGAGCACCTTGCCTCCTTCCGCGCCATCCCGCAGCTTGAGGTCATCCGCCCGGCTGACGCCTTCGAGACCGCCGAGGCCTACCGCTACTTCTTCGAGAAGAAGAACACGCTGCCCGGCGCCATGGTGCTGACCCGTCAGGGCGTCCCGGTGCTCGCCGAGACCGCCGCCAAGGCCAAGGACGGCGTGCGCAAGGGCGCTTACGTCCTGGTCGACACCGAGGGCACCCCGGACGTCATCCTCATGGCTTCCGGTTCCGAGGTCCAGTGGGCCGTCGACGCCGCGAAGACCCTGGCCGGTGAGGGCGTCAAGGCTCGCGTCGTGTCCGTGCCGTCCATGGAATGGTTCGAGGAGCAGGACGCCGAGTACAAGGAAGCCGTGCTTCCCGCTTCCGTCAAGGCCCGCGTGTCCGTCGAGGCCGGCGTGGCGATGCCGTGGTACAAGTACCTCGGCTCCTACGGCAAGCCCGTCTCCATCGAGCAGTTCGGTCTGCAGGGCGATGGCGCGCAGAACATGATCGACCTCGGCATCACCGCCGAGCACGTGGTCGAGGCCGCCAAGGCGTCCATCGCGGAAGCCGAAGCCGCCAAGTGATCCATCGGGAGCCGCCCGCCGAGGCGAATACGCGGCGGGCGGCTCCCTCCCGGTCGGCACGGCCGACAAGCCCCTCGCAGGAGGGGCGCCATTGAAGATTTGTTCCATTACGGAATCAAAGGAGAAAACAATATGACTGAAGCAACTCAGCGCACGTCCGACAACGGCGTCTCGATCTGGCTGGACGACCTGTCCCGCACCCGTATCGAGTCCGGCTCCCTGCAGGAGCTCATCAAGGACAAGAACGTCGTCGGTGTGACCACCAATCCGTCCATCTTCCAGAAGGCACTGAGCCAGGTCGGCCCGTACGACGCCCAGCTCAAGGAACTCGGCAAGGTCGACGTCGAGACCGCCGTGCGCGAGCTCACCACCACCGATGTGCGCAACGCCACCGACATCTTCCGCGAGATCGCCGAGGCCACCGACTTCGTCGACGGCCGTGTCTCCATCGAGGTCGACCCGCGTCTGGCCCACGACACCGAGAACACCGAGAAGCAGGCCGTCGAGCTGTGGGAGAAGGTCAACCGCCCGAACGCGATGATCAAGATCCCGGCGACCCTGGAAGGCCTGCCGGCCATCACCGCCACCCTCGCCAAGGGCATCTCCGTCAACGTCACCCTGATCTTCTCGCTGGAGCGCTACGAGCAGGTCATCGACGCCTACATCGAGGGCATCGCCCAGGCTGCCGCCAACGGCCACGACCTGAAGCACATCGGCTCCGTCGCCTCCTTCTTCGTCTCCCGCGTGGACACCGCGGTCGACAAGCTGCTTGAAGCCAACGGCTCCGATGAGGCCAAGGCCCTTGAGGGCAAGGCCGCTGTCGCCAACGCCCGCCTCGCCTACGAGCTCTTTGAGAAGAAGTTCGCCGCCGATCCTCGCTGGGCTGACCTGGCCGCCAAGGGCGCCAAGGTCCAGCGTCCGCTGTGGGCCTCCACCGGCACCAAGAACGCCGCCTACTCCGACTGCAAGTACGTCGACGAGCTCGTTGCCAAGCACATCGTCAACACGATGCCCGAGAAGACCCTGAACGCTCTGGCCGATCACGGCAACGGCGCTCCGTCCATCGAGGGCACCTACGAGGAGTCCCACGCCGTCATCGACAAGCTGGCCGAGCTGGGCATCAACCTCAAGGACGTCACCGACAAGCTGGAGGCCGACGGTGTCGCCGCCTTCATCAAGTCCTGGGATTCCGTGCTGGCCGACGTGCAGTCCGGCATCGACCGCGTGAACGCCTGAGACCGACCGGTCAAGCGTGACATACGCCTGACCACATAATCGTGAGAAGCCCCCGACCCGATAACGGCCGGGGGCTTCTCACGTGATACACTGCTAGACCGCACACGAACGCCATGTCGAAACCGGGAAAGGCCGTGAATGGCGCCCCTTCGTGTATCATGCCGAAGGGGATTTCTCTCGCCGCGAACATGCGCCAGCGCATCACTCAAGCAGAAACTACAAACAGAAGGACCGTCAACCACATGAACTTGCATCTGGCAGAGGCAGGACGCACGCTGATTCCCCGCAAGGATGACGAATACGGGCTGCTCTCCCCCGCCATGGTGCTGATGACGTTCATCGCCGGTCTGGTCGATGCACTGAGCTACTTGGCCTTGGGACATGTGTTCGTGGCGAACGTCACCGGCAACATCGTCTTCCTTGGCTTCGCGCTCGCCCACGCACAGGGGTTCGTCTGGTGGACATCGGCGCTGACATTGGTGTGCTTCGCCTTCGGCGCGTTCATCGGAGGCCGCATCATACGCCGGTTCGGAGAACACCGGGCCCGCCATCTGCTGATCTCGTCGATCGTGCAGGCCGCGTTCATCCTCGCCGCGCTGATCGGACTGTACCTGCTGAACCACTATTCCGCGGAACCGGCTCTGGGCATGGGCAGTATGCAGGCATCATCGCAGCCGAGCCTCAACTTCCCCACCGCCCGCCACATCGACGTCCATCATCTGATGCTGATCGTGCTGATCGCCCCCGCGATGGGCATCCAGAACTCCACTGCCCGGCGGCTCGCGGTGCCCGACCTGCCGACGACCGTGCTGACGATGACCGTGACCGGCATCGTCGCCGACACATCCGCCCACGGCCATGAGATGTCAAAACTCGGCCGGCGCGCCGTCGCTGTATTGGCCATGTTTCTCGGAGCGCTGACGGGCGCGGCGCTACAGTCGAAAGGACATGAGGACATCATCCTCATGGTCGCCCTGGCTTGTCTGCTGGCCGTGATCGGCATGATGCTCGCGCACGCGCATTCCACGGCGGCATGGGCGACCGCCCGCCACTGACCTATTCCCCAACGCACAGCAATGTGTTAAACTGCGCTGCCATGGGCTTATCACGGGTCGGGCCACCCGACGCGGGTGGATTCATGCCGACCGCCGGGGACCGAGTCCGAAACAGGTGCCGAGAAGACAGGCGCCGAGCCGCCGCAACAGAAAGCAGTACCGTTATGGCAACGACTCCCATACCAACAGACATCAACACCGCCGAATCCGGCGGTCGGCGCCGTCTCCCGTTCTCCGGACGCCTCGTCATGGCGTTCACGTTCTTCTCGATGTTCTTCGGTGCGGGCAACCTCATCTTTCCCCCGTTCGTTGGGGCGCAGGCGGGCGCTGCCACCGTTCCCGCCATCATCGGGTTCATCGTCTCGGCGGTCGGCCTTCCGATTCTCGGCGTGCTCGCCGTCACGTTCGCGGGTGGCTTCGACGAGCTCGCCCGTCGTGTGTCCCCGGCGTTCGCCTCGCTGCTCGGCGTGGCGATCATGCTCACCATCGGCCCGTGCTTCGCCATCCCACGCACGGCGACCACGTCATACGAGATGATGGTGGCGCCATTCCTGCCCTCCCGCACTGGATGGGGCGGCTGGACGACGCAGCTGGCGTACTCACTGGTGTTCTTCGCCGTGGCTTTCCTGCTGGCCCAGCATCCCGAGAAACTGTCGGCCGTGTTGGGACGGTTCATGGGGCCGCTGCTGTTGGCGTTCATCGCAGTGCTGTTCATAGCCTGCCTGGCGCATGGTGCGGTAACACCGACGCAACCGACAGGCGATTATGCGGTGCATCAGGTGTCCCGGGGCTTCCTGGACGGCTATCAAACCATGGATCTGCTAGCTGCTTTGTACTTCGGCATCGTGATTTCGGCGAACGTCCGCGCCATGCATGTCACCGACAACACGCTTATTCGTCGGGAGACCGCATACGCCGGTCTCGGCACCGGGATCCTGCTGATCGTGATCTATGCGGTGCTCGGCTATGTGGGTGTCGTGTCCGGGAGCATTGCCTCGGTCAATCCAGCGACCGATACAGGCGCGACCGTACTCACCAATCTCACGGCCTCGTTGTTCGGCACGTTCGGCATGGTATTTTTGGGCATCGTGTTCGTCATCGCCTGTCTGAATGTCTGCACGGGTCTGATCTGCACGTGCGCCACATACTTCCACACGCGATTCGCCACCGTCGCCGGTCGCCGCGTGAGCTATCGCGCATGGCAGGCACTGTTCACCGTGTTCAGTTTCGTGGTGTCCAACGCCGGACTCAGCATGATCATCAAGGTGTCCGTGCCCGTGCTCGCCGCATTGTATCCGATTGCCATCGTGTTGGTGACGCTCGCATTGACCCATCGAATCCTCGCCGTTCATTTCCCGCGCGTGTACTTCTGGATGGTACTGCTGGTGGCCATCGTGTCATTCGCCACATGTCTGGCGAGCATCGTCACGGTATTCGGCGGCTCCCTGCCATGGCTAGAGGCCATATTGAACATGCTGCCGCTGCAGCAATTTCAACTGGGATGGATCATTCCGGCGCTGGCAGGCTTGCTCATCGGCGTGCTTGACAGTGCTGCACATTCGTCGTTCAAACGATGACCGACTGATTCGAGGGCTATCTTCGTTTCGAGGGGTTGATTGAGGCTCGCTCAGACATCTAACTGCGTTTCGAGGGGTTGGTGCCCGAGTATAAACACCATGGGAATCGCATGATTCCAATGCTGAACACCCCGATATACTCCGGGTACCGCATTCAGGCAACCCCTTGAAACGCAGATAGATGTTCCGGGACGCCGGAATCAACCCCTCGAAATCGAGATAGGAGATGGAACGGGCTAATGAGGCGCGTAGGACGACTGGGGTGGTCATCACAAACTACGCTACGGCGTCCGACACTCCTTGAAGGCCGTGTCATCGTATCGCCGGATACCTTGGGTCAGATTAGAGAGCTGGTAGGTTCCATCGTCCGTTTTGGCGAGCAGGACAATGATCTTGGTCTCCGCACCATATTTCGCGATGAAATCGTCCTTGGCGCCCGCTCCTTCGCATCCAAGATTGACGGTGACCGTGATATCACTACCTTCCACAGACCCCTTGAGACGCGTCCAGATTTCAGCGTCATGTCATACAGATCCTGTTGGTCGTCATCGGCTTGCTTCATCCTGTCAATCGTGGCAACGGTGACTACATCCGATGCAGCGACGGCATCGCTGAGATTGCCGTACTGCACGCCGGCGTCACAGGCCACGGAAACGACCCGACCGCCGCATCCGGCAAAAACCAGTATCATGGCTAAGACCGCCAGTATTGCCGGAACCCGCATCCTCGTCTGATGATATGAACGCATCGTCATCATGTCTCCTTCGACATCAAGCCGGCGCTCGCCCGGTCCGGGCGCTCCCGCCTCCTTCCCATGACACCATTGCACGAACATGCCCCCCAATGAGCATTGGCAGCCGGCAATACGGCGGGCGCCGCCTTCACCGGTTCTTGGCATCATCCGCGATCCTGCCCCGTGTCAGCGAACGGTAGGTGACGTAGAACAGGATGCCCGCGACGATGCCGGAAGTCGCGTCGGAGATCGGCTCGGCGAGGAAGATGCCGGTCACTCCGATCCAGTGAGGCAGTGTCAGGGCGAGCGGCACCAGCATGATGATCTTGCGGAAGATCGCCAGGAACACGGACTGCTTGGCCTGCCCCATGCCGACAAGGGCGCACTGCGCGCCCATCTGGATGCCGAACACGCCCCATCCGGCGACGAAGACCGGCATCATGCGGGTCACGATGCCGATGACTTCCGGCGACGACGTGAACCATGCGGCGAACACGCTTGGGAATGCGGCAAGAAGCGACACCAGCACCGTGGCCGAAGTGATCTGCGCGATGAATGCCACGCGGATGGCCTGCCGCACGCGATCCATGCGCCGGGCACCGAAGTTGAACCCGATGATCGGCTGGATGCCCTGCTGGAAACCGTTGGTCAGCACACTGACCACCTGCATGAGCGAGGTGATGATGGTCATCGACGTGACATAGTCGTCACCGCCGTATCGTTGCAGCCCGACGTTGAACACCACGTTGATGAGGCATTCGGTGATCTGCATGATGAACGGCGCCAACCCGAGGGTCAGGATCGGCACGATGACTCGATTGAAGCGGATGTTGGACGGTCTCAACCGGATGGCGCTGCGCCCGGAGGCGAGGAACAGGATGATCCACACCGATGAGATCAACTGGGCGATCACGTTCGCGACGGCCGCGCCCTTTACGCCCCAGCCGAGCACGAAGATGAACACCGGGTCGAGGATGATGCTGGTGCCGGTGCCGATCAGCACCGAGGTCATCGCGACGGTGGTCTTGCCCTGCGCGGAGATGAAGTTGTTGAGTCCGAGTGTGAGCTGCACGAACACTGTGCCGACCAGGTAGATGGTGATGAAGTCGACCGCATATCCGATGTTGGCGTCGCTGGCTCCGAAAGCGCGCAGCACCGGCTCCTTCGTCGCCTGCAGGATGACGGTGAGCGTCAGGGCGATGGCCACGAGGAACGCCGCGCTGGTGCCCAGGATGCGTTCGGCCTTCTTGAAATTGCCGCGACCCAGTTCGATGGACGCCCTCGGCGCGCCGCCCGCGCCGATCAGCGACGCGAACGCGGTGACGGCCAGCAGGATCGGGAAGCAGATGCCGACGCCGGTCATCGCGGCATCGCCGACCTCGGGGATATGCCCGATGAACAGTCGGTCGATGATGGTGTATGAGGCGTTCGCCGCCTGCGCGACGATGGTCGGAACCGACATCGTCAGGGCGAGCCGCGCGACCGGTTTCGTGCCGAGCCCGGAGCTGTCCGCCGTCATGCCAGCAGATGCCGTTCGATCCATTGCGCGACGCCGTCATCGTTGTTGGGCGGGCAGATCTCGTCGGCGATCTTGATGACCTCGGGGTTCGCGTTGGCGACCGCCACTCCCGTTTCCGATGTCGTCATCATGCCGATGTCGATAAGGTCATCGCCGAAACTGACGGTACCGTCGAGCCGCACGTCCATGCGTTCGCACAGCGTCTTCAACGCCTGCCGCTTGTTCGCCAGCGGATTCATCAGCATCCACATCGAGCCTTCGGAGATCGCCACGTCGAAATCGGGCGGAACCAGCGTCTTCAGATGTGCCCATTGCTCCGACTTGGGGAAGATAATGATCTTGTCGGCGATACCGTCGGGGACGTCGGTGAAATCGGTGAATTGCCAAGTCTGTGTCTTCCAGTACACGCTCACGTCGAAGTTCGTGTAGCGCACGTCATCCATGACGACGCCGAGGCTGAGGCCGGGTATCTCGTCGAGCAGATACCGGCACACCTCGCAGGCCCGTGCGGAGGAGAAGCCGACCTTCAGCAGATGCCCGTCGGAGGGGAGCCGCCCCGAGGTGAGCAGATCGTAATCGGAACGTTCGGGCGCGAAATCAATCAGGGCACCGTTGAGATAAATGTACGCGTCGACCGGCAACTTACCCGCGTACTCGAAGCCGGTGCTCACCGGCCGGGCGGTCGCCACCGCGAACCGGTAACCGGCATCGTGCATGCGTTTGACTGTGTCAATGCTGCGCTGCGTGATAAACCGCTCCTCGAAGGTGGGGGCGTCATGCAGCAGCGTGCCGTCGAGGTCGGTGACGATGAGTCGCTGTTCAGGGTTGGTCATGGCGTTTCTCCGTAAAGCCTGTCAGGGGGGAAAAAAGAATCATGCCGGTCTGCGGCTACAGCAGCCCTTCGCAGTAGGAGCGGACCAGCTCCGCGGAATGATGCAGTTTGGCGAGCTCGTCATCGGCAAGTTCCAGCTCGACAATCTCGTTGGCGCCGTTGGCACGCAGCTCGGTCGGCACGCCGAGGAACACGTCGCGCTCGCCGTATTCGCCGTCGAGCAGGGTCGATACCGGCACGATGCGGCGTTCGTCCCAAAGGATGGTCTGCACGATGCCGGCCACCGTCGAGGCGATGCCGAAGTTCGTGCCGCCCTTCGCCGCGACAATCTCGTTGCCTCGCATACGGGTCTTCTCTTCGATCTCATGCGTGGAGACGGATGAGAATCGGTCGGCGTTGTCGTTCAGGAATTGCGTGAACGGCTTGCCGCCGAGCGAGACGGTCGACCATGCGGTGAACTGCGAATCGCCATGCTCGCCCATCACGAAACCGCCGACGTTGCGCGGGTCCAGCCCGGTCTCCTCACCGATGATGGTCTTGAGACGCGAGGTGTCCAGCGCGGTTCCCGTGCCCAGCACCTGGGTGCGCGGCAGGCCGGAGCGTTTCCACGCGTACCATGCCATGACGTCGACCGGGTTGGAGACCATGACGATGACGCCGTTGAACCCGGATGCCATGACCCGGTCGACCACGTCGCCGACGAGTCCGATGGTGAAGCCGAGTTCGTCGAGTCGGGTTGAGTTGGCCGGTGGCTTGCGTCCGACGGTGATGACGACGATGTCGGCGTCCTTGCAGTCACCGTAGTCACCGTTGCGCACCTTGACGTGCCGGTCCTGGAATTCGCTGCCGTCATCGAGATCATGGCTTTCGCCGAGCGCCTTGCCGGCGGAATGATCGATGAGTACGAGCTCGTTGCACAGACCATGGGTGACGATGGCGAACGCCGCGGTGGATCCGACCTGCCCGGTGCCGACGATGACGACTTTGTTCCTGTTCATGGTGACCATGTCAAATGCTCCTCAAACGATATCCGATAAACGTTGCCCAATGAAATGAGCCATGATCAAGTGACCATGGCTCAACGTGCTGCATACAGTGCTTCAGCGAATCGCGCTCACACCAAGTTGAATTTTGTCATCAGACCGAGGGCGATGATGATGGCGACCCAGACCAGCGCGATGAAGATGGTCCAGCGGTTCAGGTTCTTTTCCGCGACACCAGACGTGCCGGCGTTCTGGGTCAGGCCACCGCCGAACATATCGGACAGACCGCCGCCCTTGCCCTTGTGCATGAGGATGAGCAGCGTCAGCAGGATGGACGCGATGACGACGATGATCTCAAGAACGATCTTCAGAATATGCACGGGGAAACCTCCATTAAACGTACTGTGTCATAGCATAGCGCAGGGCATTGAAAAACGTGCGGATATGCGCATGTTTCCCTATCGACGTGTCGCCTTGAGTGTCAACCGGGCGATCTTCGCCAATTCGTCGGGGTCGAGCGACGCGCCGCCGATCAGGAATCCGTCGACATCCGGCTCGCCGATCAGATGCGTCGCGTTCTTGGACGACACCGATCCGCCGTATAGGATGCGCACAGTATCGGCGACGGCGGGGCCGAACATCTCGCCGAGGTCGTCGCGGATGGCTTTGGCGGCCTGCTGGGCGGTGTCCGGAGTGGCGACCATGCCGGTGCCGATCGCCCAGACCGGCTCGTACGCGATGATGAGCTTCGCGGCCTCCTTGTCGGAAAGGTCACGGGTCACGTCATGCACCTGTCCGACGGCGAAGTCGAGCTCGATGCCCTGGCGGCGTTCCTCGAAGCTTTCTCCGACGCACAGTATCGGCTGCATGCCGGCCGCCAATACGGCACGCACCTGATCGACAATGTTGACGTCGTCTTCGGGATGGTACTTGCGGCGTTCGGAATGCCCGACGATGACGTACGAGCAGCCGAGATGCGCGATCATGTCAGCGGAGACATCGCCGGTGAACGCACCCTGTGTGGTCACCGACACGGCCTGCGCGCCGTAGCGGATCTTGAGCTTGTCGGCTTCGACCAGCACCTGGACGCTGCGCAGCGACGTGAACGACGGCATCAGGGCTATTTCGCAGCGGGAGTAGTCGAAGCGTGCGTCACGAAGCAGCCATACGAGTTTCTGCACGAAATACGTGGCCTCAAGATGGTCGAGGTTCATCTTCCAATTGCCCGCGAGCAGCGGGATGCGTGACGCCATTGATGTCCTTTCCGTATGGAGCGGCTCCCCGGCGTCAAGCGCCCGGGGAGCCGAATTGCGGGTGAAGATCAGTCGAGAACCTTCAGCCCCGGCAGCTCCTTGCCCTCAAGGAACTCAAGGGAGGCGCCGCCACCGGTGGAGATGTGCGAGAAGCCGTCCTCCGGGAAGCCGAGGTTGCGCACGGCGGAGGCGGAGTCGCCACCACCGACGATGGTGAATGCGCCAGCCGCGGTCGCGTCGACGAGGCCCTGCGCCACGGCCTTGGTGCCGGCGGCGAACTCGGGAACCTCGAACACTCCCATCGGGCCGTTCCACACGACGGTCTTGGAGTCGACGATCTTGTCGTGGAAGAGCTTCTGGGAATCCGGGCCGATGTCCAGGCCCATCTTGTCGGCCGGGATGGCATCGGCGGCAACGACCTCCGGGGCGACCGGGGTGTCACCGGCCGGGAAGCCGGCGTTGACGACCACGTCGGTCGGCAGCACGAGCTCGACGCCGTTCTTCTCGGCGGTAGCGATGTAGCCCTTGACCTTGTCGAGCTGGTCCTCTTCGAGCAGGGAGGTGCCGACCTCGTAGCCCTTGGCCTTGAGGAAGGTGAACACCATGCCGCCGCCGATGACCAGGCGGTTGGCCTTGTCGAGCAGGTTCTCGATCACGCCGAGCTTGTCGGAGACCTTGGAGCCGCCGAGCACGACGGTGAACGGGCGCTCCGGGTTCTCGGTGGCCTTGGACAGGGCCTTGACTTCCTTCTCGACCAGCTTGCCCGCGGCGGCCGGCAGATCGGCGGCCACATCGTAGTCGGAGCCCTGGGCGCGATGGACCACGCCGAAGCCGTCGGAGACGAAGACCTCGCCGAGGGCGGCGACCTTCTTGGCGTACGGGGCGCGCACGGTGGGATCCTTGCTGGTCTCCTCCGGGTTGAAGCGAACGTTCTCCAGCAGCACCACGTCGCCGTCGTTCATCGCGGCGACCTTGGCCTGGGCATCCTCGCCGTAGGTGTCCTTGGCCAGCGGGACCTCGACGCCGAGCAGCTCGCCCAGACGCTTGGCGACCGGGGCCAGAGACAGCTCAGGGACGACCTTGCCCTTCGGACGGCCGAGGTGGGCCATCAGGATGACCTTGGCGCCTTCTTCGCGAAGCGCCGTGATAGTCGGCAGCGCGGCCTTGATACGGCCATCATCGGTAATCGTGGTGCCGTCCAGCGGGACGTTGAAATCGGCGCGCATCAGAACGCGCTTGCCCTTGAGGTCTCCGAGATCCTTGAGTGTCTTCATGTGTATCCTTTCCTATCCGCATATGCGAGGAATGGCCGGTTTTAGCCAATTCGAATATTACAAGCGGCACGGAACAAAACACCGCGTCCATAGCGAACATGGACGCGGTGCATGACGGGATTTGATTCCGGCGCTTTTCAGGAGCAGAGGGACGCCGTCAGCGTCCGACGGACGCGCCGGACTGTTCCCGGTCGCGGGTCTTCGCGGTCTTGTCGGCGAGCTGTAGCAGACGGCGGATGCGGCCTGCGATGGCATCTTTGGTGATGGGCGGGTCGGCGAGACGTCCGAGTTCCTCAAGGCTCGCATCCCCGTGCTCAAGGCGCAGCTGGCCCGCGGCACGAAGGTTTTCGGGGATGTCGTCGCCGAGAATCTCGAATGCGCGGCGCACTTTCTCGCTGGCTTCGGCAGCGGCCTTCGCGCTGCGGCGCATGTTGGCGTCGTCGAAGTTCGCCAGACGGTTCGCCTTGCCCCGTGCCTCGCCGTCGGTGCGCTTGCCTGTCCACTCCCTTGCTGAGTGCGGGGCGCCCATGAGGATGAGCATGCGCTCGATGGCGTCGGGGTCCTTGAGCGTGATACGCTCCGAACTGCGCAGCTGCCGGGGCTTCGCCGTGATGCCGAGCCTGCGTGCGGCGCCCGAAAGCGCGAGGGCGGCCTCGTTCGACGGGCAGATGATTTCAAGGAAGCCGGCTTTGCCCGGGTCGGAAAGAGCGCCATGAGCCAGGAAGGCTCCACGCCATGCGGCCTTCACCTGAGCGATGTTACCGCTGATGATATCCGCGGGAAGTCCACGCACCAGACGCTTGCGCCGATCAAGGAGGCCGGTCTGCAATGCCAACGCTGCACCGCCGCGCTCCACGTGGATCATGTATCGCTGCACCGTGGCGCCGTTGGGCGTCGAGCGAGAAACCTGGGTCATGACCGCCTCATGCCCATACAGATCCCTGATGGTGTCCTGAAGCCACTGGGCGGCCTTGAGCGAGTCAAACTGCGCTTGAACGATGATCTGGCGCTGTACCAGCCGCAGCCCGCCGCCGAAACGAATCATAGCGGTCGCCTGCGCCTTTTTCGCCGCAGGCAATTCGTTATCGATTGCGGCCAGCTCGCTTTTGACATCATCCAGAAGAGCCAAGAGCCAACCTCCTATGTCCTGTTTCTTCTCAATGTTTCCCCGGCCTGCTGGGTTCTGCTCCCTGCACTGCCACCGGCTTACTGTGATACCTAATCACTTGGACAAGAATACGCGATGCTGCCGGATTATGGAAACGAAATGTTTGCATAGTGGCTGCACGGTCTCGCTATGCGCGCGCCCGGTGCAGCTCGCGGGCCGATACGGTGACGGATATGCCGTGCGCGCGCAGCCGCCTCGCAAGTTCCTCGCTCATGACGACGGAACGATGCTGCCCGCCCGTGCATCCGATGGCGATGGTCACGAAATGCTTGTCCTCGTGAGCGTAGCCTTCCAACGCCACGAGGATGGCCCGCTCGTATGCGTCCAGAAAATCGCCCGCACCCGGACTTGACAGCACGTAATCGCTGACGGGCTTGTCTTGCCCGTTGAGCTCTCGTAGCGTCGGCACCCAGAATGGGTTCGGCAGGAACCGCACGTCCGCCACGAAATCGGCGTCCATCGGCAGCCCGTATTTGAATCCGAAGCTGAAGATGTGCACGGCCACCGTGGACGGGCCGGAGCCGAGCATCGCCTCGTATAGTTTGGTCGACAGCTGGTGGATGCTCAGCGAGGACGTGTCGATGACCATGTCGGCCCGTTCCTTGAGGTTGGCCAGCAGGCTGCGCTCCTCAAGGATGCCGTCGATCAGACGGTTTCCACGCTGCAGGGGATGGGGCCTGCGCACCGACTCGTACCGCTTGATGAGCACTTCGTCGCTGGCGTCAAGGAACAGGATGCGGGCGCGCACCCCCAGGTCGTCGAGATGGCTGAGCACGGCTGACAGGTCGTCGAAATACTCGCGCGAACGCACGTCGATGACGGCCGCGAGCTTGTGCACGCCGTCCTTGCCGGCATTGGTCATCATGTCGACCAGCGGGACCAGTAGTTTCGGTGGCAGATTGTCGACGACGTACCATCCCATGTCCTCCACGCAGTCGGCGGCATGGGAGCGACCGGCGCCGGACATGCCCGTGATGAGCAGGACCTCGAAGTCGTCCGCGGGCTCCGGCCTGTTCCCGCCCGCCGGCGGCACAGGCGCGCCGGCCGGGCTCATGGTTGCGTGATCGTTCATTACAGTGCCTCCTCAAGGGCATGTCGCATCGCGGGTTCCAGCACATCCGTCAGGGAGCTGTCGGCCGTGTCCGCGCCGGTCATGAGGATGACCTGCAGGATGGCCTGCCACAGCAGCATCTCCTCGCCGCCGATCGCCAGCCCTCCCTTGGCCCTCCATGCGCGGATCAATGCGCTGGGGCGGGGGTCGTAGACCACGTCGAGCAGGATGCCACGCGGCCGGAAGGAGTCGTCGTTCCCGATGGCTTCGGCGACCGCGTCGGCGGCGTGGCCGGGAATCGTGCTGATGACGATGTCCGCGTCCCGCAGGGTGTCGGCCGACGCGTCGATCGTCTTCTCCTCGTATGCGATGGCGTCGCCCTCGCCGATGATGTCCGGCAGCTGCCGGTTCTTGCCCGGGTGGCGCGCCGCCACAGTGATGCGTTTGTTCGTCTGCCCGTTCTTCAGCATGACCGTGCATGCGGCGACGGCCGAGGCCGCGGTGTTGCCGTTGCCGATGACGGCGGCGGAGGTTGCGCTCTTCCAACGGTCAGGCTCCCCGAGGGCCTTGAGCTCATGGTCGAAGGCGAGCACGATGCCCATGACGTCGGTGTTGTAGAGGCGGATCGCCGGCAGCGAGCCCGTTGCGGAGGCGCCGTCAGGGGTGGCACCGGGGGTGATGCCAGGTTCGGCGGGCCAGTCGAAAATCGCGGTATTGGCGACTTTGAGACGCTGCGCCCACATATTGGACGGAGTGCCATAGGGCTGAATGGTTTTCTTGAGCGGCATGGTCAGGCTCAGACCGCGCCAGGTCGGATCAAGCCCTTTGAGAAATCCGTCGAGATCGCTTTCGCCGACCTCGTGCCGCTCGTACGCCCAGTCATCCAGCCCGAGCGCCTTGTATGCGGCATTGTGCAGCACCGGCGACAACGAATGGGCTATCGGCTTGCCGAGCACGGCGCAACGATGTGCAATCACGGTCATACCCCTCCTTGCTCACTGCCTATATCATTCACTGCCACCATCGTACCGTAAATGTTCTTAACAAAATCGTCATAGACCAATGAATTCCGCTGGCGGGATATGGACTTCACGCCCCAGCGGGGACGGAGTCCATGGCACCCCGCTGACGGGGCGGAGTCCATAGACCGCCAGCGGGGGCGAACGAGGTGTGCGGTTATTCGGTGTGAAGGGCGGTGTGGATGGCTTCGGCTTTGGCATGGCCTATACCCTTGACCGCTTCGAGTTCCTCGACGCTGGCGTCACGCATCGCACGCACTGAACCGAAGTGGCTCAGCAGGCGCTTCTGGTAGGTCTCACCCACGCCGGGAATGCCATCCAGCGCGGAGCGCAACGCGCCTTTGCGTCGCGTCTGACGATGATAGGTGATGGCGAAGCGGTGCGACTCGTCACGCACCCGCTGCAGCAGGTACATGCCTTCGGACTGGCGTTTGAGGATGATCGGGTATTCGTCGTCCGGCACCCAGACCTCTTCGAGTCGCTTCGCCAGACCGCAGACGGCCACATCGTTCACGCCGCAATCGGCCAGAGCCTTCGCCGCGGCCATGACCTGCGGATGGCCGCCGTCGACGACGACCAGATTCGGGATGTAGGCGAAATGATGCCGGTTCGTGTTCTGCTGGACGACTCCCGCGTCCCGTATGCCGTCAGGAGACGATGCCGTCGTCGTGGATGCGGATGTATCGGACGATTCGGCACGGCGCTCGTTGTCCATGCTGTCGCCGGAGTCGCCGGCGATGTTGCCGTGTCTGAACCGTCGCGTCAGCGTCTCGTAAAGGGCGCTCAGATCGTCGAGCGCACCCTTGCCGTCATCACCGCGAATGGCGAATCTGCGGTATTCGGATTTCTTGGCGATGGCGTCCTCGAACACGACCATCGAGGCGACCTGGAACGCCCCGCCCACGGTGTTCGAAATGTCGTAGCATTCTATGCGCAGCGGTGCCTGAGCGAGCCCGAGTGCCTTCGCGACGTCGTTCATGGCCGCGGTGCGCGTGCCCATGTCGCTGATGCGGCTCATCTTGCTGCGTTGCAGCGCCTGCCCGGCGTTCTCGTTCGCCCGGTTCATCAGCGCCTTCTTCTCGCCGCGGCTTGCCACGCGGATGGTGACCACGGCGCCACGCAGCCCGCTCAACCATGATTCGAGTTCTGCACGGCGTGCCGGCTCGACCGGCACGATGACCTCGCGCGGCACTGGGGCGATTGGCGCCAGCAGGTCCGCGCGACCGGTCTGTTCCTGCCGTTCGCGTCTCGTGCGTGTCGCCTGCGCGCGCTCGACGCTGCTCTTGGCCGTCACCGTCTGCGTGCTGCCGATGGCGTCGCGTCTCTCCACGATGGAGGCTCCCCCTTCGGCCGTCGACACGCCCCCGTTCCCGGAGAGCGAGGCCATGGAAGGATCCGTTCCATCATGAGGATCGACGTTCAATCCGTTGTCGGCGGCCACGTCTGAATACACCTGCATGATCAGGTCGTCGATGAGTTCGCCGTCGGATACGTCCTCGACGCGTTCGACGCTCCAGTTGCGTTCTCCGCGAATCGAGCCGTCACGCACGATGAAGGCGTGCACGGACGCCTCAAGCTCGTCGGATGCCATGCCGAACACGTCGGCGTCCACGTCCTGATCGAACACGACCGCGTTCTGCTGCATGACGGTCTGCAGCATCTGGATTTCGTCGCGCAGCCGCGCGGCCTTCTCGAATTCGAGTTCGGCGCTGGCGTCCTTCATGTCCCGCGTCAGCTGGGCGATGTAGCTCTTGCCGAGCCGACCGGTCATCACGCCGACCAGCTGCTCGCACATGCGCCGGTGCTCCTTGGGCGCGATTCTCCCGATGCATGGCGCCGAGCATTTGCCAATCGACGCGAGCAGGCATGGTCGCCCGGTGAGTTCGGCCTTGTGGAACACGTTGGTCGTGCAGGTACGCACCGGGAATGTGCGCAGCAGTTTGTCCAACGATTGTCTCAGCTCCCACACCTTCGCGTAGGGGCCGAAGTAGCGGGCGTCCCTTCTCTTGCGGCTGCGGGTGACCCATACGCGGGGCACGGCCTCCCCCGACGATATCGCCAGATACGGGTAGGTCTTGTCGTCGCGGAACTGCACGTTGAAACGGGGATCGAACTCCTTGATCCACGTGTATTCGAGAGTGAGCGCCTCCAGTTCGGTGCCGACGACCGTCCATTCGAGGCTACGGGCAGTGAGCACCATCGTCTGCGTGCGCGGATGCAGCAGATACAGCGGCTGGAAGTAGTTGGTCAACCGGTTGCGCAGGCTTTTCGCCTTGCCGACGTAGATCACGCGTCCTTCGCCGTCCCGCCATTTGTAGACTCCGGGCTGGGCGGGGATATCTCCGGTCTTCGGCCGGAACAGGTCGCGCGTGTCCCCCAGCAGCGGAGCCCCGTTCCTGTTCACTTTGGCGACCGCATCCGAAGCGTCCGCCTCCCCGCGCAGCGAATCGGCCGCTTTTCTCCACACTTCGGGTGAATGCCGCTCGATATCGTTCGTCACAGCATGTCCTTGAGGAACTTGCCCGTCCAGGACGCTTCGCATTGCGCCACCTGTTCGGGTGTGCCCTGCGTGACAATCGTGCCGCCGCCGTCGCCTCCTTCCGGACCCAAATCGATGATCCAGTCGGCGGACTTGACCACGTCGAGATTGTGCTCGATGACGATCACGGTATTGCCTTTGTCTACCAGCCCCTGCAGCACGAGCAGCAGTTTGCGCACGTCCTCGAAGTGCAGGCCCGTGGTCGGTTCGTCGAGGATATACACTGTCTTGCCGGTGGACCTGCGCTGCAGCTCGGTGGCGAGCTTGACGCGCTGCGACTCTCCGCCGGACAGCGTGGGCGCGGGCTGCCCGAGGCGAATATACCCCAGTCCGACCTGCACGAGCGTGTCGAGGTAGCGGGAGATCGACGGGTAAGCCTTGAAGAACGTGGCGGCCTCCTCGATCGGCATATCAAGCACGTCGGCGACGGTCTTGCCGTTGTATTTGACCTCCAGGGTTTCGCGGTTGTACCGCTTGCCGTGGCATTCCTCGCATTCGACGTACACGTCGGGCAGGAAGTTCATCTCGATCTTGAGCGTGCCGTCGCCGTGGCACGCCTCGCAGCGGCCGCCCTTGACGTTGAACGAGAACCGCCCCGGGCCGTAACCGCGCACCTGCGCCTCCGGCGTCTTAGCGAACAGCGTGCGGATCTTGTCCCACACGCCGGTGTATGTGGCCGGGTTCGAGCGCGGAGTGCGCCCGATCGGGTTCTGGTCGACGTGGATGACCTTGTCGCACTGGTCAAGGCCCTCGACGCGCGTGTGCTTGCCCGGCACGATGCGCGCGCCGTTGAGCTTGTCGGCGAGCACCGGGTAGAGGATCGTGTTCACCAGGGTCGATTTGCCGGAGCCGGAGACGCCGGTGACCACAGTCATCACGCCAAGGGGGAAATCGACGGTGATGTTCTTCAGATTGTTCTCCCTGGCCCCCACCACGCGAAGGCGCTTCGTGGCATGCGGCTTGCGCCGCACGGCCGGCACCTCGATGCTCCGTCGGCCGGCGATGTAATCGCCGGTGACGGACCGGGGCGCCTCGATGAGGCGCTTCGCCGGACCGGAGTAAATCACCTCGCCGCCGTGCTCGCCGGCACCGGGGCCGATGTCGACCACCCAATCCGCCCTCTCGATGGTTTCCTGATCGTGTTCGACGACAATCAGCGTGTTGCCGAGGTCGCGCAGATGGTGCAGCGTCTCGATGAGACGCGCGTTGTCACGCTGGTGCAGTCCGATCGATGGCTCGTCGAGCACGTACATGACGCCGACCAGTCCGGAGCCGATCTGCGTGGCAAGCCTGATGCGCTGGGCCTCGCCGCCGGACAGCGTCTTGGCCGCGCGCGACAGCGTCAGGTAGTTCAGGCCGACATCGTTGAGGAATCCCAGCCGGGCCCGGATCTCCTTGACCACTTCGCCGGCGATCGTCGCCGCCGCTCCCTCCAGTTTCAGCCCATTGATCCACGCTAGCCCGCGTTCGACGGGCATGTCGCATACATCGGCGATGGATTCGCCGTCTACGGTGACCGCCAACACTTCGGGGCGCAGCCTCCTGCCATTGCACGCCTGGCAGGGAACCTCGCGCATGTACGACTCGTAGTACTGCTTCATCTGGTCCGAGTCGGTCTCGTGATACCGGCGCATCAGCGTGCGCACGACACCCTCGAATCCGGTCGAATACTCGCGCAGCCGCCCCCACCGGTTGCGATATGAGACGTTGACCTTGAAATCATGCCCGTACAGGATCGAATGCCGCACGTCCTCAGGCAAATCACGCCATGGGGTGTCCATGGAGAACCCGAGTTCGTCGGCCAGGCCCTGCAGCACATGCCCGTAGTATTCGGTCGTGGTCTTGCCGCCTCCCCACGGCTCGATCACGCCGTCGGACAGCGACTTGGAATCATCGGCGATGACCAGATCGGGGTCGATCTCCAGCTTGTAGCCGATGCCATCGCACACAGGGCAGGCCCCGTATGGCGCATTGAACGAGAACGTGCGGGGCTCGATCTCGTCCAACTGCAGCTGATGCCCGTTCGGACAGGCCCTGTGCTCCGAGAACGGCTGACGCCGATTCGGGTCCTTCTCGTCCAAGTCCACGAAATCGGCGACGATGACACCTTTGGACAACCGCAGCGCGGTCTCGATCGAATCAGTAAGCCGCTGTCGGATGCCGTCGCGGATCATCAGACGATCCACCACGACCTCGATGGTGTGCTTTTTCTGCTTGGTGAGCTTGATGTCGTCGGACAGCTGGCGCCCCTCACCGTCGATCAGCGCGCGGGCATAGCCGTCGCCGCGCAGCAGCTCCAGAAGATCGGCGAACTCCCCCTTGCGGCCGCGTACAACGGGCGCGAGAATCTGGAATCTCGTGCGTTCCGGGTTCTTCAGCAGCGTGTCCACCATCTGCTGAGGGGTCTGCGCGCTGACCAGCTCGCCGCATTCGGGGCAATGCGGTACGCCTGTGCGGGCGAACAGCAGTCGCAGATAGTCATAAATCTCGGTGATCGTGCCCACGGTCGAACGCGGATTGCGGTTTGTGGTCTTCTGGTCGATCGACACCGCAGGGCTCAATCCCTCGATGAAATCCACATCCGGCTTGTCCATTTGCCCGAGGAACTGACGCGCATACGCGGACAACGACTCCACATACCGGCGCTGCCCCTCCGCGAACAGCGTATCGAACGCGAGCGATGACTTGCCGGAGCCGGACAGTCCGGTGAACACGACCATCCTGTTGCGCGGCACGGCGAGATCCACGTTCTTCAGATTGTGTTCACGCGCACCCTGGATGGTGATCTTCAGATCGTTCGGGATATGTGAGATGTCCGCCACCAATGAGGAGTCGGTCTTGCGCATCGGTGCCTTGCGGATCTCGCGCGACAGGAACGTGTCGCTGCTCATCACACGTTCGATCACGACGTCCCCGCCGCCCGATTTCGATGTCTTGCGTCCAGTCACAACCCCGCCTTTCCTCGCACATCCCATCATCAACGGTAGATCATGCTCAACAATACCCGACTTCAAGACAAATGTCGAACATCAGTTCGATAGCGTGTCCCATATTCAAACACATGGACCATACACCGTCCGATCCGCGACGCCCCCGAATACGCAAAAGCCGGACGGCCATCAGACCATCCGGCTTTGCACGGCGAAACCGCATCACGGCCGTTCCGCGACCGTCACACGATCATGCACACGCCCTCACACCCGCTGCTGCAGCCAGCCGACGAGCAGAACAATCACCTGAGCAAGCAGGCCGAGCAGCGCGAAGAAGCCAATCCACGCAATCGCGGTGGCGGCACCGTCCGAGTAACCGTAGCCGTAATATCCGGAATTGCCGGAGAACAGGTAGATGAGCCACGCGAGCACCCTCAGGCCGGCGGCCGCGACCATGGCGACGAACGCGGCCATCTTGAACCACTGCGGTCCGTGCTGCACGACGTTGAGACCTATGACCCACACCGCCAGGATTGCGGTGAGCATGAGCCACGGAGTCGAGCCGAAGAGGAACTTGTAGCCGAATCCGCTCATGTTGTTGCCGGCATCGACAAGTCTGAGGAACGACAGGAACGTCTCGATGCCGATGAACACGACCATGAGAATGGCGGAGATCTTGGTGACCGCGCGCACGTTCATCGTGTCGAGGAAGCTCGGCCCCTGCGGCTGGGGAGCGTAGCCGGGCTGCTGGGGATACCCCGGCTGCTGCGGGTACCCCTGCGGATACTGGTATCCGGCGGGCTGCTGCGGAGCCTGCGGAGCCTGAGGAGCCTGCGGAGCCTGAGGAGCCTGAGGAGCCTGAGGAGCACCATAAGGCGCCTGATATGCGGGCTGCTGCGGGGCTTGCGGCTGCTGCGGGCCGGGCTGCTGCGGATATGTCATGGCTAACTTCTTTCTGTGTCAGTCCAATATGATGGTTTCAATATACCGCCATTTCATGTCCGGCTGACGAAATACTCCACATATTTGACGGGTATTCGTTGTGCGATGCCACAATATTCGCTGCAAGGCGACGCACGAATCCGGCACGCGCCGTCATCTATTCGCTGCGCAGCGCCCAGTGCCCGTCGCAAGCCGATTTCGTCTCGTCGTTCCATGACCGTGACGATCATCATGTTGGCGATGCTCATGCCACCCACGATCAGCGCTATCACGCCGATCATCAGGCCCAGCGTCGTTAGCGAGTCGTCCTCGGTGTTTCTCGCCTGTGACAGGTCAGCCGACGCGGTGACGTTACACGCCGGAGCCGCCGATGTTCGCCGCGTGGGCGAGGATACGGCGAATCCTTTCGTCGTTGCCTGATTTCGTGCGCACGTAGATCGCACTAATCCGGCGTATCATCTCCTCCTAGTCCAAGTATTGCGAGAACGCCCATTCGTCGCCGACGATGACAGAGCCTTTGCCAGGCTTGTCGCTCCTTCCGGTACGGGCGGGATCCTTGACCAAGGTGAATCCCTTGGCGCGACATTCCCTCACATAGCACAACGCCGCATGTCAGCTCCCCCATCAACCGTTTACCACTCATAAGCGTTTTCTTTCCAGTAAGAGATCCGTTGAACAAGCCGGATGGGCGACCGTGCCCACCTTCATACTCCGATGGCGGAATACGATACCATTCATTGCATGCCGACCATGGTTCCTATACAACTTTCATCGTATCCTCTTAATAACGTTTGAGTGTTCCATGACCAGCCGCCGGATGCTCACTCAGCTCTGAAAACCGCGACAATAATGGAAACGGATTGGCTCTCACGCAACCTACGTATCCGAGGAGGTTCCCATGCGCATACTGATCGTCGAAGATGACCGTGACCTCGCCGCCGCGCTGGACGACGCGCTGCGGTTCGAGGGGTATGCGACCCGCGTCGCATACAACGGGCTGGAAGCGGTGCGCATGCTCGCCGAGCAATCCATCGACATCGTGCTGCTCGACCGCGACCTGCCGATCATGTCCGGCGACGCGGTGATGGAGACGATCGCCTCGAACGACATCCCCGTGTCCGTGCTGATGCTCACCGCGGCAGCGCAGGTCAGGGACCGCATCAACGGTCTCGAACTCGGCGCCGACGACTACCTGATCAAGCCGTTCGCCTATCCCGAGCTACTCGCGCGCATACGGGCGCTGCAACGCCGTACCGGTAAGGGCGACTTCTCCGGCACCGAATTCTCACACAACGGCATCGTCCTCGACACGGTCCGTCACACCGTGACCCGTGACGGCAAGCCCGTCAACCTGTCGCCGAAGGAATACGGCGTGCTGCTGGAGATCATGAAGGCGGACGGCAGCTACGTCAACGCCGAGGAACTGTTCGACACCGTGTGGGCGGGCGCATCAGCCACCGACCTCACGGACGCCATCAAAACCACCGTATACTCGCTGCGACGCAAACTCGGCGAGGGCAACGGCATCACCTCCACCAGAGGAAAGGGGTACCGTCTGTCATGACCGCATCACACGCAGCAGACGCCGCAACAGACTCAGACGCAACCTCGGAGGCGGCCCCGGTCACCGACACGGCCGCGGCCATTGCCGCCGCCAAAGACACCGCCGGCGGCAATGGCCATACACGCCGTCGCCGCCGATTCCCCTGGCCGTCGACGTTCCGAGGCCGGCTCATCGCCACCATATCCATCGCCGCCCTGGCGATGCTGGCCACCGTCATCATCACGCAGAACATCATCGTCTCACAGGCGGCACGGCAGCAGAAGAACAACATCGTCATGTGCACCGACAAGGACACCGGCGAACTGATCACGGTGTACTTCGACAAGAACCAGACCAGCTACGACCTCGATCTGGAGGATGCGCCGGACGCCGTCGGCAGCTCCGCCACCGCCGTCTGCTCCCCGATGCTCTCGGTACAGGAGGATACCGTCGAGACCTCCGACCCGGAGTCCACCGTCACCAAGATCGAGGTGACGCATATCGGCAAGACGGCGAGCGCCCTGACCGACTCCTTCATCACGATGATGCAGTTCATCTCCATCGGCACGTTCATCATTTTCGCCGTGCTCTCGCTCATCGTGTCCTGGCTCGTCGGCTCTCGCCTGTCCAAACGCGTGGCCAAGATCAGCAAGCAGGTGGAGGCGTTGAAGCCCGGCGATCTCGACGCTCGCATCGCCCCCGACGGCAGCGATGACGAGATCGGCAAGCTCATCGAATCCATCAACGGCATGCTCGGCCGACTGCAAAACGCCACGGAAGCGGAGCGTCGGTTCGTGTCGAACGCCTCCCACGAGCTGCGAACACCCATCGCCGCCGTCGCGACCAATCTGGACGCCCCACTGTCCCAAGGCCGTTTCCCGGCCGACGTGGAGCCCGCCATCAGGCGGGCGCTCGCCGCGAACCGTCGCGGCAGCGACCTCGTGCAGGCACTGCTCACGCTCTCGCGCATCCAGAGCGGCGTCATCGATGCCGAGGACGTCACCGCCCTGCAGCTCGCCGATTTCATCGACGACGAGCTGGCCGAGGTGGAGGAGCAGGCCGATAAGCGCAACATCCTCGTCACCACGCGCGATGTCGCAAGCGACGTGCAGGTCCAGGCCAGCAAATCGCTGATGGACTTGGCCATCGGCAACCTGCTGCGTAACGCCATCATGCACAACATCAGCTCGGGCACACTCGACATCGCCGCGAGGCAGGAGCACTGCGCCATCATCGTGACCATCACCAACAGCACCGACGAAACGCTGCCGGACGATCTGATGAATCTGAAGCAGCCGTTCCACCGCGGCGAACACTCACGCATCAGCGCCGAGCCCGGCGTCGGCCTAGGCCTGTCGATCGCCGACGCCGCATGCGAGGCCATGGGCGCGACGCTGGAATTGGACAGGCCGGACGAGCAATCGTTCCGCGCCACCATCACCATCGCGTCGGCATAGATTGATACTGCGGCAACGGCCCGTCCAGCTACTTCGCGTACTCCTCAAGCGTCTGGCCGGACTCATGCATCGCCTTCGCCGCCTCGGCTCCCACATACCGGTAATGCCATGATTCATACGCGTTGCCGGTCACGTCGGTCTTCCCTCGCGGATAGCGCAGGATGAATCCGTACCGCCACGCGTTGTCTGCAAGCCACTGGTGCTCGTTGACGCTGTCCTTGGTGCTGGTGGCCCCGCTCGCGTTGATGTCCACCGCCAGGCCCAGCTCGTGCTCGCTGGTCCCCGGCTCGGCCACCCATTGCGACGCCTGTCTTCTCGCCTCCTCCTTCGACGCGCCCTCGTTCTGATACAGGAATATCTTCTCGTCCAGCAGCTGCCGCTGCACGGCCTCCGTACGGTACGCCGACGTGACCTCCGGGTGAAGCCCCGCGGCACGCATGTCATCGAACATGCGCTGCAGATCGGGATAGATGCGCGAATCCACGCTCTCGCCGTTGCTGAGCCTGGTCAGTTTCGGTGCCGGATAGTCGTCGGGAATCCTGTTCCACCGGTTGACGACAATCAGACTCCAGCTCGACGGAGAGTATTTCGCCTGTGCGGCGCCGGGCGCAAACGGTCCCCGGCCCGCGAAACGCCCCAGGCAGAACAGCAGCGCCAGTATGGCGGCGAGCAGGACGCCCAGCACGACCGACACGCGCAGCAGCGTCCTGCGGTTCCTTCTGTTCCGGCACTCGGCGAACGTCCGAACGCGCCCGTCTCCCGTCATCATCCGTTCCATGCCTGTCGCTCCTTCACTGGTCTGCCGTCATCGCAACATCACCATAAACATTAGGATTCGTAAGGTTTCCCGGCCATCGACCACGGGGACGAAACGGCTTATGATCCGCGGGGATGACAACCCCGAGACACCCCTGAGTCAGTACCCTGACCGCCAGTCGGCACGTGTTCGCTATGATGGACGGTTGGACTTCAACGAATACGGACAACAACAGAAAGACGAGCGGGACACATGGCTATTGAGGCGCAGGGACTTGAGATTCAGATCGGCGCGCGCACCTTGCTCCATCCCACCGATTTCCACGTCGCCAAAGGCGACAAGATCGGTCTGGTCGGTCGCAACGGTGCCGGCAAAACCACACTCACCCGCGTCATCACCGGCGACATGCTCCCCACCAGCGGCAAGGTGCGCGTATCCGGCAAGCTCGGCTACCTCCCCCAGGACACGCATGCCGCCGACCAGGAGCAGACCGCGCTCGACCGCATGATGAGCGCCCGCGACATCGCCTCCATCATCAGCCGCATCCGCAAAGCCGAAAAAGACATGACCAACCCGGACCCGGACATCATGACCAAAGCCATGAACCGGTACGACAAAGCCATGCAGGACTTCGACAAGGCCGGCGGCTATGCCGCACAATCCGAGGCCATCGCCATGGCCGACAGCCTCGGCCTCCCCCAGGACGTCATGCAGCGTCCCCTCGGCACCCTCTCCGGTGGCCAACGCCGCCGCATCGAACTCGCCCGCATCCTTTTCTCCGATGCCGACACCCTCATTCTCGACGAGCCCACCAACCACTTGGACGCCGACTCCATCGAATGGCTGCGCGGATTCCTCAAGAAATACGAAGGCGGATTCCTCGTCATCTCCCACTCCACCGAGCTGCTCGACGAAGTCGTCAACAAGGTATGGCATCTCGACGCGCAGACCGGCCAGATCGACATGTACTCCCTCGGCTGGAAAGCCTACCTCCACCAGCGCGTCGTCGACGAGGAGCGTCGTCGCCGCGAACGCGAGGTCGCCGAGAAAAAAGCCGACCGGCTCATGAAGCAGGGCATCCGCCTGCACGCCAAAGCCACCAAGGCCGTCGCCGCCCAGAACATGATGCGCCGCGCCGAACGGCTCCTGTCCGAGACCTCCGACGCCCAGAAGCAGGACAAGGTCGCCGACATCCGCTTCCCCGAACCGGCACCCTGCGGCCGCACCCCCATCATGGCCAAGGACATCTCCAAGGCATACGGCTCCAACATCGTCTTCGCCGGCGTCAACCTCGCCGTCGACAAAGGCTCCCGCGTCGTCATCCTCGGCTACAACGGCGCCGGAAAAACCACCACCCTGCGCCTGCTCGCCCACATCGAAGACCCCGACACCGGCGTCGTCGAATACGGCCACGGCTGCAAGATCGGCTACTTCGCCCAGGAGCACGACACCCTCGATCTCAACGCCACCGTGTTTGAGAACCTCACCCACGTCGCCCCTGAGCTCAACGACACTCAGGCTCGTTCCATCCTCGGCTCCTTCCTCTTCTCCGGCGACGACGCCTTCAAACCCGCCCGGGTCCTCTCCGGCGGCGAAAAGACCCGTCTCGCCCTCGCCACGCTCGTCACCTCCCGCGCCAACGTCCTCCTCCTCGACGAGCCCACCAACAACCTCGACCCCGCCTCCCGCGACGAAATCCTCAAGGCCATCGCCAAATACGAAGGCGCCATCGTCCTCGTCACCCACGACGAGGGCGCAGTCCAGGCCCTGAACCCCGAACGCGTCCTGCTGATGCCCGACGGGGACGAGGATCTGTGGAACGATTCATATCTCGACCTCGTTGCCGAGGAGTGATGGAGTGTCGGCTGCGTTGTTCCTCAGTCGCGGTACCCTCGTACCGCTTCCTTCGGTACGCCTTGCCGACACACGCATCACTTCACGGCAATCCACTGAACGAACACCACACATATCGGGCCTGTCCGTACCCTTTTGCGTGCTTAAGTGCGCGCCGGAACGACGACCGTGCGCACTTAAGCACGCAAACCACCGGTTTTGCGTTCCTATGTTCGCGCACTCGTCGTTCCGACGCGCACTTAAGCACGCAAACGCGACTTGACCCATGACCTTGCCAACGTTCCGGCGAATATCAACGGCAAAAACGAATGATGCCCGGTGCCTCCTGAATCTCAGGAGCCACCGGGCATCATTCGTAAGACGGCCAGACGATCAAATCACGCCAATCGGCCGATCGCACGGGCCGATGTCACTCGGCGTCGCGGTAACCGCTCGGGTTCTTGGTCTGCCAATTCATTGACGACGCAGCCATGTCGTCGATGCCGAGCTCGGCCTTCCAGCCGAGTTCACGCTCGGCCTTGGAGGAGTCGGCGTAGCAGGCGGCGATGTCGCCGGGGCGACGCGGCTTGATCGCGAACGGAATCGCGTGGCCGGCAGCCTTCTCGTACGCCTTGATGACCTCAAGTACCGAGTATCCGTGACCGGTACCCAGGTTGTAGGTGAACACGCCGGGGCCCTCGACCTTGTCGATGACGGCGACGTGGCCCTTGGCCAGATCGACAACGTGGATGTAGTCGCGCACGCCGGTTCCGTCGGGCGTGTCATAGTCGTCACCGAACACCTGAACCTCCTTGAGCTCGCCGAGTGCAACCTTGGCGATGTAGGGGGTCAGGTTTGCCGGGATGCCCTTCGGATCCTCGCCGATCAGGCCGGACTCGTGGGCGCCGACCGGGTTGAAGTAGCGCAGGATGACGACGGTCCAGGAGTCGTCGGCAACGTGCACGTCGCGCAGGATCTGCTCCTCGAAGAACTTGGTCGTGCCGTACGGGTTCGTGGTGCCGCCGATCTGGCTCTCCTCAGTCAGCGGCAGCTCCTTGGGCGTGCCATAGACGGTGGCGGATGACGAGAAGATGACCTTCTTGACGTCGTGGGCGCGCATGGCCTTGAGCAGCACGATAGTGCTGTTGAGGTTGTTGTCGTAGTATTCGATCGGCTTGGCGACCGACTCGCCGACGGACTTGAGCGAGGCGAAATGAATCACCCAGTCGATGTCGTTCTCGGTGAAGATGCGGTCCATCAGCGCCTCATCGCGGACATCGCCCTCGTAGCGCTTGACGGTCTTGCCGGTGATCTCCTCGACGCGATCGAGCGCCTTGGGCGACGAGTTGCTGTAGTTGTCCACGCAGACAACGTCGTACCCCTTGTTCAGCAGCTCGACATCGGTGTGTGTACCGATGTAGCCCGCGCCGCCCGTTACCAGAATGGTAGTCATGTGTTCCTCCTTGAAAAACAGCTGTGGATGACTCCAACAGTCATTCTAATGCTGAGTATGGAATCCGAGGCCTTCCATGAAGTCCCGGGTGAGTTCCTTGTGCTTGAACACGGCCGTGTTGCCCAGGATACGCTCGCATACGCTGCCGAGTTCGTCCTGCACCGCGGCGTGGATGGTGTCGCGGTCGCGCTCGCCGTTCAGTGTCGCGGTGAGTTCGTCCCATTCGAGCGTGAACTCGCCGACCTCTTCCGGCAGCGGCTTGCCCTCGGCGAGGGCGTCCTCGATCAGGCCAAGCTGGTTGATGAGACGGCCGGGCAGGATGAACAGCCCCTGCGCCTCGATCAGGCCGATGGGCTCCTGCTTGACCGGCCAGAACTCGGGATGCGCATGGAAGATGCCTTCCGGCAGTTCCTCGCTGACCGAGTTGTTGCGGAAGATCAGGCTCATTTCGTAGCCGCGCTCGGTGATGATCGCGCTGGGCGACACCGCGGAGCGCTTGCCGTCCTCGCCTTCGCAGATGATGTCCAGCTCGGGGTTGGAGTAGTTGATCCAGCCTTCGCGGATCTTGTCGCACACCTCGATGATCGTGTCGCGCGATTTGGCGACCACGCGCACGGCGGTGCCGGGCCAGTCGAGGATCTCGATGGTCGCGTCCGGGTATTCCGGCAGCGTCATCGTCGCCCAGGCGGCCGCCTTGTGCATCGGCAGCAGTTCGCCGCCGCCCTGGTAATGGTCGTGGGCGAGCACGGAGCCGCCGATGCGCGGCAGCGCGGCGTTGCACCCGAGGAAGTATCCGGGGAACCGGTCGACGAAGTCAAGCAGGTGCCCGAACGTGGAGCGGCTCACGTGCATGGGCGTGTGCTCGTCGTTCACGCAGATGCCGTGCTGGTAGAAGTACCCGTACGGGGAGAACTGCCAGAACCACGGTTCGTCGCCGAGCGTGGCGGGGATGGTGCGCAGCGTGCGCTTGTTGCGCCCCGCGAAGCCCTCGTTCTCATGGCAGATCGTGCATGCGGGGTATCCGCCGGCCACCGAGTTGCCCGCGGCGGCCTTCTTCATGTTCTTGAATTCGGGCTTGGCGAGGTTGATGGTGATGACCAGGCCGTGGGAGTCGAAGCGCGGGTTCTTGTCGAGCACGCCCTTCTTGACATAGTTGTTGGCGACGCAGTAGTCGTAGAACCAGCGCATGGCCTCCATGCCGCCATGTTCGCGTTCCACTGCCTCGAACCGGTCCTGCACGGCGGACGGCGTGCCGGAGAGCATGCCCATCACGATGTCCGCGTACACGGGTCCTTCGTCGGCGTCGAACAGCCCCGCCGCGACGGCCGCGGCGCGGAACCGCGTCAGCAGGTCGTCTGGCAGCGTGTCGTCGCTGGTCGCGCCGGTGGGACGGTACGAGTCGAGCGAGAACAGCTCGAAGATGCGGTTGCGCGTCCAGTCGGCATCGCGCGGGTCGAGTTCAAGCCGCTTGCGCGCGAAGTCGACGAGCGCGTCGATGCTCGCGTAGACGGCGTCGAGTCCGCCGCAGGCGCAGTCGTCCTTCTTCTCTTCCGTGGTCATCAGCGGGCGGTCCTTTCCATGACGTCGTCGACGATGGCGCGAATCTCGTCGGCCTTCTGCTCCATCTCCTGCACGAGCTTGATCTGGGTGCGAGCGCGCACGAGGTTGTGATCGGGGTACTTGGTGGCGAAGTACGTGTCACCGGCGAGGTAGTCGGCGAGGAAGCGCATGCCGCATTCCATCGTCATCATGTTGCCGGCGAATGCGAGCAGCTCGGCCTCCTTGTCGGTGATGCTGTCGCGCACCTTGCCGACGAAGCCCTCCGCGTAGGCGCGGAACAGTTCGGTGCTGAAGTGGACCTTGTCGAGATCCTTCTCGTCTTCAAGCGCGGTGGACGCGCCGAAGCGGATGGAATCGCCGAAGTCGAACAGCATGGAACCCGGCATGATGGTGTCGAGGTCGATGATGGCACGGGCCTTGCCGGTCTTCGCGTCCATCAGGATGTTGTTGAGTTTGGTGTCGTTGTGGGTGACGCGCAGCGGAACGGAGCCGTCGGCCAGCCCGTCCATGATGCGGGAGTACTGGTCTTCGTGGGCGAGGAAGAAGTCGACCTCCGGCTTGCAGGTTTCGGCGCGGCCCATCTTGTCGGCTTCCAGCGCAGCCTTGAAGTCGCGGAAGCGGCTCGGCGTGTCGTGGAAGTGGGCGATGGTCTCGGTCAGCTGGGAGGCGTCGAAGCCGGCCAGGAAGTTCTGGAACTCGCCGAACGCGGCGCCGGACTCGCGGAACACGTCGGCGTTGGGGACGAGGTTGTAGGAGATGGTGCCTTCGATGAACTTGTATATCCTCCAGGCGCCGTCCACCTCCTCGTTTTCGATGTAGCTCGCGCCGTCCTTGGTGGGGACGATGTCGAGCGTCTCCTGGTTCTTGGAGCGCAGGTAGGCGGTGACGAGTTCGATGTTGCGCATCAGGTGCACGGTGTCCGGGAAGATGTCCGTGTTCATCTTCTGCAGGATGTACCGGTGCTGATCCGTGTTGATCAGGAAGGTGACGTTGATGTGGCCGTCACCGTATGCGGTGATGCCCTTGACGTCGCCGTCGATGGCGAACTGATCGACGATGGCCGCCAGTTTCGGATCAATGTCAGTCATGTGGAACCCTCTTTTCCTTGTTGTGCCGCAGGTTGCCGCCGGTCTTCACCGCCACAACGACCCCCTATCTGAAGCTGCTGTGCCACTGCGACGCAGCAGCTGTTGGCGCATACGCACCGTTATTTGTTAATTATAGTTACATAAATGACAAACCGCCATTCTTCGGCGTTTATAGTTCCTGAATCCCCTTTTCTATTGCTATAATATAAAGACTGTGGATTTGAACATGACCACACCGCAGCTCGCATGATCCGAATCATGGGCGCTCTGACAAGAAACGACTGAACCAATGACCTCGTACGCCAACACCATCTCGTTCCCCCTGCACACGCCCGGCAGGACGACGAAGGCAAGTCCCGCCGACGTGCGCCGCAACAACCGTTCCCTGGTGTTCGGGCTGCTGTTCCCGAACGGGCAGCTATCCCGCGCCGACCTCGGGCGGCAGACCGGACTCTCGCGCGTGGCGATATCGGGAGTCGCCAACAGCATGCTCGACGAAGGGCTGATCTGCGAGAACGGTTTCGACGTCAACGCCTCCGGCAAGGGCAAACGCGGCACGCTGCTGAGCATCGACACGTCGCGTCTGCACATCATCAGCGTCGACCTGTCCCAGGAGCATCTGGTGCAGGGAGCCGTGACCGACCTGCTGGGCACGCCACAGCAGCGCATGGAAATGGCGCTCGGACCGGATAACGACATCAACGCGGACATGATCGTGCAGCTGGTCGACCAGCTGCGCACCGACATCGACGCCGACACGATCATCGGCATCGGCATAGCGGCGACTGGTGTCGTCGAGGACGGTGTCATTCGCGAATCGACGGTGTTGGGATGGCGGGACCTTGATCTGAGAGGCATGCTGGAACGTCGTTTCGGATTCCCCGTCACCATCAGCAACGACGTCGTCTGCTCCATGCTCGCGGAGCGATTCTTCGGGCATGGCGACAAGAGCATGCTGTTCATCAAGATCGACCGTGGCATCGGTGCCGCGACGCTGATCGACGATGTGACGGTGATAGGGCAGAACCATGCCGGAGGCGAGATCGGGCATATCTCCCTCGACCCGGAGTCGGGGGTGTTGTGCCCGTGCGGCAAGCGCGGGTGCCTGGAGACGATGGTCACATCGCCGGTGATTCGCGAGCGGATTCGCCGCGCGTCGACGCCCGAGGAGCAGCTGGACATCATCCGATCCTGCGGCGAGCAGCTCGCCGCGGCGCTCACCATGCCAATCGGCCTGCTCGACATCAACGACATATGCGTGTACGGCCCGCCGGACATCGTGAACGCGGCATTCCTGGAGGCGACGCAGCGCCGTGTGGACATGGTGTCGTCGTCGAAGTTCCACAAGCATACCTCCGTGCGACGGTGCCAGGTGGGTTCGGATATCGCGCTGCGCGGATCCGCCATCGACGTGGTTCATCATTACATCGAGAACGGTCACTGAGAGAACCACCGAAAGGTCCTTGCGATATGAATCGAGGGCCGCTCCCCCGTTCAGGGAGCGGCCCTCGATTCATGTTCTGCTCACATCCGGCCGTGCGGCCCGGGTGGTTTTGGAAACTCCGTCGCCGGTACCGGTGTGCCTATCAGGTCTCCGGCGCGGCCCACGCGGCGCCCAGCGCTCCGACCGGCTGGTCGAGTTGCGCAAGCTTGATGCGTTCGCCGAGATGCAGGCCCGTCAGGAACGGGCAGGTGCGCTCGCGCACGCGCAGTTCGTCCAGGGTGACGTCGATGAGCGGCTGGCCGGTCTTCGCCATGCCACCGCCGAAGATAATCATGCGCGGGTCATAGGATTGTGCGACGATCTGCACGGCGTCGACGATGGCGTGGGTGACCATGACGAGTATGCGCTGGGCGTCAGGCTCGCCGCGACGGGCGCACTCGATGAGATCCGGCATCGGAGGCTTGCCTTCGACCGGCCAGTGACGGCCGACCGACGCTCCGGAGCACACGGTCTCAAGACAGCCGCTCTGCCCGCAGGGGCACGGGAAGCGGTTCGGGTCGATCGGGATATGGCCGATCTCGCCGGCGGCGCCGCTGAAACCGTGCTGGACGACGCCGTCGACGACGATGCCCGCGGCGAGTCCGGTGCCGAAGTTGAGGAACACGATGGTTCCTTCGGGGTGGGATCCGCCGACCATACGCGCGGCGCCGACCGCGGCCGCATTGACGTCGTTCTCGACGTGCACGGGAATACCGAGGCGCTTGCCCGCTTCGGCACCAAGCTCCAGCGTATCGATGTCGAGGTTGACGACGTTGTCGACACGACCGGTTTCTGGATTGACCTGTCCGGGGATGCCGATGCCGACCGTGGCGACCTGATCGAACAGATCGCCGGCCACCTCATGGGTGATCGATACGACGTCGTCGATGACCTGCGCGTTGCCGCGTCGTGCGGGAATGCGCACGTCGTTGCGAACATTATCCTGCGGATCGACGAGAACGGCCTCGATCTTGGTGCCGCCGATGTCGATGCCGACGCGGAAGCGGTCGGCAGGTGTCTGCTGTGCTGTATCCTGCACTGTCATGTGTTGTGTCCTTACGTAACAGCGGATATGCGCGGTTCGCACATCCTTGACGAATATGTGGGGCAAGGCATATCGTCATGCCTTGCCCCACCGATGGGTCTGAGTGTCAGGGCCTCCGGAGGAAGGAGAAGGAAAGCACGGAAGCCCTGATCCTCAAGTCTTGCTGGCCGATCCATCTGTCCCCGTCCGTCCCGCATCATGCCGCGGGACGGACGGGGACTGCACAGATCAGAGGTTGCGCCAAGCGATGGCGCTCTGGTCGAGGTCGAAATGCTCGACCGAACCGTCAGGCAGAGCCACATCCGTGGACTGCGGACGGTCGGTGTTGTTGATCACGCAGTACTGGCCGGCATCGGGGAACACCGCGACCTCGCACTCGGGGTTGGTGGAGCTGTATGCCGTGTACTTGTCCTCGTTGTGGGAGGCCCAGAACAGGATTCGCTCCAGCAGACGGGCGTTCGCGGCCGAGTAGGGCAGACCGGAGACGTACACGCCGCGGCCCTTGCCGTACTCGTTGACCGCGAGCTGCACCTGACCGCCGTCGGCGCGCAGCAGCGTCACGTCCTCGTTGACCGGGAACGTGTTCGCGACCGGCTCGCCGAAGTCGATGCCGCCAAGCGGCTTGATGCCCTGGCCACCGCCGCAGCCCGACAGCGGGATGCGGTATCCGGCCTTCTCCCACGCTTCGCGGGCGGCGGGATCGACATGCACGTCGGCGGTGATGAAGTGCTCCGGCGTGACGGTTGGGAAGTACTTGTCCACCGACAGCGTCTGGTAGCGTTCCTCGTCCACGCCCAGCACGTCGGCCAGCTGGAAGAAACGACCAGCCTGGAAACGGGCCAGCGAACTGGGCTCTCCGACGCCGACGAATGCTCCGCCGCCGCGCACCCAGGCGCGCAGGGTCTCGGTCAGCTTCGGGTTCTTCCACACGTCTCCACCGGTGAACGCGGTGTCGACCGGGCCGCCGTTGATGATCACGTCGATGTCGTCGGCGACGCCATGCTCCAGCACGTCATCGAAGCTGATGAACCGCACGTTCACGCGCATGCCCGACAGCGACTCCAGAATGCCGTAATACGAATACGTCTGCTTGTTCGGCAGCGCGTGGGCGACCGTGAACGCCATCCACGAACGCATCTTGCCCCACGAGTTCAGAATCGCCACGTTGAGCTCGCCTTCGGCGGCGACTCCACCGGTACGGTCATGGATGTCGCGGAACTCGTCGGCGATGTGGGTGACGGTATCGACGAACTTCGGGAACTTCGCGGCCAGCGACAGGTATCCGCCGTAGCCCATACGCGAAATCGGGGAACGCAGGATGGCACGACGCGCTTTACGCCAGTTGTCGAGACCTTCGATGCTCGGATCGTTGCCCTCGTAGAACGTGTCGGGGAAGAAGTACGGCAGGAAACGACCCTCCGTGTACTTCACGCCCGGGATGTCCGCGATCATGCGGGTCGTGGTGCCGTCACCGATCGAACCGACGACAGCATCCAGGCCCAGATCCTCGAAACCATCCTTGTACGGCTCGGTACCGATCCACTGGTCACCCAGGAACATCATCGCTTCCTTGCCGGCCTCGTGCGACAGCGATGCGAGTTTCTTCACGTTAGCGCGTACGAAATGGCTCAGGAAGTCGATCCAGTCGCGCTGCGGCTTGCGCGGCACGCGCCATGCGGAGTTGTACGAGCCCTCGTTGACGAAGTCTTCGGGACGCAGGCGGTAGCCGTGCTCCTTCTCGAAGTCGTCAAGCGCGGCCGGGCTCACGGTGCAGGCGCATCCGAACCAGTCCACGACCTTCTCGCGCTGCTTCTGGTCGAACAGCAGCGTGAACTGGTAGAAGAACGTCGTGAAACGCACGACATCCACCTGCGGGTTGTCCTTGAGCCACTGCTCGAACGTGTCGAACACGAACTTGCGCGTCGCCGGGTGGTAGATATCGAACGGAATCTCGTGCTCCTTGTCGCCCCACCCGTTCGTCAGGTGGTTGTACATCTCGACCGGATCCCAGATGATGTACGCGAGGAACGAGACCGTGTACTCGTGCATCGGCGTCGCGCCGGAGACATGCACGGTATCGGTGTCCTCATCAAGCGTCCACAGGGAGGCATCCACGACCTCATTGGTGGTGCGGTCCACGACTTCCCAGTACTTGTGCGGGTCGGCGTCACGGTTCGGCTTGAGCTGCTCCTCGAAGAAGCCGTCCATCAGGGGAACATCCACGATGTCCGCTTCCGCCAGGACGCGCCCGGTGAGCAGGTACACCTGCGGGGTCTCGTCCATGTGCAGCGTGATCCACTCGTTGTGTGCACGGGTCGGGAAGTAGGCGCTGTAGATCTTCTTGCCGAGTGCGAGCACGGACTCGTCAAGGTGTGTGCCATCGGAATTACGGATGGCATCAGCGCCCCACAATTCGGCAAGTTCCTTGGTTTTTTCAGCGAAGTTCTCTTCACTGGGCAATGTGAAGCGGCCAGTGCTGGTCATGGGTTCTCCTTCTTGGGAACAGTCATCGGGGAAAGATATATGGGTGATGAAATCACGAAGGCCGATGAAATGGCCGGCATCATCGCAGGCCCGCTGGATCCTGACTGCGCAAATCCTTGACGCCTACGATGACGCTGGACGATGGTAATCGTGTCACTGATCGAGGTGATGGCCGTACCGCCCGGCACTCAGTGACACATCATGCCGGGCGGCGGTTCGTGGTTTTCTCCCGCACATGGCGGGAGAAAACATCAGCCCTTGACGGCGCCGGCGGCCAGGCCGGACTGCCAGTAGCGCTGGAGACCGAGGAAGATCACGATCACCGGCAGCACGCCGAGCAGTGCGCCCATCATCAGGGCGCCGCGATCGGTGAATGTGGCCAACGACACCATGCCGTACAGACCCAGGGTCACCGGCTTGAGGGTGTCGGAGGACACCATCATCAACGGCAGCAGGAAGTTGTTCCACGTGGCGACGAACAGGAACAGGAAGATCGTCACCATTGCCGGGGCGAGAAGTCGCAGCACGATGGTGAAGAAAATCCTGGCTTCGCTCGCGCCGTCGATGCGGGCGGCTTCAAGCAGTTCATCAGGCACAGAGCTCTGGGCGTACGTACGGCCCAGGAAGAAGCCGAACGGCGAGACACAGCACGGGATGATGATGGACGCCATCGTGTTGGTCAGCTTCAGAGCGTGGAAGATCGAGTACTGGGGGATGGTGAGCAGGGCGGCAGGCATCAGCATGCAGGCCATAATGATGCCGATGGCGACGTTCTTGCCGCGGAAGTTGAACTTCGCGGTGGCGTAGCCGGCCATGACGGACACGATGGTGCCGATGAGTGCGGAGACGCCCGAGTAGATCAGCGAGTTCAGCACCCAGCGCCAGAAGTTGCCACGGGTCCAGCCGAGCAGCTTGGAGTAGTTGGTGGCCACGGCGTTGGGGATCTGGTCGAGCGACACGGAGAACCACAGGCCATTGCCGCTGGTCATCTGGGAGGGCGTCTTGGTGGACGCAATGATGGCCCAGTAAATCGGGAACAGGAAGTAGATCAGCGCCAACACCAGTACGATGACCGTAAGTGTCTTGACTGCAGGCGACGGCCTCATGGAACGGGGCAGATCGTGCTGTGCAGCCTCGCGCTGCTTCTCCAAACGACGTTCGCGCTTCTTGTTCGCGCGCGCTTCAGCGGTTGCAGAGCTCATTACTCGTTCACCTTCCTTTCAGCAAGGGTGTACACGACGGCAAGCAGACCTGCGATCAGTGCCATGACGATGGCGATGGCTGATGCGGGGCCGTCACCTGACGGGGTAAGCGTTCCCTGCGAAGTATTCATGGCCATCATCATCGGCGTGTACGCCTTGGAGATGCCCGGATCCGCGGTGGACATGATCTGCGGCTCGTTGAACAGCTGGATGGTGCCGACGATGGACAGCAGCATGGCGAGCAGCGCCGCGCCACGCACGTTCGGCAGCTTGATCTTCATGGCGACCTGGAAGCCGTTGGCACCATCGATGCGGGCGGCCTCATACAGGTCGTGCGGGATGGCCTGCAGCGCGGCGAGGAAGATCAGCATGTTGTAACCGGTGAACGTCCAGGTCGTGATGTTGGCCATGGAACCGAGGACAACGTTGTTGGCAAAGAAGTCGACATGGATGCCGATGGACTCCAGACCCTTGACGATTGGGGAAATCTGACCGTTGTACAGGTAGACCCAGATGATGGAGGCGACGACGCCGGGGATGGCGTAGGGCAGGAAGTAGCCCAGACGGAAACCGGTAACGTGCTTGACGACAAACGAATCGATGACCATAGCCAGCGCAAGGGCGGCGATGATCATGATCGGCACCTGGATGACGGTGTAGAGCAGCACATGGCCGACACCAGTCCAGAATTTGCCGGAAGTGATGACGTATTGGAAGTTCTGGAATCCGACGAACTCGTTGACCAGTTCGCCGCCGCCATAGAGGCCGCCGCCTTGGCTGACCTGACGGAAGAAGCTGGAATAGACGGCCCAGATGATGGGCAGGAGGAACACGAAGGCGAACAAGATTGCGAACGGCGCCATGAACGCCCAGCCGGTTCGGTTCTCGCGCTTGAATGCCTTCGAGCGCTTTGGCTTTGCGGCGGCGCGTTTCGGCGCGGCACCCTTGGCCTGAGTAATGGATGCAGTCATAATACAAACCTGTCTTTTCGAAAAACAGAAAAACGATTCCACGAGCATGTACTCTTGGACATATGAAAGGCCGGAGTCCGAATCCCCGGCCTTTCATTTTATGATGCCTGAGGCATCGGGGGTCTTGGGTGATGGACGGAACTTTTCAGCTTATCCATCACCGGACCGGGTTATGTTCACTCCTTGACAGGGAGCTTGGCGTTCTTCAGCGCTTCGACGGAAGTCGTCTGAGCGGTGTCGAAGATGTCGGAGACCTTGGCGTCACCAGTGGCGGCCTTGGCAGCAGTCTCGTTCATCGCTGAACCCACGGCGGAGAAGCCCGGGATGTAGTTGAACGAAGCCATGTTGTCGTTCGCTTTCTTGAACTCAGCCATGATGTCCTGGTTGCTGAAGAACTCGGACCACGCAGCCGGAGTCTTGGCAGCCTCAGTGGTGGCGGCCACGACCAGACCCTGGGAGACCAGATCCGGAACCTGGGTGTTGAACCAGTCGAGGAACTTCATGGCCTCGGCCGGGTGCTTCGAGCCCTTGAGCACAGCCACGCCGGAACCACCGTCGGAGCCGGTCTTGGTGCCGTTGCCGAACCAATCGGGCAGCTGGGCGACCTTCCACTCCCCCTTGCCGGTGCCACCGGCGGAGCTGATGAACAGCGGGGCTTCCCAAGCGGCAGCCACAGTGCCGATCAGCTGACCCTTGTTAATGGAGGCGTCGAAGGACGGATCCCAACGCGGGTTGGTGAGCGCGGACTTGTCGTCGAGCAGCTGCTGGTACACCTTGGCCACGGCCTTGGAGCCTGCAGTCTGGGTGTCGACCTTCCAGGCATTGCCCTCAGTCTTGTACCACGCGCCGGAAGCGCCGGAAGTGCCGGACATCGTCATCATGCCCTCATCGGGCTGGAACGTCATGATGTACTTACCCTGGGCGGCGGTCTTCTTGGCGGTCGCGATAAGCTCGTCAGCGGTCTTCGGCACGGTGATGCCGAGCTTCTCGAACTCCTTGGCGTTGTAGAAGTACGTCAGGGGGCCGGTGTCCTGCGGCAGACCGTAGGCCTTGCCATCGATCTGCATCATGGAGAACGGACCCTCAGCGAAGTGGTCCTTGTACTTCGCGGCCTCTTCGGTGACGTCCTGCAACAGACCCTGACTGAAGACCTCAGGCAACTCGGCGTATCCGACCTGAGCCAGATCAGGAGCGGCGCCGGCCTTGACGTCGGTCGCCAGCTTCTTGATCATGTCCTGAGCCGCGCCATCGAACTTGGTGGCCTTGACTTGGATGTTCGGGTTGTCCTTGTTCCACTTGGCCACGATGTCATTGACCAGCGTCATGCCCTTTTTATCCGGCAGGCGATGCATGTAGGTGATCGTCACCTTTTCGTCTTTGGGGGTATTGCTGCTGTTGTTCGTGGATGAACCGCAACCGGCAAGGGCGATGCCCATGACAGTCAGCGACGCCAGACCAGCAAGCAGTCGTTTCTTAGCTACCATATTCCTAACTCCTCCATTGAGATGGATGTTGCCTCCTCGTCGTGGCAACTAATTAGTTAGTGTAAAGGCATGCCAAGGAAATGTCAACTACATTAACATTTGTGTCGTGTCACCGGTCACACAGATGGTAACCCACGACGTGCAACACCGCCCGCCAGTAAGCATGACAGATTTATGTATATAAAGTTTACAATTTATTTTTTTCTCTTCTAGTCGTCAAGGCCATCCCCATCGACAACAACGGAGTCCCCCGCGAAAAACCTTACGGAACACCGGCCTATACGGCGTGTCGTCCATTCCTTCGGCGCTCGAATCAAGCTCATCCTCATAATGTGACACTCCTCACATTACCAGAGTCATTCTGGTCACGCAGCCATCTTCATCCCGCTCACGCGCCGACCGCAATGCCGGGCACGATACGGAAAACGCCCCGGCGTGTCATCAAGGACACGCCGGGGCGGGGCGCAAAGGCGATCGGTACCGCGGGGCGTCTACTCGACGCTACGCAGCTGCGCTGCTATCTGGATGGCCTCGACACTGGCTTCGGCCTTGCTTCGCGTCTCCTGCCATTCGGTGGCGGGCACCGAATCGAGCACGAGACCGGCACCGGCCTGCACGCTGGCCTGATGATCGCGCAGGAAGGCGGTGCGGATGGCGATGGCCATGTCCATATTGCCGGAGAAGTCGAAATAGCCGACTGTCCCGCCGTAGATGCCTCGGTCAGCCGCCTCCAGCTCGTCGATGATCTCGATCGCGCGGGGCTTGGGAGCTCCGGACAGCGTGCCCGCCGGGAACGCCGACATGAACACGTCGAACGTGGTCAGGTTCGGATCGACCGTGCCAGTGACCGTCGAGCAGATGTGCATGATGTGGCTGAAACGCTTGATGTCCATCAGCTGCACGACCTCGACGCTGCTGGGCAGGCAGACCTTGCTCAAGTCGTTGCGCGACAGGTCGACGAGCATGATGTGCTCGCTACGCTCCTTTGGATCGGCGAGCAATTCCTTGGCAAGGCGCTCATCCTCTTCCGGGGTGGCGCCGCGCGGACGGGAACCGGCGATCGGGAAGGTCATCGCATGCCCGTTGTCGACCTTGATCAGCGTCTCGGGGCTGGAACCAATCACGTTGAAATCGCGTCCCTCGGCGTCGGTGAGCGTCATGAAATACATGTACGGACTGGGGTTGAGCGTGCGCAGCACACGGTACACGTCGAACGGGTCAGCTGGCGAATCCAGATCCAGACGCTGGGATATCACCGTCTGGAACACATCGCCGTCGACGATGTGCCGCTTCGTCTCCTCCACCCAGCGCTCATACTCGGCCTTGGCGGTGCGGAACCGCAGCTGGGGCTGGGGCAGGCTTCGGTCAAGCACGCTCACGCGGGCCTCCCCCGCCACCGGCGTGGCGGCCTTGCGCTGCATGGCATCCAGCCGTTCGATGGCCTCGTCATACGCGGCATCGGCGCGGGTCGGCCGGTCGTCGACGTTCACCGCATTGGCTATCAGCCACACCGAGCCGGACACATGGTCGACCACTGCGATGTCGGTGGCCAAGGCCAGCGTCACCTCCGGCTGGCCGGTCTCATCCGGCGCCGCGGCGCGCAGTTTGGGCTCCCAATGGCGGATGGCATCCCAGCCGACAGAGCCGACCAGTCCGCTGGTCAGGTTCGGCAGTCCGGCCACATGCGGCGCCTTGAGCACCTTGAGCGCGGCATGGGCCATCTCAATCACGTCACCCTCAGTGGGCACTCCGGCCGGCACCTGGCCGAGCCAGTTCGCCTTGCCGTGATCGGAGCGCAGTTGAGCTATCGAATTGACGCCGATGAAGCTGTATCGGCTCCAGGAACCGCCGTATTCCGCCGATTCCAGAATGAACGTTCCCGAACGGCCCCCGGCGAGACGCTCGTAAAAGCCCACGGGCGTCAACGAATCGGCGAGCAGTCGCCGCACGATGGGAACCACACGGTATCCGGCGTCGGCAAGCCGATGGAACTGGGCGCGGTCCGGCCATGTGCCGCCCCATTCGAGATGCTCGACACTGCACGCGGCCCCATCATCGTGCAGGCCGCCGGCCACACCGGCATCGTCAATACGCCGCTCGCTCATCACGCATTCTCCTGTTCCGCGGTACGGTCCCCGACGACGACCGGCAACGGGCCGCCCTCCTCGAAGCACGAGCGCTTGCCGGTATGGCAGGCGGCACCCACCTGGTCGACCTGAACCAGAATCGCATCGCCATCACAATCCAGCGCCAGGGACTTCACATACTGCACATGGCCGGACGTGTCCCCCTTACGCCAGTATTCCTGACGGGAGCGAGACCAGAACGTCACGCGACCGGTCGTCAACGTGCGCCGCAGCGCCTCGTCGTTCATGTAGCCGACCATCAGCACCTCGTGCGTGTCATACTGCTGGATGACCGCGGCGACCAGCCCGCGCGCGTCACGCTTGAGCCGCGCAGCGATGCGCGGGTCGAGTTCGTCGGTGTTGTCATAGTCGATGGTGGATTGCGTATCTGTCATGTCCTTCATATTCCTGTTCATGCCCCTATGGAGTCGTGTTCATGCATGCGGCGAATCATCGCCGGCCGGTTCCGCCGCGATTCACAGGCGAACCGTGTATCCCGCGGACCGAAGCGCCTGCTTGACCTCGCGGATGGTCACCAGACCGTAATGGAAGATCGACGCGGCGAGCACCGCATCCGCACCGGCGGCGATGGCCGGGGGAAAATCAGCGGCCTTGCCCGCGCCACCGGAGGCGATGATCGGTATCTTGACCTCGCGGCGCACTGCCTTGATCATCTCCAAATCGAAGCCCTCACGGGTGCCGTCCGCGTCCATCGAGTTGAGCAGGATCTCGCCAGCGCCCAGTTCCTCGGCCCGCTTGACCCACCAGATCGCGTCGATGCCGGTGGACTTGCGCCCACCCATCGTGGTCACCTCGAACCCGGACTGCGTATGCTGTTCGCCCTGCTCGCGGCGGGCATCGACCGACAGCACCAGCACCTGATTGCCGAATCGGTCGGCGACGCGGCTGATCAGCGTCGGGTCGTTGATGGCTGCGGTGTTGACGCCCACCTTGTCGGCGCCGCAACGCAGCAGCGAGTCGACGTCCTCGGGAGTACGCACGCCTCCGCCGACGGTCATCGGGATGAACACCTGCTCTGCGGTGTGGCTGACCACGTCGATCATGGTCTGGCGGTGCGAGCTGGAGGCGGTCACGTCCAGAAAGGTCAGCTCGTCGGCACCCTGACGGTAGTACTCCCCCGCCAGCTCGACCGGGTCGCCGGCATCACGCAGGTTCTCGAAATGCACGCCCTTGACCACTCGTCCCGCATCGACATCTAGGCATGGAATGACTCGGACGGCCAACGACATGATTGCTCCCTTATCAAGCTCGGTTGTTGTACGGATACCAAGGGTAGCGTCCGCCCGTTACAGCAGTGCCGCAGCGTCCCGTTACATGGGACGGGAAGGCCGCGCCCTCTGCGGTTCGAGATTCGCGGCCTGCAGCAGCGAGAGCGCGGTTAGGCCGCGAAGGCCTCTTTGGTCTTGGCGGCGAGCTGGCCGCAGGCGCCGTCGATATCGGAGCCTCGGGTGTCACGCAGGGTGGCCGTGATTCCGGCACGGTGCAGGATATCGAGGAACTGCTGCTCATCCTCGGGCTTGGATGCGGTCCAGCGAGATCCCTCGATCGGGTTGAGCGGGATTGGGTTGACATGCGCCCAATCGTCGCCGTAATGGTTGAGCCGCTTGGCCAGCAGTCGCGCGTGCTCGGCCTGGTCGTTGATGCCGCGCATCAACGCGTATTCGATGCTGACGCGGCGCTTGGACGACAGGAAGTAATCGTGGGCGGCGTCGAGCACCTGAGTGGTGTTGAAACGCTTGTTCATCGGCACGAGCTCGTCGCGAAGCGCATCACTGGGCGCGTGCAGCGACACGGCCAGACGCACCGGGATGCCCTCGGCCGCGAGCTTCCTGATGCCGGGCACGACGCCGACGGTCGATACGGTGATGTTACGCGCGGAGATGCCGAACCCTTCGGGAGGCATCGCGCTGATCTGGCGCACGGCGGACAGCACGGACCGGTAGTTGCCCATCGGCTCGCCCATGCCCATGAACACGATGTTGCTGAGCCGGCCGGGGCCTCCGGCCACTTCGCCGTCGCGCATCATACGAGCGGCGACGCGCACCTGTTCCAGGATCTCGCCGGTCGACATGTTGCGGGTGAGTCCAAGCTTGCCGGTCGCGCAGAACGGACAGCCCATGCCGCAGCCGACCTGGCTGGAGATGCATAACGTGGTGCGGTTCGGGTAACGCATGAGTACGGATTCGATGTGAGAGCCATCGAAAAGGCGCCACAGCGTCTTGATGGTGGTGCCCTGATCGGCCACCTGATGAGTCACCTCGTCGATCAGAGGCGGGAAGAACGCCTCGACGATATCGCCGCGTGTGGCGGCAGGCAGGTCGGTGAACGCCTCGGACTCGGTCTCCAGCCGGCCGAAGTAATGGTTCGCCAGCTGCTTGACACGGAACTTCGGCAATCCCAGATCCTTCGCCCTGGCGATGCGCTCGTCAGGCGTCATGTCCACCAGATGCACCGGCGGCTTGCCCCGTCGGGCATGGTCCTTGGACAGCACGTCGCGGAAAGCCCCCTTGTCGCCGGGGGTGATTCCGGTCTCCGGCTGTTCCGCATCCTGCGCATGCCCGGTCGTCATTGCTCCTCCATCATCGTTCGTATCTTGTCGTCGTTTCCCGCATCGTCATGTCCGATCGTCAAGACGACCGTCACATGCCGACAATCCACAGCAGTCCGGCCAGGAACGGCGCGCACATGAGGATGGAATCCACACGATCCATCACGCCTCCATGACCCTTGAGCAGGTGTCCCATATCCTTGATGCCGATATCGCGCTTGAGCATGGACGCGCACAGGTCGCCGAACGTGCCTGCGACGCCGGTCAGTACTCCCATGACGATCGGAACCCACCAGCGCGACGCCCACACCGCGCCGTCATACGTGCAGAAGAACACCGCGAACGCGCCGATCATCGCGAACAGGATCGAACCGAACAGACCCTCGACCGATTTCTTGGGGGAGATGCGCGGCGACAGCTTGTGCTTGCCGAACCATGCGCCGAAGAACAGGCCGCCGGTATCGCTCAGGGCCGGCAGGAACACCAGCGTGATCGCGTGCGCGACCGGATGCCCGTTGAACACCAGCGACAGCACGATGCAGCTGGCCAGCGTAGGGATGTACAGCACGGTGAGTATCGAGACAGCGACATGCGACAGCCGACTGTGATGCAGTTCGCCTTTCTCATGGTTGAACGACGACTGCTCGCGCGCGGCGGCGTCGGAGCTCGACAGCTTGGATGCGACGGCGAGCGAAAGCCAGTTGCCGAAGCTGAACCGGGCGGTGGCGAGAATGGCCACCAGCATCAGCGTCGCCATCGTCAGCAGCGCCATCGTGCCGAAATGGTACGGGCTGTAATAGGTGCCGAGCAGGATGGCCGCCGAACACAGCCACAGCGCGACGACCGGGATATGCAGACCGACCGTGGCGAAATCGACACGGAGCTCCCACAGCGCAAGCACCATGAACACGACGATCAGCAGCACGAACACGTCGATGCGGATCAGCAGGCTCGCCAATATGATGATGACGAGCACCGCGCCGGTCGCGACCGCCTGCGGCATGTTGCGCCCGGTCTTCTTGTTGATGTTCGCCAGGGCCTCCTCGGCCTCCACATGAAGCTGGTCGTTGTGTTCCATGATGTTCAACCGCCTCCGTAAGTCGATGGTGCCATGATGATTCTGCCTTCATCATAGCGAACCGGACGAGGCGATGGTCACATGCCGCGTCCGGTTCAACGATTTCGTCATGAAGGTCAGACCTCCATGATCTCCTTCTGCTTGGCCTCGAACAGCGCGTCGAGCTGGTCAGTGACCTGCTTGGTGACCTTGTCGAGCTCCTTGAGCAGACGATCGCCCTCGTCCTCGCCCATCTCGCCGTCCTTGACGGACTTGTCGATGGTCTCCTTGGCCTTGCGGCGGATGTTGCGCACAGCGACCTTGCCGTCCTCGGCCTTCGACTTGGCGAGCTTGACGTATTCCTTGCGACGCTCGCTGGTCAGCTCCGGCATGGTGATGCGGATGACGTTGCCATCGCGGTTCGGGTTGACGCCGAGATCGGAGTCGCGCAGGGCCTTCTCGACCTTGCTGGCCTGGGACACGTCGAACGGGGTGACGGAAAGGGTGCGGGGCTCCGGCACGCCGATGGACGCGACGGCCTTCAGTGGAGTCGGAGCACCGTAGTAGTCAACGACGATGCCGTTGAGCAGCGCAGGGTTGGCGCGGCCGGTGCGGATGCCCGCGAAGTTCTCCTTGGTGTTCTCCACGGACTTGTTCATCTGTTCCTTGGCTTGTTCGACAGGATTGGCCATTTTGTGCTCCTTGTTGTTGTTCTTCGTTGAAGTTGGTTTCCCGGGTTGGATGCAGACGCGCGATCACCGATGCGCGTCGCTCACGCGAGCGTGGATTCGGCGGTGGACACCAGCGTGCCGATCTCCTCGCCGAGCAGCGCGCGGGTCACGTTGCCGGCCTCTTCGAGACCGAACACGCGGATGCGCTTCCTGTTGTCGCGGGCCATGGACAGCGCGGCGGCATCCATGACCGCCAGGTTGTCGACAAGGGCGCGGTTGTAGCTCAGCGTTGCGAAACGCTTGGCATCTGCGTCCTTGCGGGGGTCGGAGGTGTAGACGCCGTCGACGCCATTCTTGCCCATAACGACCTCATCGCAATGGATCTCCAACGAACGCTGGATGGACACCGTATCGGTGGAGAAATACGGCATGCCCGCACCGGCGCCGAAGATCACGACGCGGCCCTTCTCCAAGTGGCGGATGGCCTTGAGCGGAATGTACGGCTCGGCGACCTGACCCATGGTGATGGCCGTCTGTACGCGGGTGGCCTGCCCCTCCTGCTCCAGGAAATCCTGCAGCGCGAGGCAGTTCATCACCGTGCCCAGCATGCCCATGTAATCGCCGCGGGAACGGTCGATGCCGGCCTGCTGCAATTCCGCGCCGCGGAAGAAGTTGCCTCCGCCGACGACGATGGCGACCTGAACGCCCTGCCGCACGGCGGGGACGATCTCCTCGGCGATGCGACGAATCACCTGTGTATCGATGCCGACCTTTCCGCCGCCGAACGCCTCACCAGACAGTTTCAGCAATACCCTTCGTGGCTGATCCGCCGCTACTCCATCTGCCATGCATAGCCTTTCTGATATCGGTTCCCTGATGCTTCGTGAGCCGGAACCGCCCGACATACTGCCTATCAGCGTATCCGCAAACTGCGACAGTGCCCGGTAGCGACTCGCGCGATCACAGCGATTCGGCGAATTCCTCGACCCGGGCCACCACGTCGTCGAGATACGACGCAGAAGTGCGCCACCGGCCGGGAACCTCTATCGAATGATTGGCCTGCGGGTACTCATGCACGAGGCCACTGAGACGATGGGCCCGGTCGCTGCGGTACAGCGGGTCCGCGGTTCCTGCGCAGATCAGCGGTTCGGGAGCTGAGCCGGGCTCGTAATCGTCATCGCCCGGCACGGGGATGACGGACCGTGTCGGATCGAAGTCGGCCGGCGACAGCACGGGCGTCAGCAAGGCCATCGGGACGCCGAGCCGGGACACATGCGGGTAGATGAACGTCGACAGCGATTTCGCCACCACCAGGGTGCGCGGCTGCGATGACGGACTCGACCGGCGAGGGATGCCATCCAGCCAGTCGTCGACGGCTCCGGACAGCATCGAGAATATTCTCGGCGCGGGGGTCTTCGACAGGTCCGCATCGACGTCGAGCCGTTCCACGAACCAGCCGGCATCGGCCAACGCCATCGCGCAGTAATACAGCAGCGGCCGATCGCAGTTGTATCCGGTGCCCGGCATGATCAGCGCATGCCGGTCGGTCCTATCCGATGCCATGCGGTTCTTCGGCCATTCGTTTCTGCGGCAGGTGGGCTGCGCCGTTCCGCTCCCCATCAACGATGAAATCATCGTCATGATCCCCCATATGATTTTTCGTTATTCGTGTGATTGCATGCTGTCGGCTGGCATGGCCGCGCCGGCCATGCCAGGTATGACAAAGGCGGCCGACGCATGAAAGCGCGGACCGCCTTTGTTGAGGTTCATCTCAGCTCACAGGCTGTTCCCCGGCCCGATGATGCGGACCGGAGCGGGACGAATCAAACCTTCGCGGTTCGATTCACTCCTCTTCGCCCTTGCCGACCTCGATACGGGCGAAGGCCACGGCCTTGCCGCCGACTTCCTCGAACAGCTTGCCGACGGTCTTGGACGGATCCTTGACGAACGGCTGCTCAAGCAGGACGACTTCCTTGTAGAAGGCGTTGAGACGGCCTTCGACGATCTTCGGAACGATCTTCTCGGGCTTGCCTTCGGCCAGGGACTTCTCGGTGGCGACGCGACGCTCGGACTCGACGACATCGGCCGGAACGTCCTCACGGCTGAGCCACTTGGCGCCCATGGCGGAAATCTGCAGAGCGGCCTCGTGAGCGACCTTGGCACCGGCTTCGTCGGTGGCGATCATCGCGACGATGCTCGGGGGCATCTCGACGGACTTCTTGTGCGCGTAGATCTCGACGTGCGGGCCGGAGATCTTGGCGAACTGGCCGACCTTGACGTGCTCGCCGAACAGGGCGGCCGCCTCTTCGACGGCGACCTTGACGGTGCCGTCCTCGGCGTTGGACGCCAGGAGCTCGTCGGCGTTGTTCGCGTCGGCGGCCACGGCGTAGCCGAGCACGGTGTCGGCGAATTCGACGAACTTCGGGGTCTTGGCCACGAAGTCGGTCTCGGAATTGAGCTCGACGGCGTAACCGGTCTGGCCTTCGGCGGACTCGATCACCTTGGAGGCGATGGTGCCTTCCTGGGCCTTGCGGCCTTCGCGCTTGCCAGCGGCCTGGATGCCCTTGGCGCGGATGATCTCCTTGGCGCGGGCGACATCACCCTCGGCCTCGGTGAGAGCCTTCTTGACGTCCATCATGCCGGCGCCGGTGTCTTCGCGCACCTGCTTGATCAAAGCTGCAGTGATTGCTGCCATTGATTTGTCTCCTCGTTAAAAATGTGTCCCCATAGTGATGGGAGGCTGTTGCACCTCCCATACTACAGGAGGTAGGTCACTCGGCCTTGGCTTCCTCGGCCTCGGCGGCCGGAGCAGCTTCAGCGGAAGCGCCCTCGGTCAGCAGTTCCTTCTCCCAAGCGGCCATCGGCTGCTCGGCTTCGGTCTCGCCCTCGGCCTTGGCGGCCCGGCCGGAACGCTCCAGCAGGCCATCGGCCACTGCGTCGGCCATCAGGCTGGTCAGCAGCTCGATGCCGCGGATGGCGTCATCGTTGGCCGGAATCGGGTAGTCGACGGACTCCGGGTCGGTGTTGGTGTCGACGAGGGCCACGACCGGGATGCCCAGCTTGTGGGCTTCCTCGACGGCGAGCGATTCCTTGTTGATGTCCACGACGAACATCGCGGAGGGGGTGCGGACCATGTTGCGGATACCGCCAAGCTGCTTCTCCAGCTTATCCTTCTCGCGCTCCAGCAGCAGCAGTTCCTTCTTGGTCAGACCGGAGCCGTGCACGTCGGAGAAGTCCATCTCCTCAAGTTCCTTCAGACGGCTCACACGCTTGGAGACGGTCTGGAAGTTGGTCAGCATGCCGCCGAGCCAACGCTCGGACACGTAGGGCATGTTCACGCGCGTGGCCTGGGTCTGCACGGCTTCCTGGGCCTGCTTCTTGGTGCCGACGAACAGCACGGTGCCGTTGTGGGCGACGGTGGCCTTGATGAAGTCATAGGCCTTGTCGATCAGCTCCAGCGACTTGAACAGGTTGATGATGTGGATGCCGTTGCGCTCCATCAAGATGTACTGCTTCATCTTGGGGTTCCAACGACGGGTCTGGTGACCGAAGTGGACGCCGGCCTTGAGCATTTCGCTCATCGTGATCTGTGCCATAGCACTACCTTTCTTGTCGGTTCTTGCCTGGTCATGCGTACCTGAGTGCAGCCCCGCCGAAGCGTGGCCGACCGACACAGGCCGTCGCGGACATGACGCGATATGGTGTGCACCGGTTGACGATAACGGTTGGCCGTCGCCACCTGCGACTGCGGTGACGGCCGGGTTGGCGCACAAATATTCAGAATACCACCACGTGCCTACTTGGCGGCGTGCTCACGCATGTACCGCAACGCCTCGCGGCGCTCCGTCTTCTCCAGCCGGTCGAGGTACACGTGACCGTCGAGGTGATCGGTCTCATGCTGCAGCATGCGACCCATCAGGCCGCTGCCCTCCAGCACGACCTCGTTGCCGTCCAGGTCGATGCCGCGCACGCGGGCGTAATCGGCGCGACGGGTCTTGTACCACAGGCCGGGAACGGACAGGCATCCTTCGTCACCGTACTGTTCGCCGCTCTTCTCCTCCAGCACCGGGTTGAGCACGTATCCGATCTTCCCGTTGATGTTGTACGAGAAGGCGCGCAGCCCGACACCGATCTGGTTCGCCGAGAGCCCGGCACGACCCGGATCGTCGACGGTGTCCAGCAGATCCTGCACAAGGCGGCGTACGGCGGGCGTGATCTCCCTGATCGTCTCGCACGGGGTGCGCAGCACCGGATCGGGAACTGTTCTGATTTCGCGGATGGCCAATTACTTCTCCTCACTGGTGTCGTTGCCGTCGGATGCCGCGTCGCCCACGCTGTCCTCCTGCTCGGGGCTGCCGGATTCGGCTTCGTCGTCCTTCATGAAGCGAATCTTTCCCTTCGCCTGGTCGAAGGCCTGCTTGACGCTTTCCGAAGACTGCTTCACGGTCTCGGCGGTCATGTCGAGGATCTTGACGGTGGCGGGCAGCGGCTTTGCGGCGTTCTTCGGAGCATAGATCATGTTGTCGATCACGTCGGCGTAACGCTGCAGCACCTTCGGGCGGACCACCTTCATGCTGGGTGTCAGAGTGCCGTCCTCCTGGTTGAACTCCTCGTCCAGAATAACGAACTTGCGCACCGACTCGGCGCGGGAGACGTTGCCGTTGGCCTTGTCGATGTACTGCTGCACCAACGCCCGGACCGCGTCGTTGGTCGCGATCTCGCTCATCGGCGCGTCGATGTCGAGGTTCTGCGAGGCAAGCCACGAGCGGGTCATCTCCGCGTCGAGTTCGATGAGCGCGGCGATGAACGGGCGTCCGTCGCCGATGACGACGGCATGGGCGACGATCGGGCATGTGTTGATGACATCCTCCATCGGCGCCGGGCTGATGTTCTTGCCGCCGGCCGTGATGATGATGTCCTTCTTGCGGCCCGTGATGAACACGAATCCCCGATCGTCGATCGTGGCGAGGTCACCCGTGTGCAGCCAGCCGTCGGAGGTCAGGGCCTCGGCGGTCCGCTGAGGCTGCTTGTAGTAGCCAAGGAACACGTTCGGCCCCTTGATCATCAGCTCGTCGTCATCCGCGAGCCTGATGGAGATGCAGCCGGGCCGGCCGACGGAGCCGACCTCGTTCGCGTCCTGGAAATTCACCAGGCAGGGCGCGGCCGTCTCGGTCATGCCATACCCCTGGATGAAGGTGATGCCATCGAATCCGTTGAAGAAGTGCGCGAGATCGGCATTGAGCGGGGCGCCGCCGCAGGCGAGCCACTTCATGTTGGGGCCCAGGGCGGAACGGATCGACGAGCCCACGGTCTGCATGTAGAAGCTGTGCTGGATGCGGGCGCCCAGGGAATGATGGCCGCCGGCCATCTCGTCCTTCGACCACTGCACGAAATGATCGAACGCCTTGGCGAACAGGCGCCCCTTGAGACCGGCTCCGGCCTTCTGCGAGGCGGCGTTGTACACCTTCTCGAACACGCGGGGCACGCCCAGCAGATACGTGGGCTTGAAGCCACGCAGGTCGGCGAGCAGCCGCTTGGCGTTGGAGATATAGCCGACCACGCCATGCGAGCCGATGGCCACGTACTGGATGTACCGCGCGAAGCAGTGCGCCAGCGGAAGGAACAGCAGCAGACGGCTCGGCTGGTACAGCATGTCGTTGAGTACCTCATAGCCGTTGTAGACCGTGTGGTTGAAGTTGCGGTGAGACAGCATCACGCCCTTCGGTTTGCCGGTGGAGCCCGACGTGTACACGATGGTGAACAGGTCGTCGGCGCGGACGCGGCCGATCGCCTTGTCCAGTTCCTCGTCGCTGACGGACTCGCCGAAATCGGCGACCGCGTCGAGGCCGTTCGCCTTGAAGTTGAACACGTAGCGCAGGCTCTCGCTGTGCGCACGAATCTGCTCAAGGATCTGCGCATGGGAGTCGTCGCCGGCGAAGGCGATGACCGGTTCGACCTCTGCGACGATATCACCCGTCTGCTTGGGCGAATCGGTCTCGTATACGGGGACGCTCACCGCGCCGATGGAGGCGCAGGCGAAGTCCACGACGCCCCACTCATAGCAGGTGGCGGCGTATATCACGACCATGCTGCCGGGCTTGACCCCGAGGCCGAGAAGCCCCTTGGCCACCTCACGGACGCGGTCGTTCATCTGGCCGGCGGACACGTCATGCCACTGCCTCGTCTCATCGTCCTGCCATTGGGCGATGAGGTCATCGGGGTCGCGTTCGCAACGCTTGGCGAGCAGTGAATAGATGGTGTCCAGGTCTGTGGTCTGATAGATCGTATCGACGGTGTATTCACGCAACATAGGCTCCACTATAAGCATGGCCGCGTACCGGCACGCGGCCATGCGGAACATATCATCCGGCTTGCGCGGCGTGTATCACCCGATGTCCGTCATCGTGCACAGCCAGCGGCATCCCATCTGGCGCAGCACGATGTTCGACCAGTAGTTCTGCACGCCGATGGTCAGATGCGTCGATATCTCGAACGTCGTCGGATTGATGAACATCCCCGACATCATCCGGGGCACCACCGGCAGATACCGGAGTTTGGCCTTCAGCTCGGGATTCGACTGCATGTGGTTGTCGAGCAGGTACGCCATGGTCTCCAGCTTCTTGAGACACGGGCCGGTCACCGCCCGTCTGAGCTTGCCCGCATGCAGCTGTCCGCGCATGATGTCGGCGGACATGCATGCTATGCGGGCGGACGATACCGCCAGCGAATGGCCCTGTGCGGCGTTGATGCTTCCCGCGCCGCAGCTGGTGATGTGATACGGCACCGGAACGTCGGACGATTCGATGATGACGTACCCGTCGAGGCTCGGCACCGGGCAGGGCGGGTTTTCGCGCGCGTAATGATAAGTGGGTTGCTCCATGTCCGTTTCTCCGTCTTCTCTCTCGCCCCCATCCACGATGAAAGGGGATAATCCCAGCACAACACAACAAAGGCACCCCCGCAATGGACGAGGGTGCCTTTTTGTGCAATCGTGCCGCGATTCGAGCCTCCGACGCGGAGGCGAAGCATCACGGATCAGACGTGGTAGGGGTTGACGACCACCGAGCAACGCTGGAAGCTCTTGACGTCGACATAGCCCGTGGACGCCATGGCTCGGCGCAACGCGCCGATGTAGTTCACCTGGCCATCAGCGCGGTGGCTGGGCCCGAACAGGATCTGCTCCAGCGAGCCGACCGTGCCGACATCGGTGCGGGAACCGCGCGGCAGGGTCTGGTGACGGGCCTCCGCACCCCAATGCTTGCCGCCACCGGGAGCCTCGGTGGCGCGGGCGAGCGGAGCGCCGAGCATGACGGCGTCGGCGCCCATGGCGAGGGCCTTGACGAAGCTGCCCGAATCCCCCATGCCGCCATCGGCGATGACCTGCACATAGCGGCCGCCGGACTCGTCCATGTAATCGCGGCGGGCCTCAGCCACGTCGGCGATCGCGGTCGCCATCGGGGCGTGGACGCCGATCGTCGTGCGCGTAGCGGTGACCGCACCGCCGCCGAAGCCGACCAGCACGCCCGCCGCACCGGTGCGCATCAGGTGCAGGGCCGCCGTGTAGTTCGCGGCGCCGCCGACGATGACCGGAACATCGAGGTCGTAGATGAACTTCTTGAGGTTCAGCGGCTCATGGCCGAGGGACACATGCTCGGCGGACACCACCGTGCCGCGGATGACGAACAGGTCGACGCCGGCTTCGACCACCGTGGAGTAGAACTGCTGGGTGCGCTGCGGGGAAAGCGCGCCCGCCACGGTGACGCCCGCATCGCGGATCTCATGCAACCGGCGGGTGATGAGCTCGGGCTTCACCGGCTCACGGTAGATCTCCTGGATCCGCTCGGTCGCGACGTCATCGGGCAGCTGGGCAATCTCGTCGAGCAGCGGCTGCGGATCGTCATACCGCGTCCATAGACCCTCCAGATCCAGCACGCCAAGAGCGCCCAGCCGGCCCATCGCTATCGCCGTGGCGGGGCTGGTGACCGAATCCATCGGGGCTCCGATGACCGGTACGTCGAACTCATAGGCATCCACCTGCCACGACGTCGACACGTCCTGCGAATCGCGGGTGCGACGAGAGGGAACGATGGAGACATCATCCAGCGCGTAGGCCATGCGGGCCTTCTTGCCCAAACCGATTTCAATTTCCTGAGACATGGTTTCAAGGCTAATGCCGGGCTGTGACACCGGACGCGGCCGCACACGCGCATCACCCGCCGTCTCACATTGTGGCGAATACCGAGCGGCGGACAACGCGCGGTAACATCGATGCGCTAAGACTGGTGCACATACGCCAATCACGCTAGGAGGAAACGCATGGCCAAAATCAAGGTCGAGGGAAAGGTCGTCGAGCTCGACGGCGACGAGATGACCCGCGTCATCTGGAAGGACATCAAGGACCGTCTGATCCTGCCCTATCTGGACGTCGATCTGGACTATTACGACCTGGGCATCGAGAACCGTGACGCCACCGACGACCAAGTCACCATCGACGCGGCAAAGGCAATCCAGCGCGAGCACGTGGGCGTCAAGTGCGCCACCATCACTCCGGACGAGGCCCGCGTCAAGGAATTCGGTCTCAAGAAGATGTGGAAGTCCCCCAACGGCACAATCCGTAACATCCTTGGCGGCACGATCTTCCGCGAGCCCATCGTGATGAGCAACGTGCCTCGTCTGGTGCCCGGCTGGACCAAGCCGATCGTCGTGGCCCGCCACGCCTTCGGCGACCAGTACAAGGCCACCGACTTCAAGGTGCCGGGCGCCGGACGCCTGACCGTCACCTTCACTCCCGAGGATGGCTCCGAGCCGATTGAGCACGTGGTCTATGACTACGGCCAGGACGGCGGCGTGGCCCAGGTGCAGTACAACGTCAACGATTCGATCCGCGGCTTCGCTCGCGCCTGCTTCAACTATGGCCTGATGCGCCACTACCCGGTGTACCTGTCCACCAAGAACACGATTTTGAAGGCCTACGACGGCCAGTTCAAGGACATCTTCGCCGAAGTGTTCGAGACCGACTACAAGGACAAGTTCGCCGAGGCTGGCCTGACCTACGAGCACCGCCTGATCGACGACATGGTCGCCAGCTCCCTCAAGTGGCACGGCGGCTACATCTGGGCGTGCAAGAACTACGACGGCGACGTGCAGTCCGACTCCGTGGCTCAGGGCTTCGGATCGCTGGGCCTGATGACCTCCGTGCTGATGACCCCGGACGGCCAGACCGTCGAGGCCGAGGCCGCGCACGGTACCGTGACCCGCCATTACCGTCGCTGGCTCAAGGGCGAGAAGACCTCCACCAACCCGATCGCCTCGATCTTCGCGTGGACCGGCGGACTCAAGCACCGCGCCGACCTGGACGGCACGCCCGAGGTCCGCCATTTCGCCGAGACGCTGGAGAAGGTCATCGTCGACACCGTCGAAGGCGGTCAGATGACCAAGGATCTGGCCATGCTGGTGGGACCGGATCAGGCGTGGCTCGACACCGAGGGCTTCATGAACGCGCTGGACGAGAACCTTTCCAAGGCGCTGACCGCGTGACCGGCCGGGCGGGGTTCTCCGGCGGCTCCCGCCACCGGTGATCGCCGCCGGCAATCCATCGCCATCAAGGCCCGCATCCCATGTCCCCACACGAGATGCGGGCCTTGTGCGTATGGTGAGGCTACAATCGAAAGTCACAGTATTCGCATGACTGAAAGGGCGTGACCATGTCAGGACGACGCATGGTGTCTTGTCTGAAACTCATCGCCGCCGCGATGGCGACGGGTCTTCTGCTCACGACGGCGGGATGCGCGTCAACGGACGATACCAACACTCCGGACGGCGGCACCGTCACGCAATCCACCGGGGCGGTGGCGATATTCACCCCATCGGACGGCATCACCCTCTCCCAGCACACGCCGTTGAACAAGTGGGCGAAACTGGTGCCCGACATCACCTCCGAGCTCAAGAAGCAAGGATTCAAATCCGCGAACATCACCACGACCACATCCAGTGACCTCGCCAAGCAGAGCCAGGACATTCAGGATTACGTCGTCAATCATGCGGTGTCGGCGCAAAGCGGGAAAGACAGCGCCAACAAGAAAGACGGTGCTGACGAGAAGGAAATAACGCTGATCGTCGCGCCCGCAGCCGAAACGCAGACATCCACCCGGCAATACGGCGATTACGTCAGCCAGACGAGCGGCACGGCGACGGATAGGACCGGTTCAGACGAGGCCGGTTCAACGGATGCATCGGAATCGACTGACACATCCGAATCGGCGAATGCATCCAGCTCGGATAACGAATCCGACTCGACGGACACGGAATCGATGCCCCGTATGGCGAACGCATTGCAGCTGGCCAAGGACTCGGGCATGCACGTGGTGCTCGTGGCCAATCCGGTGAAGGACTTCACCCCCGACGCTTTCGTCGAACTGTCGACAGCCGAACGCATCGGGCAGATCCAAGCGAGCAAGCTTGCCGACAAACTGCAACTCGACACCATCAGCAAGGACAATCCGAAGGCCGTGGAGATCCTGCTGCCCTACACCGCATCCGCTGACGGCAGTGACGACGAATTCGCCAAGGAGGCCTTCGCAGGCGCCTGGTCCGTGCTGCAGCCGTATTTCAAGAAGGGCACGGCATACAGTCCGTCCGGACTGCTGACGGCCGACACGACCGACGGGCAGTGGGAGTCGGTCGCCTTCGAAATCGACAAGGATTCGCGCATCACCGACGAGATCACCAATCGTCTCAAACGGAAGGATTCGGCCTCGCACACCCGAATCGACGGCATCATCGCCATGAACGATTACGTGGCTTCCGGAGTGGTCGACGCGCTCGACCATCTCGGATACACCGGTTCGGCGGCCGACATCAACCCCTCCATCACACTGCCCGGAATCGTCGGCAACATCACCGGAAAGCAGGATCTCCACCGCAAGAAGGTGCCGGATCCGATCAAGGCGCCGGAAAACGACGGCGACGCCACCAACGACGGGTCGGCCTCGGAGAAGGCCAGGGACACGCAGTGGCCCATCATCACCGGATATGGCGCGTACGTCGACGAACTGCCGCAACTCGTCAGCGGCCATCAATGGATGACCGCCGTCGAGGACCGCAAGGGCGCCGCGACACAGCTCGCGCAGATGTGCCTGAAAATCAATCAGGGCACGGCGGTGAAATCGCCGCAGAACCTGACCAAGGGGACGTATCCGGGCGTCGCGGGGAAGAACATGCCGACGCTGCGCCCCGACCTGGTCGCGGTCAGCGCGTCGAACCTCAAGAGCACGCTGATCGACCCCGGCTACATCACTCTGGCCGACGCGGGGATGTGACAGACGCAGGGATTGCGCGTCACAGGGAATGTAGCAGGCGCGGCAATACCGGGATGTACGCGAGTCGGCCGTCACCCCAACCATCCGTCATGATGACGGGAACCGGTTGAGGTGACGGCCGACTCGTTGCCCGGCTGGACTTCCGCTCAGCGGCCCTTCGGGGCGTAAATGCGCGTGTCGATGAGTTCGCCGAAGTGGTCGATCACCGCTTGACGGCGTGCCTTCATGCTGGCGGTCAGCAGTCCGTTCTCCTCGGTGAACGGCTCCGGTACGATCTCGAATTTGCGAATCGACTCTGCCCGCGACACCAGATCGTTGGCGGCGTTGACCGCGCGCTCGACCTCGGCGTAGACGATCGGGTTGCGCACGGCTTCGGCGAGGTCGGAGACCTGCTCCACACCCTGCGCGGCCAGCCAGGCGTTGGTCTCATCGAGATCCAAGGAGACGATCGACGCGATGAACGGCTTACGGTCACCGATGACGACGCACTGGTCCACCACCGGCGATGTCATCACGCTGGCCTCCAATATGCCCGGAGACACGTTCTTGCCGCCTGCCGTGATGATCAGGTCCTTCTTGCGTCCGGTGATGGTGACAAACCCGTCGTCGTCGATGTCGCCGAGGTCCCCCGTGTGCAACCATCCGTCAACGATCTGGCTCTGGGTGATTTCAGGATGGTTATGGTATCCGACGCAGACCGCACGGCTCTTGATGCATAGTTCGCCGTCCTCGCCGAGCCCTACCGACACCCCCTGCAGCGGCAGGCCGACCGTGCCGATGCGATATCCCTTGGTTGGATTCACCATGGCCGGGGCGCAGGTCTCCGTCATGCCATACCCCTCAAGCAGCGGCAGTCCGACACCGTTGAAGAAGTGTGCGATGGCCCCGTCCAGGGGAGCGCCGCCGGACACCGCATATTCGCAGTGGCCGCCGAACACGCCCATGATCGTGCGATAGATCAGGCGGTCGTACATGGCGTGGCGCATCCGCAGCGAGGCCGAGAACCCGTTGCCCTCCTGCTGCGCGTGCGACCATTCGCGTGCGGTGGCCGCGGCCTTGGCGAAGATGCGCCCCTTCATGCCGGCACCCGCCTTCTGCGAGGCGGCGTTGTACACCTTCTCGAAGATGCGCGGCACGGCCAGTATGAAGGACGGCTTGAACTCGCCGAAATCAGACAGAATGGTCTTGAGGTTGTTGGACAGCCCCAGCTCCACGTCACCGGCAAAGCAGTACAGCACCATGTACCGCGCGAATGCGTGAGCCAGCGGAAGGAACAGCAGTAGACGGCGGTCACGCCCATAGGCGATGTCGGGCATGGATTGCGTACCGGCATAGGTGACGTACACGAAGTTGCCGTGTGACAGTTCAATGCCCTTCGGCATGCCGGTGGAGCCCGACGTGTACACGATGGTTGCCAGGTCGTCACCCTTCACCAGACGCTCGCGCTCCCAGAACTCCTCGTCACTCACTCCGCGCCCGTATTCCTCCAGCGTGTTCAGCGCACCGAAATCGATGACGTACACGTCTTTCAGCGTGCTGCAGCGCGAGCGGACGGACTCGATCTTGTCACGCTGCGCATCGTTCTCGGCGAACGCCATCGTCACCTGGGAGTCATTGAAGATCGTGGCGACCTGAGCCGGCGAGTTGGTCTCGTAGACGGGCACGGTGAGGGAGCCGATGGACATGATGGCCATGTCCAGCGCAGCCCATTGCCATGAGGTGGAAGAGATGATCGACACCGCGTCCCCTGGCATGACGCCACGGGCGATCAGGCCCTTGGCCAGTGCGATGACCTTGTCGCGGAATTCGGCGGCCGTGAACGAGCGCCATGAGCCGGCACCGTCCTTGTACGAGACCAGCGGCTCGTCGGGCTTGCGTTCAGCGCGTTCGACCAGCACCGAGAACACGTTTTTATCGCCGTCAATGGGCTTGGTGACCGGTTGCGTATATTCCTTGAGCATTTCAGCGCTCCCCTCGACTGTGGGCCGGCCGTTCCGGCGAACGGGTGGCATCTGCATCGCCACCGTTCAATTGTACGGCTTTTCCATACGAATTCGGGGCAGCATCGCCGTCAATCGGGTTTTAGGCCGATACGCATGGGTCTCACACGGGCGAGCGGATCAAGATATGTCGTCGCCGTCCCCTCGTTTTGCAGTCGAACCCTCCTGACTCCCCAATGGAGGCATCGGCCGTCGCAATGGTCGGATGCCCCTCCCACTTCGCCGATGACGTCGCCGCGTCTCACGGCTGTTCCGGCAACGCCCTCGGTATGCGCCGGCTCGAACGTCGACACAAGGTCACCGTGGTTGACGCTGACGACCGACTTACCGCCGACACTCCCGGCGAACGATATGATGCCATCCGCAGGGGCATACAGTTCATCGCCGTCGGATGCCTGCAGATCCACGCCGCGATGCCCGGAAAGCCATGGCCGGTCAGGTGGGTCGAAATCCGCGATGACGGCCGGCTGACCCACAGGCCAAAGCCATACCGCCCGACACGCCGCCTGTCGTCCTGCGCATAACGTCACCGCGGTGAAGACCTCTTCCCCGGCGGATGCGGAGGGCACCCGCAATAGCGCCCAGTTCATCATCGCAGCGAACATCACGGCAACGGACATGCAGCACAGCTGGATCATGGTCCGTTTGCAACGCTCCCTGCGGCGAAGCGCGAATTGCCTGCGCCGTATGGCATGGCGGTCATACCGCACCTGAGGATGGTGCCACGCTCCCCGCTGCCCATCTAAATCATCATTCAGCATCAGTCTCTTCCCCCATTCCGTCGTCGGTCGCCGGAACGTCCCCGCACCCCGGCATCCCCAGCATCGCACACCGATGCACGGCGGAGGGCGAAAAACGACCGATGTGGTCGAAGGCTCGGGAGTTATCCACATTTCGGCGTGTCGCGCCGATACTGCACGGCACTTGCTGCTGGAATCGCCTGACAATGCCCGGGAGCTGTTTGTAGGCGAGTGCAATCCGGGAGGCCCGTGGCCGCAGGCCATCCCCACTTACAGGGCCCGGAGAGCTGTCGCGAAGCGACTGGGGGCGGTCATCCGCAGCAATGCGGCGGATAGCCACTTGCGTCCCCGCATTGCCACACCATCGATATTTCGCGTCAAAATCGCATTGTGTGGCTTTCCATCGGCCACACAACGCGATGTGAGCCTTCACATCGCGTGGTATGGCCGACATTCGAATCATAGGACGGCCATTTTGCAATGATTCGGGATTGTTCTCGTCTCCGTCCCTTGCCACACCATCTTAAAAACCATCAGAATTCGCATAGTGTGGCACGCGGAGACGCGCACACGACGGCGCATGCGATGCATCGGTGCGCAGGTGCGGGATGAGCGCGAGAAAGCAAAAACCCTCAACGTTTCCGTTGAGGGTTTTCTATGGCTCCTGCGGCTGGGCTTGAACCAGCGACCGTCCGATTAACAGTCGGATGCTCTGCCAACTGAGCTACGCAGGAATGTTTTCCTGTGCTGAGCTAACTGCTGTGCACAAGATGAATATATTACACACAAATCGCATGGATGCAACTTGAGTGCTCGCCTCGGCGTGTCGCCTGTAATTCCAATGGTTGATTGATGACGAGAACTGACAGTCGGATGCCGTGGACGCAAGCAAATTATCGGTTTATCGACGGTTTCGCCCGCGAATTCCCGCTGTTTGTAGGCGAGTGCAATCCGCGAGGCGGAGGGGCTACATGCAGATTTTGTTCATGGGCATGGCGGAATCGATGGGGCAATCGGGCGAGGAAGGGGCCTCGCCGGCCTCTACGAGGTTCACGCCGAGCATGGCGACCATCGCGCCATTGTCGGTGCACAGCTTGAGCCGAGGGATGCGCACCTCGACTCCGGCCCGCTCGCCGTATTCGAGCAGCTTCGCACGCAGCTGCGAGTTGGCGGAGAACCCTCCGCCTACGATCAGAGTCTTGGAATCATACTGCTCGCACCCGCGCATGGCCTTGCGGGCCAGAACCGTGGCCACGGAGTCAGCCAGCGAAGCGCACACGTCGTCAATGGGAACGTCCCGCCCCGCAGCCTGCTGTTCCTCAATCCACCGTGCGACGGCGGTCTTGACGCCGGAGAAGCTGAAATCATACGGATGTGCCGCACCGGCCTTCCCCTGAGTCAGGCCCTGCGGCACCTTGATGGCCTTGGGATCGCCCAGCTGAGCGTGACGGTCGATATGCGGGCCGCCGGGGTACGGGAAGCCCAGCAAACGCGCGACCTTGTCGAAGCACTCCCCCGCAGCGTCATCCAACGTGGTGCCGACCACGTCGACATGCCGCGCGACATCGCGCACATGCAGCAGCGACGTGTGTCCACCGGACACGATCAGCGCCAGCGTATCCTCAGGAAACGGCCCGAATTGCAGCTGCGTGACGGCGATATGCCCGATGACATGATTGATGCCGTACAACGGCTTGTTCGCCGCCCATGCAAGCGCTTTGGCACCCGAAACGCCCACGGCGAGGCATCCGGCGAGGCCGGGGCCCGCCGACACCGCTATGGCATCCACGTCGCCGAGTCCCAACCCGGCGTCGGAGAGCGCCTGAGACACGCACGGCACGAACGCCTCGGCGTGCGCGCGAGAGGCGATTTCCGGAATCACGCCGCCATAACGGGCGTGCTCCTCCATCGACGAGGCGACGACGTTGGAACGCAGCGTGCGCCCCTGTACGATTGCAGCGGCGGTTTCGTCGCATGTCGATTCGATGCCCAGTACGATCGGTTCGCTCATGGTTGCGTCTCCTGTCCTGTTTGTTTCGTCATGTCGCCGGCGGCGGACGTATCACCGGCGGCGACAGCCACACCGCCATTGCCGCTGAACCCGACGATGCGCGGTTCAAGGTCAAGCGCCATCACATACGCGTCGATGCCTTCCGGCTGGTAGTACCGTTTGCGCAGTCCGATGCGCTGGAATCCGAACCGGTGGTACAACGCGATGGCCGGGTCGTTGACGACGCTGACTTCGAGCAGCATCCGTCTGGCTCCCTGTCGACGTGCGCGAGATATCAGGTGATTCATCATCGCGACCGCGATGCCCTGCCTCTGATGGGTCTTGCTGACGCCTATGTCCATGATCTCCGCGTCGTCGCCGTCATACCAGTATCCGGCGAATCCGCGGATGGCGGGTTCACGGTCCGTGTCGCGCCCATCCGCCTCGTCCATGTCGAAGACGTATACGCGTGCCGGCGCGTCGAGCTCCTGCCTGATCGAGGCCTCGCTCCACGCATGGTTGCCGAACAGCTCGACTTCCAGCGCCCTTATCGCGCCGACGGCCGTCTCCCGCCCGATATCGTCCAGTTCGCGCAGCATCAGTCCGCCCTCTGCGCGCCCGCATGGTTCAGCACGTGTTTGAGCGGGCTGGGTACTTCGGCATCGGGCCGGCGCAGATACAGCGGTTCGACGGGCGCTTCGTCGTCCGCATGTTTCAGCGCCATCTCGGCGAACATCGCCAAGCCGGCCGCCCCCGCATCCAGAATGGATCCCTCGACCACCGAGCCGAGAGCATCCAGGCTTTGCCATACGTCGGCGTATCGGGCCGCCCCGTGACCGACCACGTCCACGATGTATCGCATGCCGCCAATCTCCGCGCGACGGCGTACCTCGGCGTTGACCCGCTCCACGATATGGCCGGGGTAGTCGATGTCCATAGCGATCCAATGGCAGGAATCCGTCTCTGAGCCCGTCACGCCAGCCTCATGGTTCAGGGAGAAGTACAACTGTTTGCGACGGGCGTCATTCACGCACAGAGTGATGTGATGTTCCGGCTCCGGTCTCCCGTTCGCCTGGCCATTTTGCGCCGTATGCGACACATCCGCGAGGAATCCGGCCGCGTCCGCTATGACGGCATCGCCGCGCAGGGCGGCGCGCAACATGGCGTCCTGCGGGTCGAGGATGTTCTGGCCGATCAGCCGGGCCCCCGTGGCGAAGGCGAGCGCCTTGGCTGTGACCAGCCCCGCCCTCAGTCCGGTGAACGGGGCCGGGCCGACGCCGACGACGATGCAGCTGATGTCCGCGGGACCGAGCCCGGCGGCATCCATCGCACGGGCGATGTTGACCTGCAGTTTCTCGACGTGGGTGCGTGAATCGGTCTCCACGATGGGCTCATGACCCACTACTCCCACGGTCGAACCGTACGAGGTGTCGATCACCAACGTGCAACCATCAGTCGCCTGCATTTGTTCCTCCCGTTCATACGCAACCTGTACGAGTCTACATCGTCCGTCAGTCACCATCATCAGGCGGTCGGGGTCGTGAATCGCGAGATGCGCGCCCCATCCCACGCCGGGCCGACCGGTACCAGCGTGACGACTCTGGTGCCATCGCTTGTCGGCTGCCTCTCCGCGGTTTTGTCGTCCTGCCCGTCATCGAGCGGGCGGTCGATATGGACTTCCAGACGTTCCGGAGCCAACGTGGAGGCCATCTGCTCGCCCCATTCCATCAGGATCACGGTGTTGGCTCCGGGGTCCTCCAGCTCCTCGTCGAGACCGAGCGATTCCAACTCGTCCAGCAGTCTTTCCTCGACGTCCTGTCCGGGCGCATAGGCGTCGCCGCCGAGGCGGTACGCGTCGACATGCACCAGGTGGGCGTGCGACCCGTCGGCGAATCGTCCGTCAAGTTCGCGGGCGATGGTGAACGTCGGCGACACGATGGGTTCCGTTATGCCCAATCCGGCGCCGATGCCCTGCGCGAACGTCGTCTTGCCTGCGCCCAGCGGGCCCGACAGCAACAGTACGTCGCCGCCGTGCAGCAGCAAGGCCACACGCCGGCCCAGTTCGCGCATGTCGTCGTCGGTGGGCACGCGCACAACGACGGGATGCGCGGCGTCGGCTCCCTGGTTCCGTGTCACGCCGGCGTTGCCCGTTTCTGCTGTTTCCATCGTTTCTTTCATTCCCGTCCCTGCCGTTCCTGTTTCAATTTCGATGTCGTCGTTCATGTCATGCATGCTCTGCGGGCACCCGGCCGTGGTCGCCTCGCCGCAGGGCGCCGTTCTCCGGCGCGGTCAGTCCCTTCCTTTGTGGCTGATCAGTTCGATGCACCTCTCCAGCGCGTATACGGGGTCGCCCCCGTTGGTTTTGCTCTGTTCGTCCGCCCAGGCGAGCATGCGGATGCACTGCCCGAGTCCCGCCGAGGTCCAACCCGAAAGCTGTCTCATGGCGTTTTTCAGCACCCACGGGTTCGTTTTCGCCTGGGCCTGCGTGATGGTGCCGGCCTTGACTGCGGATGCCTTGGCGATGGTGCGCAGTTTCATCGCGAGCGCGCCGATCAGCGCGATGGGGTCCGTTCCCTGTTCGACGGCGGAACGCATGGCGATGATGGCCTCGGCCGTGCGGCCGGCTATGGCCTTGTCCGCCACGGAGAAACCGGTCACCTGCGGGTTCGAGGTCAGGTACCGGTTGACGAGATCCAGGGTGATGGGGTCGTCATCGAAATCGAAGCACAGTTGGGAGCACATGGCGGCCATTTCTCCGGTCCGCTCGCCGAGCACCGCGACGAGCTGCTGGGCGGCCAATGGCTCGACGCGGCGGTGCTCCCCCTCGAATATCTGCAGCACGAAGTTGAGTTTCGCCTCCGGTTTCTTCAGGTCGGCGACCGTCTCCTTGCACGCGCCCGCCTTGACGAGTTGGTCGAGCAGCCGTTTGCCCTTGACCCCTCCTTCATGCCGGCAGATGACGATGCTGGATGCACCCGGATCGGCGCATGCCTGACGGCAGTAGCGCACCATGGATTCGCCCAGCTTGTCATCGGCGTTCTGCAGATTGTCGACGACGACCACGGCGACATCGGCGAGCAGGGAAGGGCTGACGGCCTCATCGAATGCGTACTGGTCGCAGCCGGTCGCATCCAGGTCGATGCGCTCGGCGTCGGGCCGATCGTGCAGCGCACGGCGGATGAGATCGCGCCCGGTTCGCTTATTGAGATATGCGTCACCGCCGAACACGATGATGAACGGGGCTTGCGAGCCTGCCTTGTTTGCCATGGTCTCCATCTTCCCATACAGCTGGACAAGAGCCGTCATGCGCTCCTGTCATCGATGCGACGGGAATGGCTCCCGCCGTGACTTTCGTGTGCGGCACCGGCCGGTCTCCTCCGTCGGTGTCGCCGTCGAACATCGTTACGGTCTGCGACCACCATATCCGTATCCGGTCACACAGACGGGGACGGAACGACTGGCCGCCGTCGCCGGATCCGTCGGATCTCAGCAGACGCAACCATCGGGTGGCCAGTATCAGCACCGTGGCGCACGCCGATTCGACCAACACCATCAGCAATGCACCCGGTATGCCACCGGCCCACGGCATGGTCGCAAACTCGTTGTCCGACACCATCGCGGCGACGCGTTCCATGACGGACGTGCCGCATCCCGCAATCCAGGCCAAGACGTATCCGCATTGCGGCATCAGCCAGGATATGAACAGCGCGGCGAGTCCTGCCATGGTGGCGAATCCCACGACCGGGCCGACGAGCAGATTCGCCGGCACCGAGGCGAGAGGCAGTTGCGGATCCATCAGGACCTGTATCGGCAGGGTGAGCGACTGCGCGGCGATGGTCATGGCGAGCGGAGCCGACAGCAATCGGGGTAGCATGCACGCCAGCCAATCGGTCAAAGGGCCGGCGAACAGCACGATGCCCAATACGGCCGCGCAGGACAACGCGAAACCGTAGCTGACCGACATCGAGGGAGCGATGAGAAGGACGATGATCACCGTCCAGCTCAGCGAACTCACCGACTGCCCTCGACGGCCAGCCGCCACCGCGGCAGCGCCGAACAGTCCCATGAGCAATGCGCGCAGCACCGAATCGGACGGGAACACGACTATCGCCAGCATCACGTCCGACACCGCCATCACCAGTCCTGTCGCCCATCGAGGGGCGAGCACGCGGGAGCACAGCCTGTACACCAGCCCCGCGATGACTATGAAATGCCCTCCCGACACCGCCATCAGGTGCATGATGCCGCTGCGCCGGAACTGCTCCTCGAGTAGCGCCGCATACGCGGCATCGACGCCGCCGACACGTTCCGTCCCCGATGACAGGCCTTCTTCAGACCCATGTGACGCCGCACCGGATGCGGTATCGCGCACCCGGACCACATCCTGCCCGAGCACGCCGACGGTCAGCCCCGGCACCAGCACGCGCGCCTGATCCGACAGGCGGTCGCAGGCGCGCAGTAGCCCCTGCTGCATGGCCTTGACGATGCGGGCCGTTCCGGAAGGCGCAGAAACCACATCCGGCACGCGCATATCGTCACAGGTCAGCCACAGCGGCTGACGGCCATACGACGCCGTGCTCAGCGTGCCGGGAAAACGGTAGACCGCCGTGTCGGTCAGCGCCGAACAGACGTCTCCCGACAACAGCACGCGGATATCGGCGCGCGAAGGCACCGGCGAGCGTTCCGACAGCGGATTCGCCGGGGATCGCCGTATGGACAGCGACACCACGCGCCCGTCAACCTGGCAATCGGAACCCCTCACCGTCGACGATACGGCCGGGGAGCGCACCCGCACCACGGCCACCACGTCGGCGGGCCCGTCACGGGCCTGGACATGCGCCGCATCATGCCAGCGCACACTGTCCGCGGTCACCGCCGCGGCGGCCGACAGTAGTCCGGCCACGGCCATCACGGCCACGGCATCCCCGAGCGAGGCTCGCAACGGGCGTATCAGCCTGTGTGCCGCCAGCGACGGCACAACGAGGGCCACCGGCAGCAGCATCACAGCCAGCGCACCAATCGCATACCCCGTGACCGACATCGGGTCATCATCCATCAAGGTCAGCCATCGCCACCATTGGTGAGCAGCCGCCGAAGCCATCCACGCGGCGAGAGCCGCCGGCAGCATCCTGAAGTCCCTACCGCCGTTTTCGCGGCGGATGGCGAAGGCCCGCGATGACGGGCGTTCCCGATGCCCATCGGTCGAGTCGCGACGCCTTCCGGTATGGTTCCTCCGACGGCGGTCGTGGCAGCCGCCACCCTGCATATGCCCGTCATCCCGCATGTACCGTCTCCTCATCCCCCACCTCGCACACGCACCCACGGCCGTATCTTGGTGAGCGTCTTCGTGCCGATGCCGGAGACATCCAGCAGCTGGTCGACGCTGGTGAACCTCCCGATGCTGCGCCGGTGATCGAGAATGCGCTGCGCGGTCACCGGCCCCACGCCGGGAATGGAATCCAGCTGTTCTGCGGTCGCGGTATTGAGATCGATCCTCGTATCTGCGGTGGCCCCATCGTCCGAACCGTCACTCCCCTGCTGCGATGATCGCCCGTTCTGCGCAGCCTGACTGCCCGCGGAGGACTCCACGCCGTCTCCTTGCGATTCGGCGTCGCCCGCCCCACCGGAATTCTCCTGATCGGAGCCCGTTCCGCCAGAGTTCGACCCGTCGCCATTCACGGAGTCGCTGCCGTCACTTCCACCGGGTAACGTTTCGGCGATACCCGTTTCCTTCCCTCCCGCGTTCTGCATCGCGGCGTTATGGGATTGAGCCGACACGTACCGCAGGGACTGCTGCAGCAGCATCGTCAGGCTCGCGCACAGGGCCGTGGTCAGCACCAGCATCACCGTCACCGCGTGGAACGGGCGGAATCTCAGCCGCGGCACGTCCCGCTTCGCGGACTGGCCTCGCATGCCGTCGTCAGGGCGCACACCCATCAGACGGCTTATTGGCTCGACGGCAGGCGTGGTGGAATCGGCCACGTCGGCATGTTTCTCGGTATGACTCTCGCCATGCGACGGCACCGGTCTGGAAAAATCCCCCGGTGGCGGCGCCGGAGGAGGAGACACGCCCGTTCCGGCATCCGTCGCGACAGATGTTCCGATCCCGATTACGTCGGGCATGGCAGGAATCCCGGCGTGGCGGCCATCGTCCATGCCGCGCAACCGCCGAGTCGCCGTTTGATCCCCTGAATGAGAAATGCCCATGCTTCCAGCGTGAGGGAACATGGGCATGAAGTCCAGCCGAATCGGCCTATGTGGTCGAAGGCTCGGGAGTTATCCACATTTTCGGCGTGTCGCCGGCGGAATCACTCGGCGGGGACGATGGAGACGATCTTCGGGGCCTTGACGATCACCTTGTGCGGCGTCTTGCCGCCCAACCGGTCGGCGACCGCCTCAAGCGCCTGCTTTTCGAGGTCGGCCGGGTCGATGTCAACCGGCACCTCAAGCTTGGCACGCACCTTGCCCTTGATCTGCACCACGGCGGTGATGGTGTCATGGCCGACGTACTTCTCGTCGGCGACGGGCCACGGCTCGGCGGACAGGGATTCGTCATGCCCGAGCTTGGACCACATCTCCTCGCAGATGTGCGGCGCGATCGGTGCGAGCATGAGGATCAGAGGCTCGACGGCGGCGCGCGGCACGGCGGGCAGTGAGGTCAGGTGGTTGTTGAGCACGATGAGCTTGGCGATGGCGGTGTTCGGACGCATGCCCTCCATCTCCACGGTCACCTCGGCGATCGTGTTGTTGAGCAGCTTCAGGGTCTTGACATCCGGGGTGTCCTCAGTCACGTGCACCTCGCCGGAGGTCTCGTCGACCACGTTGCGCCACAGTCGCTGCAGGAAGCGCATGCCGCCGACCACGTTGCGCGTGTTCCACGGGCGGGACTCGTCCAGCGGGCCCATGCTCATCTCGTACAGGCGGAACGTGTCCGCACCGTAGTTCTCGTACATGTAGTCCGGGGTGACGATGTTCTTCAGACTCTTGCCCATCTTGCCGAACTCGCGGTTGGCGTGCTCGCCGTTCCACGTGAACGTCGGCTCGCCGTCAGCCCTGGCGGGGCCTTCCACGACCTCGTCGGCCGGCACGTACTGGCCACGGTCATCGGTGTAGGCGTACGCCTGGATCATGCCCTGGTTGAACAGCTTGTGGAACGGCTCGGCCGAATCCACGTAGCCGAGGTCGAAGAGCACCTTGTGCCAGAAGCGGGAGTAGAGCAGGTGGAGCACGGCGTGCTCGACGCCGCCGATGTACAGGTCCACGCCGCCCTCGTCGCCCGAGTACTTGTTGTGGTTCGGGCCCATCCAGTAGTCGAACTCGTCCTTCTCGACCATGTGCTCGGTGTCGGACGGGTCGATGTAGCGCATATAGTACCAGCAGGAGCCGGCCCAGTTCGGCATGGTGTTGGTGTCGCGATAGTAGGTCTTCTTGCCGTCGCCCAAGTCGAGCTCGACCTTGACCCAGTCCTCGTTGCGGCTCAGCGGCGCCTCCGGGTTGGACTCGGCGTCCATCGGGTCGAAGGTGCGCGGCTCGTAGTCGGGCACGTCGGGCAGGTTGATCGGCAAAGCCGAGTCCGGCAGCAGGTGCGGGGCGCCGTCCTCGCCATAGACGATCGGGAAGGGCTCGCCCCAGTAGCGCTGGCGGGAGAACAGCCAGTCGCGCAGACGGTAGCTGACCGTGCCCTTGCCCACGCCGACGGATTCGAGCCAGGCGTTGACCTTGGCGATGGCGTCATCGACGCGCAGGCCGTTAAGGCTCAGCGCGTCGCCCTTGGCGGCGGTGGCCTCGACGGAGGAGTTGATCACGATGCCGTCGTGGGAGACGAACGGGGCCTTGCCTTCGTAATTGGCCAGGTCGTCGCCGGATTCGGGCAGGGGCTTGACGGTGTAGATGACCGGCAGACCGAACTTGACGGCGAAATCGTAATCGCGCTGGTCGCCGCCCGGCACGGCCATGATGGCGCCGGTGCCGTAATCCATGAGCACGTAGTCGGCGGTGAACAGCGGCAGCTTGGCTCCGGTAATCGGGTTGGTGGCGTACAGGCCGGTGAACAGGCCGGTCTTCTCGCCGCCCTCATCCACACGATCCTTGGCGGTCTTGGCCTCGGCAGCGAGCCTGTAGGCCTTCACTGCCTCGACCGGGGTGGCGTAGCCGCCCTTCCAATCCTCGGGAACGTCGGCCGGCCATTCGGCGGGCACGTTCTCCAGCAGGTGATGCTCCGGGGAGACGACGGCGAACGTGGTGCCGAACAGGGTGTCGGGACGGGTGGTGTAGATCTCCATGTCCTTGCTGCCGTCGGCGGTGTCCACGGTGAAGTGCACGGAGGCGCCGTGGGATTCGCCGATCCAGTTGCGCTGCATGAGCTTGACCTTCTCGGGCCAGTCGATGCCGTCGAGGTCCTCGATGAGGCGGTGGCCGTACTTGGTGATGCGCATCGACCACTGGCGCAGCTCGCGCTGGAAGACCGGGAAGTTGCCGCGTTCGGACTTGCCTTCGGCGGTGACCTCCTCGTTGGCGAGCACGGTGCCCAGCCCCGGGCACCAGTTGACCGGGGACTTGGAGATGTAGGCGAGGCGGAAGTCGTTGAGGATGTCCTGCTGTTCGGCCTGGTCGAGGTCGGCCCACGCCTTGCCGTCGGACTCATGGCCAGGGATGGCCTTCTCGCCGGATTCGAACTTGGCGACGAGCTCGCTGACCGGGCGGGCGGAGCCCTTGGAGCCGGAGGGGTTCACGGCGTCCTCGTCGTACCAGGAATCGTAGATGCGCGAGAAGATCCACTGGGTCCAGCGCACATAGCCGGGGTCAATCGTCGCGAAGGAGCGACGGTCGTCGAAACTCAGTCCCATGCGGTGCAGCTGGCGGGACATGTTGGCGATGTTGGCAAGCGTGGTGACGCGCGGGTGCTGCCCGGTCTGCACGGCGTACTGTTCCGCGGGCAGGCCGAAGGCGTCATAACCCATGGCGTGCAGCACGTTCTCGCCCTTCATGCGGTGGTAGCGGGAGACCACGTCGGAGGCGAGGTAGCCCAGCGGGTGGCCCACGTGCAGGCCCTTGCCTGACGGGTATGGGAACATGTCCATCGCGAAGTATGCCGGGCGGCCGTCTGCGTTGCGGCCCTTGCCGTCCTTGAGGTCGCCGTTGACGTTGGCGGCCCAGAACGTGCCCTTGTCATCCCAGATCTTCTGCCATTTGCCTTCGATGTCCTGCGCGAGTGCCGCGTTGTAACGGTATGCGGGTTCGGTGGAATCGGTGGACGCGGGTTGCGTGGTCTTCTCGTTGTCACTCATAGACAAGGATTATCGCCACGCAACTGGACACCATCCTCACGCAGGTCATGGCATGCCGCGCATTCGGTCGATAATCGACGTGCGACACCGACGGGGCGAGCCGCGCGCAGCCCGCCGGCCTTCATCATTCGTCGCCCTGCTCCGGGTCCGACGACACTGTGTCCGACGATGCCGCGGGATCCGGCGGATTGAGCTTGGAGTCGACAGTGTAGCCGATCTGCCGGCGCATGCCCCGCACGGCCTGCCGCCACGTGCCGTCGTCGATCATGTCGCTCAGTATGTCACCGATGCTGTCGGCGAGCTGCGTGTTCCCGTGCTTGACCGCGATGCCGTATCGCTCCTCGCCGAACGGAGCCCCGACCACCTGCACGTACCCGTTGCCTTTCACGGTCGCGAGGCCGGTGAGGATGGCGTCGCCCGCGGCTACGGCGTCGACGTCACCGATGAGCAGTGACGTCAGGCATTGCCCGTAGTCGTCACGCTCCTCGATGGACGCCTTGGGCGCCTGGCTGCGCACGGCGTCGGTCACGTCGCTGCCGGCAACCACGCACGCCTTGCGCCCGTTCATGTCCTTGATGCCGGTGATGTCGCCCGCGTCGGCGGCCCTCACCAGCAGATCCTGCCGGACGATTAGATATGGGCCGGTCATCGTCACCGCCGACTCATGCCGTTCGGTGATGCCGAAGCTGGACACCACCATGTCGACCTGCGCGCTTTCCAGCATGGAGACGCGGGAACGGGGCGTCACCGGCTTGAAGACGATCTGCTTGTCCGCGTATCCCAGCGCCTTGGCGACGTAACGGGCCACATCCACGTCGAAGCCCGAATACCCGCCGTTGTGCCATACGCCCAGACCGGGCTGGTCGGAGGCGACGCCGATCGACACCGTGGGCCCCTCCGGCTGCCGTATCGACACGCCGTTCGCATCATTCCGGGAACTCGAGGAGCCGCAGGCGGTCAGGGATCCCGCAGTCCACAGCACCGCAGCCAGCGCCGCCGAAAAGCGACGCATGATGCGCCGGTGCCCCGCCTTCGTGTGTTGCAGCTCCGTCATGCCGTTCCCGTCATTTGAACATGCGCGAACGGGTCAGGAACCACGCGACGACGGCGGAGAGCACGACGGATATCACGATGATCAGCGTGAAGCCCCATGTCTTGCCGGTGAACGGCATGCCCAGCTGCCCCGGCACGAAGTTCATGCCGTACATGGAGAAGATCAGCGTCGGGATCGACAGCGTGATGGAGATGATCGTGAAGATGCGCATCACGTTGTTCAGGTTGTTGGAGACGATCGAGGCGAAGGCGTCGGTCATGTTCGCGAGAACGCCGCTGTAGATGTTCGCCATCTCGATGGCCTGCTTGTTCTCGATGATGACGTCGTCGAGCAGGTCCTCGTCGTCCGGGTACTGCTGGATGCGCGCGAGCGTGGTCAGCTTCTCCATGACGATCTCGTTCGATTTGAGCGACGTGGTGAAATAGACCAAGGTCTTGCTCAGCTCAAGCAGCATCATGATCTCGCGGTTCTGCATGGCGTGACGCAGCTTGAATTCGAGCTTGTCGCTTTCGCGGTCGATGATGCGCAGGTACCTCAGGTATGTGCTGGCGTTGCGGTAGAGGATCTGGAGGATGAAGCGCGAACGCATGAACGTGTTGAACCCTCGGATCGTTCCCTCCATGAACGGGTGCAGCACCGGCGTGTCCTGCATGCATACGGTGATGATGAGGTCTTCGGTGACGATGATCGACAGAGGGATGGTCTCGTACCAGTCACGGCCTCCGCGCTCCTCGACGGTCGGGATGTCCACGATGATCATCGTGTAATCGTCCTCGACGTCGATGCGCGAACGTTCCTCGTCATCCAACGGGGCGCGCAGGTCGGCGAGGTCGACGCCGGTCTGCTGGGAGACCGTGGCGAGCTCCACGTCGGTGGGTTCGGACAGACACAGCCAGGAGCCGTTCTCAGGTTTTTCGATCTGCTCCACTTGGCCGTTAATCGTGCTGAACATCCTCAACATGTAGTCTCACCCACCTCTCATAACCGAACACTACCGAACATGACCGGACCGCGGGCGGCATGTCACGTCGTCTGGAAGCCTCAACAAGGATAGCCCTTATGCCACGACTTGCAAATCCGCCGCGGCCGGCCCCGCCGCCGGCCTCACCCCTCGATCGGCTTCCACATCGGCATGTGCGGGCCGTGCAGGGACTGCGGGCCGTTCTCCCAATCGCACAGAGCAGCGACCGCCGGCCCCTGGTTGAACGCCGTCATCATCCATTCGACGCCGCCCGAAGGCCGGTATACCGGTCTGAGCGTCGACCAGAACGCGTTGCGCATGCCATCCAGGTTGCTCAGGTTGTCGGGGTCCATGCCGAGCAGGGTCTCGATCGTGGCCACATGCCATGAGCCGTGCCCGACGAGCATCAGGGTGGTCGGCTCATCGGCATGCTCCGCGTTGATGCCGCGCACCAGGTCGAGCACCGCATCGGCGCCGCGCAGTCCTGTGGCGGTGCGGCTCTCCACGCCGAACGCGAGCTCGCCGCCGGTGTGGACCCGCCACGAATCATAGGCGTCGGCATGCTCCGCTCGAATCTCGTCGCGGGTCATGCCCTCCCACTGCCCGAAGCTGCGTTCGCGCAGGCGCGCGTCCGCGGTCACGTCCAGCCCCAGCATATCGGCGAACGCGTGCGCGGTCTGCAACGCGCGGAACAGGTCGGACGAGACGACGACCATGCGTCGCGAGGATGCGGGGACCTGCCGGTATTCCTCGATGTCGCTGGATTTCGCCGCCCCCGGCCCCGGCTGGGCCAGCGTATCCGGATGCCGGGCGATGTTGGCCACCTTCGCCCAGTAGTAGCGTCGCGCAAGCTCCGACGCGCTCTGGTCGGCCTGCCACTGGCCGATGATGTCGAGGGGCACGTCGATCTGCCCCTGCAACCGCCTCGCCACATTGAAGGCGGTCCGTCCGTGCCGCAGAAACACCACTTCGTCAATCATGTTCGTCCTTACCGTCGCCGCATGAATCCGTGCCATCACACATCCTACAGGCATCGACCTATATCCGATCGGCTGTACCGCCGATGGCGGAATGCGTCCGGCGTCACGATGCACCCGCGACTACAGGGATATCGACGGGACCACGGCCGCCGGGCGCTCGTCGATCGCGGACAGTCCGCTCACATCGGACGCGTAGAACCGCGTGAGGTCGGCGGTGAACTTGGCGAGGCTCGCCTCGCTGCTGTAGAGCATGTGCCCGGCCGGGTAGTAGGCGAAGGCCACGTTGCGGCGCAGCGGCTTCGGCAGCATCAGGTGATCGATGTCGTATTCGGTCTGGAAGAACGGCGTGCACAGGTCGTAGACGCCGTTGCCGAGCAGCACCTTCATGGTCGGCTGGTGCGCGATGGCCGCGGCCAGATCGGGCAGCACGTTCGGTTGGGTCATGACCCAGCCCGATTCGCCGGGCATCCGGTGCCACCACATCCAGCCCTTGCCCGGCTCGGTGGCGTTCCAGTCGAAGTCGGCGAAGCCCTTGCGCTCCGGCACGCGGTCCCAGCCGAGCTCGTCGCGCAGATAGGCGTTGCACAGGCTCGAATACGCGGGGTCGAGCCAGGCGTCGTCGACGACGAACGTCTCCTCGTCGTTCATGCGGTCGAGGTCGTAGCCGGCGACGCGGCCATCGTAGCGTCCGACGATCTTGTCCTCGTCATGCAGCAGCGCCTTGCGGAACCTCGGGTCGGACACGCGCAGATTGGAGTCGTAGACATACCGCTCGTCCAGTCCGGTCAGCTCGGCGTATCGGCGTGCGACCTTATGCCGGGTCTCGTCGTCAAGCGAGTCCCCGGCGGCCAGGGCGAGACGCAGCGGCCCCGCGGCGAAGGCACGGGCGGCCTTCAGATGCTCGTCGAGCTTGACGTCCGACGCGGCTCGGCCGTGATATTGCGCCACGGACGCATAGGACGGGAAATATCCGACGTAGAATTCGTCGATCAGGTCGGACGTGAACGTGTAGTCGAGCACGTTGGAGATGAGCGTCAGTCCGTTCAGCGCCACACCGTCCTGCTGCAGCCGGTATGCGAGCGCCGCGCCGCGCGTGGTGCCGTAGGATTCGCCGAGCACGTATTTGGGCGAGTTCCAGCGGTGGTGTTTGCTCAGGTACGCCCTGATGAACGCGCTGAAGCCGGCGACGTCGCCGTCCACCGACCACAGTTCCGGCTTGGCCGCGTCGAGGATCTCGGAGAATCCGGCGCCGGCCGCGTCGATGAACACGAGGTCGGAAACGGGCAGCAGCGTGTGCGCGTTGTCCACGAGCGCGTAGGGGGCGGCCGGCACCGGAGCGGCGTCGGGGACGTTGATGCGCTTCGGGGCGATCGAACCCATGAGCAGGAACGTGGTGGATGAGCCCGGGCCTCCGTTGAAGATGAACGTGACCGGTCGGGCCGGGTCTGTCTTGCCTTCGCCGTTTACGAGGTCGAACGCGGTGAAGAAGATGCTCGCGGCCTTGGGTACCTTCGGTGTGTCGATGAGTATCGTGCCGACGGTCGCCGCATAGTCGAGTTCGCCGCCATTGACGGTGATGCTGTGTCTGGTGGTGTGCTCGCATGCCTCCGGCAGCTGCTTGCCCTGGGCGGGTGCCGCCGCGACGGGTCCGGCGTTGCCGGCGTTCTGGGTGTTCTGGGTGTTCGTGTCGCTCATATCTGTCGCTCCTTGGATGTCAGTGCAACTATACGCCGGCCGGGCAGGCCGTACTGGATCCTGGCCATGGTTTGCCGCGTCATCGGCGCCGCCTATTCGGCGGCGTCATCCGACTCGACGGTACCTTCCGGCTCATCTGCGCCTTCCGTCTCATCGATGCCGTCCAGTCTGGCTTCGTGCAGCGTGGTGTAGCCGGTGTCGGGGTCCTTGCGGGTCACGTATGCCTTGGTGGAGACCTCCAGTATCTCGCCCGTCTTGCTTTCAGGGGCGGAGACGATGACCTGGAAACCCAGTCTCGGCAGTACGGACAGCGCGCGCCGCGTATACCGGCCGTCGGCCTTGATGAGCGCCTCGTCAAGGAAGAGCGTCGTGTAGGAAGGCTTGAGCTTGTTGTCCATGCCGCCGCCGAGCAGGTAGATCAGCGCCGCGCCGTACACGAACGAGGTCAGCTCCTGCAGGGCGCCGCCGGACCGTCCGCCGGTCGAGGTGATGCGTTCGACCTGCCCGTCCGAGTGGCGCACGAGCGCGTAGAACGAGGATCGGCACCGCGGGTCGAGGTTGCGGGCGCCGTAGCTTTTCACGCCGTTGACGTCCCTGATCTGCCCGATCTCGCGGCGCAGCATGTCGATCATCGCGGCGCAGGACGCGAACGCGCACCGGGCCCCGTCAAGATCGTCGTCCGTCTGTGCCGCCTTGCGGTCGTTGAGGGTGCCGATCACGCGGGTCAGGGCCGACCAGAACGCGCGCTCGGGGCGCCGCACGTCCGCGTGCAGGGACAGGCTGCCGTGGTGCGGGCCGAACTGCTGGCCGTCCAGCATCGCGTTGATGCGTTCCAGCTGGTCGTGGATGTCTCCGGCGTCGGTGTCTATCGCGCGTTTGATGGTCAGGAAGCTCATCAGCAGCTTGTCGAGGCAGTTGTGGTATTCGACGGCGGTGGCTTCGACGGTGGCGAGCTTCGAAAGGCTTTCCAACTCGTCCTGGTAATACCGGTAGTCGTCCACGCTGGCGGCGATCGTATCGTCACCGCCCGCATACATCTCGATATAGGCGCCCATCCGCGCCTCGACGGCGGTGCGGGCCGACGCCGCACGACCTTCGAGCATGGAGACGCGCGCCTCCAGGTCCTTGCCGATGCCGGCAATGACACGGTCGGCGAAGGTATCCCCCTGAGCCATACGCTGCGGCGCCCCCGCGCCGATGATCATGTGGGCGCGGGTCGTCGCATCCCCCAGACCGGAGAGACGCTGCTCATATGATTCGGCGAGCGCCTCCTCCACCTCGTCCGTCAGGAGAGTCCGTCCGTTCGTGACGGCTTTTGGCGAAACGTCCGCCGCTTCCCCGTCGAGCGGCCGCGTCTGCGGCTGCGGCTGCGCGGCATGCTCGTCGAGCCATGCCTGCGCTGCGTTCACCGCCTGATCGGCGAGCTCGGCCTGCCGTTCGATGTCGATGCGCTGGCGCTGCGAGCGGTCGAGCTCCTTGGACAGCGACTCCTGCAACGTGTCGAGTTCGGCGAGCTTGGGATTGTTCCTGACCGAGGCGATGGTGCGTTCGATGTCGGCGATCGCCGCCTTCGCGCTGTTCTCGTCGATCTTCTCCCATGCGGTGTATGCGAGCTGGTCGGCGAGTTCGCGCTCTCGCTGCAGGCGGTCGGCCTGTTCCTTCGCGCTCGCGTACGATTGCGCGGTCTCGTCGCATTGGCGTTGCGCGTCCTGGATGCGCGTGCGCAGTTGCGCCAAATAGCTTTCGTTGACGAATCCGATGACCTGCTGACGGTCCTTGATGCCATGCTGGCCGCGTTTGCCGGATTTGATCTGCCCGTCGGCCTGCACCTGCCGCACGGCATGGTCGGAGTCGTCGATGCCGTCGACGCACAGGGCGTCGAGACGCTCGGAGCTGGTCTGCTCGCGCAGCCAGCCGGCGAACGGGGAATCCTCGCGGTAGCGTAGCTTCGAGGACAGCCACACCTCTCCGTCCGTCCCGCCGGTCGCACCCGTGTTCGCGCCGCCGGGCCCGTTCCCGGCTCCCCCGCGTTCGGTGTCGACGAACTGCCAGGTGCGCCGCGCCATGGCGTGCGGGTCGATGGCGCTGACCTTGGCTGCGAATCCACGCTCATGGCGCTTGTCGACGAGGATGGTCTGGGCCATGGATCCGTATGCGGCGTTCATGGCGAGGCGCCAATGCTCCTGATCCTCGCGCACGTCCATGAGCTCCGCGACGTACGGCAGTTCGCTCGGGCCCAGCCCGGTGGCCCGGCACAGCATGGCGCGGGTCTCGTCCATCTGGCGGGAGATGCGGGTGCGCTGCGATTTCTGGCGTTCATAATCGTCGTTCAGCCGCTGCAGCGTCTGCTTGACGGACGCGTGCGCGGCGTACGTCTGGTTGCGCATGTCGTCCAGCAGTCCCTTGCGCTGCTCATATGAGCGCATGAACGTCACGGCCTCGATGCGCCGCTCGTCCCACGCGTGCTCGTCTTTGGGGAACTCCTCGCCGGCCGCCTCGAACATGCGCCCGATGCGCTGTCTGCCGGCGGTAATGTCCGCCAGCGCGCGTTCCGCCTGCCGCATTTCCGCGTCGAGCCGTGTCAGGTCGCCGCCGTCGAGGCCTCGCATGCGCTCGCGCACCGCGTCGATGCGGGTGCGCAGGCTTTCGATGCGCTTGCCGGCAGCCCGCGCCTCACTGCGTCGCTCGTCACGCAGACGCCTGTCGAGTGGCTGCCGTTCGCTGACCTCGCCGATCATGCGGCGGATCGCCCATGCTCGGATCGTCGCCGAGCCGGACTTCGTGGCCGGGTTCACCGCGTCGAACGAGTGGACCGCGTCACGGGCCGACTCGTAGTCGCCATAGCTGGCGGTGATGGCACGCAACTTGCCCATGCGTCTGGTCTTTTCCTCCATGCTTCGGAAGTTCGCGTCGTAACGCTCGTAATCCTCCACGGTCGCACGGGCCAGGTCCAGCGCCTCGGGCACGCCCAGCACACCCTGTTTGAAGATGTCGTCAAGGCGGGAGGGGGCGTCGGCCGACTGGATGCGGGCCAGCAGACGGCATGCCTCCGCGCTCAGGCCCATGACATCCCAAATGTGGGTGTGGAACGCCTCGGCGTTCGGGAAGGTGACGCACCCCGGATACGTGGATTTCAGCTGCGTGGGCGTGAACGACGACTCGCGGAACACGTCCATGCGGCGCGGGTCGATCGGCTTGTCCCATGCCAGGTACAGCCGTCGGACGTCGCCGCGCCCGTCGCCGGGCATCAGATAGAGGAACTTGCCGCAGGACAGTATCTGACCGGTGGTGAAGTTGCGGTAGGTGTCGACGATCGCGCCCCATATGGACCGGGGCGCGCCGGACTCGTCCCGGCCGCGCAGGTACATCGGTTCGTCGACGCCGTCGGAGCCTCCCACGCCGATCATGCCGCGCAGGTAGGTGTAGTCGCTTCGTTCCGAACGCCCCGAATTCGACGCCTTGTTGAAGGGCGTGCCGGTCGGGTAGAGCAGCGATATCTGCGCGTCGACCAGCGTCGACTTGCCGGATTCGCTCGCGCCGGCGAGCAACGTCACCGGCAGTTGCGAGTCCGTGGAGGGACGGAACTCATGGTAACCCTCATAGGATCCCCAGTTGACGAGCCTCCTGCTTTCCATCATCCATCGGTCGGCGATCATCTGCATGTCCTTGCCGCTCATCGTCACTCCCCTTCCCGTGCAGTGCCGCCGTCCGAGGCGGTCTCGTCGTCAATGTCGCTGTCGTTCGCGCCATTGGCATCATCGGCGCCCTTGATGTTCTCGGCGGTGCCCACATCGGCGTCGTCATCGAACAGCGGAGCCTCGAACAGTTCGGCGTCGGGTCCCGCATCGTCCGAATCGCCATCGTCATCGGCGCCGCTCGCATCGGCATTCGACGTATCGCCGGCTGCAGACCGCGAGCCGGCCGGGGCCATGTCACCGGCCGGCTCGCCATCGTCGTCCCGGTCCGCAACTGCGAGCCAGCTGTCCGCCAGCTGACGGTCCAGCACCACCGGCACCAGCGGCGTGATGCGGTACATCGTCTCGTCATCGTCGAGCTGCCTGAGATAGCCGTACGTGCACATGACGGACACGATCGCGCCCACCTGCCTGAGCACGCCCTCCTCGTCGTTGCGCGAGGCGAGGTACCCGGCGCCGGTGGCGAGCGCCGCTCGGATCTCCTCGAAGCTGACCAGCCATTCGTCCGGCGCGACGTGGGCGTTCTCGTATTCGAGCACGCGGATGCGCAGGAACGCCAGCAGCGCCGCCTCCTCACGTTTGAGGCTCGCACGGGTCTTGAGCGCGCGCAGCGTCATGTCCGGCCCGCTCACCGCGGTGGCGTACATGACGCGGTAGTGCTCGTTGACGACCAGATCGAGCAGGTCGTTGTTGAGCGAACGGATGACCGCCGCGCGGTTGTCGAGCGCCAGGTCATAGAAACGTCCGCTGATGTAGCGCTCGCGTTTGAGCATGATCGCCACCATGCGCGCGTCGGCGGTCATGTCGCCCGTGTCGCCCTCGAACAGGGCGTATGGGTTGACCGCGCCTTCCGCGTCCGCGCCATCGTATTCGACGTCCACCGCACCCATGTCATCCGCGCCGGTACTGGCACTGTCGGTATCGGCACTGTCGGTGCCGGTCATGTCGTCGCCAATCATGTCCATGTCCGCGTCCGGCTGGGCGGCGTCGTTCGTCAGGTCGCTCATGTCAGTCCTCCTTCACGATGTCGTGCAATTCATTCTCTTGTGCGAGCACTGGGCCGGTGATCCAGTCCCTCGGGCTTCCGTCTGCCGATATGCAATGCCATGCGACGCCGGCTCCGTCCCCGCAGCCGAGCTCTCCCAGGAAACCGACGAGCTCGCTTTCCTTCCGCTCGGCTTTCGGCAGTCCGTTGAAGCTGGCGACGATGTCGATGGCGCCGTTCCCGTCGTCCGCGTAGACGGGCGATTCGAGGATGAGCGCGGCCATGCGCCGCAGCCGCGGTCCCCCGTTGTCGATCATCGAACGCAGGTCGGGCGCGGTCGCATCGCCCGGTGTCTGCGGTACGGACAATCCCGGGGTGGTCGTTCGTACCATCGGGCGCGCGGGGCGCGACGGCAGCGGAGGGAACCTGCCGGCCGCGGTATCGGTCCGGTACGGTCTCGCATCGTCGCCCTGATGCGCCTTCGCGTCGGCGTTGACGTGGGCATACAGACGGTTGAGCTTGCCGAGCATCGTGCGGTATCGGGTATCGGTCTGCTGTCGCACCAGACGGCTGATCGCCTCGTCGGATACGCGCATCTGGCGACGCACCGCCTCGATGCCGTCATAGATGCGCGAAAGCTCGGAACGCACCTGATCGAGCAGGACGCCGGACTCGCCGGCCAGATACGGCGTGTGGGCGATGTCGCGCAGGGCCGCGTCGATCTGCTGCCGTCCCTCGTCGGTGATGATCACCTGGAACGCGTCCTCGAAGCGTCTTCCGCTGTCGGACTCGCTGAAGGACCTGCGGTATTCGTCGTGGTACGAGGTCAGGATGTCGTCGACGCTCATGTCGCCCGCCTGCATGCGGCGGCGGAGCGCGTCACCGTTGTCCCGTTCGGTCAGCACGAGTTCACGCAGGTCTATGGGCACGCCGCGCAGCGTGTTGTGAATCACTGCAATCACGTCCTCGACCTGCGATTCGGTGAGCGCCGCCTGCCGCTGACCGTGGCGTATCTGACGTATCTCGTGTTTGCGCGCCTTGATCTCCCGGTTGAGCAACGCCACGCGCTCGCCGGGGTCGGCGGTAAGCTGCATGCGCGCATGCTCGATCTCCATGATGATCGAGTTCGCCTGCGCGCCCGACAGCGTGCGGGAGTCATCCTCAAGCCGCGACAGCGCCTCGATCGCACGATGGGCGCGGGCGGTGAGACGGTACAGGAACCGGTGCGACGCGGCGTCATGCGAGTTGGCGAGCCATGCGTAATCGTCATCGCCCTCACGGGTCAGGTCGGCGAGGATGCGCCGGGAGGCGTCCGCGATGGTCTGATCCTCCCTGAGCTGGTATTCGCCGGAGTCGACGAGCCGGGACAGGCTTTGCGAGAAGCTTTCCTCCAGGGTCTCACGGGGCAGCTCGCCGGTCAACGGGTCGAAGGCCGCGCGGAGCAGCGCCACGTACATCATCGAATTCTGACGGAGCAGCAGTCTCAACACGCCGGTTTCATAGACCGGCCTCAGCCGTTCCATCTCCCGTCGGATATCACCCACGAAAGGCCTCGCTTTCCACTCGTCCTGGCTCGGCGCACGTCACGTTCGCCGGACAAACCACGCTAGCACAAGACGGCGCTATCGGCGTCTCCCGTCGCGTCACCGCCACGGAGAACGCGGCCGCGGCCACTGGTACGCTCACTGCACGAAACCGCGCAGCAGGGCGATCTCCTCGCGATGCGTGGTCTCGGTCAGTTCCTTGGTTTCGAGGATCATCGGCAGCCGTGACAGACGCGGGTCGTTGACCATTCTGGTGAAGAACGGGATGCCGAGGAGGCCGTCGCCGATGTTGGCGTGGCGGTCCTTGTGCGATGACAGGCCGAACTGGGAGTCGTTGACGTGCACCGCCTTGACGCGTTCGAGCCCGATGACGTCGTCCAGCTGCCGCATCACGCCGTCGAAGTCGTTCACCAGATCATAACCGGCGTCCAGCACATGGCACGTGTCGACGGTGACGCCCACGTGCGCCTTGTCATCGACGCCGTCGATGATGGTCGCCAGCTCCTCGAAGTTTCGCCCGCATTCGGTGCCCTTGCCCGCCATCGTCTCCAGCAGCACCATGATGCCCGGCTCCAGCCCGAACACGCGGTTGAGGCCGTCGCTGATCAGAGAGCATCCGCGATCGGGCCCTTGCCCCACGTGCGCGCCGGGATGGATGTTGATGTATATCTCCTGCCCGGTCTCACGGATCGGCGTCAGCAGTCGGATGTCCTCGGCGAGCGCCCGTATGGCGAACTCGCGCTTGTCGGGATCCTTGCCGGCGAGGTTGTAGACGTAGGGAGCGTGGACGACGAGCGGGCCGTAATGCTCGGCCGTCAACTGCCGCGCGAATGCGACGGCCCCGGACGGGTTGAGCGCCTTGGATGGCCGCCCGTACGGTGAGCGCGGGAAGAACGCGAATGTGGTGCCGTGTTCCTCATGCGAGCGTTTCAGCAGCGCGCTCCACCCGCCTGCCGTGGACAGGTGCGATCCGATATACAGTTCCTTCATCCGTGTTGTCCCTTCATTCGTATCGTTTCCCGGCGATGGTTCCCGGCTGTCGTGGCGGGTCGACGCCGTTTTCATTTCGCCGCAGTCGCATCCTCAAGATAATCGCGCAGCACCAGGGCATGATTGACCTGAGGGTCCTTGGCGGCGTACAGCAAGGTCACGTCGGGATACTCCGCGCAGATGCGCAGCAGTTCCTCGGCAGCAGCGTTGGCATCGAGCTCCGCGATGTATTGGGCGCGAAATTCCGCGAATCTGGCGGGATCGTGCCCGAACCACTTGCGCAGCTGGGGAGAGGGGGCGACGTCCTTCATCCACAGGTCCAATGCCGCGCGCTCCTTCGTCATGCCGCGAGGCCACAGACGGTCGACCAGCACGCGATACCCGTCCGGAGCCTCCGGCGACTCATATATCCGTTTGATTGCGATGCCCATGCGTCCCATGATTGGCTTGCGCCCGCGGGATGTCAAGCGTACATAACGCAACGGGATGCCAAAACTTGGAGATACGACCGTTTTCGGTGGGAAAGGCCCCATACCTGCGAGTTTTGGCATCCCGCCGCACGCCCCCCCTGATACGGTGTTATTCTTGTCCGTACCCGACAGGCAAACGAACGAGAGGAATCGCCATGAACACCATCGAGACCGAACGACTGCTGCTGCGCCCTTGGAAGGTCGATGACGCGGCTGAGGCGGCATCGCTGTTCCGGTATGCCAGCGACCCGGAAATCGGGCTGAGATGCGGCTGGCCGCCACACACCAGCGTCGAGGGCAGCATGCATGACATACGCAATATCCTCGCGGTCGAAAACAACTGGGCCATTACCATCAAGGGCGGCGCGCCGAACAGCAACGCGCCTGTGGGCAGCATCGCGCTCAAGCCCGTCAGCCACCGCACCGCCGACGCCGTTGCCGCCGATCCTGAACTCACCAAACGCTACGGCAAGTACCTTGGCGACAGCGCGCTGGAACTCGGATACTGGATCGGCCGGCCGTTCTGGGGCAAGGGATACATGCCCGAAGCGTTGACCGCCGTGCTCGGCTACGCCTTCGACACGCTGCGCAAGGACGCGGTATGGGGCGGCCACTACGCCGAGAACACGCAATCCGGGCGAGTTCAGGCCAAGTGCGGCCTGCACGTCGTCGCCGAGTCGAAACAGGATTATTTCCCGCTCATCGACCGTCACTATGACTGCGTCTACCGCATCATCACCGCGGGCGAATGGCGCGATGCCGAACACCCCGGCAGATGGCGAAGGATCGCCTGATTCACGAACGGGCGTCTCTGCGGCAACGGCATATAATGATATAATGCAAGACATGACGACCCGCATTGTTCCCATCGAACCGCAGTGGTTCATGCAGAAGGCCGAAGTCCAATCGCGTACATGGCGCGAGCTCAATCAGGGGCATATCCCGCAGGACATCGTGGATGCGATCACCCCGGCATTCGCACTCAAGCTGACCCGTGGCCACGCCGCCGACCCCAACCAGGTTGTGCTGATCGCGTTGGCTGACGACCGTGTGGTCGGATTCATCGAACTGCTGCGCACTCCGCGGCCCCCGATCAATCGGCCCGAGGCCGCGGAACTGGCGTCATTGTACGTGTTGGAATCCGAGCATCGCCACGGAGTCGGCCGCGCTCTGGTCGAAGCCGGACGGCAGGCAGTCGGCAACGACCGGCTCGTCTTGTGGGTCGTCGGTTTCAACACCAACGCTCAGGGATTCTACCGACACATCGGATTCCACGAGACCGGACTGACCCAGACCGAGGATGTGGGGCCGGAACTCGAAATGATCAACTACTAGCCGACCGCTGGTCCAGCTGTCGTTCAAGCTGCTGCGCAAGACGCCGAGCGTGAATGCGAGTGGCCTCGTTGGCGAAGTCTGCGCACGCCTTGCTGCCGTACAGCGCCGCTCCACACGGATCGGCAAAGCGTGGGTCGCCGCACAGAGCGGAGCGGACGACGCCGAGCGTGTCTGACAACGGCATGGCGGCCTGTTCTTCCGCATCCTGCGGCACTTGGGCCTTGGCGGCCTTGTGATGTTCTTGTCCATAATCTGCGCGGCCAGTCGTTGCATTTCCGGCGAATCCGACGTGACTCCCGTATCGAACAACCGCCTCCATTGCTCGGCATCGGCGAGCATGGAATCCTGCGACTGCCTCAGTCGGCTTTCGCGAATCCGTGAGAGCCGACTGCGCTCCTCCGCATCCAGCCGCGCCCATCGCTCGGCGGCCGCGACGCTGCCAACAGGATAGATCTTTACGCGGCGTCAACCGCAAGACGCGACACGCGACGAGTCGAAAGATTTCGCCGTTCTCCCCCGATCCAGGACGAGAACACCGAACAAATATCATTCCCCTCCCGGCATGACCGACAATCAGATCATGCGGACCGTACCACACCAGGTCATTTTCACCCGAATATGACGTGGTGTGGCACGCGGCGGAATAACGGCGAATGACGGCGAATGACAAAACGTTGCAAAATGGCGGTTCCGATAAATCAACGCTGGCCACACCAGCGAATGTTAAGGAAAACATCGCATTGTGTGGCAGAACCGTTGCCACACAATGCCGATCTGGGTCATTTTCGCGCTGGTGTGGCCATGCGCTCCTCATTCAGGTCTCAGCGTGACAATACTCGCGCACAGTGATGGGATTCACTCGAACAGCGTCACCCAGTCGGGGTCGCGATGGCCGCGAAGCACATGGCGATCTGCTCCGCGGTGTTTCTCGTCTCCGACAGCCGCGGCAACCGTCCCTCCTCGAAGTAGCGGATCTCCGTCGTCTCAATATTGGGAGTGAAACGACCATTGACGCGGCGGCACAGCACGAAGAACTTGAGCACCCCGTACGGGTAGGTCAGCGCATTGTGGTTGGCGCAGTCCTGCACCGCGATGAGCCGCTCGGCCCGCACATCGAGCCCGGTCTCCTCCTTGACTTCCTTGACGGCATTGGACCGGACGGACTGGTCCTCATCGACCCATCCTCCGGGCAGCGACCACTCCCCGCTGTTCTCATGCGCCATAAGGATTCTGCCGCTCTCGTCGAAGATGGCTGCGCGAGTATCGAGTTTCGGCGTCGGGTATCCGGCGCCGAGCGGCCGGCGCATCTCTTCTGCCGACACGTCGGCCTGCATGGCGAGCATGTCGACCGCTATCGCGCGGATGCGCTCGTAACGCTCCCGGTCGAGGGGATCCTTGCAGTACGCCAATCCGGTCTGGGCCAGTGCCTGCAGCTCTCTGGCCTGCTCCAGCAACGTGCGGTCTGCGGCGATCATGGTCCACCCGTCCTCCCATCGCAAGGTCTCATATCCGTCTAAGCTCAGCCATTACGACGTAATTGACCGTCAGCATGCCGATTCCCGACTCAGTTTCCATCATGCGTACCACTCGGGCCGTCTCAGCCCCAGGAACGGACGCCGTTTGCGGGCCACCGCGGTCTGAGAGATCGATGTCGGCAATGAAAGGAGGATGCCGGCAAGGATCTCGGCATCCTCAACCTAGCCACCACGCTCGGCCAGGCGGTGGGGCCCTCCATCACCTCGGCGGTCAAGACCGTGACCGGCACCTTTACGGCGGCATTTGCCATATCCATCGTCATGGCCCCGTGCGCGGTCGGCTTCGTGCTGAGCCTTCGAAAAGTGCGATAGCCGTGACGGCTTGGATGAGATTCGAGAACTACGTTCTGATCACGCCTTGCCACCCATCATGTCAATCGTGTGCCCGTCACCTGCCATTATCGTCGAAAACAGCAGGCCCGGACTGACTGTAAGGTGATTGAGCAGCTGGACATCAGCTTCGGTTCTTAAATCACAGCGGCTTGACGAAATCCTCGCCGTTGAAACAGCCGGCGATGGCGTTGCATTCGACGACGAGTCGCGGATCGATGGCGAGCGTATGATATGAATCTTCGATCGCCGTCTCATGCTCGATGAGCTCGGCGCGACCGCCATGCGCGGCGACAAATTGCCTGATCACCTCATACTTGCTGTTCATAGCCGTCTGCCGTCTTGTTTGCCATTGAGTCCAACAGTCGCACGACCTTGAAATGCTCGAACACCACAAGAGAGTCATCGTTCAGCGGAAAATCCGGGTCAGCGAACTCGTTGCGGTATTCCGGCGCGTTCCAGAAGGACTCGTGGGTATGCCTCCACGCGGCAGCCGTGGTGTCGCCCTCGCCCTCATCGATGGCGTGCCGGTCGGTAATCTTCCCAAGCGGAATAACATCAACCGCGGTGGTGACGAGTATGGCCACCGGCCGTTCACTGGAATCCACCAGTGCCGAGCGTTCGCCGACCTGCGGCAGCGGTTCATCATCCTCTTCGTATTCAATCATCAATGCGGCGGTCGCGGTCTTCGTTCCGGCAAGAATGAGCCCTACCAGACGGTCACGTTCAGGTCCGGGGAACATGAATTCCGCCTTGGGCAGGTTCCCTGGTTCGGGTGCCGTGCTGATGCGTGTATAGTATTCCAGCCCATCCTCGTGATCGATGCGAGCCCCGCAATGCTGCTGCACCGCAAGACTTGCCCGGTTGTCCTTATGAACGCTCAGGTACGCCTCGTCAATGCCGAGCTCACGCGCCTTGTCGAGCGTGAGCCGCAAGCCGACTGTGGCATATCCACGGCCGCGATATTGAGGGGCGATGCCATAGCCTATATGCCCGGCTCCGACACGCAGATTGTCGTTCAGGCGATGCCGCAAATTGAAGATTCCCACATACGCACCCTCATCATTGATGAGAACGTACTTGCTGCTCGGCACCCAGCCAGGCTGCAGACCGATGCCACGCGATTGTTCTTCAAGCTCATGCACATACACGGCGAGCCGCTCGCGGTCCATGCCGGCCGCCTGGTTCTCGAACCCGTTCTCGTCCGCCGGAAACTCAGAGAACAGCTCAAACGTCCGCTCCGGATCCGCCCGCCACACTTCCGTCAACCGCATTCTCGCCCTTTCGTTTCCGCCATACTAGCCCACCCGGATAACAGGGTGCGGACGTTTTCTTGGAGACTGGGCGAAAGGATATCATATGTCCGGTGCCGGGCGGCATGCGGCGGAAGCGGGCCGCCGAACTGTTCGGCGCGGGCACCGGCCTGCGGCGCCTGTCGGACAGGGAGAAGACCCTGTTGATCGACCGGTTGAGGCCGGCGTGTTCGCTCGGCTCGATGACATGCTTGCCCGGCATCGCGCCGGGCGGCCGAGGCGTTCGCCGCCTCCGAGGGCGGGTACGGGTACCGCAGGGTCAAGGCCATGCCCCGAACCCGCGTCTCGGAGAAGGTGCTCCGCAGCCCCATGCCATAACCTGCACCGTCCAAGCCGGCGAAAACCACACCATCATCACCATCGATAACACCACCAGACCTCCAGAAAACGCCGCGAACGCAGAGGACCTGATCCAGCCGTTCCACCGCGGCGACGACACCCGCATGGCCAACAGGCCCGGGCACGGACTCGGCCTATCCATCGCCAAGGCATGCACCGACGCCATGCAGGCCACGCTCGCCGTCAGCAGGCCCTCACCCGGCACCTTCCGAACCGAAATCAAGCTACCGAACAGGCCGACGCAGCGCTATTGCCCGCAGCAGAAGGAACATGGACACCACCCTCATGCCGGGCAATAGGCATAATCCTCCTCATTCAGCCCCGTTTGCATCGTCCCCGCGACGTGTGTGGCGGTCGCAATTAGACATTCTCGGCGCACAGATTCTTATCGTAGACTGGACGAATGTGTAAAAGATTCGCGCTCGATCTGGATTGGGACGCCATCGCGGCGCAATTCTCGGTGGCCAAGGAAGACGTGCGCGGCGACGTTCTCCCCCGCCCCTCGTACAACATCGCCCCAACGCAGAACATCGCCGTCATCGCGCAGGGCAAAGACGGGCATCGACACCTGACCGGCGCATACTGGTCGCTGATTCCCAGCTGGAGTCCTGGCAAGACCCTGCCCTACCCCACCTACAACGCGCGGGTGGAATCCGCTCACGTAAAATCCACCTTCGCGGAATCGACCCGCTCCCGGCGCACGATCATTCCGGCGTCGGGGTATTACGAGTGGAAGGGGCGGCGCCCGTTCTATTTCAGCCCGGAAATGGAATCGACGGCGCTTGCGATGGCCGGGCTGTATTCGTGGCGGCGGCCTTCCGCGGCATCCCTATGGCAGCTGACGGCGACGATTCTCACGTGCCCTGCGGTGGATGGGCCGGCGACGGTGCATGACCGTATGCCGCTGCTGGTGCCGGCCGGTATGACGTCCGAGTGGCTGGATCCTTCAATCGACGGCGCCCGTCTGCTCGCGCCGATGCGCAAGGCCGGTGCCGAGCTGTCCGCGCGGCTGCATTTCCATGAGGTCGCTCCGCCGGAGGGCGACGGGCCGAGCCTGATCCGTCCAATCAACCGCGAGGAGCCCATGCGGCTGTTCTAGTTCTGCCGCAGATCGGCGCTTCTTCCCCGATACGGTTGAGCGCACGGCCGGCACGGGCAGCCTCCGCCGACAGGCTGAGCCGCGGCGGACGACGGAGCCGCGTGTAGACGAACGCAACAGGCGTTTGCGTCCTTAAGTGCGCGCCGAAACGACGACCGTGCGCACTTAGGGACGCAAACAGGGCCATCTGCGTTGCTATGTGCGCGCACTTGCCGGTTCGGCGCGCACTTAGGAACGCAAACGCACGGAAACCGCGACTCATCGTCGACAGCCCAAGCCGACTCCGCCATTTTCACCGACCCAGCCGGCCCAACCAACCCGTCATCTCCCACCGGCCCGACCAACGGTGGGCATATACCCTGAGCACAGGAACATTCGGTGAAAGCCAACGGAGGGGATTCATGGACGTGTCGGACGTCATCGCGCGGCGGGAGTTCATGCCGACGTACATCTGGCTGGATGTGGCGTTTCTGATTGGTTTCGCGGCGTTGCTGGTGTGGCGTCGCAAATACATGATGCTGCTGGTCGGGCTGGTGATGGGCGGCGTGTATTTCGCCGTGGGCTATGGCGCGTTCAATCTGCTGATGCATTCACATTCGATCAGCGGCGGCAGCATGTTCTGGGTGCTGCTATGGATGAGCGTAAGTTATGGGTTCACGAACTTCTCATAGCTGTGGTTGTGGCTGAGCCGCGACCGCCATCTGGCGGAATGGTCGATACTGATTCTCGTCTGGTGGTTCTGCTGCCCGTTGATGTCGCAGACGTTTACGGCCCGGTTCGCGTCCGGCATGCAGCCGATTGTCATCCAACGCACGACCGGCGCGTACCACGGGTGGATGGCCGTCATCCTGTCGCGCAGGCGTATGGCCGGTCATGCGGTGTGCCACCGATCGGCATGGATACCTGCCGATCAGGCTCGGGATCGTCGAAGATATCCGAAACACCTGATGTACGAACGTACCAGCATCAGCCCGACGCTGCTGTACAATCGTACAACAATCGTTCGCACCGCCTGTCAGCGATGGTTTTCGAACCATCCCGCCCAGTCGACGACGGCCTCGATGTTGTTGCCGTCCGGATCCAGCACGAATGCGGAATAGTACCCCGGATGATACGGGCGCGGTCCCGGAGCGCCGTTGTCTCGGCCGCCGACGGCGAGCGCCGCGGCATGGAAACCCCGCACGGCCTCACGGTTCGGGGCGAGGAACGCGATATGCGTGGGCGGCGGCGCGAGCGCGGCATCATCCAGCGCAGACACGTAGAAGTCGGAGTGCGGCGTCCCGTCATCCACGCCGAAACCCAACGTGGGCTCATGGTGGGCCTTGACGATGTAGCCGAGTGGCGCGAGCGCATGCTCGTAGAAAGCGATGCTGCGTCCGACGTCCCGCACATGCAATGTGATGTGATCCAACATACCTGCCACTGTACGCGCAGCATAAGCCACATGACAGCAGTATCCTATCCGCTTGTTATCCGATATCATCCGCCCAAAGTCCCATCTCGGGCGGAGCAAATGGGACTTTGGGCGGATGATGGGGCGCTTCGCGGGATGGCCGGGACGGCGGAAGACACGACGGCCATGGCAACGGGCACGGCAAACGGCCAAGGCAGGCAGGCGGCAGCCACGGAACATGCTTCTCGCCACGCCCCGCACAAATCATCCTGCGGGATGCCACGGCATCGCAGCATCATATGGCACGATAGACACGTAACGACACGCAAAACAGATACACTGCGCGGAAACGACTCTGGAGGTGAGCAGATGGCCGGACGACGAACGACTCGGCGAACGCGATCAGTCTCGCCTCGTGATGGGCAACCGCCGATCCGGCATGAGCTGTCGCCGACATGGCACGCACGACCCGCCGCGCGTCGGGAACGGCCGCGTCACGGCATGCGACGGACCGTGATCATCGTCGCGGTGATGCTGTGCGCGGCCATCGCCTTGTTCGCCTCGATTCCACGACTGATGCGCTTCGTATGGCCCGCTTCCGGCCCTGAACCACGCCGGGCGTCGGACGCCTACTGTTCCGCGACGCTGTCTTCCGGCGACAACAAGGAAATGCTGTCCGTTGAACAGGCATTGAACGCCGAAATCATCACGAGGGCGGCAGTCAAACGGGGCCTGCCCGATCATGCCGCGACCGTCGCCATCGCCACGGCGATGCAGGAGACGCGGCTGATGAACCTGAGCTACGGTGACCGGGATTCCGTGGGATTGTTCCAGCAGCGTCCCAGTCAGGGGTGGGGCTCGAAAGAGCAGCTGATGGACGAGACGTATGCGGCGAACAGGTTCTACGACGAGCTGGTCAAGGTGCCGAACTGGCAGTCCGTCCCCGTCGAGGATGCGGCGCAGTCGGTGCAGCGTTCGCAATATCCGGATAGGTACGCCGACTGGACCAATCTTGCGCAGACATGGGCGGCGGGTCTGACCGGCGAGACCGGCGCGGGTGTCGCGTGCGCGCTGGAGCCGGCGCAGCCTTCGGACGCGGACATGGATGGTCTGACCAGTGATTTCCGCAACGAATTCCCAACCGTCATGGTATCGCAGCCGTCGAGTCTGGAGCCTTCCTCGAAGACGCAGGACGCCGGCGGCGACAAGGCCGCCGACAATTCCGCGGCCAATGACGGCTCGGGCAAGACCACGTCCAAGACACTGACGTTCACAATGTCGGCCGGAACCGACACCGAAAACGGGAAAAGGCTATGCCGCCAAGCGACGGCCTGGCTGGTGGTCCATGCACGGCGCTACGGCATCGATTCGTTGCGCGCGAACGGCATGCGCTGGAACCGCACGGACGGCGTGTGGGCCGGCACCGAGACCGGAGATCTCACCATCACGGCGACGCTGGCCTGATTCCGGCCGCTGTCATGACATCCACACCCGCCGCCCGGCTGGTATAAGACACCTGGTTCCATCTCACGGACAGCGCGCACAGTCAACCCGTGCGTGCAGCTCATTCGCACATCGCCGGCGAGTCCGGCAAAGCGAGACGCTGCGCGACACGCCCGAATTGCGTAGCAGAACTGCAAGCACGCATCCCGGAAAACGGCCTTGTTCCGTCATTCCCGCAGAACATGTAAGACAGTCCTGCTACACAATTCGGGCGTGTCGCACGATGAACCCCGTCAGTCACTCACTCAGCGACCCGATTTCGCCGCGCGGATCTCATCACATAGGCACCGATCGGAACGGTCATCAGACCGCCGACCACGAACAGCAGACGTACATCGACCACATCGGCGAGCGGGCCGAACACGAGCATGCCCGCAGGCACTCCGAATGCCGAGACTGAGATCAGCAGACCCAATACCCGCCCCTGCAGGGACACGTCGCTCTCCTTCTGCATGAGCGTGTACGTGGGCGCGGCAAGTCTTTCAGCGGAATTGGAGAGCACGACGAAACCGAAATCGATATGGCGCGCAGGGCGTCATCCGAGCTCTCCCCCGGACGACGAAGACGGGCATCATCCAAACGAATCAGCGCGACGAAGCCTATGCCGACAATCGCCGTGGACACGTCGACGAGCATGATCATCCACAATGGCATCAGATTGACGAGGGCTGCAGCGATTGCAGGAGAGGCGATGCTGATCGCCGTCTGCAACGTACCGTTAATCGCGTTGACGCGCAGCAACCACGCCTCCGGAACGATCTGTGGGATGAACGATTGCACGGCCGGGGTCTGGATTCCGCCGCCTACCGAACGTATGACCAGAACGACAAGAATCAGCCCGGTATCGCCCCAGCCGACGGCCATACTTGCCGACAGGCATATGGTCACGGCCGCGATGACGGCATCGGGAAGCATGACCAACAGTTTGCGGTTCCATCTGTCAGCCCAGACACCCCCGAACACGGAGACGATTGCCTGCGGCAGGGCGGCGGCGACCATCGCTCCGGTCATGACCATGCCGGAGTTCGACCGCAAGACCAGGTACCAGAAAATAGCGTATTGCACGACGCTGGAGCCGAACAGCGACAGCGTCTGTTCGACGGTCTGCCGTCCGATACAATGCATCACAGGGAGAGCCGTCCATGTCGTTCTTGTTCCGACACCGCGATCCTGGATCACGGCATGTCTACCGCTACGGGCCGCTGCGCATCACGTGCGTCGACAGGGACGTGCCGATCGACGTGCGCGTCAACGCCCATCTGATGTACAAGGTCGTGCTCTCTTGGGAGGACAAGGCCCGATGCGCCACGCCGTTCGACATGATCGCCCGTGATCTCGGCGAGTTCTGGCTACTCGACCAGTGGTCCACTGGTAGGCCTGCACGGCTGGATCCGTTCGCCGCTCAATTACGGTTCGAGCAGAACCATCCTGTGACTGTTCACCAGCGCATTCTTCCATGCCGCCCATGCCCGCAGGCCACGGTATGTCCAGCTGCTCGATGAGCACCGACACGCCGCCCGCCACCGGGCGCAGCCCGTCGCCGATAGACTGGAGCGATGGGCAAATCGAAGAACAAACCGCCGTTGCGCGTACGCTGGAAGACCATGGAAGCCGCCATAGGCATGGAGATCCGGGAGCACAAAGGCTCGTTCGCGGTGTATGTCGTGCTGCGCGTGCTGGTGATCGCTGTCGCGGTGCTGAAGTTCTTCAACGGCGACTATGAGGCCGTGTTCCTGTGCATCCTGACGTTGCTGTTGCTGCTGGCGCCCGCGTTCGTCCAAGTACGGTTCCGCATCGAACTGCCGTCCGCGCTTGAGGTCATCGTATTGGTGTTCGTGTTCGCGGCTGAGATCCTGGGCGAGATCAGCTCGTTCTATGAGATCTTCCCGTTCTGGGACACGGTGCTGCACACGATGAACGGCTTCCTCGCGGCCGCCATCGGCTTTTCGCTGGTCGACCTGCTCAACCGTTCGGACCGTGTGAAGTTCGAGCTGTCGCCGCTGTACCTGGCGATTGTGTCGTTCTGCTTCTCGATGACGATCGGCGTGGTTTGGGAGTTCTTCGAATTCTCGATGGACATGCTGCTCGGACTCGACATGCAGAAGGATGCCGTCGTGCATTCGATCAGCTCGGTGATGCTCGATCCGGCCCACGCCAATCACGCCGTTCATATCAACGACATCACGCAGGTGGCGGTCAATGGGCGTGACCTCGGCCTTGGCGGCTATCTTGACATCGGCCTGATCGACACGATGGAGGATCTCATCGTCAATTTCATCGGCGCGGTCGTGTTCTCCGTCATCGGGTTCATCTATGTGAAGAACCGCGGCAAGGGCGTTTCCGTCATCAGCCGGTTCGTACCCCGACGCAAATCCCACGACCGCGATTACCTGCGGCTTGCGGGCGGCGACGGCGATGCGCCACTCGCGCCGGGAGCGCAGGCTCATCAGGCGCAACGCCAGTCCCAGCACGATCCACACCACCACGATCACCCATGATGCGGGTTTGAGCGCGGCCGGGGAGAACGGCAGCACCTGCAATCCGATGATGACGAGCTCGGCCGCGATGGCGAGCACGATGTTCGCCGTCTTCGGCTTGCCGGTCTTGCGGTCGATGGACGCGAAGCTCTTGGGCAGGTAGCCCCGCCCTCTCGACTGGGCGGATTGTGTGTTCGTCTACGCGCTCGCAGGTCTGATCGGCACCGTGCACAAGACCATCTGGGCATACCAGGCCAAAGGCATGTTCGAGTACCGCAACGGATCGATCCTCACCCCCTTCAACTACGTGTACGGTATCCGCGTTGGCCATCGTCATCGCGCTGCGCCGTATCGACCGGGGGTGGAAGGTCGTGCTGGTCGGCGGTCTCGCCGGCGGCATGCTGGAGTTCGCGATGAGTCTGATCCAACAGTATCTGCTGGGCAGCCGGTCATGGAACTATGCGAACGAGCCGCTGAACATCGGCGGGCGCACCACCGTCCCGTTCATGCTGTTCTGGGGGCTGTTGTGCTATCTGATCGTCCGTTTCATCCTGCCGCTCGTCCTGTGGCTCGTGCATCTCATCGACGACACGTGGCACACGCGGCTCGCGACCATACTGCTGGCGTGGATTCTCATCGACGCCGTGGTCACGCTGCCCGCGATCTTCCTGTACGGGCAGCGCGCCAACGGCGCGGTGTTCGACAACTGGTTCGCACAGCATATCAGGCGGCTTTCGATGACGACTTCATGCGCCTGCATTTCCCGAACATGCGCGTGTGAGAGCCACCGCGGGTCGAGCGGCACCATATATCAGTCGCCGGCTCGTTCGGTGGTGATGGCTTATGGGCGTCACGCCAGGCTGGCGCCCAGTTGACGGATGCCTTCGAGTTGGGCCGCGGCGGCCTTACGCTTGTCGGACGAATCGTCGCCCATGGACAGGTTGTCGACGTACACCAGCTCGACGTCCTTCACCCCGCAATACTTGGCGAAGGTCTGCCGGCAGATCTGATTGTCCAACGACTCGCCGATGCCATCGGACTCATACCATTGCCGCGAGCCGCCGGTCAGCATAATGACCCGCACCGTCTTGTCCGCGAGCGCGCCGGGGGTGCCGTCCGGATGATAGGCGAACCCGCGGCAGATCACGCGGTCGAACAGTCCCTTGACCATCGCCGGCATCGTATACCAGTAGATCGGGAACACCAGGGCGATTACATCCGCCTGAGCGAGCCGGCGCTGGATAGGCACGACGTCCTCGGGCATCGGGGCATGGCCGAGATAATGGGCCCGGTCGGCCGCAGAATACACGGGATTGAATCCTTCATCGTACAGGTCCAGCACGTCCGCCGACGCGCCGCGCTCGACGGCGCCCGCCGCGAATGCCGCACCCACGGCATCCGTCATGCTGTCCTTTTCGGGGTTGCTGGTGATAACAAGTATGTTGTTGCTCATGATTCCATTGTCCCGGAAAGCTGGACCGACGACGCGGCGAGCGACGTCAGATCAAGTCGTACGGCATCTGTCTGCGGACCAGCCAGAACACGCCCATGACCAATATCACCGCGCCCGCCCACGGCACGCGCCCGCAGAACACCACGCAGCATATCGCGGCGAACCGCGCCGCATAGAACGCCACGCGGCGAGCGCCGCTCCTCGGCGTGGTCTCGCAGGTCATATGCGTGTAGCTGCCGCCGAGAGTGCGGCCTTGTCTGAACCACGGAATCACCCATTCGAACAGCACCAGCATGACCAGCATCGCGATGTCCCCGAACCCGAGCGGGCCGAGCAGCCGCATCCGCTGCACGTCGGCGCCAGGACGGCCCGAAATCATCGTGACCAGCACCATCGCGGCGACGCCCACAGGGGTCGCGCACACCACGACCAGTCCCATGTCGATGAGGAATGCCACGAAACGACGCACGAACCCCGGCCGGGTGACCGTCTGCATATCCGTGCGCCGCGGCGGGAACAGCCGGTCGAACAGCATGGCGCAACCGTATCCGATCACGGCGCCCGACGTGTTCCATATCAGATCGTCCACGTCAAACAGACGATACGAGCAGGGAAACACACCCATCACCCCCGTCAGCTGCATCGTCTCGACAAGCAGCGACGCGAGAAAGCCGACCGGCAGGGCGACCGCGAATTTCCAGCGGAACACCCGTTTCATGATGAAGCCGAGAGGGACGAAGAACACCACGTTCATCACGATCTGCAGGATCGCCGTCAGCCCGTCGGCGCGGATATCACCGATGAACTGCAGCGGATTGAGCTGCGGATGCAGATGGTGGGTGGCGCAGTACGCTGCGGGATCGTCCGGCATCGGATACAGCGTGAAGCACAGCAGGCCGATCAGATACAGCACCGTCGCGTACGCCGACAGCGCCGCACCGAAGCCGAGCCGGTTGTCCCGGTGGTACAGCATGGCCAGCACGGGCACGGTCACGATGAACGACACCAGCGGCCATAACGCCACCGACATCATGAACGGCGCCGAAAAGCTCTCGAAGAATCCCATATCGTCTGCTCCTCCCCTGTTGGTTTCACTGTAGCCGAGTCGCAGGCCGCCGGGCCATCCGCCATGAGACCGATATGGACGACGAGCGCTTCGGCCACGACGGGCGGCATTCATCCTCGGGAAGGAGAAGAGAACCGCAGAAAAGGGAAGCACGGGAAACGCGGCGAGGGCCGGCCGGGGCCCGGGCGGGTGTCCTCCTCGGCCCCCGGCGCCCCATATTGTGACGACCGGTCACCCGAACACACGGCGACGGGCTACAGTGGGGAGTAGCTACATAGGCAGGAGGCGCAATGGACATTCTTTTCGTGACCAGCGATCCGGCGTTGGCTTCCGCGGTGAAAGGCACGCTGGAATCCGCCCGGCACACGGTGTCTGCCGCGTCGGATGTCGATTCGCTCGCCGGCGCATGGCCGCACGGCACACCAATGGATCTGGTCATCATCGACGACCTGTCTGCGCATGATCTGTTGGATGAGACCAGACGGAGCCTGTCCCGGCTCATGGACGGCAAGGCCGGCGACGGCACCGGCACGGCCGTGCGGCCGCGCACGCTGCTGCTTTCCACTCCCCCGCGCACGCCGAAGGCGAACCCGGACGACACGCCGCAGGTCAGACGGCAGACCCCGTTGCCGACGATCCGCAAAACAGGCCGGGCCAAGGCCGACGGGCAGGCCGCCCGGCCGGCCGCGCCCCATCGTCTCTGGACGGCGCTTCCAGCGTCCCGCCCATTCACGCGGATGAAACGATCGTCAAGCCGTTCTCGGACGTCGAACTGCTGTCTTACGTGCACGCGCTGGAATCCGGCGGAGCCGCGGACGAGACCACGCTCATCCACGGCGACCTCATGCTCGGCACGCGCAATCGGCAGGCGTTCTATCGCAGCGGCAAGCAGCCGCTGGCGCTGTCTGCGCGCGAATACACGACACTGGAGACGCTGATCCGGGCGAACGGCGAATTCCTCAGCTTCGACGAGCTGCTGGAGAAGGTCTGCGGCACGGGCATCTTCGAGCAGCGTGACATCATGGACGGCACGCTCTACTCATTGACGCGCAAGATGCGGCGCATGGGGTTCTTCATCACGCAGCGGGGGCATCGTTACCGCATCCGCTGACATCGAGCCGTCGCCGTCCCTCCGTCGCCGTTCCGCTGCCGGCCGCAGCCGACAGCGTTGCACGAAAGCCGGTATCGAAAGACAAGAAAAGGCGCGGTTCGGGCATGCATCGCCCGAGCCGCGCCTTTCTGGTCACATGCCGGTCATCGGTTCTCGTCGACGACCGGCACCTGTCGACGGTCAGTCCTTGTCGATGGTCTTGCCTGCGGTGGCACCGGAGGACAGGTCCTGGATCTCGGTGATCTCAAGCACCGGGATGGCGGCGGGCTTCTTGGTGCCCTTCTCCTCGGCGACCTTGACCTGGGCGTCATAGATGTCGTCGTCGGTGTGCAGGGTCACGGTGCCGCGGAAGCGGTAGCCCTTCTTCTCGGCCAGGTTAGCGACGGCGACGACCAGCGGGCTGCCGTCCTGCAGGTTGCGGTAGTGCTGGCCGGCGGTGCGCTCGTGGTAGGCGAGGTGGTTGTCGTCGAGCACGAACATCGACATCTTCGGGCCGAGATCGAGGTTGCCGTCCTTGTCGACGGTGGTGATCCACGCGAGGTTGTTTTCGATGAACGTCTTCATGTCGGCGGTGAGCGTTGCCATAGTGCACGATCCTTTCGTTTGGTGATGGTCACACTGGTTATTCCACATATCAGCCTACTTCAAACTCCTGTGGCCTCATAGCGAAATCAGCCGACTGTGAATAATCTCACCCGCGCCGCGCGGCATCTCAGCCCTTCCACGCGCGCAACACGGATTTCGGCACGCGAGACGCGTCCCAGCGGTAGTGGCCGGTGACGCCCATGCGGCGCGAGAACGCAAGATAATCGTTCTCACGCCGCCGCTGATTCATATTGTGCAGCACGTAGGAGAACCCGTCAGCGTCACGCTTGTCGGAGATCACGCCGATATGCTTGACACGGTCGAACACGACGATGTCGCCCTGCTGCCATTGCGCATGATCGTTGACATCGTTGGTGAGGGTGATCCCGTATTTGCCGAAGAACACGTCGAGCACCCCGGTACGGCGAAAGTCGATGTTGGGGTCGGGTTTGGCGGCCACCGACGCATAGGACGCGCGGTCCGCGGCGATGTCCGCATCGACCATGGCCTTGAGGTCGTATCCCGCGTTCCGGAAGGCGCGCCACACCACATCGACGCAGGCGCCGCGGTCGGCGGGCGGGTATCCGCCCTGGTAGTAGCCGTCGTCGTATGCCGGGTGCGCCAGCGCATCCTTGCGGGCCCCGCGCATGATGTCCGTATAGTCGTCCACACCGTTGCCGTTGAAATCCACCGGGCTGGTCAACACGGGATACCTGCGCCGCGACACGTCGGGCGGCATCACCGTCGTGTCGGGCTCTCGCGCGTGCGAGTACATGGACGAGGCCTTCACGCCGAACGCCTTCACCCCGCTGATGATGCCGTCGCGGCGCGACCATAGCCATGAACCCGCCAAAACGGCGGACACGATCAGGAGCGCCACCATCGCGGCGGCCACCGAGCGGCCAACCACGCGACTGGCCTTGCGGCCATCATCGCGACCGTCCTCTCGGCCTTCCTCGCGGCCGTTTCCGCCGCTTCCGCCCGCGGCATTCCCGTTCGAAACACGATATCGCCGAATCATAATCGTTCCGCCCTCCATAGTCGCGCGTCCCGCATATCCCGCGCCCGGCGTCGCGGGCGGATGGCCGCGCGCGGCCCCCGGCCCGGGAATCCGGGCAAACGACGGACGACACGATGCACGCAGGCCCGCGCCGTGGCTAGGATATTGGATGGAATATGTTGGGTTGAAGCCACCGTCCTCATCGCGGCCCGTCATCGTCTTCATTATGGACGGCGTCGAGCGGCAGCGCAAGCCTGTATAAGGAGAATATGTATGAACATCGTCGAGGCAATGGAGCGGTGCCACGCGGTCCGCGATTTCAGCGACCGGCCCATCGATGACGATACGCTTCGCGCGCTGAATGAGGCCGTGGACGCGGCGAACGCCGACGGCGGGCTTGACGTCCAGCTGGTGCAGGACGACACGGATGCGTTCGGGGGATGCCCGACCCATTATGGTCGCTTCAAGAACGTCCGCTATTGCATCGCCCTGATCGGCTCCGACGACGAGGACCCGGCACAGCTGGACCGCAAGGTCGGCTATTACGGCGAGCGCCTTGCCCTGACGGCGACGCAGCTGGGGATGGGCTCAAGTTGGGTGGTGTTGCACGAGACGCACGACCATGACGGACGCTGGCGGCTAGGCGAGGGCGAGCGCATGCCCGCCGCCCTGGCCTTGGGGTATGGCAACAGACCGGGCCGGGCACATCGCAGCAAGCCTTTGGAAGAGCTCGGGGCCGTGGAAAACGGCGACCTCTCCGGCGCTCCGGATTGGTTCCTGTCGGGGCTTCGCGCGGTGGCGCTGGCTCCGAGCGCATTGGGCAAGCAGCCGGTGCGCTTCACCCTGCTGGAGGACGGCAAGACGGTTCTCGCGCAGCCTTTGGAGGGCGTTCAGGCCGATATCTGCCTGGGCATCGCACGGTATCATTTCGAGGTCGGCTCCGGCCATACTGATATCGTCGTCCGCTGATTCGACCGGGCCGGCATGGCCGTTCTCCCGAATCAGTCGCACGATTGTGCAGATTCAGCTATAACCGTGTGATTTTTCAGCATTTTTCGCCGCAAGATAAGTCAAGTTCGAGAAGGAACCGCTAGCGTCGTTCAACATGAAGAACTTTTTCAAGGGAATTTCGCTGTCGTCTATCGCGGCAGGCGCGTTGGCGGCGGTCACCTCGTTCCTGTTATCGGCGAAAATCGGCATCGCCGGTTCGGTGATCGGCGTGGCGATCGGTTCGATTGTGTCGGCGGTCTCGTCACAGATCTATCAGAACGTACTACACGAATCCGGCCGGAAACTGCAGGATGTCGCAGGGACGACGGGCGACGGGGACGACGGCGCTACGGAGACGGCGGCTGATACGGATACAACCGCTTCCACCGACGCCAATGCGCAGGACCATACAGCGATCATCGCCAATCCGGTGGCGCTGCCGGCCCCCGCATCACACGTGCTCGGTCACGGTCCGCGGACCGTCGCCTCGGATGCCGCACGGCGGCTGTCGCACGGCGATGAGACGCAACTGATCGGCAACGCCCCGGTGGACGCCGATGCGACGATTGCGAGCGGGATGCCCCCCGTGCCGGCGCCACCGTCCTCGGCCCGCGCCGCCACGCCAAGCGGCATGCGCACGTCCGCCCGGCCTGCCGCAGCCAGATTCACGGCCTCCAGGTCCGCTACCTTCAGGTCAGAGGCCGATCGGGCGAAGCGCAACAAGCGCACCGCCATCATCGTCGCCGTCGTCAGCGCCCTGGTGGCGGTAGGCGCGACCGCCGGCGTCATCCTCGCCATCACCCAAGGTCAGGGAACCGATACTGTGGTCCGCGACTGGGTGCGCCAGTCGAACACCCCGACCGAACCCAAGCAGCAGGCACCGCAGGACGACACGACCGACGGCAACAGCGACACCAAGGATTCGACAACGAAGGACGGCACCGATTCGACCGGCAAGGGCTCGACCGGCGACAGCAACAGCTCGACCAACAGTGGCAATGGATCGACCGATTCCACTCAGGGCAACGGTTCTGACTCCTCCTCGTCGAACGGGTCTTCCAGCTCCAACGGATCAAACGGCTCGAACGGGAGCAACGGCTCCGACTCCACCGGAACCGGCAACGGAAACTCCTCAGGCTCCGACTCCTCCGGATCGGGCTCAGGCAGCAACGAAACCGGCAACGGATCGGGCCACTCCGGCTCCGACGGATCAAGCTCCAACTCCGGTTCCAATGGTTCCGGTTCCGACTCCGGCTCCTCGTCGAGCGGGTCGTCGTCGGGATCCGGATCGGGTTCTTCCTCCGGTGGCGGCTCCACCGGCACCGGCAAGTCCGGCAACCAGGCGTGACATCAAGCAGTCCACTCGTATCCGGCCGCTTATCCGGCGGAAGTCCCACCAGAACAGCCGCATATGGGACTTTCGCCGGATAAGCGGCCCACCGGCCACGTTCCCCACACCCATATGTCGCCCCTTATCCAACGAAAGTCCCATTTAGCCGTCCTCAGATGGGACTTTGGGCGGGTGAGACGGATGACGCGGGTGACGGAGGCTGTACGACACGCCCAGTTTGGTTTTCATACCGACTTGAGGTAAATTATCAATCGGCTCAAAAAGCAGCCGATAATTGAATTTGGGGCTATGGCGCAGCTGGTAGCGCATCTCCATGGCATGGAGAGGGTCAGGGGTTCGAATCCCCTTAGCTCCACAGATTGAAACCGGTCGATTTCGACCGGTTTTTTCGTTTACGCACGCTCTCCGGCAGGCAACCAAAAGAAAACGCTCCGCTTTCTCGCTTTCGAGGGGTTGATTCCACACTCAAGGAACATCTATCTGCGTTTCAGGGGGTTGCCAGATTGCGATATCCGGAGTATTCCGGCCGGATTGCCATTGAAGTCATGCGGTTCCTAGAGCTTGGATACTTGGCCGGCAACCCCTTGAAACGCAGATAGATGTTTCAGCGTCACCGAATCAACCCCTTGAAAGCGAGATAGGCATCCATTCACCGAGGAATCGGCGGATGACCGTCAGTCGCCGCGCTGCACGCGCATGAGCACCGTGCCGTCCGAGCCGCTGACGACCGCATGAGGTGCCGGGTCGAGCGACAGCTCGACATGCAAACGTTCTCCGCCATGGCCGACCGCATCATAGGCGTACCGCCTGTTGTCGACCGTCACCGGCGTCGTCATGGCGTGGGTGAGCCACGGATTGCGCCTGCGGATGCCGATCAGCCCTTGGATCAGGCGATACATCCACTCCCCCGTGCCAGGCAAATCACCCGGCGATGCGGGGAACGCCGGCCGCACCGCGTCATCGCCGCCCATGCGGTCCTCCTTGACGCCGCGAAACGCCTGCTCGTCGCCGTAATAGATGCTCGGCACGCCGCCGACGGTGAACAGCACGGTCATCGCAAGGGAGGCTCCGGCATCTCCTACACGACTGGCAATGCGTGTCACGTCATGGTTGCCGACGAACGTCTGCGGCGCGAACGACTCCAGAAACTCATTGTGCCGTTTGAGGCTCCAATCCAGTTCATAGAAGTTCGCGGATTCGAGCGAACTCCAAATCGCCTTCCACAGCTCGTACTGGGTGAGTGAATCCATGCCGGATTGCCGGACAATCGCGGGGTAATCGCCATGAATCACCTCGCCCATGATCCACACGTCAGGGAATTCGCGCCGCACGGCGGGCAGAACACGCGTCCAGAACGCCGGCGACACGGCGTAGGCGGCGTCCAGCCGCCATGCGGAGGCTCCACGCCGCAGCCAATGCAGCATCACATCGGTGACGAGCCGCACGACCTCTTCCGAGTCATGATTGAGTTCCGGCAGTTCGGGGTGCCCCTCGAACCGGCGATAGTCCACTCCCCCGCCTGCATTTCGCGTGATGTGGAACATCGACTCGTGGCCGTGGCCGGCGAGCGCGTCCCTAAAAGCCGGGAACGAGCGCCCAACATGGTTGAACACGCCGTCGAGCATCACGCGGATGCCCCGGCTACGGCATGCATCGATCAGCCTGTCGAACGCGGCGTCATCGCCGAGTCGAGAATCGATGCGATAGTAGTCGACCGTGTCGTACCCGTGGGTCTCGGACGCGAACACCGGCCCCAGCAGTAGGCCGTTCGCGCCCATGTCGATGAGATAGTCAAGCCACGGGATGATGGCGTCGAATCGTGGCGTCAACGCCCGCTCGCCCTCGTTGGACGGGCGTATCGGGGCGCCGGTGAATCCCAGCGGATACACCTGCCACCAGATGGTCGTGTCGTTGACGCTCATGCCATAGCCGCTCATCGCATTCTCCTCATCCGGCACACCCGTTCCCGTTTCCCGTGACCGGGTGTGCCGCAGCGATCATCTGGCCGGGAAATCCGGGGATCCGTCCCCGTCGAGGTCGGGTCCGTCCGGGCCGCCGTAGTAGCCATCGCCGGTGCCCATGAACTCGCGGGTGCTGACGCGGTTGACATTGCGGGCGGCATCCACCGCGTGCTGCAGTTCCTTGCGCACGGCGAAACCGTCGACGATGTTCTTCAGCACGATCTTGCCGCCGGTGGACTGATCCATCGCGTCGATGAGAATCGTGCTCAAGCCGAAGATGCGCTGCAGCAGCGTGCGCGAGATCGTGATGTCGACGATGCGGAACAGCTTGACGGTGTCGAAGCTCTGATGCAGCAGACCGCTCTGCGTGGCCAGCTCGTCGGCCGTCAGAGTGTACGTGGTGAACGTGAACGGGGTGCGGCACCAGTTGCGCTTGCGCTGCGTCCAGATGATGTCGCCGTCTGCAATGTTCTTGGCCATGATCGGTCTCCTCCTGCTGTCGATGACGGTATGCTTCCATCGTAACCCGTCATTCGGGACGCGATGTGTCCTCTGCCAGCGTACAGGGAACGGCGGATAGAGGGACGGACGGGGAGAACGCAGCATCAGGAGCCTGCTATAGGGCCGGATGCTCCCACTGGTCGGTGTCGGCGAGCGCCGGACCATGATTGTAGTCGACGAGCCGCCACCGCAACGTGCCGTCGGGCATGTCGGCTGCGACGAACCGCACCCAGTGCGCGTTGCCCATGCTGACCACGTCGGCGAAATCGGGGTGGATAGCCCCCAATCCCAGCACGGTCTGCACGGTCTGCGCGATCCATGAGCCATGCGAGAACACGTACAGATCCGTGTCGGCTCCGGCGCTGAACGACCATTCCTCCAATGCCGCGCGGCCTCGCTCGCCGACGGCGGCCTTCGTCTCGGCACCATGCCGCAGTTCGCCACCGCGATATTCCGCCCATGCACGGTAGTCCTCAGGGCATTCGCGCTCCAGTTCGGCCAGCTCCTTGCCTTCCCATTCGCCGAAGTTGCGCTCCCGCACGCGGGCGTCGGGGTGCACGACCAGTCCGAGCGGGGCGGCGAAGGCGTGCGCCGTGGCCATGGCACGACTCAGGTCGGATGCCACGACGAGCTGCCGGCGTTCCGGGTGCGATTCGACGTATAGGGAGCGCAGTGCCTGCGCGGTCTGCCTGACCTGCCATTCGCCGATCTCATCCAAGGGGATGTCAATCTGCCCCTGGAAGCAATGCCGGGCGTTGTATGAGGTGCGCCCATGCCGTATCAGCGTGATGGAGCGGACGTGCTCCGGCATCGCCTGCGGCGAGGAGACGTCACTCATCAGCTTCGCCGGCATCGTCACCGTCACTGCCGTTGTCGGCGGATTCGTCGCCCGTCGTCTCGGGGTGTTCGAGAGGCAGCTCGACGACGGGGCAGTCACGCCACAGCCGTTCGAGGCGATAGTACTCTCGCGCGTCCTGATGCATGATGTGGATGATGAAATCGCCGTAGTCCAGCAGCACCCACTGCCCTTCGTCGACGCCTTCGCGCGAGCGCGGGGACAGATGCCCGCACTTGAGGTACACGTCCTTCTCGACCTCTTCCGCGACGCCGATCACCTGGCGCTCGTTCATGGCGGTGGCGACCATCATGATGTCGGTGATGGCGAGCAGGTCGCTGACATCGAACGCCTCGATGTCGGCGGCTTTCATGCGGTCGGCCGCGACTGCGGCGACGCGCACGGCATCAATGGAACTCTGGACTGCTGTCATTGGATCAACGCTCCCAAGCGGGCTTCCAGCCCTCGACGATGTGTTGTGTGTTTTCGGAATAGACCATCGAATCGTCCGGCACGGCGTGGCGGATGACCGAACCGGCACCGGTGGTGACGCCGTCGCCGACCTCGACCGGCGCGACGAACAGGTTGCCGGCGCCGACGTGCACGTTCGAGCCGATGTGCGTGCGGTTCTTGTGCACGCCGTCATAGTTGGCGGTGATCGTGCCACCGCCGATGTTGGTGTGCTCGCCGAGTTCGGCGTCGCCCACATAACTCAGATGCGGCACCTTGGTGCCGTTGCCGATGTGCGCCTTCTTCATCTCGACGAACGCGCCGGCCTTGGTCTCCTCGCCCAGCTCGTTGCCCGGCCGCATGTAGGTCCACGGGCCGATGTTCGCGGCACGCCCGATATGCGAGCCCTGCACGCGGGAGCGTTCGACGACGGCCTCGGCGTCCACGGTCGCGTCGATCAACGTTGTGTATGGACCCACGACCGCGTTCTGCCCGATCACGGTGTGGCCTTTGAGGAACGATCCGGGCAGCACGGTCACGTCCTGCGCGAGTTCGACGTCGTCTTCGATCCACGTGGTGTCGGGGTCGAGGATCGTCACGCCGTTGAGCATCCAGTGCTCGCATACGCGACGATTGTGCGCCTTCGACAGCGCGGCGAGCTGCAGGCGGTCGTTCACGCCTTCGACGCTCAGCGGGTCGGGCGCGGCGAACGCCCCGACCGTGCCGCGCGTCTTCGCGGTCTCCAGCGCGTCGGTGAGATAGAACTCGCCCTGCGCGTTGTGGTTGTCGAGGTTCGCGATGGCCTCAGCAAGCAGATCGGCGTCGAACACATACACGGACGTGTTCACCTCCTGCACCGCGAGTTCGCTCCGGTTGGCGTCCTTCTGCTCGACGATGCGCAGCACGTGGCCGTCACGATCGCGGATGATGCGGCCGTATCCGGTCGGGTTGTCGAGGATCGTGGTCAGCACGGTGGCGCCGTCGCCGCTCTGCTCGTGGAACGCCACGAGCTTCTTCAACGTGACGGAGTCGAGCAGTGGCATGTCGGACGCGGCGATCAGCACCGAGCCATGCAGGTTGCGTTCCTGGGTCAGCTGCGCCATCGCGCACTGGACCGCGCGGCCGGTGCCGGGGATGTCGTCCTGGTTGACGATGTCGACGTTCGCGTCGTAGGACCGTGCCGCCTCGGAGACGCGGTCGGCCTGATAGTGCACGACGACGGCCAGCGTCTCGGGCTCCAGATGTCCGACTGATGTCATGACGCGCTGGAGGAAGGTCTTGCCCGCGAATTCGTGCAGGACCTTCGGCTTGGACGAACGCATGCGTGTTCCCTCACCTGCGGCGAGGATGATTGCGGCGGATAGTGCCATTTCGGTGCGACTCCAGTTCTCTGCCGACTGCAGGATTGCTGCCCGGCCGCGGATTGCCGCGGAACCGGGCGCGAAAGTTCCCCCACCTGGACTCGAACCAAGACAAAGGGTTCCAAAGACCCGTGTGCTGCCATTACACCATGGGGGAATGGCGGTGAACCCGCCAAGTTTTTATTATGCCATACCTCGCGACTTCGTCAAATCGAAGCTCATGCGAACAGGAAGCCCTGCCCGTGATGCTCGGGGTACGTGTCGAAGAGCTCCGCGACGGAACCGTCCTCGAACACCGCGCGGATGGCGCTGGCGAGCAGAGGCGCGATCGACAGCACGGTCACGCCGTCCCAGCGCTTCTCTTCGGGAATCGGCACCGTGTCGGTGAGCACGATCTCGCTAGCGCCGCAGTTCTTGAGACGGTCCACGGCCGGACCGGACAGCACGCCGTGCGTGGCGACCACGGTCACGGACTTGGCGCCCGCGTCACGCAGCACGTGGCAGGCTCCGGCGATGGTGCCGGCGGTGTCGATCAGGTCGTCGACGAGCACGCAGTCCTTGCCCTTGACATCGCCGACCACACGGTTGGCGACCGCCTTGTTCGGGCGCGTGATGTCACGCGTCTTGTGCACGAAGGCGAGCGGGCCGCCGCCGAGGCGTTGCGCCCACTGCTCGGCCACGCGGATGCGGCCGGCATCCGGGGAGACGACCGCGACGTTGCCCAGCTCGTTGGAGAACCGATCGCGGATGTAGTCCACCAGCACCGGCATAGCGATCAGGTGGTCGACCGGGCCGTCGAAGAAGCCCTGGGACTGCGCGGCGTGCAGGTCGACGCTCATGATGCGGTCGGCACCGGCGGTCTTGAGCAGGTCGAAGATCAGACGGCAGGAGATGGGCTCGCGTCCGCGATGCTTCTTGTCCTGACGGGAGTAGCCCAGCAGCGGGCATACCGCGGTGATGGAACGCGCGGAGGCACGCTTCAACGCATCGATCATGATGAGCTGTTCCATTATCGACTTGTTGACCAGATCCGCGTGGGTCTGCAGCACGAACACGTCCGCGCCGCGCACCGATTCGGTGTAACGCACGTACATCTCGCCGTTGGCGAAATCGTATGCGGTGGTCTCCAGTATGTCGATGCCAAGCTGTTCGGCGACGTCCGAGGCAAGCTTCGGATGCGTACGGCCGGTCACGAGGATGAGGTTTTTATCGGGCTTTCCTTCGAGGATTGCACTCACCATGTCTCCAAACGTTTGTGTTTCGCTGAAGTGGACAATGTCATAGTAACCGTGCACACCGACCGCATGTCACATGCAGGCCAGCCCCGGTTCATGTTCCGTTAGCGTTCCCGGCACGACTCGCCGGCGTGTCCCGGTCAGCCGGAACGCCTGCGGTACAGGCCGTGCTTGCCGATGTACTGCACGACGCCGTCAGGGACGAGGTACCATACCGGCTCGCCGTGCGTCGCGCGCCGGCGCACATCGGTGGAGGATATGGCCAGCGCCGGGATCTCCAGCGTGTCCACCTTGCCGTCGGGCAGCCGCACCCCCTGTGGCGACGAGTAGCCGGGCCGTGTGACCGCTACGAAATGCGCCAGATCCCACATCTGGTCGGCGTCCTTCCACTCCATGATCTCCGCCACCGCGTCGGCGCCGGTGATGAAGAACAGCTCGGCGTCGGGATGCTGCGAGCGCAGGTCGCGCAACGTATCGATGGTGTAGGTGACGCCCGGCCGGTCGATGTCGACGCGGGACACGGTGAATTTCGGGTTCGACGCGGTGGCGATCACCGTCATCAGATAACGGTCCTCGGCGTTGGTGACCTGCTTGTCGAGCTTGAAGACCGGCCGGCCGGTCGGCACGAAAATCACCTCGTCGAGGTCATACACCCAGGCCACCTCCGAGGCGGCGACCAGGTGGCCGTTGTGGATCGGGTCGAAGGTTCCGCCCATGATGCCGACGCGCGGGCGCATGTGCCAGTTGCCGCGCGTGGAGAACCGCTTGGCTCCGTCCGGTTTTTCGGATGACAGGTCCGACATGCGGCGCTCCGGCTCGACGAGATATTGGATTTCGGGCGAGGGGTCGGCTTCTGCGGCCAATGGGCTTGCCTCCTGCGGCGGCCTTCGCGTCGTCATGCCTCCGAGACCTCCGGCTGGCTGTCCGCCTCGTCCGTCTCGCGCTTGCCCTGGTCCGCGGTGGTGTTGGCCTCCTGCGGGTCGATCTTGCCCATGTCCTCGTCCCATTCGTCCTGCACGACGCGGCGGATCTCGGCGAACGTGGGCAGGGGGAAGCCGGGCTGGTACAACCTGCGCACTTCGGCGACGCGCTCGGTGATACGGATCAGCGTGTCGGTCATGCCGTCGACGTCGCCCTTGCGTTCCATGGCGCTGAAGCGGCGGATGTACTGCTCCATCATGCTCATCTGTTCGCGCACCGTCTTCAGCTTCGCCGCGTCCAGTTCCACGACTTCCGGGGAGTCGGTCTCCGGCCAGCCGATGAGCACGGCGTCGGCGTATTCCAGCGATGCCCGCTGGCTGGCCGAGGCGATGCCATCCTCGATCTGCACCAGGAACACGTAGCGGACGATGCTGAGCCGTTCCGCGGCAATCTTCAGGCCCAATGTCTGGTCGTTGAGATCGATATCGTCCCGTATGGTGGAAATCACCGGTCGTTCCTCGCTCATGCTCGCACCTGCCCCGTTCCGTAGCCGATCCACTTCGTGGTGGTCATCTCTTTGAGTCCCATCGGGCCGCGGGCGTGCATCTTCTGCGTGGAGATGCCGAGCTCCGCGCCGAAGCCGAACACCCCTCCGTCGGTGAAACGGGTGGAGGCGTTGACCATGACGACGGCCGAGTCGATGCGCTTGGCGAACGTTTCTATCGCGGAGTAGTCCTCGGAGATGATCGACTCGGTGTGGCCGGTGGAATGCATGTTGATGCTGTCGATGGCCTCGTCGAGCGAATCGACGACCTTGACCCCCATGGTGAGCGCCAGATATTCGGTGTCCCAATCCTGGTCCGTGGCGTGCTTCATGGCGAGGCTTGGGATGCCGGCCGCCTCGATGATGGCGAACGCCCGCTCGTCGGCGTGCAGCTCGACACCCTTGTCGGCGAGCGCCTTCGCCGCGGCCGGCAGGAACCGTTCGGCCACGTCGCGGTGGACCAGCAGCTTTTCGGCGGCGTTGCATACGCCGACGCGCTGCGTCTTCGCGTTGATGATGATGGGGATCGCCTTGTCGAGGTCGCCGCTGCGGTCGACATAGATATGGACGTTGCCGGCTCCGGTCTCGATGACCGGCACTTTGGAATTGCGTACGACGGCCTGGATGAGTCCGGCTCCGCCGCGCGGGATCAGCACGTCGATGTGGCCGCGTGCCTCCATCATCGCCGTGGCGCCCTCGCGTCCGTATTCGTCGACGGTGTCGATCAGCGACGGGTCGAATCCGTTCGCGGCGAGCGCGTCGTGGATCACCGCCAGTGTCGCCGCGTTCGTGCGCTCTGCGTCGTGCCCTCCGCGCAGTATGGCGGCGTTGCCGGATTTGAGGCACAGGCTGGCCACATCCACGGTCACGTTCGGCCGGGCTTCGTAGATCATGCCGATAACGCCGATGGGCACGTGCACCTGATTGAGCCGCAGCCCGTTCTCCAGCGTGTATCCGCGCTCGATCTCGCCGACCGGATCGGGCAGCGAGGCCACGTGGCGAACGCCTTCGGCGCTGACGGCGATGCGCGGCTCGTCGAACCGGAGACGGTCGAGCTTCCCGGCGTCCATGCCGCGAGCGGCTGCGGCCTGCATGTCCTGCCCGTTGGCGGCGGCGATGGTCGAGGCGTCGGCGTCCAGCGCATCGGCGATCGCGTGCAGCAGGGCGTTTTTCACCTGGGTGTCGGCCTGCGCCAGATCAGATTGGGCGCGTGCGGCGGCGTCGGCTTTCGCGCAGACGCCGGAGAACACCTCGCCGTTCAATTCATCTTTCGTCATAAAGCCCAGAATAACGCAGATTGCGAGCTCTGCGGGGCATTCGTGTCATCATGTCAATATAGGAGCACGTGTCCTGCGGCCGCGACGTACGCCGGGGTCCATGCCAGTATGCGGTACCCGCCGCCGCCATGCCCACGCCTGACGGTAGACTTGAGCCGAACTTCATCCCATTCAGCAGCAACGCAAGGATTACCAGTGACCACGTTCCACAGCACGCGCAGCACCACCGACTCACTTACCTCCAAGCAGGCCATCCGCAAGGGCATCGCCGACGACGGCGGCCTGTTCGTGACCGATTCCCTGGGCGAGACGAAGGTGGACATCGCTTCCCTGACAGGCAAGCCGTATCAGCAGATCGCCGCCGAGGTGCTCGGTGCGCTGCTGCCGGACTTCACCGAGGCCGAGCTCGCGCAGTGCATCGCCGACGCTTACGGCGAGCAGTGGTCCGACAGGCGCATCACGCCCCTGAAGCCGCTCGGCGACGACTACATCCTCGAACTGTTCAACGGCCCGACCTCCGCGTTCAAGGACGTTGCGCTGCAGATCCTCCCCCGTTTCATGGCGCACACGACGCCGGCGGACGGCGACACCGACGAGAAGATCATGATCCTGACCGCCACCTCCGGCGACACCGGCAAGGCCGCGCTGGCCGGATTCGCAGACGCGCCCGGCACCGCGATCACCGTCTTCTACCCGCAGGGCAAGGTGAGCCAGGTTCAGGAGCTGCAGATGAGCACGCAGACCGGCGCAAACGTGAACGTGTGCGCGGTCGAGGGCAACTTCGACGACGCGCAGTCCGCCGTCAAGCGCATCTTCGGCGACAAGGAGCTCGCCGCGAAGCTCGCCGCCGACTCGCACGTCGTGCTCTCCTCCGCGAACTCCATCAACGTGGGCCGTCTCGTACCGCAGGTCGTCTACTACTTCTCCGCTTACGCGCAGCTGCTGGAGAACCAAGTCATCAACGTGGGCGACGAGGTCGAGTTCGTCGTTCCGACCGGCAACTTCGGCGACATCCTCGCCGGCTACTACGCGAAGATGCTCGGTCTGCCGGTCAAGCACCTCGTGGTCGCCTCCGACAAGAACAACGTGCTGTTCGACTTCCTGACCACCGGCACGTACAACCGTCAGCGTCCGTTCTTCCAGACGATCAGCCCGTCGATGGACATCCTCATCTCCTCGAACCTGGAGCGCATGCTGTACTACATGTCCGAGGGCGACACCCGTCTGATCTCCATGCTGATGAATGACCTCAGCCAGTGGGGCACGTACGAGGTTCCGGAGCCGCTGCTCGCGAAGATCCGTCAGCTGTTCGGCTGCGGCTGGGCCGACGAGAACCAGGTGCGTGAGATGATCGCCGACTGCTGGAAGAAGAACCGCTACGTGATCGACCCGCACACGGCGTGCGCGTACTTCGTGGCTCAGCAAATGCCGCGCGACCCGTTGACCCCGCGCGTGATCCTGTCGACTGCGAGCCCCTACAAGTTCCCGCGCGTGGTCAACGAGGCACTGGGCCTGGATGCCGACGGCACCGATTTCGAATGCATGGATGTGCTGTCTCGCGAGACCGGCACCACCGCTCCGGCCGCCCTGCGTGGACTTGAGACCGCCGATGTACGTTTCAAGGACGTCGTGCCCATCGACGGCATGGAGGATTACGTCGAAAAGGCCGCCCAGGCGCTGTAACAGCTCAGCCCGCCAGCAGGGGCATAAAGGGGCTTACAGCTCTTTGGCGCGGTAGAAGCGGATGGCCAGAGCGGCGGAGATGCAGTAGACGCCCACGCACAGCACGACGGCAATCAGAGCGGCACGCCACCATACGCTCATGAAATCCGCGACGCCTTGCAGCAAGCCCTGCCAATCAAACGGCAATCTGGACAGCAACGCGACGAGTGCATACAGCCCGACTATGACCACAACGAATATCCGCATCATCGCCCGGAACGTGAACCGGTACGAAAACGCCATCAGAATCGATCCGACGATCAGGGAGAACGCGAAGATGACGGCGCTCGGTATCATGGCACCGGCCCAGCCGGAATCCATCATGTCGCCGAAGGCGAAGAAGACGCTGCATGCCATCACGTCCACGGTCCACATCGCGCAGGTCACCAGCAGAAACAGGAACCGTCCGGCCACCTGCGACGTACGGGCGATGGGAATCATCCCGTTCATGGCCCGATGACCGCCGCTCTCCTCCGCAACATTCACGCTCAAGGCGGACATCCACGACATCACCGCAGCCATGCCGCATACGCCGCCGTAGACGCTGACGGCGACCTGTCCGGGTGCGCCGGTCACGGTCAGCACCAGCGCGGCCACGCAGGACAGCACGGGAAACAGCAACATGAACAGCATGTTGGACAACCCGAACAAATCCACTCGCACGCAATCGAACCTGCACTGCCTCACTACGGAACTCCAGCGCATCTCACCACTCCTTTGCCTTGTACACGCGCACGGCGATCGCATACGAGACCGCATACGCCGCGGCGGAGACCGCGACCAGCATCGCGGACAGCCAGAAACGATGCGAGACGACGGCGTCCACCACGCCCATCACCTTGGCGATCATCGATACGGGGAGGACTGACGGGATGAACGCCCCGATCAACGTGACGACATAGAACACCCACACCGTGATCTGCAGTCCGATGATCTTGTCCCACAAACAGGAAACGGGCATGATCACCGCAATAATCAGCACGATGGCCAGACCGCCCACGCCGGCCACCCACAGATTGCCCGTGAATGACCAATCACGGCGGACAAGCGGCTGCACCCCATCGATCAATGCAATCACCACGGCCCCGTACACGGCCAGAGCCAGTCCCATCAAGTACCGCGAGGCCATCTGGTTCCGCCGCGATGCGGGCGCCAACCCGCGCAGCCGATACCCGCTCTGCATGTCGATGAGCGGCACGGTCAGCACCATCATGGCGGGCGAGAACACCGCCATGACGACGCCCAACCGGAAACCGAAGCCGTCGACGAACGCCCCGCCGTTGAACATGATCGAAAACACCGGTGCGAGCAGCACCGAGGCGAATGATTGCATGGCGCCGTCGCCCAGCAGATACGCCAGGTCCAGATGCAATGCGGTCGCCAGCCCACGATTTCCCCGCCGTGCCCGTACGGCACGGGATGGCACGGTCTCAGTCAACGTTCCCATGGCCGACCTCCTTGAGTGCAGATGCGGCCTCGGGCGAAGACGCGACGGAATCACGGACGTTGGTCAGGCGGATGATATCGTCGATGGAGGCCGGCTCGACGACGATATCGGCGACGGCTGCGCTGACGGTGCCGAGGCTGTCGGAGCGCACCAGTGCATCGAAACCGGTCTGGTATGTGTGCGAGCCAAGCACCACGCCGGCAGGCAGCTGGGCCAACTCGTCCGGCCCGCCCTTGACTATACGGAACGATTCCTCGAATTCGTCCTTCGGCCCGGTGTAGTAGAGCCTTCCACCAGTGATGTAGGTGATGAAGTCGGCCGCACGTTCGAGGTCGACGGTGATATGGGTGCTGAACAGCACCGAATGCTCGCCGTCCTCGATGTAGTCATGCAGCATGTCCATGAGTTCGTCGCGGGCGAGCACGTCGAGTCCGCTGGTCGGCTCGTCGAGGATGAGCAGTTTGGCGTCATGGCTCAACGCGATGGCGAGCATCAGCTTCATCTGCATGCCCCTCGAAAGGTCCTTGATCTTCTTCTTGCCGTTCTGAGCTCCCCCGAGACCGAAATCGTCCAGGTACCGCCGATACCGATCCCCGTTCCATGCCGGGTAGAGCGGGGCGACGATGCGCTCGACCTTCGAGACCTTCCACTGTTCGTACAGGTAGCTGGAGTCGAACACGACGCCCAGCTGTTCCTTGACGGCCTCCTCGTCAATGATGTTGTCGAGGCCGAGCACCTGGATGCTGCCGTGATCCCGTCGGATCATGTTGAGGATCAGCTTGATCAGCGTGGATTTTCCGGCGCCGTTCGGGCCGATCAGCCCCATGATGTAGCCCTTGGGCAGGTCGAAGGTCACGTCGTCCAGCACGAAGCCGGAGTCGTAGTGCTTGGTGACGCCGGTGACCGCAAGGGCCATCGTTTCGGGTTCGGATATGGCGGTCATGTCCATGGTCCTTTCTTGGGAAACTCTCTCGTCCCGTGGCCTCGCGTATCACAGCGACGCCACGGTGTTCGCAGGTTGCCGGCCAATGCCGTCACTCACTGCTTGCGGTACTCGTCTTCGAGCATGCGGCCCAGTTCACTCAGCGCGATGTCGGCGGCTTTGGCCGCGCGTATCGCCTCGGCCAGGTTTTCGCGGACCTGGGTTTCGAGCTGACGTCGCATCAGCTCGTTGCCCTTGTCCATCACGAAGGTGCCTTTGCCCTGGAGGTTCTGCACCACGCCCTCATCGGCCAGTTCGTTGTACGCCCTGGTGACGGTGAGCACGGAGACGCGCAGTTCCTTGGCGAGTTTGCGCAGCGAAGGCAAGGCCTCCCCTGCCTCAAGCTCGCCGCTCATCACGGCGCCGCGAATCTGGTTCTTGATTTGCTCGTAGATGGGTTCTCCGGACACGGATGAGATGATCAGTTTCATCTATGCCCCTTTCCATGTGTCTCCAGTATCACAGCCGGATTACTGTTCTACTGTTACATATAACAGTAGAACACTTATGGACAACTGTCAAGGTCGAAAGCATAACAGTTGCGCGTCGGTTCACAGACTGCGCGGCGCCTCGCTGAAATCAAACAGCACGCCGTCGGCGAGACCGCAGATATCCGGCCAGTCCCCGTCAGAAGAATCATCATGGATCGCCCATACCCGCATGCCGACGGACTTGGCGGACCGCATCGCCACCAGCAGATCCTCGAACACCGTGCACTGCTCCGGCACCACGCCCAGACGGCCGGCGGCCAGAAGGAACACGTCGGGACGGTCCTTGCCGACATTGTTCGCATCGTCGACGCTGACAATCTGGTCGAAATAGTCGAAAATGCCGACGTGCTTCATCGCCGGCTCGCGCAACGCCGGCGGCAGGGACGTGGCGACGGCCAGCTTCGCGCCCGACCGCTTGAGATACGACAGGTATTCGACCGCATGCGGCTTGGCCTCCACCACCGTCGAATAGGCGACGCGCGCCATGTCATCCCACTCCTGCATCAGCGCCTCGGGCGTGTCAGGCAGGCCGAACCGGGCGATCGTGTATTCGGCGATCTGCCGGAACTGCATCGCCGCCACTTTGCCCATGTAGTCGGCAGGGACCTCGATGCCTCGTTTGGCGAGGAAATCGATGTCGACCTGATCCCATACGCCCATGGAATCCAGCAACGTTCCGTCAAGATCGAAGATTGCCGCCTTGCCGTGGTTGTCGTCCATGATGTTCCTTCCGCTATTGCCGGTTATCCGGTCCGTATGTGCGCGCTGGCCGTCCCGGCTATGTCAGCGACGATGATGCCAACAGCTCGCGCGCGTGGTCGAGCGACGCCTCGGATTCGCTGCCGGACAGCATCCGGGCGATCTCATGGGCGCGCGCGTCGCCGCATACCTCGGCGACCGTGGTCGTCACCGCGGACTGCCCGCCGTCCGAGGCGCCCTTGGTCACGACGAACTGCGCGTCCGCCCATGAGGCCACCTGAGCCAGGTGCGTGACAACGATGACCTGCGAGGTCCGCGCGAGACGGGCGAGACGCCGCCCCAGCTCCACTGCGGCCTTGCCGCCGACACCGGCGTCGACCTCGTCGAAGATGAACGTCATCGGCCCGCCCTCGCCCGCGGGAGCCGCACTCGAACGCCGATCCGCGGCGGCGAGCTCCAATGCGAGCATCAGGCGGCTCAGCTCACCGCCGGAAGCGCTTTTGCCCATCGGCAGCTGCGGGGATCCAGGGAACGGCGTGAACAGGAATTCGATGTCATCGCGGCCGTTCGCGTTCAGCGGCCATGTCGAGGCCTCGCCGGCGGAATCGGATACGGGTATCGCCTCTTCCCCGCGATCTGTGACGCGGATATCGAGCCGCGCCCCGGCCATGGCCAGCGACGACAGCTCGTCGGTGACGGTGGCGGCCAGCGACTGCGCCGCGGCCCGTCGCGCCTCGCTCAGCGCCCCGGCATCCTGCAGGGCCCGGTCGAATGTGGCTTTGCGCTCGTCCTGCAGCTGGGCGACCTTCTCAGGAGACGCGTCCAGATCCTCGACCTCGAACGTCGCCTTGTCGCGCCATGCGATCACGTCCTGCAGCGTCGGCCCCCAGCGCCGGGTCAGCTCGCCCAGCTCGTGGATGCGCGCGTTGATGGCATCCAGGTCCTCGACGCTCTCCTCGCCGTCAAGCTCACGCGACAGCGAGAACACGATGTCCGACAGATCCGCGTTCAGGGATTCCAGACGGTCAGCCAATTCGCCGAAATCACCGTCGACATGGATGTCGCGCAATGAGGAGATCGCCTGATTCAGCAGATCAGACGCGCTCGATGAATCGGCGTCGACATCCACCTGGGAGGCGTCAAGCGCCGCAAGCGCCCGGCTGACACCCTGCGCGATATCGGCGGCGTTCTCGATGCGGGCGCGACGGCCTTTGAGCTCCTCGTCCTCGCCGGGCTGGGGGTCGGCGCGGTTGATGCGCTGGATGGATTCGCGCAGATAGTCCGCACGCTGTCTGGCGGACGACTCCTGATGGCGCAGCCGTTCCAGACGGTCATCAAGATCGCGCAGAGCATCCCATGAATGACGGTACCGCGCCAGCAGATCATCATCGCCGGCGACCATGTCAAGGAACTCCCGCTGCCTGGATGCGGCGGCGATGCGCAACTGGTCGGTCTGCCCGTGAATCGTCACCAACTGCGACGCCAGAGATTCCAAGACCGAGCGGGGGGCGCTCTTGCCGTTCAGCACGGCACGGGACCGGCCCGACACCGGCACCGTGCGCGACAAGTACAACTCCCCGTCCTCCAGCACGGCCCCGGCATCGCGGGCCTCCTGCGCCACGCCGCCGCGGTCATCCACGGCGAACACGCCTTGCGCCCATGCCTCCGAAGCGCCCGGGGACACGCGCCCGCTGCTGGCCGGTCCGCCGGAAATCAGCCGGATGGCGCTCAACAGCATGGACTTGCCCGCTCCGGTCTCGCCGGTGATCGCGGTCATTCCCCCGGCCGGCGTGAGCAGGGCACGATGAATCGGGCCGAGGTCATGAATTTCCAGTTCCTCAAGCATGGTCGACCCCCTGCTCGCCGGAAGAAGGCACCGCGGCCGTGTCCGCCGCACCCCTTGCACGCGTGCGCTGCGCCGAGGAACCACCGTTCCTCGCGTGCTCGCGCCATCCGACCACCGGCAGATCGAATTTGGTGACCAGACGGTTTGTGAACGGCACACCGGACAGCCGGGCCAGCCGCAACGTGCTCTTCGACTCGCGCACCTCGACGCGGGTCCCCTTCGGCAGGGCGCACTGCCGTCGTCCGTCGCAACAGATCCAGCCTTCGGATGACGAATCGTCGAGGATGTCCAGAGTGAACGTCGAGCCGGCGCCGATGATCAGCGGGCGGGCGAACAGAGCATGCGCCGCCAGCGGCACCAGCTGCAGCGCCTTGACGTTCGGCCACATGATCGGCCCTCCCGCGGAGAACGCGTATGCGGTGGATCCGGTCGGCGTCGACACGATGACGCCGTCACAGCCGAACGAACTCATCTCCACATCGTCCACCCGGACCGACAGCTCAACCATCTTGCCACGGTCGGCGCGCTCCAAGGTGATGTCGTTCAGCGCCCAGTCCTGCAGCGGCTCATGCGCACCCGGCAGCCACACATCTACATGGGCGATCATGCGCTCGTCAATCGAATAGTCATGGTCGGCGACGCGCCGGATCGCCTCGCTCATCTGGAAACTCTCGAATTCGGCCAGAAAACCGACATGACCCATGTTCACGCCGAGAATCGGCACCTGCGTGCAATGCACTAGTTCAGCGGCCCGCAGTATCGTGCCGTCGCCGCCAAGCACCACGACGATCTCGGTGTCCTCGTCGACCTTGTGGGTCACGCCGCCGAACTGCGGCGCCTCGACGTTGTCGATGATCGACACCTCGAACCCGACGTTGCGCAGCCGGTCGACCGCCTCGGACACCACCGTGCCGCTTTCACGCAGACGCGAATGCGTCACCACCACTGCATGCCGAGCGCAGACCATCGCACACCTCATCATCATCATCCGAAACGACCACGTACTGTCATCCACAATATCCCATAAGGCGCCACGAACCGCTTATCCGCCGAAAACGAAACGCAAGCGCCGCCGGCGGCGCGTCCATGAAGACCGATCCGGGGCCGGAGCGGGCCCGCGCCCGCGATGCGGACGACGGCGGCATCAGCGCCAAAGAATACTAAAATGGCGAGTGCAACCAGTCTGTTGCCGCGCTTGACGCGCGCCGACGCATACGAAGGAGCGGGGACCATGTCAAATCTCGTTTTTGACGAGTCCTCAGCGAACCGCGAGGCATCGCACGGCTACGCGTGGTGGTTCTCCGGCGACACGTTCGAGAAGGCCGCCGCCGAGGAGCGCACCCGCAGGAAACGCAGCTTCATTCACCATCTCACCTCGCATCCCGGCCGTCTGACCATCATCTACTTCCTGCTGCTGGTGGCCCTGTCCACCAGTCTGTTGCTGCTGCCGGTCTCCTCACACGAAGAGGAGCCGACCAGCTTCTCCACCGCGTTCTTCACCGCCGTGTCCGCACTGTCGACATGCGGCATCTCCATCGTGAACGCGACCACGCACTGGACCGCGTTCGGCCAGGTGGTGCTGCTGGTGTCGGTGCAGATGGGCGGCTTGGGCGTCATGACGTTCGCATCGCTGATCGCCCTGGCCGCCAACCATCACATGAAAGCCACGCAGAGGCTGCTCACCGCCAACGAGCTCGGCACCACGAAACTCAACGAGATCCGCGGCGTGCTCACCGTGGTCATCACCACCACGTTCATCATCGAGTCCGTCACGTTCCTCGCCCTGTTCCCCGGCCTGTACGGCATCAACAGGGGCAATGTCCGCCATACCGCCCGGGAGGCGCTGTTCTTCGCGGTCATGTCATACAACAACGCCGGCTTCACGCCGGACGGCGCCGGCCTGCACGTCAACAACTGGGCGGTCGGCATGCCGATCATGGCCAGCGCGTTCTGCGGCACGCTGGGATTTCCCGTGCTGCTCAACCTCATGCGCTGCGCCCGCCACCGCACTCCCCCACGCCGTTGGAGCCTGCACACCAAGATCACCTTGGTGACGACGTTCTCGCTGGTGCTGCTGTCGCTGGCGTGGTTCCTGCTGGTGGAATGGGACAACCCGTTCCTGTTCAAGGGCGCCGACGTGGAGACGCGGCTGCGTTACGGGGTCGTCGCGGCGGTAATGCCGCGCAGCTCCGGCTTCGACCTGAGCTGGGTGCCGCAGGTGAGCGAGCCGACGAAGGTGTTCATGAGCGTCATCATGTTCATCGGCGGCGGCAGCACCTCCACGGCCGGCGGCATCCGCGTCACGACGTTCGCGGTCATCCTACTGATCTGCCGTGCCGCGTTCACCGGACACACCGACATCAACGCCTTCCGGCGCCGGATTCCGACGCGCGTGGCGATGACCGCGGTGAGCATCACCGCCGCCTGCCTGTTCCTAGTGCTGAGCGCGTCGCTGGCGTTGATGCTCGCCTCGGACTGCTCGCTCACCGATGCCCTGTTCGACGCCTGTTCGTCGTTCGGGCTCGGCGGCTATTCGGTCGGCGTGGCGCGCGAGGACAATCCAGCGGCGTTGTTCATCCTCGCCACGGCGATGGTGGTGGGTCGTCTCGGTCCGATGACGATCGCATACGCGATCAACAGGCCCCGCGCCTTGGAATCGATACGATACCCCAACGAGCCCATCGTGGTCGGCTGAGGGCGCCGCCGATACCGTCTGCATCCGACGGATGCCGCCGACTCCGCCTTTGTCGGACGGCCAGGGATGGCCATATCATGACGTAGAAGCGGTACCGTTCACCGCCGCCCGGAGAATCGGCGGCGTCCATGACGGCGGCACCGGCGCATCGCCGCGCACGGCGGCGGAAAGGATGATGGCATGGCACGCAACAACAGGAGCATTCTGGTCGTCGGACTGGGACGATTCGGCAGTTCGGTGGCGACCACGTTGGATTCCATGGGGCAGGACGTGCTCGCCGTCGACAAGGATCCCGAACTGGTCAACAGGTGGTCCGCGCAGGTTCCCACCGTTCAGGCCGACATGACCGACGTGCTCGCCGTCGAGCAGCTCAACGCGTCCGATTTCGACACCGCCGTCGTCGCCATCGGAGACAGCGTCGAGGCGTCGGTGATCACCGCCGGAAACCTGCTGGACGCCGGCATCAGCGACATCTGGGCGAAATCGGTGTCGAAGGAGCACGCGCGCATCCTGCAGCGCATCGGAGCGCGTCACATCATCAACGCCGAAACGGATGCAGGCAAGCGCGTCGGGCATCTGGTGTCCGGAAACTATCTGGATTACATCGAGATCGAGGGCTCGCACACCGTCGTCAAGATCCACACGCCTTCGCACGTGGTCGGCTATTCCATCGCGGACGCGAAGGTCAACGAACGCTACGGCGTCACCGTCGTCGGCATCAAGGCGCCCGGCAGCGAGTTTCAGTACGGTTCCAAGGAACTGGTCATGCACCGCAACGACGAACTCGTCATCATGGGCAAGCAGGACAACATCGACAAGTTCATTCGCGGCTGACCGACGCCAGGCACCCCCTCCTTACCCCCGTATGACCACATACTGAACGCAGGCACGTGCCGCAGCGCCATCCAATTGGTACAGTCAAAAAGGTGTTGCGGCACAGTCGTCGCAACGTAACGACATGGCGGCGGCGAGGGGGTGGCGCAATGGGCAATATCACGATGGTTGACGGGCATGTGCCCGACGGCTCGTATCAAAACGTGACGGCGAACGGCAGCTGCTCCTGCGATGCCGGCATGCGATTCGACGGTTTGCGTGCCCGCGGCTCGTTCGATGCGATGGGGCTCGACGGCGGGAACGTGCATTGCGAGGGGCGTCTGGTCTGCCGCGGCGACATGCATGTCAACAGAATCAGCGGGCATGGCGAACTGCATGTCGGAGGCGACCTGCGTTGCTCCGCTCTGGATTTCACCGGCAAGATCATCGTGCAGGGCGATGTCATGTGCTCTGGCGGCATGACCGTTCGCGGACTGCTGCGCAACCGTTCATGCATCGTCACGAGATACCTGGATATGCAGGGCACGTTGGACGCGGACGAGCTGCGCACCGAACGGCTGCGGATGACTCCCCTGTCAAGCGCCATGTTCGGGCGCAGCGGCATGACGGAATTCACCCGGACGAGCAACGCCGAACGAATCATCGGCGGCGATTTGCGTGTCAGCAGGCTCATCTGCACCCTGATGCAGGGCGTCTTCATACGGTTGACTGACGAATCGCATGTGGAACGCGCCTCGTGCATCACGAAGCTCGCCATGGACAGCACGTCCAGCGTATTGCTGGTATCCGGCGCCGCCAAGCGTGTGTATCTGCGCAATACGTGACACGGACGACGAATCCGCGCGCGATGCGGCGTTTTTCAGTCGGCCTTTGCGGCGATGTCATCCATGCGGGCGAACAGCAGGAACTCCGTGTTCCCGTGGGTGCCCTCGATCGGTGACGGGGCGGTTCCCGCAACCGTCAACCCATGCTGGTTCGCGCAATCGACGACCGTCTCCAGCGCCTGATCGCGCAGATGCCGGTCCTCCACGATACCGCCCTTGCCGAGATTGCCCTTGCCCACTTCGAACTGCGGTTTGACGAGCAGCACCACTGAGGCTCCGGGCGCGGCGATGCGCGCAATGACCGGGATGACGTATGTCAGGGAGATGAAGGACACGTCCGACACGATCATGTCCGGCCGATACGGCAGATTCGCGGCGGTCACGTCGCGGATGTTGACCCCGCTCATCTCGATGATGCGCGGGTCGCGCGCGATACGACTATCGAGCTGACCATGCCCCACATCCAGGGCGATGACCTGAGCGGCTCCCCTGCGCAGCAGCACGTCGCAGAAGCCGCCGGTCGAGGCGCCGATGTCCAGGCAGCGCAGGCCGCGCGGCGAAGGCAGGCCTCGACCGGAGAACTCGTCGAAGGCGCCGATCAGCTTGTACGCGCCGCGAGACACGTAGTCGTCGCCCTTGTCGACGGTGATCGAGGACGCGGTGGCCACGTTCGCGGCCGGTTTGGTGACGGCGACACCGTCGACCAGCACATGGCCGTCACGGATCAGCCGCTGTGCCTTGGAGCGGCTCGGCACCAATCCCAGACCGACGATGAGCACGTCAAGACGTTCCATTCCTGCACCTTTCACATCCGGTGGTTTCCCTGCCAGCGGCCTTGTCTTTCAGTGGTTCTCGTCGAGCTCGCGCTGCAGCTGGCCGAGCACGTCGCGGAAGACCTCGATGCGCTGGTCGTCGTCTTTGCCGTCAAGGTCGGCGAGCTGTGGGTAACGTTCGGTGATATCGTCCGGCATGGCCGCTCCTTATGCCTAGTGTTTCATGTGCCCCTGCACGTCACGGAAAACGCCGCCGGCCTTGCGGCGAGCGGCGATGATCACAGTGAGAATTCCGGCAATGAGACCGAACCGATGTCCCCGCCGTTGTCGGCGTACGTCCATGCAGCGGCGCAGGCCGCGCGCAGGGCGTTGATGTCGGTCGCGTCGCTCACCGTCAGTGAGCCGTCTTCCAGCCGGGCGGTCGCGTCGGCGCACGTCCAGACGTTGCCGTCGCTCGCATCGGTGGATGGCTGGGCCTCCTGCAGTCCGCGCAGGTCGCGGACGATATAGGACGGGCGCAGATGCGCCGGCGCCGTCATCAGCTCATGCGGGTTGGTGACGCCGGTCAGCACCGCGAGGGAATCGTATCCGCCGCGGTTGCCGGCCTCGATGTCCGTATCGAGACGGTCGCCTATCGCCAGGCACGATTCACGACTGACCGGCTCCGTCTCGTTTCCCGCGGCCAGCAGTCGGGCCTCGTCGTACATGGCAGACTCGGGCTTGCCCGCGGATGCGATAGGCTCGACGCCGGTCGCGTTGATGACCGCCTGGATCATGGAACCGCATCCCGGCGCGATGCCGAGCTCGCGGGGAATGGTCAAGTCGCGGTTGGTGACGAGATACAGCGCACCCCGCTCCACCGCGTACGAGACCTCCGCCATCTGCTGCCACGTCATGTCCGGATACCATCCCTGGATGACCGCCTCCGGGGTGTCCTCGGCATGGTCTACCACGGTGAGTCCTTGACCGGCCACTTCCTCGCGCAGATGCTCGGCACCCAGCACGAGGATGCGCGCTCCGGCCGGAACGTGCCGGGCCACCATGCGGGCGGCCACCACGGACGAGGTGATGACCTGCCGCGGTTCGACGTCAAGGCCGAAGCCTCGAAGCTGCTCGGCGACGACGCGCTGGAAACGGGAGGAGTTGTTGGTGGTGTATTCCACCTGCATTCCCGCACGCTGCGCCGCCCTGATGGAATCGGCGGCGTGTTCCACCGGGTTCTTGCCCCGGTAGACGACGCCGTCCAGATCGAGCAGCGCCAGCCGGTACGTCTGAGATATGGGACGGTCGGTGGATTTGAGCATGGCGTTCATGCGCGTCACTCGTCCTGCGCTTCCGCAGCCGGTTCAGCGGCGTCTTCGGCCGTCTGCGCATCGTCGGCTTCGGCGGGTTCCGCGTCCTCGGCTTCATCAGCGGCCTCGCCGGTGTCATCGGCGTTCTGGTCGGCGGGGTCGGTGAAGGATTCGGCGCCTTCTTCGGTCTCCTTGGCCGGCAGCTCCTCCTCGTCGGCCAGCGGGCCGTCAAGGGACGCCTCGTCTTCGGCATCGGGGTTCTGGTCGGCTTCGGCATCGGCTGAGTCATCGGAGTCATCCGATTCGGCATCGTCCGACTCGTCGCCGTATCCGTCTTCGGAGCCGCCGTACATGTCGTCGTAGTCTTCAGGCGCGAACTGGGCGTCGTCCTCGCTGATGCCGAGCATGTCGAGCTCGTCATCGGTGAAGTGCTCCATGTCGTGATCGATAATCACGTCGTCCACGGTCTCGTCCTCATCGGCTTCGGCGTACTGGGTTTCGAGACGGTCGAGCAGGTCGTCCAATGCGGCGGCCTCCTCGGTACGGCCGCACTCGTCGAGGAAGTACTGCTCAGCCTGCACGGCACGCATGCGGTATTCGCCCGGCAGCCCCTTGGAACGTCCGAGCGTGTGGACGATCTCGATGGCCTTGTCCCACATCTTGAGGTCGGCGAGGGCGCCGGCATAGACCAGGAACATCTCGGCCTTCGCCTCGCCATGCAACGCCTTGGCATCGTCGGAGCGCACCACTTCGATGGCCTTCTTGGGATCGCCGTTGCCGCGTTCGCAGTCGGCGATGAACGGCAGGTAGTCGAGGAAGCCGTTCATGCGGTACGCGGTGCGGAACTCACGCAGGGCGAGCTTGTAATCGCCCTGACGGTACGCGATGAAGGCAAGCGTCTCACGGGAGAAATCGATGCGCGACGCCTGATGAGCAACCCACTTGGCGTGGGCGAGGGCCAGTTCGGGATCCTTCTCCTCCAGCGCATAGGCGGCGAGGATGTGCAGGCCGATGTTCTCGGCGTGCTCCTTGGACAGGCCGCGCAGGCGTTCACGCTCTTCCTTGGACAGCATGGACCATTCCATGCCCTTGGGCATCTTCGGCTCGTTCGGACGACGATCCGTATAGGGGTTCTGCGAAGGGTAGCTTACCGTGCCGTCGGAATTGCGACGGGGACCGTTCATATAGTCCTGACGCTTCTGCTCCCGATATTCGCGCTTCTCCTCGGCGGAGAACTCGCGACGCTCGCCGTCGCGGCGGTCATCGCGCTGATAGCGCGGACGATCGCCATCACGATGGAAGTCGCGGCGGTCATCGCGACGGTAACGCGGGTTGTCGCCGCCGCGGCGGTCATCGCGACGGAAACCACCACGATCACCATCCTTGCGGAAACCACCCTTGTGGAAGTCACGGCGCTCCCCATCCTTGTGGAAACCGCCATCCCGGCGGAACCCGCCCTGATCACCGTCACGACGCGGACCGCGATGGAAATCACGACGATCACCATCACGACGGTCGTCACGACGGAAACCGCCGCGCTCACCATCACGACGGAACGGACGGTCACCATCACGACGGTCATCGCGACGGAAACCACCACGATCACCATCCTTGCGGAAACCACCCTTGTGGAAGTCACGGCGCTCCCCATCCTTGTGGAAACCGCCCTTGCCGCGGTATCCGCCATGCTCGCCGTCGCGACGGAATCCGCCGCGGTCGCCGTCCTTGCGGTAACCGCCCGACTTGCGGTAACCGCCGGAACGTCCGGAGCCGTAACCGCGGTTGCCGTATGATTTGCCGCCGGAGCGACCCTGTTCTTCTGCCATACGTGTATGCCTTTCTTAATGCAAAGTCTGTTGTTGCGATGCGATGTCACGATGAGCGGGATGGTCTCCGTGCCGGCGCAACCACCCCAGCCGGCCCTGGCCGGCAGCTCCCCGCCAGGGGGAGCAGGAACGAATCAGTGCTTCTCGACGACGCCGAGCGCCTTCTTGCCGCGGCGGATGAGCGCGAAACGACCGTGCAGGAAATCGTCCTGACCCAACGTCTGCTCTTCGTCGGTCACACGGTTGTTGTTCAGATACACGCCACCGGACTTGATGGTCTTGCGGGCCTCGGAAATAGACTTGAACAGGCCTGCCTTCACCCCGGCCTCGGTGATGCGGTCGTCGATGCCGACGGACGCGAACGTCTTGGCACCGGACTCGTCCTCTATCTTGAGTCCGTCGATGGCGGCTTCAAGCGTGTCCTCGTCGATGGAGGCAAGGTCGCCGCCGCGCCCGAACAGGGCTGCGGACGCGTCGATCGCCGCCTGCGTCGCGGCCTCGCCATGCACGAAGCTGGTCACTTCCCATGCGAGGGTGCGCTGGGCTTCGCGTGCGCCGGGATTGGTGCGCGATTCTTCGGCGAGTCGTTCGATCTCGGCCTTTGGCAGGAACGTGAACGCCTTGAGCAGGCCTTCCATCTCGACGTCGGGGCGGTTGAACCAGAACTGGTAGAACCGGTACGGGCTGAGCATGGTGGCATCGAGCCACACCGCGTTGCCTTCGGATTTGCCGAATTTCTTTCCGGTGGCGTCGGTGATGATCGGGCTGGTGAACACGTTCACCGTGACGCCGCGCACCTTGCGAATCAGGTCCATGCCGGAGGTCAGGTTGCCCCACTGGTCGGATCCGCCGATTTCCAGCGTGCAGCCGTACTCGTCGAACAGGTGAAGGAAGTCGTTGCCCTGCAGCACCTGGTAGCTGAATTCCGTGAAGGAGATGCCCTCCTCGGAGTTCAGACGACGCGCGACCGTGTCCTTGGCCAGCATGGTGCCGAGTCGGAAGTTCTTGCCGACGTCGCGCAGGAAGTCGATGACGGACATCTGCGCGGTCCAGTCGTAATTGGAGACGAAACGCACCGGATTGTCGCCGTAGGTTTCCAGAATGCCGCCGATCTGCCGCTTGAGCCGTTCGGCCCAGCCGGCGACGACGTCCTTCGGGTTGAGGGTGCGCTCGCCCGACTGGCGGGGGTCGCCAATCAGACCGGTCGCGCCGCCGACCAAGGCGATCGGATGATGCCCGGCGGCCTGAAGGTGACGCATGTTGATCAGCTGCACGAGATTGCCGATATGCAGCGACGCCGCGGTCGGGTCGAAGCCGCAATAATAGGTGACCGGCTCCCCGTTCAACGCTTCGGCGAGTTGTTTCCTGTCGGTGGACTGGGAAATCAACCCGCGCCATTCCAGTTCTTCAAGGACGGAATCGAATCCGGCCTCTTTGAAATCGGTGACGTGAGCCATGGATATTGGTACTCCCTATCAAATTCTGGGCATTGTGCATCTATCAGTCTCGCAGAACATATCGACAGCATGCGCCAGGACGGCTGCCCGCGAAACGTCGGGGAATGCTCCCCGGTTCGCCGCTTGAATCCGGCCGTCAGTGACGGTACAGGCTTTCGAGAATCCGGCGCAGCTGCTCCAGCACATCGTTGTTGCGTTCGGTGCGCAGTTTCGGGAACGAGGCGATCATTCGACGCTGCTGACGGTTGAAGATGGACATCGCCGCGTCCCTGACCCGCATCATGAAGTCGAACGACATCTCTTTGCCGGATTTCCACGATTCGCTCATCTTGCCGGTGACATCGCTGACGGCGACCTTCATGGCGTCTCCGTAATGCGTCATGGCGGCCATGAGATTGTCGAGACTGTTCTCGAAATGCATGATGCCGCACACCGTGACGACGAGGTCGATCAGCGTGAGCACGAACAGCACCCCGCACAGCCAGTGGATGGCGGGCAGCGGCAGCCGGTCGGTGACACCTGCAACCTGCGGCTGGATCACCGACGTGATGAGCACGCCGCCCACGCCGAACACGAACGCCCCCAGCAGGCAGATGCGCCCGTTAAGATTGAATTTGTAGTCGGAGTAGTCCCACCAGCGGGCATGAAACAGCGCCTCCATGACCCAGGATGTGACGTATTCCAGTATGCTGGCACCGACCATCGAAAGCAGGAACACCACCAGGGGATTGTGTACCTGTCCCAGCACCACGACGGCGCCGACTGCGCCCGCACCGTAAATCGGGCACAACGGGCCGTTGAGGAATCCGCGGTTGACTGGCCGGCGCTCCAGGATGGACACGAGAATGGACTCGTACACCCATCCGCAGAAGCTGTAGAACAGGAACCACAGGAACAGTTTTTCCACGAACAGCATCAGGCCAGCACCTCCCGGCTCCGTGAGGGCTTGTGCCGCCCGTCGTGCGCGGACGCTGCGGATGCTCCGCTTTCGATTGCGGCGAGGGGTTTACCGGACTCCAGTTGCGGCTTGGAGAACCGCTCCAGGGAGAAGGTCTCCCGCGTGGCACTGATCTTGTCGGCCATGGTGACCAGATAGCCTTCGATGTAGCTCGGCGGCTTGAGCGTCATGGGGAACATGTGGCATGCGATGCTGTCACGTTCGATCGCGTTGAGGCGGAAGTCACGCACTGCGTTGCGCAATGCAGCCTGCCCGTGCGTGAACCCGTGCAGCCTATGGGCGCCGTCATCCCAGTCATGCCAGTCATACAGGAAGTAATCGTGCAGCAGAGCCGCGCGGACCAGCGAATGCAGATCGACCTTGTCCCACAGATGCAGGCGGTCGGCCATCCACACGGCGAGGCACGCCACGCGGATAGAATGCGCGAATGTCGTCACCGCTCCATGCTGGTAGCATCCGCGCTCGATATGCTGCATATGATCATGGACGATGATGTCGTGCCCATGCTCGTTGACCAACGACCGAATCTGATTGCGCGTCAGCACACTGTTTCCCTTCGCCCGAATCCGTCTTCCGTATGCCTGTGTCTCTTCCAGTCATGATTCTAGGTCAGACTCCTGTCACGCGGGTTCATCCTTCAGGATGAGCCCGCGCGCGCTGGCGGGGATGTGGAGGCGGTCAGTCGGTGACGGAACGCAGGGACTTCGGGGACTTGTAGGCCGGACCATCGCTCACGGAGTTGGCGAACACGCGCAGCGCGTCGACGGTGGCCTTGGCGCAGGCGATCTGTTCACGTACACGGGCCGGCGACGTGCCGCCCTTGCCGTTGCGGGCGGACACAGAGCCTTCGGTGGACAGCACCTCACGCACCTGCGGGGCCTTGTCGGCGGGCAGGAAGTCACGGAAGATCCCGATGAAATCGTCATCCGTGAGATCCCACAGCTCCTGGCCACGGCCTTCGGCGAGCTTGACGCATGCACCGGAAAGCTCATGCGCGTGACGGAACGGCACACCATTCTTGACGAGCCATTCGGCGATGTCCGTGGCGAGCGCGAATCCGGTCGGCGCTTCGGCTGCAAGACGGTCGTGGTCAAAGCTCATGGTGGCGATCATACCGGTGAAGGCGGGCAGCAGCACCTCCAGCGTATCAACCTGGTCGAAGACCGCCTCCTTGTCTTCCTGCAGGTCGCGGGCGTACGCGGTGGGCAGGCCCTTGAGCGTGGCGAGCAGGCCTGTCAGGTCGCCGATGAGACGGCCGGACTTGCCGCGGGCGAGCTCGGCGATGTCGGGGTTCTTCTTCTGCGGCATGATCGAGGAGCCGGTGGAGTAGGCGTCATCGAGACGCACGAACGCGAATTCCTGGGTGTTCCAGATGATGATCTCCTCGCTCAGACGCGAGATGTCGATGCCGGCCATGGCGGCGACGAACGCGAATTCGGCCACTAGGTCGCGCGAGGCGGTGCCGTCGATGGAGTTCTCGGTGACCTTGCCGAAACCGAGTTCTCGGGCGACCGCGACCGGCTCCAGTCCGAGCGTGTTGCCGGCGAGCGCCCCGGAGCCGTACGGGCTGGCGTCGATGCGCTTGTCCCAATCCACGAGTCGCTGCACGTCACGCAGCAGCGGCCACACGTGTGCCATGAGCTGATGCGCGAGCAGCACGGGCTGGGCGTGCTGCATGTGGGTGCGGCCCGGCATGACGGTGCCGCCGGCCTTGACCGACTGGTCGATCAGCGCGGATGCGAGGGAAAGCAGCTGACCTGCGATGACGCGGGAGTGGCGGCGCAGCCACATGCGGATCAGGCAGGCGATCTGATCGTTGCGGGAACGGCCGGCGCGCAGTTTGCCGCCGAGCTCGTCGCCTGCGATCTCCAGCAGGCCGCGCTCCAGCGCGGTGGCCTCGTCCTCGTCGTCTTCGATGGGCGCAAACGCACCGGAGTCGACGCGGCGCTGCAGCTCGTCAAGCGAGGCTTCCATGCGGCTGAGCTCATCGGCGGTCAGCAGGCCTGCGCGGCCGAGGGCGCGCGCGTGGGCGCGGGAACCGGCGATGTCGTCATCGGCGAGTCGCCAGTCGAACTGCGTGGATTTCGACAGACGGGCCAGCTCGGGCGACGGTCCGGAAGTGAAGCGGCCGCCCCACAGGGCGAGGTATTCGGTGTTTTCAGCCATGCGATACTCCTTGGAGAATGGGCATATTCGTGCGGTTTCGACTGTCTGCCAGACTATCAGCGTTGTGATACATTCCCGTGGCGGCTCTCCGGTCGAGCGGCCAGACATACACAAGCACCAGCAGGAATGGCACCGTACAGCGTTACAAAACCGTCAGAGGGCGAATCGCCAGTGCGAGACCTCCTCGTCGATGTCGAACCCGCCTTCGAGCACGAACTGTTTCAACAGTTTCGACGCCTGTACTTTCACTTTGAAATTCGGCAGCGTCACATTCATGCATCGCTCGAAGAACGATTTCGCCCGTGGCACGTCGATGGTGTCACGCAGGGCGTCGAATCGGCCGAATGCGTTCAGACTTTTCTCATTGATATATCTGACGGTGAGTTCTTCAAGCAACGACCTGTCAACGCCGAGATGATCCACGAGCTTGTCGATCTGCTCATCTTTCTCTCGTTTGGCATAGCGCGTGATGTAGTCCCGCAGCGTCATGCCTTCCTCGACTTCCACATCGCCACGCTCCACATCATGCAGGAACAGCTCAGCAAGTCGTTGTTCGTCCCTCGAAAGCGCAGCGAAGGATCGGTGCAGCTGTGCGGACATCTCCGCCAACTCCGGACTGTCCTCCTTGAGTGCCTTGAGCCATTTGACGAAGTTGGCATTCATGTAGTCGGTGTCGATCAGTCCGGTGTCGATTTCGGTGAGATACCCTTCCAGCTCATAAGGCGCTTCGGGGTCACATCTCCCGTCATCGTCCGGTTCTCCGGCGCAGCTGTCATCATCGAACAGCTCCTTATACCGCTGGGCGAGAATCAGATATGTGCGTTCGTCAATTTGGGGACGCACGATATCAGGTTCGCCGTTCCCGCCATCGTTCTCATCCGCATCGTCGGCATCCGTGCCATCGACCTTGTATTCCGTGGTGTTCCAGTCGAAACCCTGCACTTTCGCCGCTTCAAGGTAACGATTCAGCTCTACGAACTCCTTGGCGAACTTGCGTCTGGCCTCCACCGATTCCGGCAGCTGCATGAGGTCCGATTCCCCGTTATCCGTGAACACGTCGAGAATCTCCAAGTACCGTGTATCCATGGATTTCACGTTCGCGGGCAGTTTCTGCACGAACAAATCAAGCGGCCTGTCGCCGGAGTACAGTTTCACCGCCGCTTCGATGAAGCCGTACATGGTGTGCGGCTTGCGGTAGTAGCGGATGACTCCGAACGGCTTGTCCGGCCCGAACAGGCGGTTCGTGCGGCTGAACGCCTGGATGATGCTTTCGTAGTCGATGATCTTGTCGAGATACAGCGTATTCACCCATTTTGAGTCAAATCCGGTGAGCATCTGGTCCACGACGATGAGCAAATCGAGCTGCTGGCTGCGGTTTGCTGCTATGCCGCCGTACGGACTCTTATGCGATAGTCGCGACGAAATATCTTTCTTCATCGCCGGCCATGTGGGGATGATGAACTCTTTGCCGAACGCCTCGTTGTAATCGGTGATGATTTCAGTCAGCGCATCTTCTTTGTCCGTTGCTCCTTCGTTGTTGTCGATGTTGGGATCGAACAACGCCGTTACATGCAAATTAGGTGCTTGCTGCTTGAACAAGTGATAATAGTTGACAGCTTCAGGAATGGAGCTAGTGGCGAGCATCGCATGGAATTTGCCCGCGTGGCTGAGCACCGGGAACTGTTCGAGAATGTCCGAGACCACCATGTTCGGATGCGGGGAGTCGATGCCATATTGGTCTCGTCCAAGGAAATCCTCGATGCCACTGATACGGTTTCCAGCGCCATCGACCATCGGCCCCATAGGGACCTCGGATTTATCCATGTAATGCTGAAACACCTTAGCTTTAATGGGGTCAGCAAGTGCATCTTCTGTACTCTCAGCTTTCGCCTTGTCAAGAGCTACCACACGTCTAACATCGGAATCTTTGTACGTGGTCACCATGTACGGATCGAATCCGAGTACATTATGGTCACGAATGCCGTCGGCGATGCTGTATCGGTGCAGGCAACGACCGAACACCATGGCGGTGGTGGAGTTCTTCTTCTGGTTTTCGCCCAGAATGGGCGTGCCTGTGAATCCGAAGAACAGCGCGTTGGGGAAGGAACGGCGGATGACTTGCAACATGTCGCCGAAGGTGGAGCGATGGCATTCGTCCACGATGAAGACGATGCGTCGTGCAGCTAGCTGATCCAGCCATGTCTGGGTGACGCCCCGCTCCCCTGCTTTCACGTTGCTCATCTTCTGGATTGAGGTGACGATCAGGGTGTCGTTGACATTGGTGCTGTTGAGTTTATCCCGCAATACACCGGTGTTCTCGGTACCTTGCACTTCCGTCTCGCTGTCGGCAAAGCTGCGGTACTCCTTCAACGATTGAGTACCCAATTCAATGCGGTCCATGAGGAACACGACCTTGTCGGCGTCATGCGAGTCAGCAATGAGCTGAGCCGATTTGAAGCTGGTCATGGTCTTGCCTGAACCGGTGGTGTGCCACACATAGCCGCCAGGTCGTCCCGGCATGGAGGGCCGCTGTTCCCAATCACATTTCCTCACCACGTCGGAGATGGCGTTCGCTGCGAGGTACTGGTAGCTGCGCAGCACTTTGAGGCACCCATCCGCTGAATCAGCGATGGTGTAGAAGCCGATGAGCTGATGCGCCATGGGAATGGACAGCAGGCCGGCGGTGCCGGAGGTGCCTCCGATGAACAGCTTCCATTCGTCTTTGCCTGGGTGTTGCCCGCCACAGATAGGCTCGTTGTTGTAGTCCGCCCAATGGAAGTAATAGCTTGGATTGAATTTGTCCGCGCCGGGATTGGCGAAGTAGACGGCGTCGTCGGGGGTCATGGCCACGAAGATCTGCACGAGACGGAACAGGCCGGTGAACACGCCTTCGTGCGCGTATTTTTCGATCTGATTGGTTGCTTGGCTGACGGGTATGCCGCTTTTCTTGAGCTCGATATGGATCAATGGCATGCCATTGATGAGGAGCACGAGGTCGCCGCGCCGCGAGTTCAGCATCGTGTTCTTGGCTGGATAGACCGGTTGCTGAGCGATCTGATAAGTGCTTTTGCCGCCCGCGATTTCCTTGCGGTCATAGATGTAGAGACTGACTTCCTTGCCGAAATGCGCCACATCTTCTTTGTTGTCACGCGTGATAGACACGGTACGCCCGTTGACGAACGAATTGAGCGCGAGCGGCGTTCGCAGGGTCTCGATCTGCTCGATTATCTGTGCCATTTCCCCGTCCGTCAGCGGGTATTTGCCAAGCCTGTCTATGTCGTTGTTGTTGCGGTACAGTATGTCTTTCCAATTGTCGAGCAAATCCCGCTCAGTTGGATAGCGCAGGACACCGTCCTTCCATCCATGCTGCTTAAGCACGGTGATGACGTTTTCCTCAAACACCGATTCGCTATCGAATATCATGATTCTTCTCTCCCCGAACTTCCCAGTGTCCTGCCTTTCGCGAACCGACGCGCTTAAGCAATCCACACCCAATGAGTATTTCAGCATCCCTTCGCACAGTCGCTGATGAGACTCCCACAGCACGCGCCATATCATCGTATGTCGCGCTGGGGCTCTTCTCTACAAAATGAAGAATGACTCGCTGTCTCTCGGTTATCCGCTCATTCGAACCATTTAACTGCTCATTATTGTCAGATATCTGCTCATTCGAACTATTTATCTGCTCATAATCGTCAGTTATCTGCTCATTGTTATCAGGCTTGGCATCCGCCTCCAACATGAGCGTGAGTATCGTGCGATCAGCTTCTCCGAAGTTCTCTTCAATCCGTGGTTCAGGAAGTCCTGCATTCGCCCATGTGGCGAACACATCGGGGACACCCGTACCAGCTCGCTCGCCCACATCGATGAGGCTGAACATCTTCATGACAAGACCGTTGCGCGGATCGGACACCCCGCCGAGGCGCATCTGTTCAATGCCGGTTCGGATATCACCCGGATTCTCGAACACCAGCTTGTCGGGGGTGCGCCTGACCACCACACCACGTACGCCATAGTAATCGGCGTTGAACAAGCAGTTGGCCAATGCCTCGCGAATTGCCTTATGCATGGGAGTGTCATCAACGCGGAAGATGCCATTAAGTTTGAAAGGGGTCTTCAGAGACTCGGCAAGTTTGAGATTCACGCGGAAAAAGAAATCAAAGAGGTTGCCTGACCACATGCCATCGCCGGAATGGACACGATCGGTCCAACGAATCGCCGGGTCCAGAGTCTCCTGATAGTCAAGAAAATACTGCGGGCATTCGCGCACGATGTCATAGTCGTTGCCAAACATGAGCAGGCCGCCGAACGTGGGATGAAGCTTGCTATCCTCACGGCTCACCATTGCTGCGCCAATGGCACGCAGGAAACGCTCGTCATCGAGATCGGTCCAGGAGCTGCCCTGTCGCGCTGCGCGGAAACGATTGCGATATGCCCGCACTGTGTCTGTATTGAAGTCGGCAACAGTGAGATCGTCCAGCACCTTGGAATCCATCGTCTCAGCTCCCTGATCCCGGAGCATTGCTGAGATCTCCTGCCGCGTGCAACGGTAGTCGCCCTCACCACGCCGACGGTAGGTTCCCCCGAAGAGATCATTATTGATATACACGGGGCGTTCGTCACGCGGAGCGCGCGGAACGTGAATAGCCAGCACTATCCCACCATCCGCTTCGAGCACTTCAACTTCCGATTCGATGGGCAGCACGGCGCTCACCTTGGACCGGTTGCTGACCGTGTTCCAAAAGTCCTGGCGAAGATGTTCCGCTTCAGTTGGTGTAAGTCCAATCGGCGCGAAGGTACCGTCTTCGCGCTCCTTGACGCCAAGCAGGATGACGCCGCCGTAGGTGTTGGCGAAGGCGGAGTACGTCTCCCACATGCTGCGTGGGAGGCCGCCCTTTGCGGCTTTCGCCTCGATCCGGTTATTCTCGCGATATGAGGCGAGCTTCACGATATCGAAGGTCTCCATTGCTCCACCTCCCCTCACACAAACATCTTGTCAAGCAAGGATTTCTTGATATTCTGCAGCAATTCCAACTTACGCTGATGAAGGGTGATGAGGCTGTCGAGGCGGGCGAAGAGAGAGCCGACT